>Ga0209342_10000449_pt1 | contig 47482 bp, 41 predicted proteins | sample RifCSP16_2_FD_184023 | JGI IMG/M metagenome (GOLD analysis project Ga0209342, IMG submission 184023) | Soil microbial communities from Rifle, Colorado - Rifle CSP2_sed 16_2 (SPAdes) (version 2) | ecosystem: Environmental > Terrestrial > Deep subsurface > Rock core/Sediment | place: Rifle...
CACGGTGCTCTCCACGGTGATGAGGAACTCACCCTGCTCGGTGATCTGCGTCTGCAAGACTTTGACATCCGGAATATCCAATGGGATCGTGATCTGCGCGGTAGACATGACCTTGACCTTTCCAGCCTGACCAAGAGGATACCGGCCATTCTACCGCACTTAATGCCCCCACATCTGGCGGGCGTCACGGCAATTCCCAATGAGCCCATTTTCTTTGTCCGCTATTCTATGTGCGATAGGGCAAAAGGTCAACAAGTTCGATAGCACGATTGCGAAAGCAAAACGCCTGGACTCGTAGCCGGGCGTCCATGCTGAGCTGGAGTCGCCATGCCGTCGGCGTTCGATTCGCCGCTGCGACGACTGTGTTCTCACTATAACAGGATCGGCCCCGTATACACTGCCTCGACTGTGCTGTAAGGACCCTTCCGCAGTTCTGCGATTTATGATTTGCGTACCGCGTCTCTTTTACAGGTCTTCGTCCTTCTCGGCAAAGACGATGTAATCCTTAAGCAAGCGCAGCAGGCGCGGGATTGAAGACCTCACAGGTCTCAGAGACCTGTGAGGTCTGAATCCCCTTCCAGTGGAAGATGTTGCGCCTGACCGTGTTCCACCGATCGGCTTCATTGCGTGACACAAACGTCCAGCCGATCTCCTGCGCATATTCCTCGCTAGACCTCACAGGTCTTCAAGACCTGTGAGGTCTGTACTGGTCAATCCACAAAGCGGAGGTGGATCGCCCGTAGGGGCGAGCGTAAGAGGGTCTCGCAAGAGGCCCTCTTCTTTTTCGAGACCTGTGAGGTTTTTCTACACCAAGTCCTCGTCAATCAACGCAGCGACGGCTTTTTCGTCCACCATACCGCGATGGAATTCCTCAAACTGTGTCTTACCACCGAACCAGTCCAAGACCTCGGCGCGGTTGAGTTTGGTGTCACCCGCTGCCTGCAAGGTATGATACGATGACCACGGCCAATCACGGAAATCATCCACAAACCCATGCTTCTGAGGGTTGAAGTGGATGTAGAAAACCAGATTGGTGAAGTAAGCGTCGGTGGTGACTTCAATGCGGCCAAAGCGCTCCTCGAATAAACTGCCCGTGCGCTCGTAGGCCTTGTTCATGGCTTTGGTGTAGGCGTTGAAGAAGTTGGAGAAATGCTGCGAGACTTGACGCGGTGTCAAGGCCTCACCGGGCGTTGAGACCTCACAGGTTTCTGAAACCTGTGAGGTCTGCTGCAAGGTTTCCCTGATCCGCACCAAGAAGTGAAAATGATTGCACATCAGACAATACGCCGAGACTATCCTTCGTACCGCGCGTCTTCCTTCGCCAACTCTCCGCGCGACCGCCAGGCGAAGCGCGCCGCGTAGGGCTTGCGAAGGTTTCACAACCTTCGCAAGGGTGAATTACGGATTCGTGATGATCTCCCCCGTATACACCGCCTCGAACGCCGCGCCCGGCACCGTCTTGAGCTGGTCGAGGTCTGTGTCATCCCAGCGCGGATCGGACGCGCCGGTGATGAACCAGCTCGAGCCGTTGTCGGCGACGATCATGCCGTATCGCTTCAACGCCTCCAGGATGACCCGCGCCTGTCCGTAGTAGCCGGATGTGTCGAAGCTCGCTTTCAGGCGCAGTCGCAGCCCCATCGGTGGATAGTTCGGGTCGGTGTAGCTGCTGGCGAAGTGCGTCGCCGGATGGATATAGCCGCGCTGCGTGCGCTTGACCGTGAATCGAAGTGCGTGGTGAATCGCACCCGACGCAACCTCGTCGTAGCGCACCAACCCGGGCAGGATCGGCAGGCCGGCGGCGTCGGCCGACGTCCAGCCGTCGGGACGTAGCGCGTTCGACTTGAGATCGAATCTGGCGCTTGACCACACTTCCCAGCCGGGATCGATGTACCTGGCGTTATAGAGTTCGTACAGAATGCAGTTGTCTTTCTCCAGCACCAGCACGTGACGATCGCCGGTCGAATCAGGCCCGCCTTCGATCGGCGCATCGGGCGGGATCGGATACGGGCCGGGATCGCTCTCGTCAGGATAGCCATCCGGGTGAAACGCGATCGGCACGCTCGGCTGCGTCGAGGCGACGATCGTGAACGGGATGCCGTACAGCCGGTAATCGCCGTTGAAGTAACCGAAGTCGGCGTGCAGGTCGTCGTTGCCCCAGCCGTTGATGCTCGCGATGAACTCGGTCGAGCTGGGATGCACTGTGTAATTCGTGATGTCGGCGTTCCACGGGTTGTCCGGCGGGAACATCTGGCAGCCGGCGAGCGTCGGGCCGCCGCTGCGAAGAATGAGGGGAAGATACGCGGTCGGCGTCAGCGTCGACTGTTGAGCGATGACGAGCGGATCGGCGCAGCGGTCTTGCCACGTGCTCAGCGCATCGACCCACAGCGGTTCCGGCGTCGGCGGCGGTATCGTGCAATCGGATGGGGAGCGCGGCGCGCCTGCTCGCGCCGGCGAAGGCACCGTCGCCAGCGCGCGACTCACAAGGGCGACGACCAGGGCGGCCAGAAGCGCCGTCGCGATCAGCCGAATGGGCGCCGAGCGAAGCGACAGCATCATTGGCCGCGTGCGGTGAGAATCCCCACGAGGAGCAGTACGACGACGCCCAGCCCCGCCTGAATCCAGGCGTGCCGAATCTGTGTGCGCTGAACTCTCAGAAACTCCGGCGAAGGAGGCGAGCCAGGCGCGGGCGCCCGCGCCGCCAGACGGCGCGGAAGCACGTAGCCCAGGAAGAAGCCGTTGAGGATCATCAGCACGGCGACGACGACTTTGATCGCCAACACGTTGACGCCCAACAGGTAAGCCAGGCCGTAGACTCGGTCGGTCTGCAGGATGCCGGTGATCACGACCACGGCGATCGACAGCAGGATCCATCTGAGCAATCGGTCGGCCAGCGCGAGCATGAATTTCAGGCGCGCGGGTGGGTCGATCGCGGCCTGCACGCTCGGCACGATCACCAGCGGCATCAGGAACGACGCGCCGACCCACATGGAAATGCCGATCAGGTGAAACCAAAATAGAATCGCGAGCATGGGTTAATCCTCCCTAAGCCCAATACAGTTTAGTTAATGGCTCTCCGACCGCGAGGGCGCGGGCTGAGAGCTTATCTAAACAGTATTGGCTCTAAGCCTTAAGCGAGCTTCTGCACCTCGTTCAGCACTTTCTCCACGTCCGGCGGGCCTTTCTCGATCACTTCGACGTATCGGACGACACCTTCGCGATCGACGACGACGATCGCGCGCCGGCTGTAGCCTTTGTCGTCGCGCCACAAGCCGAAGGCTTTAGTCACTTCGCCCTTCGGATGGAAATCGGCCAGCAGCGGGTAGTCGATGCCGCCCAGCTCCCTGGCGAAGGCGCGATGCGAGTGCACGCTGTCCACGCTGATGCCCAGCACCTGGGCATTCGCCGCCTCGAATCGAGAGAGGTTCTTCTGAAACGAGGCCAGCTCCGTCCTTCAGGTGTCGGTAAAGTCGAGCACGTAGAAGGCGAGCACGACCGTCTTGCCGCGCAGATCGGCCAGGCTCAGCGGGCTGAGGCCGACGCTCGCCGCGAGTGAAAGGTCGGGCGCGGGCTGCCCCACGGCGATCGGGTTGTCAGACATTCTCGGTTCCCCCTTGGCTGGAATGCAGGCTTCAGCCTGCTTTGCCAGAAGCGGACTGAAGTCCGCACTCCGGCGGTTTTCGGATAGGCTCTTGGATGGCGCGTTGCAGGAGAGTGCGCTAGATGATACACTACTCGGCACGAAAGGCAAACCGCGCGAATCGCTTGCGCGCAGCGCCGCCTCACTTCACCGGTTCAGGGGAGCTTGTCGATGAACACACTCATCCTCACTCACGCCGACGTCGAACAGTTGCTGCCGATGGACGAATGTGTCGACGTCATGGCCGGCGCGCTGATCGCGCTGGCGAAGGGGCAGGCGCACCAGCCGCTGCGCATGATCATGCGCCCGCCCGATGCCGCCGGGCTGATGGGATTGATGCCCGCGTACCGATCCGGCGAGCGCGCGGCCTTCGGGTTGAAGGCGGTGTGCGTCTTTCCCGGCAACACGGCCCGGGGGCTGGACGCGCACCAGGGCGCGGTCATGCTGTTCAACGCCGAGACGGGCGAGCCGCTCACGCTGCTGAACGCCTCCGCCGTCACCGCTATTCGCACCGCCGCCGTGTCGGCCGTCGCGACGAATGTGCTGGCGCGCCAGGACGCGACCGACCTGGCGATCGTCGGCGCCGGCGTGCAGGCGCGCTGGCACCTCGCCGCGATGGCCGCCGTCCGCCCCATCAAGCGCGTGCGCGTCGCGAGCCGTGATTTCGAGCGCGCGCGCGCCTTCGCCGCCGAGATGGGATTCCACGTGCTGGCGCCGATCGACGCGGTGGACAGCGTCGAGCGGGCCGTCGAAGGCGCGGACATCGTCGTCACGGCGACGACGGCCACCGAGCCGGTGTTGAAGCGCGAGTGGATGTCGCCTGGCGCGCACATCAATGCCATTGGGGCGAGCGCCCCGACAGCGCGCGAGATCGACGCGGCGACGATGGCCGCGGCCAGCCTGTTCGTCGACCGGCGCGAGTCGACGCTCAACGAAGCCGGCGATTACCTGTTGGCGGCGCGCGAGGGCGTGATCGGGCCGGAGCACATCAAAGCCGAGATCGGCGAAGTGCTGATCGGCGCGAAACCGGGCCGGACATCCGGCGGCGAGATCACGCTGTTCAAGTCGGTCGGGCTGGCCGTCGAAGACCTCGCCGCAGCCGAGCACGTTTATCGCAAGGCGAAAGAGTTTGGCGTGGGGACGTGGGTGGAGTTTTAAGTCCCACCACAGGTTGGTGCGCTGGCCGAACACGACGCCGATTCCGCGCGCGTGGTCGACGCGCTGCTTCCACGGCACGCGCCCGTCGACGATCACCTCGCCGTGCGTGGGGACGAGGATGCCGGTGAGCATCTTGATCGTCGTCGATTTGCCTGCGCCGTTCGGGCCGAGGTAGCCCACCAGCTCGCCCGCCTCAATGGCGAACGTCACGCCGTCGACGGCGCGCACAATGCGATACTCGCGCGTGAACAGGTTGCGGATCGCGCCGCGCGCGCGAGTTTACCACAATCTGTCGGGCGGCGTTGGCTGAGCGGGTATAATTCGGCGCGATGACTCTCACACACTGGCCCACTCTTCTCCAGACCGTGCTCCGCGTCGTCGTCTTCCTCCTCGGCGCATCCGTCGTATTTGCCGCGCTGGCCTCGGCGATTCGAACGTTCGTCCTCCCGCGCAGCGCGAGCGACTTCGTCGGCCGCGCCGTGTTCGCGTCGCTGCGCCGGACGTTCGATCGACGCGTGCGAAAAGCGCGCACGTACGAGGAGCGCGACCGCATCATGGCGCTCTACGCGCCGATCGGCTTGCTGCTCCTGCTCGCGGCGTGGCTGGTCCTGGTGTGGATCGGGTTCTTCGGCATGTTGTGGGCGGTCGGCGTCGAGTCGTGGCACGACGCGCTGCGCGCCAGCGGCTTGTCGCTGCTCACGCTCGGCTTCGCGTCGCCGGACGGTCTGCCGCAGACGATCCTGGCCTTCGCCGAAGCCATGATCGGACTGATCCTGATCGCGCTGCTGATTGCGTACCTGCCGACGATCTACGCGGCCTTCTCGCGGCGTGAGACGGCGGTGACGCTGCTCGAAGTGCGCGCCGGATCGCCGCCGTCGGCTGTCGAGATGATCCTGCGCTACAACCGCATTCACGGCTTGCATCGCCTGAGCGAAGTTTGGACGACGTGGGAGGCGTGGTTCGCCGACGTCGAGGAAAGCCACACCTCGCTCGCGGCGTTGGTGTTCTTCCGCTCGCCGAAGCCCGAGCATTCGTGGGTGACGGCGGCGGGCGCGGTGCTCGACGCAGCGTCGCTGGTCAACGCGGCGATCGATGCGCCGCACGATCCGCAAGCCGATCTGTGCATCCGCGCCGGCTACATCGCGCTGCGCCGCATCGCCGACTTCTTTCGAGTCTCGTACGATCCCCAACCCAGGCGGGGCGACCCGATCAGCATCAGCCGCGAGGAATTCGACGAGGCCTGCGAGGTGTTGGCCGAAGCCGGCGTGCCGCTCAAGCCCGATCGCGATCTGGCCTGGCTCGACTTCGCCGGCTGGCGCGTGAACTACGACACCGTGCTGCTAGCGCTGGCCTCGATCACGATGGCGCCGTACGCGCCGTGGTCGTCGGATCGCTCCGTCCGCCAACAGCGCCCCGCGCGCCGTGGACGCGAGCGCTCTTAGAGCATGTTTGCAAATTCGCCAAAGTGGGAGACAGGCCCCTTGCGAAGGCTGTCTTTCCTTCGCAAGGTTGATTCGCGCCAACCCTGAGGGGAAAACAGCCCTCGCAGGGGACGATTCCGGTTTAACAAACAGGCTCTTAGACCTGGCAGGTCTTCCGCAGACGCCGATCTCGCTCGACCATGCTACAATCATTGCCGTATGTCGATTGACGCCACGCTGCTGGCCTTGCTCGTAATCGGCTACATCTCCGGATCGATTCCGTACGCGGTTATCGTCTCCCGCGTGCGGGGTGTGGATATCCGCGCCGTTGGGTCGAAGAATCCCGGCGCGCACAACGTCATGCAGCACGTCGGCCGCGGATGGGGCTGGCTGGTCACGATCCTCGATCTGCTCAAGGGGGCGCTGCCTGCGCTGTTGGCTAAACTGGTCGGACTTTCCGATTGGGCCGTCGTGGGGACCGGCGTGGCGGCGATGCTGGGTCACATCACCTCGCCGTTCTTGGGATTCAAAGGCGGCAAGGGCGTCGCCACCGGATTCGGCATGCTGCTCGCGCTGGCGCCGGCGGCCATGGTCACCGGCAGCGTCATCGGCCTGACCATCCTGCGCGTGACGCGCCTCGTCGCCGTCGCCGCCGGAATCGCCCTGATCCTGACATTCGGCCTGATGATCGCGGCGGGGATGAGCGCGGCGGCGCTGGCCGCGCCCTGGATCGTTCTGGCGATCTCTGCCGCCGCCGCCGCTGTCGACGAGATGCACAAGGCATCGGGCAACCTCCCGACGATGTTGAAGAACGTTCTTTTGCGAGGCGCGTCGCGCAAGGCGCACGGCGAGCCATCAGAGCGAGAGTAATGTCGCGCATCGCGATCGTCACCGACAGCAGCAGCGGGTTGAGCGCCGGGCTGATCGCTCGCTACGATCTGCACGTCCTCCCCTACTACATCCTCGCCGGCGGGCGCATGCTGCGCGATGGGATTCAGATCTCGCGCGACGAGGTGTTCCGCCTGCTGCGCGACGGGCGCCACCTTCCAAACACGAAAGCCCCTTCGCAAGAAGACTACGCTGCGCTGTATCGATCGCTGCTGGGCAGAGCCGACGCCGTGCTGGTCATCCTGCCGCCGCGCGAGCGGACGGCGGCGTACCAGCACGCCGATTCGGCGCGGCGGCTGATCCCCGAACTGCCGGTCACGCTGCTCGACGCGCGGCAGACGTCGGCCGGGCAGGCGCTCGTCGTGCTGGCGGCGGCGCGGGCGCGTAAAGCAGGCGGCGACCTGTGGGCGATCGCCGCTGCCGCGCGGCAAGCCGGCGAGCGCATGGAGTTCTGGATCGTGCTGGAGTCGCTGAAATTTGCGGCGCGCTCGGGCCGTGTGCCGAACATCGCGCAGTACATCGGGTCGATGGTGAGGCCGGTGCCGGTCTTGCGCCACGTCGACGGCGCGCCGCACATCGCCTTCACTTCGCGCAGCGCCGAGCACGCCATCGAGCGGCTGAAGGACGAGCTGGCCGGTCGGGTGACGGGCGAGCGCGTCCACGCGGCCATCGTGCACGCGGGCGACGCCGTGCGGGCCGAGTCGATGCGGGCCTGGGTGCAATCGACCTGGCCGGCGATCGACTGCCACATTCTGGAGCTGCCGCCGGTCCTGGCCGTGTATTCTGGGCCGGGCGCGATAGGGATTGCGGCATACGTGGAGAGATGAAGCGGCGACTTTACAACTAGGCTCCGAGATGCTAAACTCGCATCAGCCCTGGTATGACTGTATGACTAAGGAGGTTTTCCTATGCCAGCGACCACCGTTCGAGTCCAAGAAAAAGGCCAAGTGACCATTCCTTTGGAACTGCGCAAGAAACTCAACCTGACCCGGCTGAATTGATGTACGCTGATTCGTTGCCCGTTCGTTGACACCTTCTGAACGCTTACAAAGGAGATACGATGCCTCCAGCGCTAGACGTTGATGCACTCCGATCTCATTTCCCTTCGCTCACACAGACCAGTAACGGCCGTGCACCCATCTTCTTCGACAACCCCGGCGGAACGCAGGTCGCCCGCGAAGTGATCGACGCTGTGAACGATTACTACTTGAACTACAACGCTAACCACGGCGGCGTATTTGCCACCAGCATCCGCTCTGACGCGATCCTGCGTGAGGCGCACGCGGCGATGGCCGACTTCCTCGGCGCGGCCTCGCCCGACGAGATCGTATTCGGCCCGAACATGACGACGCTGACGTTCGGCGTCAGCCGCGCGATCGGGCGAACGCTAGAGCCGGGCGACGAGATCGTCGTGACGCGCCTCGATCACGACGCGAACATCGCACCGTGGCTGGCGCTGGCGGAGCGCGGCGTGGCCGTGAGATGGGTGGACATCAATCCCGGCGACTGCACGCTCGACATGGGCCTGGTTGAAGCAACGATCGGTGAGCAGACGAAGGTCGTAGCCGCCGGCTATGCTTCGAATGCGGTGGGAACAATTAACGACGTGAAGACGATCACTCAAATGGCGCACGCGGTTGGGGCGCTGGTCTTCGTCGACGCGGTGCAGTACGCGCCGCACGGCCCGATCGACGTGGCCGATCTCGACTGCGACCTGATGGCCTGCTCGGCCTACAAGTTCTTCGGGCCACACGTCGGCACGCTGTACGGCAAGTACGACCTGCTCGACCGGCTGCCGGCGTACAAAGTGCGCCCGGCCGGCGACCAGCCGCCCGACAAGTTCGAGACGGGCACGCAAAATCATGAAGGAATTGCGGGAACTCTGGGGGTTATAAAGTACTTCGAATGGCTTGGAGAGCAAGTCATCAGTGATCAGTTGGCAGCAAACAGTGCGAGCCGGAGGGAGAAGCTGGTCGCAGCGATGATGGCGATCATGAAGTACGAGAAGAGTCTCAGCCGCGCGTTGATCGAAGGGCTGTCGTCGATCGACGGCGTGAAGGTGTGGGGCGTCACCGACTTAAATCAGATCGACCGGCGCGTGCCGACGGTGTCTTTCACGATGGAAGGCAAATCGCCGCGCGCCGTAGCGGAGTATCTGGCCGGTCAAGGCATCTACGTGTGGGACGGCAACTATTACGCTCTGGCGATCATGGAGCGGCTGGATTTGGAGAAGTCAGGCGGCATGGTGCGCGTCGGCGCGGCGCACTACAATACGCTGGACGAGGTGGCGTGCTTAATTGACGTGCTGAAATCAACGCCTGCATGAGCTATACGTATTTCAATACATCCGCCAGCTGACGGAGGCAATGCACCCGGCAGGCAGGGTGGGTACACCAGTTGACGGAAACGCGCTTATGTGGTAGACTTTATGTTGTAGGATGAAGAAAGTTCCTGTTCGGTTCCAAGATGTCCGCCAGGCTTTCGTCTTGGTGGGCATTTTTCTTTTCCGGCGGCGAGCCTCTTTGACCTAACAAATCCAATTCTCAGAAGGAGAAACAAGCTGTGAACGAACGAACGCAGGGCACCGTCAAGTGGTTCAACGCCACCAAGGGGTACGGCTTCATCTCGCGTGAAGGCGGCGAGGACGTGTTTGTCCACCACTCCGCGATTCAGGCCGAGGGCTATCGCTCGCTGAACGAAGGCCAGCGGGTCGAGTTCAACGTCGAGCGCGGCCCCAAGGGACTGCAGGCCAGCCAAGTCGTTATCCTGTAATCCCGAAAGAATCTTTCGCAGTAACGACCCCGTCATACCGCACCTGCCGGTGGGTGCAGGTGCTGCGAGCGCAGCGAAGCAATCTCTTGCGGGCGGAGCTGAGATTGCTTTGTTGCGATTCTTCGACTCCGCTGCGCTCCGCTCAGGAACGCTCCTCATGATCTTAGCTGAAACCGTTACTCAAACTTGGCAGCGCATGACCGCCATGCCCGACGACCAGGCTCGACAGCTGGTTCAGCAGATGAGCGTGGAGCAACCCGTTATCCTCGCTTTCTTGCTGGCGATGAGCGATCAACCGCCTTTCGACGAACATGAAGGTCAGCTCTCCTTCTACGTGGGTCTGGTGATCTGGCAGATTATGAAGCAGAGTCCGAAACGCCTCCGCAAAGTAGCCCAGACCCAGCTCAAGCAGGCCGAACAGGCGAACGAAGAATTCCTGGACCTGCTGGCTACCGATACCGAAGGCGACTTTTTCAGTGCGACGAAGAAGATGCTGGAAACTTATCCCGAGCCTGAAGTGCTCGGCTATATCCTGGAAGTGCTCCTGGATGAAGCGGACTACGCTTCCGATGACCCGCCTATTCGCGAAGAGAATCGAGGACAGGCGTTTCTTCACCTGAAGATCATACTGGATGCGTTCATCAGCAGTATTGACCGATAGCCTGTTGTAAAGTAAGCGCCAGCGCGCTCCATCCGATTACAGAACCTCAACGATCTGCCCGACGCGCTGCGCGAGGTCGCGCAGCGTATCCAGATGGATCGGATCGAGGCCGATCTTCCCTTCGCGCATGTCCAGCAGCAGGCGCTCGGCGTGCGCGGCAAGCTCCCCAATCTCGGAATAGCCCATCATCGCCGCCGAGCCTTTCAGTGTGTGCGCCGCGCGGGCGGCCCCCTCGACGGCGGACAGGTCCTCCGTCTCGGCGAACGTCCACATGGCCGAAAGGCACGCGCGCGCTTCGTTCCGGAAGTCTTCGCGGAACAGCGAGAGGTCCACGTCGAGCGCCGGCGGCGCCTCGTCGCGCACCACCGGCGACGAGGAATTCAGCAGCGGCATGGCGCGCTCCAGCAGGTGCAGCTTGTCCAGCATGCGCGGCAGCGTAAAGCGCTTCTTGGTCATCACGACCTGGGCCGCCTGGCTCAGGTCGATCTGCTCCTGCGGCGAGAGATGCTTCGCCGTCAGCACCAGCACCGGCAGGGGGCGCGTGCGCGGATCGGCGCGCAGCGCCTGCAAGAACTCGAACCCGCTGACCTCGGGCATGATCAGGTCGAGCAGGATGACGTCGGGCGTCTCGGACGCCAGCGTCTCGGCGGCGTGGCGCGCGCCGGCAGCCGTCCGAATCTCGAACTGCGGCGGCCGCAGCATGAGATTGAGTAGCTCGCTCATCAGCGGATCGTCGTCGACGAGGAGCACGCGCGCCGGCGCTGCCGCGCGGGGCGCGAGGCGGGTGATCGCAGCGATCAGATCGAGCCTCGGCGTCGGCTTGTACAGAAACGCCGTCGGGCCGCAGTCCGTGCCTAGCTCCTCCTCGCTCAGCACCGAGATGACGAGCACCGGTACCCGCTGCATGAGCGGCGCGCGCCGGATCTCGCGCAGCACGCTCCAGCCATCCAGGTCCGGCAGCAAGATATCGAGCGTGAGTAGCGCCGGCTGTAGCGAGCACGCGGCGATGGCGTCTTGGCCCCGCTCGCACTGCACAGGGCTATAACCGGCCTGCCGCAAGTGATAGGCGAGCAATCTGCCGAACTGCGGATCGTCTTCGATGATCAGAGCGACGCGATCCGGGCCGGAAGCGGCGTTTGTCTGATGCGAGCTGGCGTGCGGCGCAGGTTGCATCACGAGGCTACCTCTGCAATCGCCGGGTGCGCCGCAGCCGGCATGCGGCATTGCACGCTGCGCAGTGCGTCGAACAGGCGCTCGCGCGTCAGATCGTTCTTCATGATCACAATCTGAGCCGCCGCCTTGAGCCGTTCCCACTCTCCGTCGCTCAATACCTTTCCCGTGAGGACAATGACGGGCACGTCATGGGTCGCAGGGTCGGCGCGCAATTGCTCCAACACGTCGAAGCCGTCAACGCGGGGGAGCATCAGGTCGAGCACGACGATATCCGGCTGCTCGCGGCGGACGATTTCGATCGCATCCAGGCCGTTCACGACGCTCGTGACGTCATACTCGGGGCGGTGCAGCATGGCTTCCAGCAGCTCGTTGATGAGCGGATCGTCGTCGACGACCACGACCCGCCACGGCGCAGGCTGCACTTCTCCCAGCGCCGCGCGCAGCGCGGCGCGACCCGGCGGCCGGGCGAGGACCCGCAGACCGGCGCCGCTCAGCTCCACCGGCACGTCGTCCGCTCCGGCAACGACGATGATCGGAATGTCTCGCGTATGGGGCATGCTCCTCAACGCGTGCAGCGCGCCAAACCCGTCCCCGTCGGGCAGGGTCATGTCGACGACGATCAAAGCAGGCCGCAGATCGGCGGCCGTCTGAGCCATGCCCTGCTCTGTTTCGTGCTGAACGGCCTGATAACCTTCCTCTCGGAGAAGGTCGGCGAGCGCGTCGTACAAGTGCCGATCGGCAGTGGCGATCATCGCCCGCAGCCGGCCGCTAGCGGAGCGCGCCGCCGGGGACGCAGCAGGCATGCCGGGCGGCTCGCCGTGCTCTCGCGCGATGGGGATCGTGAAGTAGAACGCCGCTCCCTGGCCCGGCGCGCCCTCGCTCTCGACCCACATGCGGCCGCCGTGCATCTCGACGAGCCGGCGCGAGATCGGCAGTCCCAGGCCGGTGCCTTCGTGCGGTCGCGCCAGGCTGCCGTCGAGCTGGGCAAACTCCTGGAACACCACATCATGGTCCTGGGGCCGAACGCCGTCGCCGCGATCGACGACGCCGAAGCGAACGAGCTCGCCGTCGCGCCGCGCTGCGATCGTGATACGGCTTCCCTCCGGAGAGAATTTGTGCGCGTTGCTGAGCAGGTTGAGCAGAACCTGCTTGAGGCGAAAACCATCGGCCATCAGGAGCGGCAGACGCGCTTCCACTTCCCAATCGAGCGCCTGGCGCTTTTTGTCCATGAGCGGTGCGACGACGGCGAGGGCATCGTCGAGCACGCCCGACAGCTCGATCGGCCGGCAATTGAGCGTCATCTTGCCCGCCTGAATCTTCGACAGGTCGAGCACGTCGTTGATGATCGCCAGCAGGTGGGCGCCGCTGGAATGGATGTGTGCGACCAGCTCGCGCTGCTCGGCGGCGAGATCGCCGGCCAGGCCGTCGACCAGCACCTCGCTGAATCCGATGATTGCGTTGAGCGGCGTGCGCAGCTCGTGGCTCATGTTGGCGACGAACTGCGACTTGAGCCGATCCAGCTCGCGCAGGCGCGCGTTGGCTGCGCGCACCTCGTCGAGCAGCCGCAGGTTGGCGATGACCGTCGCCAGGTTGCCGCCCAGCGCGGTGAGCATCTGGAGATCGGCCTCGTCAAACGCATCTCGCTGCGCGCTCTCCAGGTTCAAGACGCCGACCACTTCTGAGCCGGCGATGAGCGGCACGGCAAGCTCGGATCGAATCGAGCCTTCGTGTGAAAGATCGATGTAGCGCGGATCGGCGGCGACGTCAGGGATGAGCACCGGCCGCCCCGTCTGCGCGACCCAGCCGGTGACGCCCTTCCCGGCCGGGATCCGCATATCGGATACGCGTCTTCCATAGCCCTCTTCTGCCTGCACGATCAAATCGAACGTTTCGGGATCGACGAGCAAGAGCGTGACGAAAGCGTTTTGCATGGCCTTGTGGACGGACTCGACCACCCGGTTGACCGCCTCGGGCAATGAGCGGGCGGAGGCGACGTCGACGGCGATGCTGTGCAGCAAACCCAAGTCACTCAAGGTTTGCGTGGCTTCCTGATAAAGCCGGGCGTTGTCGATAGCAATACCGAGTTGCGCGCCCACGTCCTCGACCAGCGCGACCTGCTCGGGCGTCCAATGGCGCGGCCGATCGCACTGGTGCAGCGCCAAAATACCAGCGGTGCGCCCACGTATGAAGATCGGCGTCATCAGGCTGGAGAGCACCGGCTGCCCCATGATCTGGCGGCGCTCCAGGTTGACGACGGTTCGGCGTTCGTTAAGAGTGACAGCGAGCGCCGGCAACAGACCGACGTATCCTGTCCCCAGCGAAGGCGTATCCGGCGTGTGATATTCGTAGGCCACAGGCAGATGGCCGGGGTCGGCCCCCAGACCGATCACGCAGCGCGACGCATCCAGTGCCCGGCCGAGTTCGGTGACGGCCGTCTGCATGACGTCGTCGAGGTGAATAGAAGCACTTATCTTGCCTGTAATGTCGCGCACGAGCCGCTCGTAGAAGACTCGCCGGCGGGTCTGCTCGAAGAGCTGGGCGTTGCGCAAGGCCACGGCGATCTGGGCCGCGATGGTGACGAGCAGCTTCAAATCGTCTGTGTCCAGCACGCGCGGCGCGTAGGTCTCGACGTTGATCACGCCGATCGTCTCGTCGCCGAAGCGGATCGGCGCGCAGGCTTCGCTGACCACGTTGGGAACCGCGGCGATATAGTCCGGGTCTCGGCGGACATCTGGAAGCAGGATCGGCTGACCGATTCGCACGCTCTTGCCCAACAGTCCTCGCTCGACGGGCAGCTCGCGTATCACCCCTTCATGGCCGACCATAGCCTGCAGGCGCAAGGTGCGGCCGTCGAGCCAGTAAAGGCTCACATGCTGATAACCGGTCGCCTGGCTGACCTCGCTGACGATCAGGCGGCAGACCTCCGCAGGATCGAGACTCGTGGCGACGGCTGCGCTGACGCGGTTCAGCACGGCCTGCTCGGCCGCACGGCGGCGCTCGCGCCCGATCGTCTGCGCGTTCGCGATTTGGACGGCGAGCTGGTGCGCCAAGCCCTGAGCGAGCGCGATTTCGTTCCTGGCAAAACGGCGCTGCCGGCGCGACTCGCAGATCAAGACGGCGCCGAGAACCGCGTCGTGATGGACGAGCGGCAAACCGAGCAAGGATCGCGCCGGATAGAGTGAAGCTGCATATGAGCTGACGAGTGGAGAGGCGTGCACGTCCTCGATCGCCAGGGGAGCGCGCTGCTGCACGATAGCGCGCAGGACGGAGGGCTGCTCGGACTCGGCAGCCAGACGGCGAGGGAGTTCCGGGGGAATCTCATGGGCTGCCACGGGCGCCAGTTCTGAGCCAGCCGCATCGCACAAGAAGATCATACAGCCGGTTGCATCCAGCAGGCGGGTCAGGTTGCGGGCGATCGTGGGCAACAGTTCGTCGAGCGCAAGCGTTGCGCCGAAAAGACGGCTCGCGCCGTACAGCAGACGCAACTGATAGGTCGACTCGTGCGCCAGCCGGAGCGACCGATCGAGCCGGCGAAAGACCGCTATGGCGAGGAGCAAGATCGCAAGCGCGACGACGAGCGTGACGGCCGACTGCAGCGCCGGCATCGCCGTGAGATTGAGGCGTTGCCAGCCAATCGCCTGATCGAGTGCGGCGACGGCCACCGCGCCGGCGAGTGACAGGATCGATGCAGTGACGACGTGGCGCGGTCCCAAGACAAGTCCCACCAGCAGCGGTGGCACCAGCCCGGCCGCAGCCGGGAGCACGCCGCTGAGTCCGGTGACGGCCGGCGCAACACCGGCAATACCCAATATGACCAGCCCCGCTACCGTGTACACGGCGGGCGTCAACGCTTTGAAACGAGCACGAACGATGGCGACGGAAGCCGGGAAGCCCAGGCAAATTAACAGGACCGACAGAACGCGCCAGTCAGGCGCGACGAGCAGCAGCGGCGCGTACAGGACGGCCGTCAACCCGGCCAGAAGGACCAGCCAACGGCTCATCTGCGCGAACACAGCGGATTGTTCCCGGCGCTCCAGGTCCTCGAGCGTGGTTTCCGGGTCTGGCTGCGATGAATCATCGAACCATAGATCGGTCATTCGTGCGCCTGATTGAGAAAGCGTCTGATTTGATCGGGAAAGGCGCGTGTGTCGATCGGTTTGCTGACGTAGCCGTCGCAGCCGGCTTCCAGCGCCCGATCGCGCTCGTGCGGCATCGCGCTGGCGGTGAGCGCGATGATCGGGATACGGCTCATCTCGCCATGGTCCCGGATGAGACGCGTGGCTTCGTAGCCGTTCATCATCGGCATCATTACGTCCATCAGGATCAGGTCAGGTTTCTCGCGCAAGGCAAGATCCACGCCTTGCAGCCCGTTTTCGGCGGCGATCACCCGGTAACCGTGCGGCTTCAGCACCGTCTCCACCAGCCTGCGGTTCAACGCGCTGTCTTCCACGACGAGAATGGTCGGCATGGTCATGGGGCGCCTCCATCACCTGCCGGGCGCGCGCTGCGCAGCAGCTGAAGGGCCAAGTTGATCGATCCATTCGCTCCAGCCCGCTTCCGGCGACCCAGGGAGCGCCTCCAGGCCTAGCTCGCGCCCGGCGTCGCCGGCCAACTGCTTGCAGTGCTCGATCAGCGCAGGCGACGTCAGGCCTAAATGCACGACCAGATGCGTCGGGCGCAGGCGCGCCATCCACCAACCGATCTCGAACTCGGTGCACGCTTGCTCGACCTGCGCCGCCGGCCATCGAAAGCGCACCGCATCGCGCAGCCGCTCGAAAAGAGGCGCATCCGAGCCGACGAACAGCAGCCGAAGACAGAAGGTCGGGATGCCTGCCGCAGGCGAATATCCATAGTCGTGCGAGAAGGCCTCCAGGTCTTCCCGCGCGACCCGGTAATGGCCGCCCGGCGTCGTGTACGCCTTGAGCTTTCCGGCGCGAATCCAGTTCAGCACGGTGGCGCTCGTCACGTGATACCTGCGGGCTACGTCACGCGTATTGAGCAGTTCAACCATAGAGCCTGCCTCCAATTACATCTGGCATCGATCCGAACAGGATCGATGCCTCGATTTTCGCGCTTTTGAGGATTTTTGCAGTTTGGGGTGCGTTGGGAACGTGTTGGCGAGAGCGTGTTGACAGTCCTCGTATGCCGCATTAGAATCGGCGGCACCTTAACGCGGAGGCGAGCCATGGCGACTCGTAAACCTGCTTCGAAAAAGCCTGCCTCGCGGCGGCCAAAAAAGCCCGCCGGCAAAAAGGAAGCCCGAAGCGTGATTCACACCGAGCATGCGCCCAAGGCCATCGGGCCGTACTCGCAAGCCATTCGTTCGGGTGGGTTCGTCTACACGGCCGGCCAGGTGGGGTTTAATCCGGCCAGTGGCCAGATCGTCGAAGGAGGCATCGAAGCGCAAACGCGCCAGGCGCTCCATAACATCAAAGCCATTCTCGAGGCGGCGGGCACGTCGCTCGATCGCGTGGTCAAAACGACCGTGTTCATGGCCGACCTGAGCCAGTTCTCGGCGATGAACGCCGTGTACGCCGAGTTCTTTCCATCGAACCCGCCGGCGCGCAGTACGTGCCAGGTGGCGGCCCTGCCGCGAAACGCGCTGATCGAGATCGAGGCGATTGCGGAAGGCTGAGGTTGGAGATTGGAGATTGGAGGTTGGAAGTTGGAGATTAGAGATTGGAGATTGGAGATCGGAGAAAAGGGGATCGCGATTGCGATAAGCGGTAGGCGATAAGCGATAGGCGATAGGCGATACGCGATAGGCGATAGGCGATATGCCCAAGGAAACGATTCTCGTCGTGGACGACGAAGCGAATATCGTCGAATTGGCGCGGCTGTATCTGGCGCAGGAAGGCTACCGCGTCGAATCGGCGGGCGATGGACAAGCGGCGCTCGACAAAATCGCGGCGATCCGGCCGGCGCTGGTCGTGCTCGACCTCATGCTGCCCGTCGTCGACGGCTGGGAGGTGTGCCGCCGCGTGCGCGCGGGCGAGCAGCGCGATCTGCCCATCGTCATGCTCACCGCGCGCGACGACGACGTAGACAAGATCGTCGGGCTGGAACTGGGCGCGGACGACTACGTGACCAAGCCCTTCAACCCGCGCGAGCTGGTGGCGCGCATCAGGGCCATCCTGCGCCGTGCCGAGCGGGCCAGCGCGCCGGGGCAGGCCATCCGCGTCGGCGATGTGACGATCGACCCGGCGCGCCGCGAAGTGCATGTCGGCGACCGGCTGGTGGACCTGCGCGCCAAGGAGTTCGAGTGCCTGCGCACGCTCGCCGAGAACAAAGGTATCGTCCTCAGCCGCGAGAAACTGCTGGAGCTGGCTTGGGGCTACGATTTCGCCGGACAGACCCGCACCGTCGACGTGCACGTGGCGCACTTGCGAAAGAAGCTGGCTGGCAGCTTGGCGCAGATCGAAACGGTGTCGGGCGTCGGCTATAAGCTGGTGGTTTAGAATTCATCCTGCGAATGTCGACCACGGTCACGTTGGAGCACGTCCGGAAAGCGCTTCGGGGTCCACTACCGGGCATTGCCGCGCAAGCGCGGCTGGCGGCGCAATATCGCCTCGAGCAGGTGCTCAAAGGCCCACCCGCCGACGCTCGACCGGCGGGTGTTTTGATTCTGCTATACCCGCGCGGCGGTGCGCTGCATTTCCCCTTGACGCGTCGCCGGGACGATCTGGATCTGCATAAGGGGCAAATCTCACTGCCGGGCGGCGCACAGGAGCCGGGTGAGTCGCTTCTCGACACGGCGCTGCGGGAGACGAGAGAGGAGATCGGGGTGGCGGTGGACCCATCGGCGGTGCTGGGGCGCCTGTCGGCGGTGTACATCCCGCCGAGCGGATTCCTGATCACACCTTACGTCGCCGCGCTCTCCGATCGCCCCGACTTCCAGCCGACGCCCGACGAGGTCGCCGAGCTAATCGAGGCGCCGCTGTCCATCCTGCTCGATCCGTCCATCGTGCGGCGCGAGGTATGGACGCTGCACGGCATGGATGTCGAAATACCGTTCTTTCAAATCGGCCCGCACAAAGTCTGGGGCGCGACGGCCATGGTGCTCAGCGAGTTTGCGACGGTCATTGGGAGTTAGGGGTGAGAAGTTGGAGGTTAGAGATTGGAGATTGGAGATTGGAGAAAAGGGGATCGCGATTGCGATCGACGATAAGCGATAGGCGATAAGCGATATGCGATTTCCACGTTCTAGCGGCATTTTGCTGCATCCGACATCGCTGCCCGGCCGACACGGCATTGGCGATCTGGGCGACGATGCCTATCGCTTCGTCGATTTTCTCGTCGGCGCGAAACAAAGCCTGTGGCAGGTGCTGCCGCTCGGCCCGACCGGTTATGGCGACTCCCCGTACCAATGCTTTTCAGCCTTTGCAGGAAACCCGCTATTGATCAGCCCCGACAAGCTGCTCGAAGAGGGCCTGTTGGTCGATGATGACGTGCGCTCGGTCCCGCCGTTTCTATCCGGCGCCGTCGACTTCGGCGAAGTGATCGACTACAAGCGTCGCCTGTTGAAGCGGGCGGCGCGGCGATTCCGGGCCGGCGCCAAAGACAGGCTGAGAGAAGAGTTCGACACGTTCTGCGCCGAGCAAGCATTCTGGCTGGACGATTTCGCGCTGTTCATGGCGCTCAAAGACGCGCACGCCGGCGCGATGTGGAACACCTGGCCGAGATACGTCGCCGCCCGGAAATCGGACGTACTCGCCAAGCAGGCCGATAGGCTGGCCGGCGCGGTCCAGTCACAGAAGATTCAGCAGTTTCTATTCTTTCGCCAGTGGAGCGCAGTCAAACGCTACGCGAACGAACGCGGCATTCGCATCATCGGCGACATCCCTATTTTCGTGGCGTACGACAGCGCCGACGTCTGGTCGCATCCTGATTTATTCTTCCTCGACGAGCACGGCAGTCCAACCGTCGTGGCCGGCGTGCCGCCCGACATGTTCACCGAAACGGGCCAGTTGTGGGGTAATCCGCTGTACCGCTGGGAGGCGCTCGCCGCTCAGGGATATGCCTGGTGGATCGATCGCTTCCGCGCCGCGCTGGCGCAGGTCGACATTGTGCGTCTCGACCACTTCATCGGCTTCACGCGCTACTGGGAGGTTTCAGCGGGCGAGAAAACGGCTGAAAACGGGCGCTGGGTGCCCGGGCCGGGAGCGGCGCTGTTCCACGCTGTCGAGCGCGCACTGGGCAAGCTCCCTATCATCGCCGAGGATCTGGGAGTCGTCACGCCGCAGGTGGAGGCGCTGCGTGACCAATTCGAGTTCCCCGGTATGAAGACCATCCAGTTCGCATTCACCGGCCCCGACAACCCCTTCCTGCCACACAACTACACCCAAAACGTCGTCGTGTACACGGGCACGCACGATAACGACACCAGCCGAGGCTGGTTCAGCACTGCTTCACCCGAAGAGAAGTCCTTCGCACGGCGCTACCTGGCGCGTAGCGGTAAGGACTTTGCCTGGGACCTCATCCGCACGGCGATGAGCTCCGTCGCCGACACGGTCGTCGTGCCGCTGCAAGACGTGCTCGATCTGGGCAGCGAGGCGCGCATGAATTTCCCCGGCCGGCCGGCCGGCAACTGGAAATGGCGCTTCACGTGGGGCATGCTCGGCGACGAGCATCGCGATCGGCTGCGGGAGATGGCGGAGCTGTATGGACGAGAGCCGAAGAAAGCAAACGTGATACGTGATGCGTGATAAGGTGCCCATCAAGTTCCCTGAGTTCCCTGAGTTCCCTTTATCACATCTGGCACAGGAAGCCCACCATCGCGTCGCCTATCACGCGAACACCGCCTCGCCCATGCGGGCCAGCGACGGCGCGCCGCGCACCTCGGTCTCGTACAGCGGCACGGTCGCGCGCACCATGCCGTCGAACTTCTGCCAGATGTCGTCCATGTAGCGATCCTGCATGGCGACGCGGTTGCGGACGAAGTCGGGCGAGTCGGGCTTGACTTGCGACTTGTCGATCAGCATGTTGACGATCACGCCGCCGACCGGGATGCCGAACTCGTGAAACCAGCCGATGAAGCGGGTGATGACGGCAATCGGCAGCGCCTCAGGCAGCGTGATGAAGAAGAAGGCGGTCTGCTGCGGATCGGTCAACAGCACGCGGGCGTGCTCCATTCGATCGCGGAAAGCGATCAAGTACTCCATCAGCGGGTCTTTCTCTTTCTTCTTCGTGAACGAGAGCATCTCGCGCAGTGTGCGGGCCTCTTCGCGACTCTTCAGCATCTTGTTAACCCACAGCGAATAGACCTTCGACATGCCCAGCAGCCGCCGCGCGTTCGCCGTCGGCGCGGTGTCGAAGACGTAGGCGTCGTACTCGGCTGTGAACATCAGGTCGATCATGTTCTCGAACATAGCCGACTCTTCAAACGCCGGGTTCATGGTGGCCGATTCGACGAACGCGTCCGCCTTCGTTGAAATGTCGGCGAACTTGAGGAACCACTGAATCTTCTCGCGGATCTCCACCTTGCTGCGCTCGATGGTGTCCTTGGTGTCGATCTCGTAAGCCCACAAGTTTGAAACGCCGGTCACCGGCGTGTGCTTGCCGAAGACGTCCTGGCCCAGCAAGCTCGACAGGCTGTGCACCGGGTTCGTCGAGGCCAGCAGCGTGCGCTTGCCCTGCCCGGCGAGCCACTGCGCGGTGACGCCTGCCGAGACGGTCTTGCCCACACCGCCTTTGCCGCCAAAGAAGACGTATTTGAGATTCGGGTGCGACTGGAAGTAGTCGCGCATGGAGGTTTCGATATGTCCCATCGCTACCCTTTCCTTTGGTCCTGACTCAAGGTCACCCAGCGTCACGGCCAGCGCACGCTGAAAATCGCATGACTTTCAGCCTGCATTAGCCAGTTCGTGCATGTGCTCGATTAACCAGGCATTCACCAACGTCTCGACCGATACACCCTGCGCACGTGCGCGCTGCGCGAGTTCGTTTGCCACTTCCGGTAGAATGGCAACGCGAAGCGCACGCTTTTCTGGCACTTCGAATCGGAACCACTCTCCGTCGTCCTCCATAAAATCGGACGTGTCGAGGTTGTCCCAGAACGCCGCTTCCTCCTCGTAGGTGTTAAATTCAGGTATTTGCAACTTGCTCATTATAGGCGATAACGATTTTGCCCTTCACGGTGGGCCAGATGCAACGGATCCCGACATACTTCCCAGACCTCATCAGGCTCGACGTTGTGCCGGGCGATGTTGCTCGGCCATGCGCGCATAGGCATGCATTAGGCTGCTACAGCCAACTTCTCTTCATTCTGGATCAGCACAGTCGGATTGGCTTCCGGCTCATGACTTGCCGTTTCCGTACATGATCCCGGCCAGCCTCTCGATCATAGGCAGGCCGGTCACGTCGCGCTCCAGCTCCGGCACGTAAGCGCGGACCTGGTCGCCCAAGTCGGCCTGGATGCGAGCGAGATACCTGTCCTGCATCTCGATGCGATTCCGGAGGTAAGGTGGAATGTCCTGTCCCAGCAGCTCGCGCGGCACCACGCGGTTCACCACGTAGCCGGCGATCGGCACGTCGAACGCGGCGAAGAGCTTGGCCGCTTTCTGCGTGTCGAGGATGATCATCTGCTCGGGCACGACGACGAAGAAGAAAGCGGTCTTCTGGCGATCGGTGAGGATGCGGCTGGAGGCGTTGATGCGATTCTTGATGTAGGTCAGCTCGGTGAGGATGTGGTCCTCCTCGGTCTCTTTCTGGGACTTGAGCCGGGCGACCATCTCCTCGTACTGGCGCATATCCTCGCGCAGCTTGGTGATGCGGTTGATCCACTCGTCGTACACTTTCGCCATGCTCAGGTAATACAGGGCGTGGCCGAGCGGCACGAGATCGTAGATGTAATAGTCGTAGTCGCCCTTGACGACGATGTCCACCACCGCGTCGAAGATGGCGCTCTCTTCCATGGCCGGCTCGGCGCTGGCCGCCTGGATGTACTGCTCGATCTCGTCCGGCACGGCGTCGAACCCGTACATGTCGAGAATCTTCTGTCGAATTTCGCCCTGATACGCCTTGATATGGCTGTCGGCGTCGACCTCCTGCGCCCACAGGTGGTCCATGATCTTGACCGGCCCCTTGCCGAAGATGTCCTGCTGGAAGATGTCGGTCAGGCTGGCCTGCGGATCAACCGAGAACACCAGCACCTTGTGCCCCTGCGACGCGAGCCAGTAGGCGGTGGCTGCCGAAAACGTCGTCTTGCCCAATCCGCCTTTGCCGCCGAACATCACGTATCTGCGGTCAGGATTGTTGAGAAAGGTGTCTTTGAGTGACATGAAAGCTCCTGTGGCTTATGGCATATCGCATATCGCATATCGCATATCGCGTATCGCGTATCGCATATCGCGTATCGCGCATCGCTTATCGAAGGGTATTGCGGAACGCATTGATCTTGCGCGCCAGAGCATCGGCCCACTCGTAGATAGCGGCTTGCTGTTCTGCCGTGACGTACTTGCGATCTAGCGCAAGAAACGAGCCAGAGACGACTTCGAAAGTTTCTCCGACCGCCAGACCGAGCCGGTGGTTAAACTGCGCGTTGGTATCCAGGCCAGCGCCTTCGGCAATAAGCAGAGCGACGGCATTCGACGCGCGATTCATTTGACCGGCAAGGCCGTAAAGTTCATGCTGGGGAAACTTCACCGTGACCTCGTAGATTTTCGCTGAGAACTCCCGCGCCTTGTGCCAGATCTCCAAGCCCTCAAATCGAAACGGCACTCCGGCCTCCTACAGTATTCGATAGGCGATAGGCGATACGCGATAGGCGATAGGCGATAGGCGATACGCGATACGCGATACGCGATAGGCGATAGGCGATAGGCGATACGCGGCTAGAACATCGCGTCGGATATATCCTTCTCGCGCAGCATGCGCCGCTTCCACGTGGCGATCTGGGGCACGACGTAGGGCAGCAGGCGCAGGCTGTAGTACGGCGGCAGGATGGGAATGCCCAGCAGGTCGCCCATCGTGATCAGGATGAACAGGTGCTCCATGCTGGCGCGCGTGCGAATGGCGTAGCGGGCCATATCGTGCCGGCCCATACCGTACAGCACTTCCTTCAGGTTTTCAAAAAAACTCTTCTTGGGTACAGGTTGCTCGGTCATCGCCGCTCCTCAGAAGTGAAGGATGAGGGATGAAGGATGAAGAAATGTCGTTTCCGCCCTCCACCTTCACCCTCCTATTATAATCCATGTAAGTCATAATCGTGCTCGTCGGTGAATTCTTTCTCGCGCAGCACGCGCCGCTTCCAGGTGGCGATCTGGGGCACGACGTAGGGCAGCAGGCGCAGGCTGTAATACGGCGGCAAGATCGGCACGCCGATCATATCGCCGACCGTCGCCAACATGAACAGCGTCTCCGTGCTGGCGCGCATCTCCAGCGCATGGCGCGTGAATTCCATGCCCATCATGCCGAACAGGAACTCGCGTATCTTCGCACGCCAGCCGGGGTTATGAGAGGATGAATCCGGAGATGAGGACATTGGCATTCTCCGCGATCCGGCTCTATAATCGTCGCGCTCTTCCAGGCGCGGGGTCAACGTGGGGCCATCTGCGACAAGCCATCAGCCATAAGCCAGCAGCGAAATGGATCAACTCTCTCAGACCATCCTGGTCGTGTTGATAGCCATCATTTTGGGTTGGTTTGCCATCGGCGTGGTCTGGAACATTCGCCGGGGTAACGCCGTGCTGCGCTGGATACAGGGCGGCCTGCCTCGCCTGGGCGAGAAGACCACGCTGCGCTGGCTCGGTTCGTCGGCGGTGGAGCTCCGCATCGCCAGGGCCAAGTCACCCTTTCGCCGCGTCGATTTGCTGCTGGTCATGGAACCGCGCGACGTGCTGTGGTTCTGGCTGCTGGCGCGCCTGCGCGGTCGCCGCGACATGCTGATCGTGCGCGGCCAGCTCATGAGTGCGCCGCGCTTTGAATTCGACCTGCTGTCGCCCGGCAGTTGGAGTGAGCGCGAGACGGCGGGCCGGGGCGAGATGCGGCAGTGGGAAAGCGAGCCGCTCGACGAGGCGAACTTCCGCGCGCCGGCGGCGACTCGATCGCTCTCCCGCCAGATTGCGCCCGGCGCGCTGGCCGCCGCTCGACGGGTGTGGCCGACCATTTGGCGATTGTCGTCGCGGCGAGAGTTTCCACAGCTCGAGCTGCACGTGCCGCTGCCCTATCCACGCCGGGCAGACGCCGCCCAATTCTTCGACGCGCTGCGCGCGCTGGCCGAGCATATGGGCAACCAGCAATAGTAGGGGCGAGCAGCCGCTCGCCCCTACCCGGCAGCTTGCCGGCTTGCGTTCGATCACTTGCCCGTCGCCGCAGGAGCGGCGGTCGGTCGTTCGCCTCTCGCGTAGCGCTGGTAGGCTCTCCAGCCGTCGTAGCCGATGAACAGCGCGGCCACGATCAGCAGGATCGACACGAGGATCATCGCCCAGGCGCCGACCTGCGGCAGGCCCGTCTGCTTGAGCGCGATCGTCTCCAGCAGGTTCCGCGCCGTCACCACTGTCGCAGCGATCGTCGTGATGTACATGAACAACATCGGCCACAACGCGTAAGCCGGGTTGCGCTTCTCCGACTTCAGCCACACCGTCACGACCAGCAGGCTGAGTGCGGCCATCAACTGGTTCGACGCGCCGAACAACTGCCACAGGTAGACCCACGTGCCGGTGATGACCAACGCGAGCGTCAGCACCATCGAGATGAGGCTCGACACGTGCATATTCTTCACCGCTGGGATCGCCTCGCCGGCCCACTCCGTCAGCGTCACGCGCATCACGCGGAAGACCAGTTGCACGACCGTGAGCACGATGACGACGAACGCGCCGAAGCCGAGCGCCGTGCCAAAAGCCTCAGGAATCGCGCCGAATGTCCCTGCATACAGCAGCTTGCCGACGCCAGCGGCGAACCGCCCGCCGCCACCACCCGCCCCGGCGATCGACACGGCCACGAGCGAGAGCAATGCCAGCGTGTTCTCGGAGAACATCGCACCGCCGCCCACCGGCAGCCCGTCGGTCTCGTACTCCAACTGCCGCGCCGTGCCGACCGAGCCGAACAGCGCGTGCCAGCCGGAGATGGCGCCGCAGGCGATGGTGACGAACAGCATCGGCCAGAGCGGCTGCCATGCCTGGCCAGCCGCAAGCGTGAAGCCCAGGCCGGGCTTGGTCGCTTCCAGTGTGAACGTGGCGATGGGGACGACATTTCCGGCTGCATCCGTCGTCGTCGCGCCGGTGATCGGCGCAAGGACCGCGCCCACGGCACTCAAACCAATGGTGATGAGCGTGACCCAGAAGCCGATGTAGTTCACCGGCTGGGCGAAGCGCCAGATGGGCAGGTTGGCGCCCAGGTAGGAGAATACGAACAGGAACAGCACCCACAACAGATAGGACGGCAACGTGCTGATTTGCCCAGTGTCGGCATTGTAGACAGCCGTCGAAGGCCGCTTGCCGTCCGCGCCAGGGGCAGGGATGCGCGGGTCAGCATTCGTCGGGTCGACGACGGTGTAGAGTACCTGCCCCCCGGTGAGCCCGTTGACCGCGGTGTTGATGCCGGATACCGCCTGCCCAACCGGGCCCTCGACCGTCCTGCCTTCGACCACTGTCCGGCCAGCCGGCCCGAGTACCATCGCTGCCATGGTTACGGCCACGACGATGATCGTCACGACGGTCAGGCTCATCTTCCGTGTGTACAGCAAGTAGCTGGCTAACAGCCCCATAACGGCAAGCATGAAGATGCCGAAGGGCACGTCCGCGCGGGCGGCCAGGATCGCGGCCAGAATGCCGACGAATGCGCCGGCAACCAGCAGCAGGTAGAAGAAGATGAACACGAACATGATCGTGCGCGTGCGCGGCGCGATCAGTTTGTGGGCGATGGCGCTCAGGCTGTTGCCGTCGTTGCGCACCGACAGCATGATGGCGGAATAGTCGCTGGCCCAGCCGATGAACGACACTCCGATCACCAGCCACAGCAGCGCTGGCAGCCAGCCCCACAGGTTCGCCGCCGTGATGACGCCGACGATCGGCCCGGCGGCGGCGATAGACTTGAAGTGATAGCCGTACAGCACGTTGCGGCTGGTCGGCATGAAGTCCACGCCGTCCATGTACAACTTGGCCGGCGTCGCGCGACTGGCATTGGCTTGAATGACGTTGCGATCGATGCGCCTGGCGTAGAAGTTATAGGCCAGGTAGATGACGACCGCCCCGATGACGACGATAAACAGGGTGTTCATATGTGTTCCTCCTCAACCAGAATGATCGATGAGCGGATAATCCACACGGTTGTGAGGCAAACGACCCTGGTCTCCCCCGTGTCACCTCCTTTCCCCCCGCAGTCGATGGGCGCAGTCTCAACTACGCCGGCACCGCGTTCAATCGGTCGGCGATTTCGGCTTCAGCGGCGGCGAAATCCGTGCCGCTGAACTTCACCCGCCCTTCGACGATGACGGCCGGATAACGTCGCAAGCCGTGCCGAAGCGACTTCCAGAAACCTTCCAGCGAAGTCGCGTCGACGACTTTGACGATCACCCGGTCGCAGTGAATCTGGAACAGGCGCCGCACCCAGTCCGACACGGCTTGATAGTCTTGCTGCAGATCGGGCGGCAGCGCGCTCCTGACCTGCTCCTCATGCAGGCCCTTGCTGAAGCCGGTCTCTTGCCAGACCACCTCGCAATGCGTGCAGTGATAAAAGGCCGTCGGCGCGTAGGCCACGATCTCTACCAGTAAAGGCTTGCTTTCCATGATTCTCCTCCTCGCCTATCGCCTATCGCGTATCGCTTATCGCACATCGCATATGCGATCGAGGTTGACCGGCGATACGCCATATGCGATATGCCATCAGCCATCAGCCATCTGCCATCTGCCATCTGCCACCCACCATCGAATCCACGACTTTCAAGCATGTCCAGATAAATTCGTGGGCAGGCGCTGGCACACCGACTTCGCGCCCGAGGCGGACCACCGCGCCGTTGATCGCGTCGTGCTCCAGACGCCGCCCCGCTGCCACATCACGCTGCATCGACGATGTCGCCGCCGGATCGAGGTTCGCGCAGAAGGTCATGGTTTTCTCGACCACATCGGCATCGAGCGGGATGCCGCGGGCGCGCGCCACCGCCTCTACCTCGCGCATCGCCCTTTCCAAAAGCAAGCGTGACTCGACGCATGCCATCACCGGCCCTGCCGGCGCGCGAGTCACGCTGGTGATTCCGCTGAACGAGGCGATGAATAGCAGCTTCGTCCATAGAACCTTCTCGATTTCCGTGCTGACCTCGACCGTCACGCCGGCTTCTGCCAGGGCGTCTCCGATCGCCTTCACCCGCTCCGTCAAACGACCATCCAGCTCGCCCAGCGCGATACGCCGGAACTGGCTTTCCTGGCGAACGACACCCGGCTCGACAATCGACGCCACAATCCACGTCGCACCGCCGAGGATGGTCTGTCCGTCGAAATGGCGGCTGAGCATGGCCGCGCTTTCGACTCCGTTTTGCAAAGGCAAGATGACAGTTTGAGGGCCGACCAACGGGCGCATCGTCTGCGCCACACTATCCATATGATATGTCTTAACTGCCAAAATTGTCAAGTCCACCGCGCCGATTTCCGCTGGATTGTCGGTGGCGCGGGCGGGGTGAACCACAAAGTCGCCGTGAACACTCCGGATTTCCAGGCCGTGCGAGCGGATGGCGTGGAGATGCTCACCCCGTGCGATGAAGGCGACATCGTGCCCGGCACGCGCCAGCAACCCCCCATAATATCCGCCGACGCCGCCAGTCCCCACAATTGCGATGCGCATCAATAGTGATAACCCTTTGGGGGGCGCAAGGTTACGTCAAGCCATTCCCCAACCAGGGATTATGTTTTGCTGCGAACACAACTTGCGACGCACCTGTCAGGTGCGTCGCAAGTTCAAGCCCGTCCTAATAGCGGCCACGCACCTGCCAGGCGTCGGGATTCAGCAGCTCCTCCTCACGCGCGATGCCGATGCTCACCGCGCAGGCTTTGAACTCGGGGATCTTGGCCTGCGGATCGAGCGCGTCGATCGTGAGCACATTCGCAGCGGCTTCCGCAAAGTGCATGGGAATGAAGACCACACCCGGGCTGATCTTCGGGCTGACGTTGACTCGCAGCACGACCGAGCCGCGCCGTGAAGACACACGCACCACGTCGCCGGTCTTCACCCCGCAGCGGGCCGCGTCGATCTCGTGTATATCCACCAGTGCCTCCGGGAACAACGCGTCCAACTGCGAATGGCGCGTCATCGTGCCGCCGTGCCAGTGCTCCAACAAGCGGCCGGTGGTGAGGATGAAGGGGTACTCGTCGTCGGGCAGCTCGGTGACGGGCACGTACTCTAATGGGAAGAAACGACCCCGCCCGGACGGGAAAGTTTCTGCGAATAGGAACGGCGTGCCGGGATGCGTCTCGTCAGGCACGGGATATTGCAACCCGACCTTCTCGATGCGCTCGTACGTCACGCCCTTCAGCATCGTCGCCACGCCGGCCATCTCGCGGAACACTTCTTCCGGCTCTTCGTAGCTCCAGCGCGCCGTGTTCGGCCGACCCAGTCGCTTCTCGATGCGGTTCGCGAGATCGCAGATGATCTGCCAGTCCGGGCGGGACTGCCCGCGCGGCTCGATCGCCTGGCGCACGCGCTGCACGCGCCGGTCGGTGTTGGTGAACGTGCCTTCCTTCTCGGCCCAGGAAGCCGCCGGCAGGAGCACGTCGGCGAACGCGCCTGACTCGTTGATGAACACATCCTGCGCGACCAGAAATTCCAGTTGCTCCATATGGCGCCGAGTGACGTTCAGATTCGGCTCGGTCATCATCGGGTTCTCGCCCATAATGTACAGCGCGCGCACGCCGCCCGGCTTCGCGTTCGATAGAATCTCGGTCGTCGTCAGCCCGCGCTTCCGGCTCAAGCCGCCTGGCTCGACGTTCCACGCCTTCTCCCACCGGGCTGCGTTCTCTTCGTTATCGACTTCCATGTAGCCCGGATAGTGGAATGGCATCGCGCCGGAATCCGACGCGCCCTGCACGTTGTTCTGGCCGCGCAGCGGGTTGAGGCCGGTGCCCTCACGCCCGACGTGGCCGGTGAGCAGCGCCAGGTGGATCAGGCCGAGTGCGCTCGCCGTCCCATGCGACAGTTGCGAGATACCCATGCCCCAGTAGATCGCGCCGTTCTTGGCCGTGGCGTACATGCGCGCTGCTTCGACGATGAGATTGCGATCCACGCCCGAAATCGCCTCGGCGTACTCCGGCGTGAACTTCTCGACGGACTTCGCGAACTCTTCGTAGCCTTCGGTGCGCTCTTCGACGAACTTGTTATTGACCAGCCCCTCCCTGATGATGACATGCGCCATTGCGGTGAAGACCGGCACGTTCGTCCCCGGCTTGACCGGCAGCCACAACGTGGCGAAGTCGCACAGCTCGATACGGCGCGGGTCGATCACGATCATTTTCGCGCCGTGTTTCATCACCGCGGCTTTCATTTGCAGCGCAATAATGGGATGGTTCTCCGTCGTGTTGGAGCCGGTGACGATGAAGACGTCACTCTTGATCACTTCGGCGGCCGTGTTGCTCATCGCCGAGGAGCCGATCGCCTTCAGCAGCGCCATTACCGATCCGGCGTGACACAGCCGCGTGCAGTGGTCGATGTTGTTGGTGAGGAACAGCGCGCGAAACATCTTCTGGAGGAGATAGTTGTCCTCGTTCGTCGCCTTGGCGCAGCAGTACACCGCCATCGCGTCCGAGCCGTCGCGCTCATAGATCTCAATCAGTCGATCGGCGACGGTATCGAGTGCTTCGTCCCAAGACACCTCGCGCCATTCGGACGGGTCGAACGCCTGGGTGCGCTCGCCGGGCTTCTGCAGCGTGCGGCGAATGAGCGGCGTCGTCACGCGCGCCGGGCTGTAGATGAAGTCGTAGCCAAAGCGCCCTTTGACGCACAGGTTGCCCTGGTTCACGACGCTGTCGAAGGGCGACGTGACCCTATAGATGGTGTCGTTCTTGATGTGCAGCTCGAGATTACAGCCCACTCCGCAGTAGGGACAGGTGGTGGGAACAACTCTGTCAGCCTGAATCATGGCAACCTCCTTCAGAAACTGTCTTAAAATCCCTGGTTGACTTAAAACCCCCGTGGTTGACGCATCCCCATGCGTCAACAGCCTTATGCCACAATCAGGGCGATGGCTGCAAGCGTCACAACAATGCCGAACGCTTGCGGACGCGCGATGCGCTCCTTTAGAATCAGCCACGCTAGCCAGACTGTCGTCGCCGGGTAGAGCGATGCCAGCACGGCCGCCACGTCCAGCCGGCCCGCCCGCGCCGCGAGCGCGAAGAATGCGTTGCCGCCGGCATCCATCGCGCCAGCCAGTGCGATGAGTGGCAGCGCTTGGATGTCCGGCAGCCGTGGCCGGCGATTGAATGTCGCCACTACGATCATGAGCGTCAGCGAGGCCACCCGTGCCGCGACCAGCGGCCACAGCACCGCCGCATCGCTCACCTGGCCGATGAAGACCAGAAAGAACCCAAAGCCCAATCCGGCCATGATTGGCAGCCCAAGGTCGCCGATACGAACTCGCATCCCCTCCGTGCGCGACACGAGCCAGATTCCGATCAGCGCCAGTCCGAACCCGATCCGTTGCGGCATGTCCGGCAGGCCCTCGACAAATGCGCCGACGACGACGGGCACGATCGCCGTGATCACCGCCGAGACGGGAGCCGCCACGCCCATCCGTCCAAGCGCCAGCGCGCGGTACAGGCCGATCAAGCCGACAACGCCCGCCAGCCCGGCCAGCACGCCCCACGCTGGTTGACCGGGGGATGGCATCGGTTCTCTGAAAGCAAGCGCCGATATGACGAGCAGGATAGCGCCAACGACCTGCGACGCGATGATGACCGCGTAGACATTCGTCCGCTTCGTCGCCAGACCGCCACTGAAATCACCTGTGCCCCAGCACGCCGCCGAGGCCAATCCGAAGGCGACCGTCGCAAGTTCTGATCCGATCAGACTCTCATCCTTTCGGTGCGATCATCTTCTATGCTCGTGTCGCGTAGCGCAGGGACATGACCATCAGCGCTTCATCCGCTTAGCGAGTGTTTCTTAAAGTCATGCGGCCTGTCATTCCCGCATGCTCTTGGCGGGAATCCAGTAGCCCAGCCCACGTTAATCGCCGACAGTCACTCTGGATGCCCGACAAAAGCGTTCGGGCATGACAGAATTGGCCATTTTAGAAACACTTTCTTAGGCAGGGATAGCAGTCACCTCCACCCGGTATCCGAGCCGCTCAAGGAACTCATAGCAGTCATCCCAGGACAAGCCAAACTCGCGGACATCGGCCAAGCCAAGACGCGCAATGATGTCTACCAAGAGATCATTGTCAGCCTCGTCGATCTCTCCTTCCATCATCACGTTCTCCGCCCAATTGACCAGCTCAGTAAGTGTAAGTTGTCGGTTCAGGTATTCCAATAGTTTGGTTTGCAAGACGCTGCGCGTTATCATCACGAGAAGTTCCCTGATTTCCTTTATTTCCTTTCTTTCCTGCTCTTCCTTCTCTCTGCCCGCGTCAAGTTCATAATCTCATCCGGCGTCCTGCCCTCCTCCAGCAGCCACTCGCGCTTGGGCTTGAGCGCGCCGGTCGGGCACACACCGACGCACTGCCCGCAGAACACGCACGTCGTCTCCGGCATCGGCTTGTCAAAGAAGGTGCCGATGCGCGTATCGAAGCCGCGTCCCTCGAAATTGATCGCAAACGTATACTGCGCATCCTCGGCGCACACCTGCACGCAGCGCCAGCACAGGATGCACTTGGCGTAGTCTCGAATATACATCGGGTTGTCGTCGAGCACGGGATACTCGCGCCGCTCGCCGTCGGCGAAGCGGCTGACGTCGGCGCGGTACTCCAGCTCCAATCTCTTGATCTCCGGCGCCTCCGATAAGTCCACCGCCGACCCCAACATCTCCAGAATCGTGCGCCGGCTGCGCTCGACGCGCTCGCTGTGTGTCTTCACCTGCATGCCTTCGGCGACCTGCGCGATGCAGCCCGGCGCCAGGACGCGCGCGCCCTCGACTTCGACGACGCACACACGGCACAGCGCGTTCGGCGTGCAATGATCGTGGTAGCAGATCGTCGGCACTTCGACGCCTATCTGCCGCGCCGCCTTATGGATCGTCGTCCCGGCCGGCACGGTCACCGCCTGCCCGTCGATCGTCAACGTCACCGTTTCGCTCATCCCGTCTCCTGAGTCTCAGCAATTTTCAGACTTCGGAAGTCTCAAGGCGTATTCTCGCAGGCGATGGTGGCCTGAAATCCGAGCAATTTCGTCGGCAAGATGCCACTTGAAGACTTCCGAAGTCTCGGCCGTGGCTGAGTTCATGTTTCTCCGTGTCTCTGTGTCTCTGTGGCTAACACCTCTGCATCGATCCAATCAGCCACACGCTGCAGCCGCTCTGGATGCGTGTACACGTTCATCGATCCGCGCCGCACGTAGCCCGCCAGAGTGATGTTCCACTCGCGCGCCAGCCGGACGGACATCGACGTCGGCGACGTGCGCGAGGCGACGATCGGGCAGCCCATGCGCGCCGCCTTGTTGATCATCTCCGACGAGATGCGCCCGGTAGACAGCAGGATCAGGCCGCGCGGATCGATCCCTTCGACGAGACATGCGCCGCGCAGCTTGTCGATGGTGTTATGCCGGCCTACGTCCTCCGCGACGACGATCAGGCGCTCGCCGTCCGACAGCGCCGAGGTATGCACGCCGCGCGCCCGCGCATACAGGCTGCCGCGCTGCTGCATGGCGTTCATTAACTCGAACAATCGCTCGGGCGCGATCGTCAGAGACGAATCGAGCGGCTCGGCCGTCTTCGACAGATCGTCGAACGTCACCCCGCCGCCGCATCCCGACGTGAGAATGAGGCGATCCGGGCGCGCGAAGTCGGCTCGCCTCAGCCACACGTCGACGCACGCGCCGGATGGACAAACGTGCACAGCCCGCACGTCGTCCATGCTCGCGATGATGCCTTCGTTGCAGAGGAACCCCAGCGCCAGCCAATCCTGCTCGCGCGGGCTGGACATCACCGTCGCCAGCTCGGCGCCATTGACGAAGATCGAGACGAAGCCCTCTTCGATGACTTCCTCTGCGACCGCCTCCCAGCCGTCGCGGTACTCGTGGTAGGCGAGCTTGACCACGCCGTCCGACATATACACACTCCTCAGTGGTCGGTGATCAGTAATCAGTCATCAGTCATCAGTGATCGGTCATCAGTGGTCAGTGGTAACTGCTCAGCCGTTGCGCTCGCACCGTGCGGCGTCATTCCCGCACGCTTTAGGCGGGAATCCAGTAACCTGCCAGCCTGGATGCCCGACAAAATCATTCGGGCATGACGGCTGAGCAGTTACGGTCAGTGATTTACATTGATCACTGATCACTGGCCACTGATTGCTGGTCACTGATTACTGGTCACCGAACATCTCCGGCCACAGTTTCATAGCGCTCAGCACGGCCGTCGCCGCCGTCTGGCCCAGCCCGCACAGCGACGCGTCCGTCATCGTCCAACCGACGTCGGACAGCCGCTCTCGGTCGCCGGCTGCCAAGCGCCCCTCTGCGAACCGCTCCAGGATTTCGAGCTGGCGCTGCGTGCCGAGTTGACAGGGATAGCACTTGCCGCACGATTCGTGGGCGAAGAACCGCGCCAGGCGCACCAGCACGTCGCGCATGTCGCGCGTCTCGTTGAATACCATCACGACGCCGGAGCCGAGCGGCAGCCCCGCCGCGCGCAGGTCTTCAAACGTCAGCCTCACGTCCAGGTCTTTTTCCGTCGCGAACGCGCCGGCCGCGCCGCCGAACAAAATCGCCTTCAGCGAGCCGCCGGTCACACCTCCGGCCAGGTCGTCGAGCAGGCGCCGCATCGTCACGCCGAAAGGCACTTCGTACAAGCCCGGCTGCTTCACGTCGCCGGACACGCAGAACAACTTCGGCCCGATCGACCTTTCGGCGCCGATCTGCCGAAACGCGGCCGCGCCCATCGTCACGACGGTCGGGATCGCCGCCAGCGTCTCGACGTTATTAATCGCCGTGGGCTTGCCGAACAAGCCGTGCGTCGTCGGGAACGGCGGCTTGACGCGCGGGAAGCCTCGCTTGCCCTCGATCGATTCGAATAACGCGGTCTCCTCGCCGCAGATGTACGCGCCTGCGCCGCTGCGCACCTCGACATCCAGATCGAAGCCCGAGCCGAGAATGTTCGCGCCCAGGTAGCCTGCATCCCGGCACGCCTGTACGGCAGCCTCGACTTGCTCTTGCGCCGCCGGATACTCGCCGCGAATGTAGAAGACCGCCTTGTTCGCGCCGATCGCGTACGCCGCCAGGATCGCGCCCTCGATAATCCGGTTCGGATCGCGCTCCATCAGGATGCGATCCTTGAACGTGCCCGGCTCCGACTCGTCGGCATTGACGACGACGTACTTCGGCGAGGCCGGCGCATTCGCCGCGCCTTCCCACTTGACGCCGGTCGGGAACGCTGCGCCTCCGCGCCCAACCAGGCCTGACTGTTTCACTTCCTCGATCAACTGCCGGGGCTTCCATTGGCCGAGCGCCGCCCGCAAGGCTTGCATGCCGCCACTCGCCTCGTACTCGGCCAGCGTCGCCGGCCGGTTCCGATCGCACAGCGCCGTCAGGATGCGCACGTCGCCGCCGACGAAATCCTCGGCCAAGCGCCCGCGGCCGGCGAATACCTCGTCAAGGTCATCCACGCCGACACGGGCAAAAGAAACATCACGCGCTCCCAGGCGGGTGACGTTGACCGCAACGGCCTCGTTGCACAGCCCGAGGCACGGCGCGCGCTCGATCGTGTACTGTCCATCCACCGATGTGTTTCCCTTCATCACCACGTGCGCCTTACGGCTCGCCGCGTCGAGCACTGCATCCGCGCCGCGCAGCGCGCACGCCGGGTCGGCGCACACGCGCACGATCGTCTGGCCGACCGGCTCGCGATAAAGCATCGTGTAGAAGTCGATCACGCCGTACACGTCGGCCAGGGGCACGCCGAGTGCGCGGCCGACCTCGGCCGCTACGGGCTCGGGCAGCCAGCCATAGATCGACTGGGCCGCGCGCAGAGCGGCCAAGAGTCCGGCGCGGCCCTGCGGGATGAAGACGTCGATTGCAGATCGTAAAGGGGACAGATCGAGATCCGTCATGACCCCTCCCGTGGCGAGTCTGGCTGCTTCAAGTGTACCTTTTTCGGCCTACTCCTGCAAATCTGGTGATTATTCACAAGTCCGTTCGTCCGCAGTTGCACTGCGGACGCTAGGCGACAGTTCAACTGTCGCTCCAACATGGTGCAATCACCAGTGCAAATGGCTTGCTTGCGCGCGGCAATATGCCGTATAATTCACACAGCGCCCGCCGACCATGTCACAATAGGAGAGCCGATGTCCCGCGTCCCGTCGCGCCGCACCATCGCCAATCTGCCCCAGACGTCGGAGACCTGGCAGATCGCCGTCGCCAAACTCCGCACGTGGATCGTGTCAGCGGATGGCCGCCCCACCCGACCCTCCGCCATCTTTGTCTTCGACCCGTATGAAGGCATCATCATCTACACCGAACTGGTGGAGCCGGCGAGAATTCCGGACGGCGTGGCCGACGTGCTGTTGAAAGGAATGCGCAAGCCACTCCCCGGAGGCGGCTCCCCGCGCCGGCCTGCGGCAATCGTCGTCAGTCCAGACCTAGCCGCGCCGATTGCGTCGGCGCTTGCGCCGTACGAGCTCGAAGTGACGATCTACGAGGGCCAGCCACCAGAGGAGTTCACGGAGCTTATCCGCGATCTGGAAGCCCACCTTCGCGACGACGAGGCCGAGCATCCCGGCCTGCTCTCTGTCAAAGGCGCCACGCCGGAATTGGTGGGCGGCCTGTTCGCCGCCGCAGCCGGGTTCTATCGCGCCGCGCCCTGGGTGCAGTTGACCAACTCGCACGTGCTCGCCGTCCGGCATCCGGCCGAGCCTAAGCCCCGCTTCGCGTCGGTGATGGGCAACGGCGGTGTGCAGTATGGGCTTGCCACGTTCCTGAACTGGTCGGACGTCGAGCAAATGTTCGGCAGCGTCGATCACCCTATGGAAGCGATCCCCGAGGCAGGCGGGCATACGCTCTTCTTCGATACGGCGGATATCGTGCCGTTCGATGATCTCGATGCGATGGAGCAGCACGGTTGGGAGGTCGCCGCCGAAGACGCGTACCCGATTCCGATCATCTACGAGCGAGACAGCGCGCGCCGCCCCGAGTTGATCGATCTGCTGTGGTACGAAGCCGCCCTGCGCGCCATCCCCGAGTTTGTCCGCGATCACCTGAAGCTCGACGCGAGCGGCGACTTCGCCCCGGCAGAAGCTGCGATCGAAGTCGACACGCACGCCGGCCCGGTGAAAGTCGATGTCAAATATCCCGCCGGCAAGCTCCCGCTGGAGGCCTATCCGGTGCACGACGTCGACTGGGCCGACTTCGAGGACGAGGGAGAGGAGGAGGACGAAATCCCTGTTCTCGATCGCCGCGCGATGGAAAGTATGATGGCGCAGGCACTCGGGGCGCCCCGATCGGGAACAGGGATTTCGTCCTAGGCGCAGCAGATCATGTATCGGGCCTGGGAGGAGACCAACCCGGCGAAGCGCATCGCGCTGGCGCACAAGGCGCTGTCCACTTCGGCGAACTGCGCTGACGCCTACGTCTTGCTGGCCGAAGAGGAAGCCGGCACGGTCGGGCGCGCGCTGGAGCTTTACGAGCAGGGCGTCGCCGCCGGCGAGCGGGCATTGGGCCGAGAATACTTCAAGAAAGGCGTTGGCCACTTCTGGGAGATGATCGAGACGCGCCCGTACATGCGCGCGCGCGACGGGCTTGCCCACACGCTGTGGCGCTTGAATCGCCGAGACGAAGCGGCCGGGCATTTTCAAGACATGCTGCGCCTGAATCCCGACGACAACCAGGGCGTCCGATACTCGCTGCTCGACCTTCTTCTGGAAATGAATCGCGACGACGAAGCCGCCCGGCTCGTCAAGAAATATCGCGACGAATGGTCGTCGGTCTGGTGCTACACACGCGCCCTGCTGGAGTATCGCAAGAGCAGCGCGTCCGATCGCGCGCGCAAGGCGCTGGCGAGAGCATTCGAACAGAATCCGCACGCGCCGGACTATCTGATCGGCAAGAAGCGTATTCCCAATCGACTGCCTTCTCTGCTCGGCTTCGGCGACGAGAACGAAGCCATCGACTACGCGGCCAAGCATCTCAACCACTGGCGGCGCACGCCGGGCGCCGTCGACTGGCTGGCTGAGCAGTCCAGGGCGAACACCGCCGCGCCCCGGTCGCGATCGGACTCTCCTCGCCGGCAGAAGGCCACGCCCCCATCCCGGGGCCGCTCGAAGAAGAACAAGACGCGCAGATGAAGATCGGGCTGCTCTCCGATTCCCACAATGATACCGGGAACCTGACCACCGCGCTGAAGATGCTCGAGCGAGAGAGTGTTCGACACGTCATCTTCTGCGGCGATCTGACCGACCCTGGCCTCGTCCCGCTATTCGCCGGGCTGGAGCTGCACATGGTGGAAGGCAACATCGATCACGATCCAGGCGAGTTGCGGCGCGCCGTCGAGCGACTGGAAAACGGCAGCACGTTCGGCCTGGAGTATGCGGCGACGATCGACGGGAAGCGCATCGTCACGCTGCACGGCCACCTGCTCGATCGCCTGGTCGAGGTGATTCACAGCGGCTCGTACGACTACGTGATTCACGGCCACACACACCGCCGCCGAGACGAGCGCATGGGCGCGACGCGCGTGATCAACCCCGGCGCGCTGGGTGGGCTGCGCTACGAGAAGCGCTCGTTTGCGATCCTGGATCCGGCGATCGATGACTTGCGGGTTATCGAGATCGGAGCTTAGACAACCTCACGCGAATGCACCCCGCGATCCGCGGTCGGCTGGTGGCGTGGGCGGCCGTCTCTTCGCGGCGGATGAGGTCTTCCGTCGAAGTGGCAAGCCGCTGGTGGAGCGCAGCGGAACAGCAGTTAGGCTCAACGCCTCGTCAGCTGTTCCGTGAATATCCTTTCCATATAGTCGTACTCGCTGCTGCGCTCCATGAACAGGATATGCTTATCGGCGAACTTCTCCCTGTCCCACGTCCCGTCGTCGTATTTCTTGCGCAGATCGTCGTATGGCGTGGCGGAGATAACGTAAGAATCCAGCGTGATGTGCTTCCGCCTGCTTCTCGCGCCGATCTCTTGCGCCAGGCTCGGCAGGCTCTCGTGCAATTGCGCCTTCTTGTCGTGAAGGTACGCCTCGGCGTGAAGCATTCCGTGCGGCTCGATGAACACGATGTGCTGCTTCTTCCCCTCGACGATCCACAAGATGAAGTCGGGATAGAAGTGTCGCTCCTCAAAGAAGCCGATGCCGCTGCCCCGGCTCAGGTTTCGCAATAGAAACACCTGAAGTGTGGCCAGTGATTTGCCTTTTTCTTTGGCCCAGTACTCTTTGAGATCGCGAACGAACTGCTCTTCACTCGGCTTGAGTCCGGGGGGAGTCATCTTCACCTGATCGCCGTGCTCTACCAGCAACGGCTGGTAAAGATGCCGGTCGAAATTGATACGCGGCAGTTCCGCGTTCTCTCGCCTGTACAGGGTTTCCGTGTCAGCGATGAGTTTTTGGATTGCGGATACCAAATCTCTCTTGGAACGCTGGACCTTGACGACATATCCCCCGGCCTCGCCTTCCTTCGCGGCCTGCCGGTTGAAACTGAGATTCGGGTCGCTCTCATCGAGAAGACGGTAAACCATCTGATTCGATTCCCACCGCTCCCGTCTTATGCGATAGAAATCGTCGGTGTATTTCCGCAAGATGTTCGTCACGGCTTCCTGCAGTAACAGCGTTCCGCCGAACGATGTCGGCCTGACCACCAACTCGTCGGCTACCAGCCGGTACAGCCGCGCGGGCGTGGTCGTTGCGATTATTCTCCTCGGCGCGTCCGGCGGAACCACCAGATTGGTGAGACCCTTCCGTTCCTTATGCTCAAGCAGATCGAGGTAGGCGCGTTCCCAATCCACAAGATTCAGACTTTCCTCCGGGATGGGCCGCTCGCGCCCAGCTTGTCCCTCAACGGTAGTGAGCCCCTTGGCGCCGCTTTCTATCACCTGCACCTTCAGAGACATGTCTATGCGCACCTGCACCGCCGGATCGGGCTCCAGCACGATTGCCGCCCCGTCCGCGAAATTGCGGTCTTCCGGTACGCGCGGCACCACAAGCCCTTTGCGCAGAAATTCCTTGTTGGCCCAGACGAAAAGCGGCAACTCCACCACCTCTTCGGTCTCCACCCCCTCTTTCTCCAGATACTCGCGGAACTGGCTCATGTAATTGGCGCGCACGGCGAAGATATTCAGCATCTCCAGCAGACTCACGTGCTCCGGATGTGTGCCGCCCAGCGCCGCGCTCCGCTTGAGGCTGAACCCCTTGCCGCGCAGGCGCACGCCGCGCCCGAACAATTGGATGATCTGTGAGCCTTCCTGGCGGCCAATGTTGAGCAGGCCCATGGTTGAGACACGCCAGGAATTCCAGCCCTCCATGAACTTTTTGGCGCCGATGAGGATTTCGAGGCTCGTGTCCGGTTTGCCGATGCCGTCGAACAGCGAGCCGGTGATGGCGTCCTCCTCCAGCGTAATCCCCGAGTCGTCCTCCTCCACGAGCTTCTTGAACGCGCTGGTGTCGCCGATGTAGATGAGGCCAAAGTAGTCTTCCGCGCCGCTGGCCTTCAGGCCGATTTCCCCAGCGCCGCCGCGAATGTCGCACAGGTGCAGGCCGCCAGATGCCGGCGCGTGAAGCACCTTGCTGAGGATGTCCTGATACGCCGCTTCCGGGGAGAGGCCGCTCTCCCGCAGATAGGCAAACTTACCCGCGAACACGTCCCAGCCATCGGGGGTCGTCAGGCCGGTCTTGCCTTCGACAAGTTTCTTGATCGTCCTGACCGGCCAGCCACGCTTGTTCTCCAGGACGCGATGCAGGAAGCGAACCACAGTGAGGACATCGCTTCGCTTCAGCTTGTTTTCGGTGTATACCGCGTTCACGGTACTGCCGACAAAAACCCACAATGGTCGCTCCAGGTTATAGGGCCGCAGGGCTTCCGCCTGCTCCTCAAAGACCCGCTCCTGCTCGTAAAACGACAGCAGGTTGCCCAGGAGCAGCGTCTCGGTCTGTTCCTCGGTCGTCTCCTGCTTGAGATTCAGGACGCGAAAATCCTTGCCGTAGCCGTCACCGTGAAAGTAGCGGTAGGAGTAGTCGAAGGCGATGGCCTTGCCGTACTCCGCCGTCAGTTGATCATTGCGCGCCGCCGTAAGCGCCTGCCCGAACGTCGCGCTGTACTCGAAGGTGAAGCCTGTCTCGCCCAGCGCATCGCGGAAGCTGCGCCAGGCCTCGCCGCCCGAGCCTTTGTGCCCCTCGTCCACGAAGATCAAATTGTTGCCCTCAAAGGCTTCCACGGGCACGCTCACCCCGCCGCCGCGCTTTTCTTCCACCAGCTTGGTGATCTCGATCACTCGCACTGCGTCTTTCACGGCCAGACCTAGCCCGCTCTCGTTCAGGTCGAAACGCCGGGCAGGAATGCCCGAAGCCGCCATCTCCGCCAAGTGCTGGTCGCTCAAGCCCTCGTTCGGCGTGATCAGAAGGATGTTGTCCAGCGGCTGGGTGTTGTAGTGCAGGAACTGCCGGTAATTGAGGTGCATGATGAGCGTCTTGCCGCTGCCCGTTGCCATCCAGAAGGCCAGTTTCTTGAGATCCGACTCCGCAAACTCCGCGTCCGTCGGTTCACCGGTCAGTCTCTTGGCGTTGCGCGTCGCGATGAAGGCGTTCAGCACGCGGAGCATCTCCGCCCGGCGGTTAAAGTATCGGTCGAGGAAGACTTCGGTGTAGAGCGCCGCCAAGCACTGGAAGTAGCGCAGGGTGATCGGCTCGGGCCGACGCGCGTTCATCGCCAGCACATGAGCGCGGATGTTATCATCGTAGCGGGCCAGTTCGGCCGGCGCGATCTTCACTTTATCACCGCGCGCGAGCAGGTGGTGATAGACGAAGCTGCGGCCCGAGGCGTCGAACCCTTCGTCAGCCTCTTTCACATCCGTCAACAAGTCGCGGTTGTGCTGATAGCCGAAGAGGTCGTTCAGCCACGCCAGCAGAACCAGCCGCTCCTCGAGCTTGACGTACTGCTGGATGCTGTTTTGCGCCGTGGCCTGTGCCTGCTGCCTTCTTGATCCGCGTGGCATGGGTCAGGCCTCCACTGGCGCGAACATGCGGGCTTTGAAGATCGGCTCCAGCGCGCGGGCGCCGGGGATGTACGAATCGCCGTTGACAAAGACCTCGTCCGCTCCCACAGCAAGTTTGCGTTCGGCCACGAACTTCCTGTCACGCTCAAAGTCGGTTTTTTGCCAGCCCTCGGTTTCGCGCCAGATGACGGCGATGTCCCGGTGGTCGATCTGGCCGCGATAGACCAGGTAGCGCCGCCCGCCGTCGTCGTAAACGCACCGCGTCTGGACGTGCAGGCCGAGCAAGTAGTTGAAGGTCTCGGGGATGTCCACCAGCCTCTCGCGCGTCTGGCCGTCGGCGTGAATGTGCAGTTTGTAATGGAACGGACGGGCCAGTTTCTCGACATTCAACAACGTTTCGCTCGCTCGCGTCTCCCATTTGAGCATGTACTGGAGCAGGTAGTCGTCGAATTTCATTGCCTGTTGGCCAGAGGTGTCGTCGAAGGCGATGTTGTTCAACGCGTCCTCGTAGGATTCGAGACGAATGTATTTGACGATGCGCGGGCTGCACTCCGTCTCTTCCGGCGTGGCCATGCGCCTGGGCTTGCCGTCTTTCCATTCGGGCGTGTAGGTGACCTTTTTGATACGCGGGAGAAGGACAGTATCGAAGTAATCGGCCATCTCAACGAGGATGAACTTTCGCCGCCCGCCGTCCTCGCGGTTCAGATTGATTACCGCGTGACCGGTCGTGCCAGAACCAGCGAAGAAATCAACACAATATGCATCATCTTCAATCCCAGAGGCAAAGATGGCATCCCCGACAGTATATATCGATTTTGGGTACGAAAATGGATTGTGGACGCCAATAATGTCCGTCAGCAAATTGGCGCCGAAAGTTCCCGCGTTATATCGTGAATCCACCCAGTTACTGAAAAGTGCCGCAGTCCGGTCTTGCGCTCCGATAAGCTGATAGATCGTCATGTTGTCACTACATTGCAGCTTGTTCTCTTTAACCAGGGGCAGGCACTTTTCGTAGGAGCGCCGCCAAACTCTCTCTTCACCTTGGGCTCCAAGCGGATAGACTCTGATGTATCTCTCCTTAGTTTTGTGGGTCGGATAGTCATTCCTTGTTCGCTCAGGTGGAGGTTCTAATCCCACCACTCGCTTAGTGTCTGGATCGACCAGGATCGCATAGAAACTGTTTGGTCGTCCATATCGGAAGTTACTCTCGGCTGTTCCACTCCGCTTGAATGGACGAAGCTCAACTTCGTCTTTCTTGTTGCGTCCTGCTAATGTACGGTCCGATGTGGCATTCACACAGCAAAGCATGTACTCGTGGGTATTTGCCAGCGTCTTTGCTTTTCCACCTTGCGGATGATGATTTACCACAATCATCTCGCGACGTAGGTACGAGAAGTGTTTGTCAATCATTACGCAGAGATCGGCCATCTCGAAATCATCGATTGCGATGAAAAGAATTGGGTCCTCAGAGAGAAGGCCTGTCGCCACGCCGAGACGATTCTCCATCAGAGTAAGCCAAGAGGCACGCAGGTACTCGTTCTTGTAGAGGATTTCTGAGTCGCCCGTGTTGTAAGGCGGATCGATGTAAATACATTCAACCGTGTTGCGGTATTTCCCAATCAGCGTATTAAGTGCCTGCCAATTCTCGCTGTGCACCAGCAGCCCGTCAGTCATCTCGTCCAGGTCGTCGAAACTCGCCAGCAGCCGATCAACGAAGGGCTGGTCAAAGTGCCTAGTATCGAGCACCAGCGTCGGGTGGGCCTTCAGGAAGGCGATGCGCCCATCCTGTCTGCTCTTGCCAGGGGTAAAGAGGCTGGACTGCTCCTCGTCAATATGGAACAGCTCTTTCCACTCGGCCCATTGCGGCTCGCAGACGGCAATCTCGGCGTAAAACTCCTTGGCGATGTTGCCAACCGTGATGCAGTACTGCGTCTCGGTAATGAACTTGCGCTTCTCCCAGAGCATCTTCTGGAATTCCTCGATCTGGTGGAGGAATTCGATGATCCGGCAACCGACGGCCTTGATCACATGCATCATCTGGAACCAGCCGTCGGCGCGGTCTTCGCCGGCGGCTTCCATCTCGTCCAGATTCAGCACTTCGTTCTTGAGATAATAGTCCAGTTCGCGAGAGAGAAAGCTCTTCAGATCCTTGTGGATGAAAAAGTCGGACGTGTTGCGGCGGGTGTACTGGCGCAGGTGATGTTCGAGAAAGGTAACGGGCTGGCCGTCGCTTGATTTGTGCTTCTCGGCCGTCAGGGCGGCAACCGCCGGCCCGGCGGTTTTCGGCGACAGTTTTCTGAGAATCTTTTCCAACGCCTCGGCGAGGATCGCCTCCTGCTGGTTCTTCTGGCCGTAGGCGATGATTTCCTGCTCAGTGAGCGGCCGGTACTCGAAGGGGATCACAAGTTGGCGCGCGGCCTCGTCCCAGGCGATCTCCGCCGGGTGGGGCAGGAAGAAGCGCTTCTCGCCCTTGACGTTGTTCTGCTCCACATCTGCGGCCTGAAGCTTGAAATGGACCGTGACGCCGCGCGAGGTGAAGGTGTAGTCGGTAAAGTACTCGGCGGTCTTGACGTAGTACTGGTCGTGGTTGGCCCAGTAGAGGTAGACTTCCTCGCCGTTGTAGGGGATGACATAGCGTTCGCGTTTTGAGTAGCGGCGCTTGGAGATGAAGTCGCCGTCCTGGTAGTAGCGGCTGAAGAAGGCATACAGGTGGTTGTAGATGGCGGTTTCGAGGGCGTCGCGGTCGCGCGCGCCGGCGGCTTTCGCCTTCAAAGCCAGGTACTTCTCACCTGTGGGCGTGCCATGGTAAGCTGCGGCCAGATTCCCGTGCGCATCGAGAGCCTCTGGGTCCAGCTTCTTAATCTGCGCGGCAAAGTCCTGCAGTTCCCTAGCAGCCTGTGACTGCTCAGCCAACGCGCCGCGCTCCAGCTCTTCGGCGACGGCCTTGGGCAAGTCACGGGTGACGAACCGCTCGATCACGTCCCGTTTGTGGTTCATGATGCGGTAGATGCCGAAGTCGAGGTCGGCGCAATCGAACTGGAAAAGCTCGCGCAAGAGGTCTTGAAACTTCTCCAATGGGTTGTTCATCAGTTGCCCTCTTCCGATTTCTGTGGACAGCTCACAGACGGAGTTCCGCCGGCGTGCAGGCCAGACTACCTCACATACAGGTTGGATAGGCAGTCGGCTGCGTCAAAGCCAATTATCTGCCAAAACTCCATCCATGCAACTTCAGCAGATTCGGAATTGGATAGAAATGCCGCACAAGGTTGTTACACGGACGTTCGCCCTCTGAGCGCACGATCCAGCGTCGGCTGGCTCAGTACGGCCAGCAGGCGGGTGTGCACGTCTCACCCCATCGGCTGCGCCATACGCTGGCGACGCGGTTAATCAACAACAGCATGCCGATCCACTCGCTGCGCAAGTTGTTGGGGCATCAAGATCTCAACACCACGCAAATCTATGCTCGCATCTACGACGAAACGCTCTACGAGCGATTTAAGGCGGCCATGTCCCGCTTAGAGGCCATTCCAGTTGAGAATTGGCCAGGCGTGCACACCAGCATACCTGCATTGGCGGAAACAAGGCAGGCAAAATATGCCCCGTCTCTCAGTATCGCTAAAGTCGGTCTTGACAACTCAGTGTAACAGCGCTTTTGCGACGCGGAAGTCGTCGCACTCAAGCCTGAACTGCAGGCCGCCGCCTGAGGCGCGCCACGCCGTTCGGCTCACAATCGCATGCTGCCGTGTGGTCCCGTCGTGCGTTCTACGCTGGCGACAGGTGGGGGGAGGTGTTGTTAAGGTTCACTGCGCGCGGCAGACGCAAATGGCCTCTTGACAACGCAATTCATCGGTAAAGACCACCTGCTGGGCGACGTTGCTGGCTTCGCCTCAAGCGTAACTGCAGCGTAACAGCGGCGTAACCGCATTTTCGCTGTCTAACCCTCTTTTACGGGTAAGTTACTCGCAAAGTGTAAGATACATCGGGATTGATAGAACCCTCGCCAGTGAAGATGCGAATGTAGTATGTGCCAGTTGCCCCACAAGTAGGGTATGTTACTGAAGGGCACGTAATATAATATGGTGGGCCGCCGCGATGCCCCATCAGACTAGTCGTGGATTGATAATACAGCAGCAATTGTGCATCAGCAGCGGCAGTGTCCATATGTATCGTGATGAGTCCTCCGCCTGAGTGATGAAAGAAGAAGTAATCACTTGCGTCGTCATGGTGACCATAATAGTCCTTGCTGGAGCGCAGAGGACCATTCGCTTGTGAGGCCGAGTCATTGTCCTCGACTTCCCATGGACCTTCAAAGTATTGTACAGAATTCTTTAATATTAATGGCAAGAACAATGATCCTGGTGGCGAGTTGCCCGTAGTGATTTTGGCCACGAAGGCATCAAAGCGCCCCCCGTTGTAGCTCAGATCTGGCCCTACTATCTCGGGGAAGCTCGCCTCAGTAGAACCAGTGTGGCCAGTGACATAGACGTTCCCAAGCTCATCCACAGCGATCTGATGACCAACCTCCTCGTCAGCACCTCCAATGTATCCAGCAAAGACTAATGCTGTGCCATCTGTGGTTACTTTGGCCACGAAGGCATCAAAGCGCCCCCCGTTGTAGGTCAGGTCTGGCCAACTGGTCACCGGGAAACCCTCCTCTGAGGAGGTTGCGCCGGTGATGTAGGCATTCCCATTATTGTCCACGGCAATGTCATCAGCTTGGTCTTCACCACCGCCTCCAATGTATCCAGCATAAATCAATGCTGTGCCATCTGTGGTTACTTTGGCCACGAAGGCATCAAAGAGACCATAGTTGTAGGTCAGGTCTGGCCCTACTATCTCGGGGAAGCTCGCCTCAGTAGAACCAGTGTGGCCAGTGACGAAGGCACTCCCGCTATTATCCAGGGCAATATCATGACCACCATCCCAATCAGCACCTCCAATATATCCGGCGTAGACAAGCGCCGTGCCCGCCGCATTCACCTTCGCCACGAAGGCGTCAGCTACTCCGCCGTTGTAGGTCAGGTCTGGCCCTACTATCTCGGGGAAGCTCACCTCGGAAGAGTCGGTCCGGCCAGTAACATAGGCATTCCCATCGCGGTCCAAAGCGATGCCAGAGCCGTGTCCAGCGCCCCCATCTTCGCCGCTGCCGCCGATGTAGCCGGCGTAGACAAGCGCCGTGCCCGCCGCATTCACCTTCGCCACGAAGGCGTCAGCCACTCCGCCGTTGTAGGTCAGGTCTGGCCCTACTATCTCGGGGAAGCTCACCTCGGAAGAGTCGGTGTCACCAGTGACATATGCGTTCCCGAGACTGTCCACGGCGATGTCGTGACCATAGTCCTCGCCAGCACCTCCAATATATCCGGCGTAGACAAGCGCCGTGCCCGCCGCATTCACCTTCGCCACGAAGGCGTCAGCCACTCCACCGTTGTAGGTCAGGTCTGGCCCTACTATCTCGGGGAAGCTCACCTCGGAAGAGTCGGTGTCACCAGTGACATAGGCGTTCCCGAGACTGTCCACGGCG
>Ga0209342_10000450_pt1 | contig 47452 bp, 34 predicted proteins | sample RifCSP16_2_FD_184023 | JGI IMG/M metagenome (GOLD analysis project Ga0209342, IMG submission 184023) | Soil microbial communities from Rifle, Colorado - Rifle CSP2_sed 16_2 (SPAdes) (version 2) | ecosystem: Environmental > Terrestrial > Deep subsurface > Rock core/Sediment | place: Rifle...
CGCCGCCACGAACCATCGAGCGGTGCGGAACGCATGCCTGCAGCGTTGTGCAGAGCACAGACTTCACGGATCTCGGCGCGCCGGTGCCAACTTCACGTCTTTGCGACCATTTTTCAGCAACCTGCTAGGGACGGGGCCCCACCTCCCCCGTCGGCGAGACGCGCGCCCCCGTGCGCGGAAAGTCCAGTCGCGTGAGCTCGGCCACCTCCCGCGCGCCGAGGTGCGTGGGGTCGGCCTCGACGAGGCCCGGCGCTCGCTGACGCGTCGAGTGCAGCCGCGCGTCCCGCACCGTTCCGTCGGCCGAGAGCGTGGCGCAGAGGATGGCGCCGTGGTCGTCGTAGCCCGAGTGATTGAAGGGCCCGTAGGTCACCAGATTGCCGAGCGAGTGCGCGACGAGGGACGGCCCCACCCACTCGATGCCGCGGAGCACGTGCGGCCCGTGGCCGATCACGAGGCTCGCCCCGCCTCGCACGGCCGCGCGCGCGAAGGCGACGCTGTTGCCGCGGTTCTCGCCCGCGAAGCGCTCCACCACATCGCGCGTGCGCCGCGCCGTGGCGCCCTCGGCGCCGATGTGCATCGTGACGATCACGCGCGCATGGCGCTCGGCGGCGCGGGCGACGTGCCGGCGCACGGCGGCGAGATCGTGCACGCGCGCGAACGTCCACGGGCTGAATCCGAGCACCGCGACCGTGTCGCCCTCGCCGATCGGCACCGCCGTGGCAAGCGTGTCCGCGCCGGTGACCAGCACGCCGGCCGCGTCGAGGCGCGCGAGCGTCCCGGCGAACCCCGCGTCGCCCGCGTCGTGCGCGTGGTTGTTGGCGACGTTCCCCACGACGTGCGCCGAGTCGCCCAGCCGGCGGAGCGCGGCGGCCGCCTCCGGCGGCTGGCGGAAGGCGTAGCAGAGCGTGGAGCCGCGCGCGCATTTCCGAGGTGCCCGTCCCGCCCCGATCGCCCCCTCGACGTTGAGCAGCAGCACGTCGGCGCCGGTCACCAGGGGCCGCAGGGGCGCGAGGAGCGGCCACGGGTCGGGCAGCGCCGCGGGGCGAGCGCCGGCCCGCGCCTTCGCGAGGACCCAGCTCGTGTCGAGGTTGGTGCCCAGGGTGACGTCGCCGCCCGCGCACACCCGGACGTCGCGGCGCGAGGGAGGCTGCGCCGTGATGGGCGAAACCAACGCGACGGCCAATGCGAGATGCGGAATGCGGGATGTCAATGCGGGATGCGGGATGCGGGTTCTCGATGCGGAATGCGGAAGCGGAACGAGGAGCCGGAACAAGAATGCGGAATGGGGCGCCCGTCCGCATCCCGCACTCCGCATTCGAGCAGCGGCTCCCCTAGCCGCCCCGCCCCCGAATGCACAGGATAGAAGACCCCCGCTGCGCCAACTGCGGGGGCGAGTGAGAGGGCGCGCGGACGACGCGTCCCGTATCTCCCTCACTCGTCCCGCTCAGTCCTTGCCTATTCCCGCGTCAGCACCAAAGTTGTACCGTTCCTGCGAGACGACCGTTACAGAAAGGATCCCAACCGTTCTCCCAACGACGGCGGGCGCCAGGTCCCGGCCGATCACTCTCCGTGAAGCGAGGTGCATCCATGGTTCGACGATTCGTGAGCCGGATTCCCGCTCTCGTGGCTTTCCTCTCGCTGGCCGGCGCCGCCGCCGCGCAGACCGGCACCATCACGGGCAAGGTCACCGACGCCGCGTCCGGCCGGCCGCTCGCGAGCGCCAACGTGCAGGCGGTGTCCGGCGCGCGCACGGCGGCCTCCGCCGTCACGGGCGAAGACGGCAGCTACCGCCTCACCGGCGTCGCCGCCGGCACGTACACCGTGACCGCGACGAAGATCGGCTTCCTCGCGAAGCACACGGACGGCGTGAGCGTCGCGGGCAACGCGACGACGACGGCCAACTTCGCGATGACCGAGTTCGCCGCGATGCTGAATCCAATCGTGACGACTGCCTCGCGCGGCGCGGTCTCGGAGAAGATTCTCGACGCGCCGGCGTCCATCTCCGTCGTCAGCGCCGAGCGACTGGGCTCGAAGCCCGTGACGACGATCGCCGAGTTCATGCGGACGGTGCCGGGCATCTCCGTTTCGACCGGCGGCCTCGTGCAGTCGAACACCGTCTCGCGCGGCTTCAACAACGCCTTCTCGGGCGCGATGCTCAACCTGCAGGACTACCGGTACGCGGGCGTCCCGTCGCTCCGCGTGAACGTGCCCTCGCTCTATACGGGCACGGGCGAGGACATCGAGCGCATCGAGGTGCTCAACGGCCCCGCCTCCGCGCTCTACGGACCGAATTCCGCGAACGGCGTGGTCCACGTCATCACGAAGAGCCCCTTCCAGTCGAAGGGCACGACGCTCTCGCTCGACGGCGGAGGACGCGCGGTGCTCCGCGGCGCGGGGCGCACGGCCTGGGTGCTCGGCGAAAAGGACGAGTGGGGCGTCAAGCTCTCCGGCGAGTATCTCACCGGCAGCGAGTGGCCGTACACCGACCCGAACGAGCCCGCGGTGTGGCCGAGCGTCGCGCCCGCGGGACGCGCGGGCAAGCCGCTCAAGCGCGACTTCGACGTGCGCCGCTACACCGGCGAGGTGCGGCTCGACTACCGCGACCCCAACCGCGACCTCGAGAACATCTTCACGACGGGCTATACGAATCTCGGCAGCGCGATCGAAATCACCGGCAACTTCGGTGCGGCGCAGGCCAAGAACTGGTCCTACACGAACTTCCAGGACCGCTTCCGCTACAAGAAGTTCTTCGCGCAGGTCTTCTGGAACGGCAGCAACTCGGGGAACGCGGGCCCGAACGACACCACCGGGACCTATTACATCCGCACGGGCATCCCGGTCGTGGACAAGTCCACGGTGCTGGTCGGACAGGTGCAGCAGGGGTTTGACTTCCGCGACATGAGGCTGGTCGTCGGCGCCGACTACATCGCGACGGATCCGAGGAGCGAGGGGACGATCTTCGGGCGGAACGAGGGCGACAACAACATCGTGGAGTACGGCGCTTACCTGCACACCACGATCCCACTCAACCCGAAGTGGGACCTCGTCACGGCGCTGCGCGGCGACAGGACCGACCGGCTGGCGGGCACGCAGTTCTCGCCGCGCGCGGCCCTCGTCCACAAGTACAACGCCTCGAACAACTTCCGCTTCACGTTCAGCCGCGCCTTCAACTCGCCGGCGAGCTTCGAGTACTTCCTCGACCAGATCGCCAACCCGACGCAGGCGCCGGGATTCGCGCTCAAGGCGATCGGCAACCCGCCGACCGTGGGGTGGAAGTTCGACCGGAGCTGCGACGCGACGATCAACACCGGCATCTGCATGCGGTCGCCGTTCGCGGCGTCCGCGTCCACGCCCATCGCGTCGTCGGCCGCCAACGCGTTCCCCGGCTTCATCGCGGCGTTGCCGAGCATCATCAACGGACTTCCCACGCTGAGCGCCGCGCAGAAGGCGCAGCTCACCGGGCTGCTCACGCAGCTCAATCCGATCCTCTCGGCCCTCCGCCCCACGCCGGCACAGCTCGGCACCGTGCTGAACCTCGGCACGACGGTCACCGCGGCGTCAGTCACGGACATCCTGCCGCTCTCGGCGTCGTTCAACAACACCTGGGAGCTTGGCTACAAGGGCATCATCGGCGAGCGCCTGCGCGTGGCGGTGGATCTCTGGTACCAGATCCGCGGCGGCGTCGGCGGCAGCGCCGGGCAGGCGAACCCGCTCGTGCTCTACGATCCGGCGTCGCTCGGCACGTACCTCGTCACGAACATCACCGCGGGCCTGATGGCCGCGGGGCAGTCGCAGGCGGTCGCGCTGGCGACGGCGCAGGCGGCCGCGGCGGGGCTCGTGCCGCTGATGGCCGCGCTGCCGCAGGGGACACTCGCGTTCACCAACACCACGCTCGCGAACGACCCGTCCATCATCGCGACGTGGCGCAACGGCCTCGGCGAGGTAGACGTGCACGGCATGGACGTGGCGATTGACTACCAGATGAACGACAACTGGCTCTTCGCGGCCACCTACTCGAACCAGGACAAGATCGTCTTCCCCGAGATCGGCGGGATCAACCCGCTGATGTCGAACTCGCCGAAGTATCGCGCGACGGGCTCGGCGCGCTACACGGAGGATCCCGGCGGCGGGCCGGGGTGGGGATTCGACGTGACGGCGCGCTACGCCGATGCGTTCCCGGTCAACACGGGGCTGCTGAACACGCTTGGCATCCCGCCGAACCCGGCGGGCACGAAGCTCTACCCACCCATCAAGGCGCAGACGCAGTTCGACCTCGGGCTCTCGTACCGGTTCCCGGGCAAGGAACGGTTCACCTGGGCGCTGAATGTCAGCAACCTGCTCGACAACCGGGAGCCGACGTACGCCGGCACGCCGGCGATCGGCCGGCTCATGCTGACGCGCGTCAGGTGCGAGTTCTGAGCCAGTAGGAGGCGACAGGGAGAAGGCAGACGGCGCGCGGCGCCGTCTGCCTCCTGCTTTCCGGCGAGGGGCGTCCGCTATCTTCCACGAATGAACCCCCTGCTGGACCCCGCGGCACGTCTCGTCATCGCGCACCGGGGCAACGCGGCGCACGCGCCCGAAAACACGCTCGAGGCGTTCGAGGAGGCGGTCGCGCTCGGCGCCGACGCGCTGGAACTCGACGTGCACGTGACCAGTGACGCGCACGTCGTCGCCGTCCACGATCCCACGCTGGACCGCACGACCGATGGCTCGGGTGTCGTGGGCCGGCTCGCGCTCGCCGACGTGCGGCGGTTCGATGCCGGCGCCCGCTTCACGCGAGACGGCGGGCGCACGCATCCGTGGCGGGGCCGTGGCCTCAGGGTGCCGACGCTCGACGAGGTGCTCGACGCCTTTCCGGCGGTGCCGCTCCTCGTGGAGCTCAAGACGCCGGCGGCGGCGGCCGCGACCAAGCGGACGGTCGAACGCCACGGCGCCTCGGCGCGCTGCCTGATGGGCTCGTTCCTCCACCCCGCGCTCGCGCCCTTTCGCGGCTCGGCGATCGCGAGCGGCGCATCGCAGGGTGAGGTCGCGCGCCTCTACGCGCGCGCGGTGCTGCCGGGGAGTCCACGCCGGCTCCCCTACCACGCGCTCTGCATTCCACCGGTCTACCGGAACATCCTCCCGCTCCCGGTGCTGCGCTTCGCCCGGATGGCCCGCGCGGCGGACGCGTGCACGCACGTCTGGACCGTGGACGACCCGGCGCGTGCCCTCCGCTACTGGGCAGGCGGCGTGAACGGCATCATCACCAACGATCCGGCGCGGATGCTCGCCGCGGCGGGGCGCGTGATCGAGCGCGCGCTCCGGTCCGCCGTCTGACGTCCGCCCTCCATCCGATGAGCGTCCCGCCGAAGAAGAAGATCAACTACGCCGGCGCCTGGGCCGAAACGCGCGCCCTGATGCGGAAGCACCGCGCCACGCTCGCGATCGGGCTCGGCCTGATGCTGGTGAACCGCCTTTCCGGATTCGTCCTGCCCGCCAGCTCGAAGTGGCTCATTGACAAGGTGATCACGGAACGCCGAGACGATCTCCTGGTCCCCATCGCGGTCGCCGCGGGGATCGCGACGCTGGTGCAGGCCGGCACCTCGTTCGCGCTCTCGCAGGTGGTGAGCATCGCGGGCCAGCGCGCCATCACCGAGCTGCGCCGGAAGGTCCAGGCGCGGGTGATGCGGCTCCCCGTCAGCTTCTTCGACTCCACGCAGAGCGGGATCCTCATCACGCGCGTGATGTCGGACGCCGAGGGCGTGCGCAACCTCGTCGGCACCGGCATCGTCCAGCTCGTGGGTGGCGTGGTGAGCGCCACGCTCGCGCTCACGGCACTCTTCTGGCTCAACTGGAAGCTGACCGGCGCCACGCTCTTCATCCTGGCGCTCTTCGGCGGCGTGATGGCCTTCGCGTTCACCAGGTTGCGCCCCATCTTCCGCGAGCGAAGCAAGATCAACGCCGAGGTCTCGGGCCGGCTCGGCCAGGCGCTGGGCGGCGCGCGCGTGGTGAAGGTGTACACCGCGGAGAAGCGGGAGGAACTCGTCTTCACGAAAGGCGCGCACCGGCTCTTTCGCAACATCGCGAGCACCATCACGGGGACGTCCGCGCTCGGGGCGTTCGCGACGGTCATCATCGGCGTCGTCGGCGTGCTGATGATGATCGTCGGCGGGCGCGACATCCTGGCCGGCCGGATGACGCTCGGCGATTTCGTGATGTACGTCTTTTTCGTCGGGCTCGTGACCTTCCCCGTCGTGCAGATGGCGGCGATCGGCACGCAGATCACCGAGGCGTTCGCCGGGCTCGACCGGATCCGCGAGATCATCGCCACGCCCACCGAAGACGCCGGGGACGCGGGGCGCGCGCCGCTCCGTTCGGCCGACGGCGACCTCGTCTTCGAGAGCGTCTGGTTCGAGTATCGCCCGGGCCTCCCCGTGCTCAAGGGCGTGAGCTTCACGGCGAAGGAAGGAACGACGACGGCGCTGGTGGGCTCGAGCGGCTCCGGGAAGAGCACGCTGATCTCGCTCATCATGGCCTTCGCCCGGCCGCAGCGGGGGCGGATTCGCGTCGCGGAACGCGACCTCGCGAGCGTGCGCCTGCGCGACTACCGCTCACACCTGGGGGTCGTGCTGCAGGACAACTTCCTCTTCGACGGCACGATCACCGAGAACATCGCGTTCTCGAAGCCGGGCGCGACGGCGGAGGAGATCCGCGCCGTCGCGCGCGTCGCGCACTGTGACGAGTTCGTCGAAGCGTTTCCGGACAAGTTCGAGACCGTCGTCGGCGAGCGCGGCGTGAAGCTCTCGGGCGGGCAGCGGCAGCGCATCGCGATCGCGCGCGCGATCCTCGCGGACCCCAAGATCCTGATCCTCGACGAGGCCACCTCGAGTCTCGATTCCGAGGCCGAGCAGCACATCCGCGAGGGACTCCGCGCGCTGCGCCGCGGCCGCACGACGTTCGTCATCGCGCACCGCCTCTCGACCATCCAGAGCGCCGACCAGATCCTCGTGCTCGAGCACGGGGAGATTGTCGAGCGCGGGACGCACCAGGAGCTGCTCGCCCGGAACGGCCGCTACCGGCAGCTCTACGACAAGCAGTACCAGCTCGAGCGCGACGTGTTCATCAATCCGGGCGAGGACTTCACGCCCGAGCCCGCGCCGGTGGCCGCGCCGGTGGCCGCGAGCGTGCGGACGGTGCCGCCGGGCAGCCTGTAACGGCAGACATCAGGCCTCTGACATCTGACGTCTGCTGTCTGACGTCTGTCCTTGGCACCTTTTTCCCGGTCACCTTCGACCCGTCGCCCGCCATGGACCAGTCGCCGGTCACCTGATCGCCCTCGACCGTCAGGCTGATCGTCACCGGGCTCCCGTCGGCCGCGTAAATCGAGAGCGTGATCGTCTTTCCGCTGACCTTGAGGGCGGCGATGGTGAAGGTGCCGTATGCCTCCGTCGAGACGGTGCCGGTGAAGGTCGAGTCCTTCTTCTCGATCTTGACGAAAGAGCCGATCGCCTGGCCCTGCACGACGACGGTGAGTTCGTACGACCCGACGGGGTCAATGTCCTTCTCTGCCGCAGGCGTCGGGGGCGGCCGGTCGGGCGGAACCTGGGCTGCGGCGGATGGCGCGGAGGCGGCGGCCGCGAAGAGCGCGAGGGCGGTCAGGATCGCGAGTCGGGTTGGCATGGAAGGAACTCGGCGTGTGGTTGGAGGCGTATTTCAAGTTGGCGGTGCCGTGTCCTGCGCGCCATTCTTCTGGCGGCTCGGCCCACGCGCAAGGCGATGAGCGACCTTTCGACCATCCTGAACCTGGAAGAGTTTGAGGGCGCCGCCCGATGAGCATGACCGTCCTGGGCGCCCTGCGCCGCCTCGACGAGAGTCGCTACCGGGCCGAGCTCTACCGCGGGTGGGGCACGGCGCTGGGTGCGGGCCTGACGCACGGCGTCGCGCTGGAGCAGATCGGGCGTCTGCACTCGGGCCGGACGGAGGAAGCGCGGCGGTACCTCGTCGTGGGCGCTCAGCAGGGCCGCCCGCTCGCCTCGCTGGTGAGGGCGAGGCCCAGGCTCTTCGAGCCGTTCGAGGCGGCGATTCTCGCCGCCGGTGAGGAGGGAGGCACGCTCCTCACTTCGCTCCGACTGCTCGCTGAACACTACGCGCGGGACTTCAGGCGCATGCTGCGCGTGCGCCTGCTGATGGGGTACCCCGTCTATGCCGGTGTGCTTGCGTCGTTCGTGATCACGCAGCCCTTCCTGTCCCGCGGAGGATGGAAGGCGTATGTGATCGCGATCGCGGGCGCGCTCGCCGCGTTCCTCCTGCTGGGCGGCGTCGTGCTGACCCTCTTCGCCAACTTCATCGGCGCGGGCGCCTCCTACACGCTCCCGCGCTTCGCCCGGACGCTGGCCACCGGCCTGCACGCGGGCCTCCCCCTCGGCCGCGCGGTGCGCTTCGCGGTGGATGTGTCGGGGAGTCCCGTGCTCCGTGCGCACCTCGCGAAGCGATCCGAGCGCGAGATCGCCACCATGCCGCTGGCCGCGCTCTTCGAGGGTTGCCGGGCGGTGCCGGCCGCCTGCCTCACGCAGATGCGAGTGGCGGATGCGACAGGCGATTATCTGCACACGTTGGGCCGCTACGCGGACTCGCTCGAGGAAGACCGGAGATGAGCGGCAGGCGCGAGGGGCGGTCTCCGTTCCCGGCGCTCGGCGACCGGGTGCCCCGGCGCGGCAACGCCTTGACGCGCGCGGGCGCGCGGGCCGCGCTCCGCTGGGCCGGTTGGCGCTTCGAGGGCGCGCTGCCCGACCTCCCGCGGTTCGTGATCATCGTGGCGCCGCACACCTCGAACTGGGACTTCGTCCTCGGCGTCCTGGCGATGTTCGCCCTCGGCCTCCGCGGCACCTTTCTCGGCAAGGACTCGATCTTCCGGTGGCCCTCCGGTGTGGTGATGCGATGGCTGGGCGGCGTCCCCGTGGACCGCTCGTTCCCGCACCAGGTGGTGGAGCAGACCATCTCCTACTTCCACGCGAGTGAACGGCTCGTGCTCGCGCTCTCGCCGGAAGGCACCCGGAAGAAACGCCCGAAGTGGCGCACGGGCTTCTACTATGTCGCCAGGGGCGCGGGCGTGCCGATCGTGCCTGTCGCGTTCGATTATTCGACCCGGATGTTTCGGATCTTCCCGCCGTTCGTCGCCAGTGATGACGCCGAACGCGACTTCGCCAGCCTGCACGGGCTCTTCCACGCGGGAATGGCGAAGCGCCCGAGCCAGTACTAGATGCCGCTCTTCGCCAACCACCCCTCCGGCCACGAGCCGCCCGCCACGCTGACGGACGCCGAGCTCGAGGCGTCCCTCGTGGCGCTGCGGCACAAGCTCCGTTCGGCGCGCCGGTCGCTCCTGCTCGCGCACGCGGTCGGCGCGACGCTCACCGTGGTCATTCTCGGCGCGGGTTTCGCCGTGCTCTCGGCGGGGCCGGCGCCCTTTTTCGAGCGGTTCCTCGGCCACGCGCACGAGACGACGACGTTCGACGCCGTGGCGTGGTGGCTCGTGCTGCTCCTCCTCGCGATCGCCGGCGGCGCGTTCGGCGACCAGCTGCTCCGCGGCAAGCTCCGGATGGCGCGCGGCTGGCGGCACCGCGTGCACGAGCTCGAGCGCCGGGTGGCGGACGCCGAGGCCGTGCGCCGGGAGCGGGGGGCGGGCTAGGCCGTTTCGAAGCCCGCGGCGCCGTTGGTGCTTGCCGCAAGGGGCGCCGCCAAGCGCGGACACCGCCGCAGCGCAGGAATCAGCTCGCGCTGCATGGCGGCGGCGGAAGCGAACCGAGCCGTCGCATCCTTCGACAGAGATCTCTGGAGCACCGCGTCAAGGCGCCGCACTTCCTTCGCTTCGCCCTTCAGGTGGAACGATCCCTGGAGGATGGCCAGGTGCAGCTCCATCAAAGACGTTCCTTGAAACGGGCGCTGGCCCGTCACGGTCTCGACTACCATGATGCCCAGGGAGAACAAGTCCGTGCGCTCGTCCACCTTCCCTCCGGCGAGCTGTTCCGGGGACATGTACATATAAGTGCCCAGCACCGTGCCAGGGACGGTCAGGCTGGCGGTGCCCGTCTCCTGGCCGGACACGCCCAGCATCCTCACTTTGGCCGTCCCGAAGTCCAGGATCTTGACTCGCGTGCCGCCTTCGGCAGGGTTGGTGAGCATGATGTTTTCCGGTTTCAAATCGCGGTGAATCACTCCGGCCTGGTGCGCCGCGGCCAGCCCGCTGAGCACCTGGTCGAACCATTCGGCGGCCACGGCCGGCTCGACGCTGCCCGAGCGGTTCAGCTCGGCGCGCCAGGTGGAACCGCGCAACCGCTCCATGACCAGGTAGGCGCCATCGGCGCCCGTGCGGCCGTAGTCATACACGGCGATGATGTTGCGGTGGCTCAACTGAGCTGAAGCGCGCGCCTCGCGCTCGAAACGCCGCAGGCTATCCTGGTGGCCGAACAGGGCCCCAAGCATGATCTTGATGGCCACCTTGCGCTCGAGGCGCAGATCGGTGGCCTCGTAGACGGCGCCCATGCCGCCGCGGCCCAGCAGCCGGTCGAGCCGGTAGCGACCCTCGATGGTTCGCTCCACCGGCAGCGTCAGGATCAGCTCGACACGGTCCTGGGGACAGAACTCCTCAGCGCGATCGAAACACGCGCCACACACGGGACATTCCCTCACCAGATTGATCCCGCCGTCCTCCAAGTGGGCAAGCACCTCGCGGCGGACCTTCAGGTCGCGTTCGACCCTCTCCTTCAGCCAGAGGTTCTCGCAAACTACTGCGATCTGACCGCCGATCCCGTCCAACAGCTTGCGGTCGGCAGCCGCATACGGCTCCTCGGATTTCTTTTCCCCCAGCAGCAGCAGGCCTGCCAGGCGCTGTTCGGAACCCCTCATCGGCACCACCAGACTGGCGCCGAACTCTCGCAGCCATCCCTGCTCGCGCTCGGGCAGATCAGCGTTTCGGGCCAGCGGAAGCTCCAGGGGCCCGGAGCGCTGCTCCATGATGCGAATCAGGGGGGAATCCTCGGCGAGGGAAATTCCCTGTCGTTCGCCGCCCGACGAGTACTGAAGCATGAAATCGCCCCGTTCACTTGGCCGATAGTAGAGGTGCAGGGTTCTCGGATGCAGCGCCGAGTCCACCTCTTGGCAGACCAGCCGGGAAACGTCCTTCACGGAGCTGCAGAGCTTGATGTTCTCGACCAAGGCCAGAAGCACTTTTTCCCGATCGTAGGCCTCGCGGAAGAATTTGCGATCGAGCCAATCCATGATCTGCCTGCGGTACTTCAGGCTCGCGCTGCCCGCAGCCAGGATGAACAGGTAGAAATAGCTGGACGGGCCGAACAACACCTCGCCAATGGTCCGCTCCGGGTGAGAAACAAGCGTCAAACCCAGGGCGGCGGCCGGAAGCAGCAGAACCGCCCGTAGCACATTATGGGCCAGCAGGTACTGGAGCCCGCGGCGGACCACCACGTCCACGCCGAGCACGCGGTGCTTGGCGATGGCGTAGCCGAAGGTGATGGGAATCCCAATCGTCGCGGCATTCGCGAAGCGCATCACCATGGCGAACGTGCCGCCGACAGCGCCGAAACCAGGCTGGGAAGCGGCCTGGAGAGACCACACGGCGCTCGCCGCTGCCATCGGAAACAGGCTGGCCGCCGTACCGTAGACAATCCACTTCAGGCGGCGGCGATGATCGGGCTCCGTGATGCGATGATAGTTGGCGGCCAGCACACCGCAGATCGAAAACTGCGCAAATGCGTGGACGCCAAGACTCAAGGGCACCCAGATGCCGGCCAGGCCCGGATGAGCGAAGGCAATGTCCATGGCCCCGGCAATGTCCGGCAGGTTGATCAGCGTCCAGGTGGCGACAGGTAGGAAGACCGCGGCGCCCCACGCCCAGAGCAGGACCTCAATCGCTCCCCACAGCCGCTGGCGAGTGTCGGAGGTAGCGAAGCGGTAAAGGAAGGAGTACCCCAGCAGAACGTGGAAAGGAGGGATAGCGCGCAGGGCAAGAAAAGGAAAACGTTCGAAGCCCCGGAAGAAGACGCTGAGGGGGGCGAGGGCCATCCCCAGCACCATCAACGAGGTGGGCAAGCTGGCCACAACCAGCAGCTTCGGCATGCGATCGCGCGGTCGCAGCACACCCACCAGTATGCCCACCACGGCGAAGGCCAGGCTGGACGGCAGCAGCGATAGCGGCTCGCCCAGCTTGCGCCGGTCGCGGTGTATCGGCGCCTCCAGCTTGAACTCCAGTTGCTCGGGGCCGCGCGCCACACGGACCGTGTAGGCGGACGTGACGGGATTCGCCCGGAGCTTGAAGAAGGGGCCCACGCGCGCCACGCGTTCGTCGCCGTTGACGGCCAGAATCCCGTCGCCCGTCCGCAGCTTTCCCTCGGCACGGCCGCCGGGCTCCACGCTGGTGACATACCAGCCTTCGCCGCGGCGCCCCTCGCTCCACCCGAAATCCTGGACGAGGCCCCCGTGGCGGACCAGCATCAGGGCCGCGTAGGCGTAGAAGCCCGCGATGACGGCCGCCGTTGCGACGACCCCCCAGAAGAATGGAGGCTTTGGCGACTTCACCCGCACGCCTCGGGCGTGACTCTCGATGGCGACGATGATGGGCCCCTGAAAGCGTGTGTTCAACGAACTTCAGGCAGAGACCAGGCTGGGGCAAGCTCGCGCAAAGACGCGAAGGCGCAGAGAAAGACTTCTGCGGTGATCAACCGCGAGCCGCCCGAGCCGTTGTCTGCTTCTGACGCGCGTGCCGTGCCCGGCGTCTCGAGAAGAGCCGTGGAATGCCCGCAACCACGAAAGTGGCCGAAAGATGGCGGCCCACCGCGTGGGCAGCCATCTTTTAGCGGATATGCCAGGCAAAAGCGCACCACCCCTGCGCCGCGCCGGCGCCCGCTCGCCGGTGCTCATCGGACTCGCGTACAGCCTCGCGGTCGCCGCCACCACCGGCATCATCGGCGGCTCGGTGCTGGTGAGCACCCGGACGGTCCTCTTCGAGGGCGTGCGTGAATACCTGCGCGCCATGACCGAGTCCGCCGCGGCGCTCGTGGACGGCGACGTGCACGCCACGCTCGCGCGCCCCGCTCAGGAGAACACGCGCGAGTACGCCGCCGCCGTGCGCCCGCTCTTCGTGCTCGACAGCGCCGACAACACCGTCGTTCACGCGTTCACGGCCGTGGTCGTCGGCGATTCGCTGCGCTACGTCCTCGACGCCTCCACGCCCGGCGCGCTCCTTCCGAACGGGCGACCCGCGCACCGGGCGATCGGCGAGATGGAGCCGGTGACGACCGAGGCGAGGTTCGCGTGGGCCGAGCGCAAGACGTTCGTCGCGGGCGCGGCGTCGCCCACGCCGTGGGGCCCGGGCGTGCAGGCGAGCGCGCCGATCTTCGGCCGGAACGGCCGCGTGACCGGCGTCGTCGGTGTGACGCTGAGCCTGGCGCGCTACGAGGCCAGAATCGCCCAGCTCGACCGAACGGTGTTCGCCGGCGGTGCGATCGGGCTCCTGCTCGCGTTGCTGAGCGGGCTCTCCGCATATCGCGTGGAACGCTCGCGCCTCGCCGTCGAGGCGAGCCTGCTCGCGGCGAAAGCCGCGGCGGAGGCGAGTTCCCGCGCCAAGGGCGAGTTCGTCGCCAACATGAGCCACGAGATCCGCACGCCACTCCACGGGGTACTCGGGATGAGTGAGGCGATGCTCGCCTCCGTGCAGACGGAGGCCGACCGCCGCTCGCTCGAAGTCATCAACAAGTCGGCGTCGTCGCTGCTCGGCATTCTCAACGACATCCTCGACTACTCGAAGCTCGAGGCCGGCCGCGTGGACCTCGTCAACGCACCCTTCGACCCGCGCGCGCTCGTGGAGGACGTCACCGACCTCTTCGCGGTGACGGCCGAGGAGAAGGGGCTCGAGCTCGCGGTGCGGGAGTCGCTCCGGGCCGAACGGTGGCCCATCGGCGACGCCGCGCGGATGAGGCAGGTGCTGCTCAATCTCGTGGGCAACGCCGTCAAGTTCACCGAGCGCGGGCACGTGCGCGTGAACCTCGAGACGGTGATGATCGGCCGGCAGACGATCGCGCTGCGCATCCGCGTGCGGGACAGCGGCATCGGCATCGCCCCGGAGGCGCAGACGAAACTCTTCGAACAGTTCTCACAGGGCGAGGCGTCCACGGCGCGCCGTTTTGGTGGCACCGGGCTCGGGCTCGCGATATCGCGCCAGCTTGTCCTCCTCATGGGCGGCACGCTCACCGTCACGAGCCGGGAGGGACTTGGGACCGAGTTCACCGTGGACCTGCAGCTACCCGTCTCGACCGTGGCGCGTGAGCCGCCCCTCGGCCCGCGACTGCCGCCCGGCGCGCGCGCGCTCGTTTGCTGCGCCCTTCCGGAGACCCGCGAGGCGATCGTCGAGATGCTTGCGCGGCAGGGCGTCGGCGCGGATGGATGCGACAGCCGCGCGGCGATGCACCAACGCCTCACCTCGCCGAGCGAGTACGCGTTCGTGCTCGCCGACCCGCCGCCACCGGGCGCCGACGCGCCGCTCCCCCGGATCGACGGGCCGGGCGCGCCGCCCGTCATTCTCCTCACGACGCTGCACGAGCCGCTCGACAACTCGGCGCTCTCCGCCCTCGGCGCGGCAACGCAACTCCGGCGTCCCGTGCGCGAGGATCACCTCCAGACGCTCCTCACCGACATCGCGAGCGGCCGGCTCTCAAGACGGCAGGCCGAAGCGGCCGCGAAGGCGGCGTCCACTCCGGTGCGCGCCGCGCGCCCGGCCGCCGGAGACGACACCGACCGCGCGCCGCGCGTCCTCGTCGTGGATGACGTGGAACTCAACTTGATGGTCGCTCGCGCGATGCTCACCTCGCTCGGCGTCCGTGTCGCCGGCGCCACCGGCGGCGCCGGCGCGCTCGAGCAGCTCGCCCGGGAGCGCTTCGACCTCGTCCTGATGGACTGCCACATGCCGGAGATTGACGGCTACGACGTCACCCGCGGCGTGCGCGGGACCAGAGGGCCCAACCGGGAGACGCCGATCGTCGCGCTCTCGGCGAGCGCGTTCGCCGAGGATCGCGAGCGCGCGCTTCAGGCGGGGATGAACGACTTCGCCCCGAAACCCATCGAGTTGACCGGCCTGCGCACCGTGCTCCAGAAGTGGGTGCCCGGCTACACGGCGCCGACCGTACCGGCGGCGCCGGCCGTGCCGGCGGCGCCGGCCGTGCCGGCGGTGCCGGCGGCGACGCAGGCGACGCCGTCGGCCGTGTGAGCGCCGGCCGCCGGGCGAGTAGCGGTCATTCCCGGGTGAGGCGTCAGGGAGGAGCCGACGCGTCTCCGCCCTCTCACCCCACGCCGCCCCTCACTTCCCCTTCTTCGCCTCCGGCTGCTCCACGAGCTTGATCGCGCCCGCGCTCTCCTGCGCGCGCAGGTAGTCCATCAGGTCCTGCAGGGGCAGCGGCTCGAACTCCCCGGAGAGGAAGTCGCGAATCTCGAGCGCGGTCTTGCGTTGGCCGAGCAGAATGTTGAGTTCGGCGCCCAGGTGCTGCGGGATTCGCGAGGCGATGCCGCCGCGGCCACCGCCCGCGCCGCGCCCGCCACCGCCACCACCGCCGCGGCCACCCGCACCGGCCGCTGCGGGCACCCGCTCCACGAGCAGTCGCGCCGCCTGCCTCTCGAGGTCCGTCGGCTGCGGCTCCGTCGCCGGCACCTTCCACGTGAGGGCGGCCATCCGGAACGCCGCGGTCACCTCGTTCTGCAACGCGGTCTCGCGCGCCGTGACGAGCGGCTCGAACGCCCCGAGCCGCTTCGCGCCGCTGTCGGGATTCGCGAAGAGCACCCTCACGGTCTTGATCACCGCCTTCTCCACGTTCGCCTGGTGGCGCACCGCCACCTTCGCCTCCTTGTACGCGTCGGCCAGCTCGGCGCCGCTCTTCACGTCGCCCAGATACGAGAGCCCCTTCCGCTGATTGTCGCCCATCCGCTGGGCGCCGCGCCCCAGCGCCTCGTCAGCCACGCGGAGCGCCATCTCGTCGCCCGCCGTCGCGAGCGCCACCATCGCGCCCGCACCCACCACGGCCGCGCGACGGAACTGCGTCGGGTCGAGCTTGTCCGGCGTGTCCTGCGACGAGTGGTACCACTGGTCGGGCCAGGTGATGTACATGACCGACGGAATCCCGTGCTGCATGTACGTGACGTGGTCGCTCGCGCCGTAGTGCTTGTCCACCTTGATGTAGAAGGGGTCCTTGCTCCCGTTCTGCGAGTACATCGGGAGCGTCGGCGCGTAGCCGTTCGCGCGGTAGCGCACGCGCTCGCGGTTCAGCTCCGAGACGAACTCCATGAAGCTCTGCGCGACGTCGTTGAGGAAGGTCGGGAAGGTGTCGGGCGTGCGGTGCAGCACCCAGTAGCTCGCGCTCGTCGAGAGGCGGATCCCCTCCATGTCGAAGTTGAGATCCGCGATCGCGTGCTTCTCCAGCTCCGGGTTCGCGTTCAGGTACGCGTTCGTCCCGCTGATCTCCGGCACCCAGAGGAAGTGGATCGTGCGCTTCGGCTTCGGCAGCGCCCCGGCCTTGATGAGCGCCAGATAGGTGCGCCCCATCTCGAGCGTCAGCGCGCACCCGGAGTTGTCGTCGTTCGCGCCCTGCTTGATGTAGCCCTCGTAGAGGTGCGCCGAGACGAAGACGGTCTGGTCGGTGCTCCCGTCACCGGGGATCGTCGCGTGCACGAGCTCGAGGCGGCCGGGAAACGTCTGCGCCTCGACAACGGAGCGCACGGTCACTTTCTCCCCGCGCCCGAGCTTCACCGCAAGATCGCGCCCCACCCGCGCCGTGATCTCCCAGCCGAACCCGGGGCCGGCGCAGTTCGCCGGCGCGGCGGAGATGGATGAGGAGATCATGATGTCGGGCTGGTCCACGGGGCGCATCGAGTTGTAGGAGAGCACCCCGACCGCGCCGCGCTGACACACGCCCTGCGTCTGCAGCACGCCCATCCCCGCGCTGCCGAGCACCACCTTGCCCCGCACGTCCTTGCCCGCGTAGTCCTCGGCCCGGCCGCCGATGCCGACGTCCACGACTTCGGCCGTGACGTCGTGCGTGGGCGTGTTGCCGCCGAGGGCGACAGGCGTGTCGTAGATGTCGAAGAGCTTCCGCGGCGCGCCGTCCATCAGCCAGAGTTGCCCACTGGTCGGCTGCCAGAGCTGGTTGGGCTGCGGGTAGGTGACGATCTCGACGTTGCTGTAGCCGTATTCGCGGGCGAAGCGCGCCATCACCTCGCTCTCGCGGAACGGGCCCTTCGAGTACTCCGTGAGCGCGCGCACGCGCGGGTAGGGCACCAGCTCGAGAATGTGGTGCTGCGCGCGCTCGCCCGAGGCCTCGTTGATGATCGCGCGCATCTGGTCCCAGGTGAGGAGGGTGCGGTCTTCGCGCTCCTGGGTCGGCGCGATGCGCGGCGCGAGCGCGACCAGGACCAGCGCGGCCGCGGCGAGAACGAGTCGCTTCATGAGGCGCTCCTGTCGCGCGCCGTGTTTGCACGGCGCGGCGATCGTTGGTGGGGACATCCGTCGCGATGAGTGCTACGTACCACGCCGGTCCGAGCGTTGGCGGGCTCGAGCGCCACGATCGCGCCGGGACGCCCGCGGCCAGCTCCTACCCGACCGCCTTCCCGTGCACGTCGAGCCAGCCCAGCACTTCGGCGATGCTCCCGGTCGCGAGCGCCACGCTCGTGTCCGCGGCCCCGTAGTAGAGATAGATCGTGTCGCCGTCGGCACCAATGGTGTTGCCGCACGGAAACGTCACGTTGCCGACGTCGCCGTTGCACTCGTACTCGGTCTCGGGACCGAGCACCCATTCGTCACCACGGAGGAGGCAGCGGTCCGGCCGCTCCAGGTCGAAGAGCGCGACGCCAACCCGATACAGCGCGCCGGACGCGGTGTGCCGCACGCCGTGATAGAGCATCAGCCACCCGCGCGACGTCTCGATCAAGGGCGGCGAAAGCCCGACCTTGTTCGCGTCCCACCACGCGCCCCGTCGCGCCTGGAGCACGGGCTTGTGGTGTCCCCAGTTGCGCAAGTCGGGCGAGAAGGACATCCAGATGTGCCCGCCCGTGTGCCCGCCCGAATGCGCGGTCGGCCGGTGCAGCAACGCGAAGTTCCCGTCCACGCGCCGCGGCAAGAGCGCCGCGTCCTTGTCTTCGGGTTGCATCACGAGGCCGAGCCGCTCGAAGCGCCGAAAGTCCTCGGTGAGCGCGAGCGCAACGCCCGGCCCGCTCTTGCTGTACGCCGTGTAGGCGATCGCGTACTTGCCCAGTTCCTCCACGAACGTGATGCGCGGGTCTTCGATCCCCCACAGTTCCTCGGGATACTCGTCCGGGTCCGGCCGGAGCGTCGGGGCGGGGTCAATGATCCAGCCGTCCACGCCGGTGGTGGATCGCGCGGCGCAGAGGTGCGAGTGGCCGCGCCGGTCCTCCACCCGGCACAGGAGCAGCGTCGTCCCGTCCGCAAGCCGCGTCGCGCCGGGGTTGAACACCGTGTGCGCGGGATAGGGCCAGTCGGCCGCCGTCAGTATGGGATTGCGATCGTGCCGGCGAAAGAGCACCGGAAAGCCGTCGCGGCTGTGTGCGCCCGTCATCCCGCGACGGCCTGCAACGCGGGAGTCGTCGCCTCGGTGGTTTCGAGCGAACGAATGTCCACGAGCGCGAGCAGGAACGAGATCGTGGATTCCGCTCCCTGGTTCTCATTGGCCCGGTCGGCGTGGAGGCCGTCGCGGCACCCGCCCGTTGACGCGTCATAGAGCGACCCGTGCAGGTCGTTCTGCCCGAGGAACCAGTTGAAGGCGCGGCGCGCATGGTCGGCCCAGCGAGCGTCGCCCGTGACGCGGTGCGCCGAGAGCGTGGCCGCGACGATCGCGCACGCTTCCACGGGTTGCTGGTCGAAAGAAGGGGTGGGTGCCCCTCTATGGAAGAACCCGTTCGAACCAACCGGCGCGAAGTGTCCATCCGTCGAGCGCTGGATCGAGAGCAACCAGTCCAGCGACTCCGTGCCCGCGGCAATCATCGTGTCGTTCCCCATCCACGAGCCCGACACGATCAGCGCCTCGGACAGGCGCGCGTTGCAGTACGTGACGCGGTCCTCGAACCAGGGCCACTCGTGCCCGCTCGTGCGCTGGTACAGCGCGAGCAGCCGTCCGGCCAAGTCGGAGCGCGTCGCCTCCACGCCGCTTTCGCCCTCGAAGGCGCGCAGGTACTCGTTGATGCCGAGGAGCGCGTACGCCCACGCGCGCGGGCTCGTGAAGTCCGAGACCGCCGGGAGCGCCGCGGAGAACAGGTCGCCGGCGAGGCTCCGCGTGCCGGGATGGTCGGCGCGGCCGACCACGCCGCCGAGCGCCCACAGCGCCCGCCCGTGGCTGTCCTCCGATCCGCACTCCTCCGTCCACTCCCGCGCGTACGACATGAAGTTCCGGAATCGTCCGGTCTTCCGGTTGAACGCGTGACTCACGAACGCCAGGTACCGGGCCGCGAGCGCGCGCACGACGGCCCGCTCGTCGGTGCCGGCGTCCTCGACCAGCGCCATCAAGAGCAGGGCGCGCGCGTTGTCGTCGAGGCAGTAACCTTCCTCGTACCGCGGCACGTTGTAGAGGGCGTGCTGGAGCAGCCCGGTGTAATCGGTCAGCAGGCGGAGGTGCTCGAGATTCATCGCCGGCAGCTCGAGCGGTCGTGGCGCGTGCGCCTTCGCGAGAAACGCGGTCCGCCCGCGTTCCGCGTGCGTCGTGCACGCGCGCGCGAAACTCTCGAGATAGCGCTTCGCGACCGCGGGCCAGCGCATCTCGCGTCCGCGCGCGCCGGCGCGTTCGCCGAGCGCGAGACGCAGGGCGTCGTCGGCGAGGAGCGTCACGACGCTTTCCGCGACCGCCGCGGCGTCGCGCCAGGGGACCAGGAGGCCGCGACGGTCGGCGAGGAGCTCGTTCGCGTACCGGTACGGCGTCGAGATCACGGCCTTGCCCGCCCCCACCGCGTACGCCAGCGCGCCCGACGTGATCTGATCCGGCTGGAGGTAGGGCGTGAGGCAGATGTCCGCCGCCGAGAGAAACTGCGTGAGCTCGCCCTCGGTGACGAAGCGGTTGTGGAAGATCACGCTCGCGGCCACGCCGAGCTCCTGCGCCCGGGTCTCGAGGGACAGCCGGTACCCCTCGCCGTGGCGCTCCTTCACGTGCGGGTGCGTCGCCCCGAGGACGATGTAGACGGTCTCGGGATAGCGCGCGAGAATCGCGGGCATGGCGTCAATGACGTATTCGATCCCCTTGTCCGCCGAGAGGAGGCCGAACGTGAGCAGCACGGACTTCCCCTCGACCCGAAGGCGGGCCTTGCTCCCGGGCGCCGGCGGCACGAACGGGCTGCCGTGGGGGATGAGATCAATCTTCGGCCCGGGGACGCCGTAGCGCTCGCGGAGCAGCTCGCCGCCCTGCGCGCTCATCACCACGAGGCGCTCCGAGAGTTCCGCGAGCTCCTGCATCACGCGCCGCTGCACGGCACTCGGCTCGCCCAGGATCGTGTGCAGCGTGCTCACGATCGGCGCGCGCAGCTCACGCAGGAGAGCCAGCACGTGGCTCCCCGCCTTGCCGCCGAAGATCCCGTACTCGTGCTGCACGGAGACGACGTCCACGTCATTGACGTTGAGGAAGTCCGCGGCGCGGAGGTACGCCTGCGCGTCGTTCTCGCCGATCTCGAAGCGGACGCGCGGCGGGTACGCGTGCCGGAGGCCGGCGTCGTTCATCGCCAGCACGAAGCAGTCGAGGCGCGGCCACTCGGCGGTGATCGCGTTGGCGAGGTCGGTCGTGAACGTGGCGATGCCGCACTGGCGCGGCAGGTGGTTGCCGAGCAGGGCGACGCGACGGACGGGTCCGTTCACCGCGGCGGGCGCCGCTTCGCGGGCCCGTGCGAGAGCAGATCGCCGGGCTGCACGCCGAGCGCGACGCACAGCCGGCCCAGCGTCTCCGCCGTGAAGCGACCGAAGACGAGCGTGGGGTCGGCAAGGCGATACGCCGTCGGCACGGTCAGCCCCGTCTCCCGCGCGAGGCGGTAGGGAGTCCACCCTTTCTTCTTGAGGATCTTGGCCAGATGGAAGCGGATCACGGTGGGCGCTCGGGAGAGGGTTGCCTATGATAATAGCGAATCTAATCAAACTTGACAATAGTAAAGGGTGGTATTAATATTCAATCCATGAGGAACGACAACGAGCAGAAGGAGGAAGCCGTGGACGACGTGAGCGCGGCGAGCGGACCGCCGGCGCGCCCGCAGGCGAGTCGCGCGGACAAGACGAACATCCTGCCGCTCGACGCGGACACCATCCGGCCCAAGAACCAGTAGCCGCCACGAGAGGCGGACGTCATGAGACTCGTTCCCGAACGGATCAACGCCGCGTGGATCGCCACGCTGGCCGATGAGGATCTTCTGGACATCGAAGCGCGGCTGTCCGAGCGGTTCACGATCCTCGACAACCGCCACAAGCAGCTGCGCGGGAGGAGTTACGTGCTGCTTCGCGGTCCCGCGGACCTGATTGACGCGTGGGACCGGTGGAGTCGCTTGAGCATGGCGGTGCGCGCACGGTCGCTCGTCGCGAGACCGCGCGAGGTGAGCGCGAGAGACCGCTGAGTCGGGGTGATTCGGCGCAAGGCGCCTGAGGCCCCCAACTGGCCGTCGCACGTCGGCGCAGATACGTTCTGACCGACCGTCCAACCCCGGAGCAGAACATGCCGGTTATTCGTCGCCGTCCCGGCCGATTCACTTTCCTCGTCGCGCTCGCGTGCGCGTGCCTCTCCAGCGTCGCCAGCGCCCAGGCCCCCGAGCCCATCCGCTTCGCCCGCAACGCCGGCATCGCCAGCGACGGGCGCGTCGCGTTCACCTATCAGGACGACATCTGGCTGGTCGAGGCCGACGGGTCGAACCCTCGGCGCCTCACCAACAACATCGCCCGCGACTTCTCGCCCAGGTTCTCGCCCGACGGCAGGTGGATCGCGTTCACCAGCGCGCGCACGGGGAACGACGACGTGTTCCTCGTCTCCACCACCGGCGGCGAGCCGCGGCAACTCACCTGGTTCTCCGGCGCCGACCAGGCGCTCGCGTGGACGCCCGACGGCAAGGGCGTGATCCTCTCGAGCGCCCGCGGCACGAGCCCGTGGGGCTCGCCGCTCTACGTGCAGCCGGTGGACGGCAGCGTCGCCCGCCCCCTCGGCATGGGCTTCGCCCGCGCCGGCCAGATGAATGCCGACGGCTCGATGATCGCCTTCAACCGCAACCTGCCAAGCACCTGGCGCAAGGAGTATCGCGGGAACTCGGCGGCGACGATCGCGGTGATGAACGTCGCGAGCGGCGCGATCACCGAGGTCACCAACACCGAGCTGCCGCAGTTCAAGAGCTTCGCGAACAACGTCTTCCCGATGTGGGGCGCCGACGGGATGATCTACTTCGCGTCGGAGCGCGACGGCACGTTCAACCTCTGGCGGATGAACGCGCAGGGCGCCGGCGCGCAGCAGGTGACGCGGTTCCGGAGCGGCGGCGTGTTCTTCCCCGCCGGCTCTCCCGACGGCCGGCGCATCGTCTTCCAGCACGACTTCGACCTGTACACGCTCGACGTGCCCGGCGGCGCGCCGAAGAAACTCAACCTCGCGCTGGCGTTCGATGCGAAGGAGTTCGACGTCGAGGTGATCGCGGCGACGAGCCGCGCTGAGGGATTCGGCATCGCGCCGAACGGCGAGTACATGGTGGTGGAGTACCACGGCGAGCTGGTGATCACGCCCACGGAGCCCGGCGTGGGGGAGAAGACGACGCTCACCAGATCCGCGTGGCGCGACCGCTCGCCGGTCTATTCGCCCGATGGGCGCAAGATCGCGTACGTGTCCGATGAAGGGGGCGAGCAGCAGCTGTGGCTGCACGACCTCGCCACCGGCACGCGCAAGGCGCTCACGAGGGCGCCGGCCGAGAAGGCCGATGTCACCTGGGCGCAGAACTCGCAGAAGCTCGCGTACTCGGCCGACAACCGGATCTTCGAGGTGGACGTCGCCGGCGGCGAGCCGCGCGAACTCGCACGCAATCCGGCCGGCGGCTTCACCGCGCCCTCGTACTCCGCCGACGGCAACTGGCTCGTGTTCAGCCGCCGCGACGACGAGCAGAACGCCGACGCGTACGTGTACGACATCAAGGGGAAGAAGGAGTACAACGTCTCGAAGAGCCCGTGGAACGAGACGAGCGCACAGCTCACGCCGGACGGCAAGACCGTCGTCTTCACGTCGAATCGCGACGGCGGCGTGAATCAGTTGTTCGCCGTCTCCCTCGCGCGGGTGGGCGAGGATCCGAACGACCCGCTGGTACGCGAGCGCGTGCGGCGTGCGACGGGCGCGGGCGGCGGCCGCGGCGGCCGCGGCGGCGGCGGCGGCGGCGGCGCCGAGATCGAGACTGGTGCGAGCGCGCCACTCGACATTCGCGTGGAGCTGAGCGGGATCGAGAAGCGCGCGGTGCAGCTCACGAGCGGAACGTCGGCCGTGGGCGGCTATTTCCTCTCGCGTGACGGACGCACGGTGTACTACGCCGTCGGTGGCGGCGGATTCGGGGGCGGCGGCGGGCGTGGCGGGCGCGGCGGCGCGGCGCCCGACAACTCGCAGAACGGCCTCTACTCGGTGGGGCTCGACGGGCGCGATCGGCGCCGCATCGCCGCCGGCACGTTCGCCGGAATGCAACCTACGGCCGACCGGCGCACGGTGTACTTCCGCGGCCAAGCGGCTGCCGGCGGTGGCGCGCCCGGGCGCGGCGGCGGCGCACCGAGCGGATTCCCGATCGAGCGAATCACGGTGGGCGCGGGCACGCCGGTCGGCGGGGGCGCCGGAGCCGGTGGCGGAGCCGCCGGGCGCGGCGCGGCCGCGCTCGGGGGCGCGGGGGGAGGCGGAGCCGGTGCCGCCGGCGAGCAGGTCAACTTCGCGTTCAATGTCCGCGTGGACCGGCGCGAAGAGTGGATGCAGCTCCTCGACGAGTCGTACCGGGTGATGAAGTACCGCTACTACGATCCGGCGATGCACGGCAAGGATTGGGCGGCCATCTACGCCCGCTACAAGACGCTGCTCAAGTTCGCCGGCACCAACGAGGACGTCTACGACATCGCCAACGCCATGATCGGCGAGCTGAACAGCTCGCACACCGGAGTGAGCGGCCCCGCGAGCATGACCGTGCCGAGCGCGTACACCACGCGGTTCCTCGGTGTCGAGCTGGAGCCGAGCGGTGCGCGGTACAAGGTGTCGCACGTGTATCGGGGCGGACCAGCGGACAAGGAGTGGCTCGACATCGCCGTCGGCGACTACGTGCTGGCGATTGACGGCAAGGACGTCAAGGCCGGCGACGACTACTGGAAGATCCTGAGTTCCACCGAGAACGAGTACGTGCCGGTGAAGGTCGCGAAGACGGCGGACGGCGCGAACGCGAAGACGGTGCGCATCGCCACGGCCGCGAGCATGACCGACGTCCGGTACGAGGAGTGGGTCGAGAACAATCGCGACTCGGTGGAAAAGGCGACCGGGGGCGAGATCGCCTACGTGCACATCCGGGCGATGAACCAGCCGTCGCTCGAGCGGTTCCAGAACGAGATTGACCGCTTCTGGCAGAAGAAGGGGATCATCGTGGACATCCGGAACAACGGCGGCGGGAACATTGACCAGGAGCTGCTCGACATCCTCGAGCGGCAGCCGTACCAGTTCTGGAACAACCGGAGCGGCGCACGCACGTGGGGGCGGCGGCCGCGGCAGGCGATCGTCGGGCCGAAGGTCTTGATGATCAACGCCCGCTCGGTGTCGGACGCCGAGGTGACGCCGCAGGGATTCCGCGCGCTCAACCTCGGGCGGATCGTGGGGAATCCCACGTCGGCACAGGTGATCGCGACGGGGAGTTACGCGCTCATCAATGGCGGCTCGATCCGCACGCCGGGATCACTCGTGGTGAGTTGGGATCCGACGAAGCCGAACAACTACGGATTCGATCTCGAGAACTACGGCGTGCCGCCGGACGTGTGGGTGAAGAACTCGCCGGCCGACGAGGCGAAGAGCGTTGATCGCGAGCTGAAAGCGGCGATTGACGAGGTGATGAAGATGCTGAGAGCGACGAAGGCGATGAACGACTGACGCGATTGGTGGGCCATCGAGCCGGAGCGCCCTCGCGCGCCGTCTATATTCCCCGCACGATGGTCCTGCCGCTCGTCGCCGCATTCCAGCTCGCCGCCGCCACGCCCGCCGTCTACCACGGCCGGAACGGGCAGCTCTCCGCGCGCGTTCCTGCGTCCGACGCCACCGTGGTCGTGGACGGCCGGCTCGACGAGCCCGTCTGGCGCGATGCCGCCGTCCTCACCGGCTTCTCGCTCTACCAGCCCGTGGACCAGCGGCCTGCGCCCGATTCCACCGAGGTCCTCGTCTGGAACTCGGCGGCGGCGCTCCACTTCGGCATTCGGGCGTTCGAGCCCCACGGCGCCGTCCGCGCCACGCTCGCCGATCGCGACCGGATCGCCGCGGACGACAACATCGAGATCCACCTCGACACCTTTCGCGAGCGCCGCCGGGCCTTCGTCTTCATCGTCAACGCACTCGGCGTGCAGGCCGACGGCACCAGGAGCGACGGCGGCGGGTTCATCCCCGGATCGAACGTGATGCCGGGCCAGAACGACCTGAGCGCCGACTTCGTCTGGGAGTCCAGGGGCCGGCTCACCGAGTGGGGGTACGAGGTGGAGATCCGGATTCCGTTCCGCAGCATCCGGTACCCGGCCGCCGGAGAGCAGCGCTGGGGACTCCAGGTTGACCGGCGCGTGCAGCACTCCGGCTACGAGGAGACGTGGACGCCGGCGCTCAAGGCGTCGGCGAGCTTCATCGCACAGGCGGGGGAACTCGTTGGTCTCTCCGGCATCGGGCACGGGCACGTCGTCGAGGTCAATCCGGAGCTGACCAACACCGTCACCGGCACACCGTGCTGCGCGCCGGCACAGGACCGCTGGCAGTACCAGTCCAGCCCGCAGGTTGGCGGCAACGTCCGGTGGGGGATCGGCAGCAACTTCGTGCTCAACGGCACGATGAAGCCCGACTTTTCGCAGGTCGAGGCCGACGCGCTGCAGATCGCCGCCGACGAGCGGTTCGCGCTGTTCTATCCGGAAAAGCGCCCCTTCTTCGTGGAAGGGAGCGACCGATTCAACGTGCCGAACACGCTCGTCTACACGCGGCGCATCGTCCGGCCCGACGCGGCGGTGAAACTCACCGGAAAGGTCGGGCGGGCCGACGTCGCGGTGCTCTCGGCGCTCGACGAGGCGCAGACGACGGCCACGGGCACGCGCCCGCTGGTCGGCATCGTGCGCGTGCAGCAGGGCCTGGGCGCGCAGTCCACCGCGGGCCTCCTCTACAGCGACCGCACCGGCGGCGGTCGCGAAAACCGCCTCGCCGGCGCCGACGCGCACCTCGTGTTCGGCACGCTCTACTACGCGCAGTTCCAGGCGGTCGCGAGCGCGACGCGGGTCTCCGACACCACGCACAGCGGTCCGTTGTGGGAGGCGACGGTGGACCGCACCGGGCGCAGCTTCGGCTTTCACTACAGCGTCCTGGGAATTCACCCCGACTTCCGCGCCGACAACGGCTTCATCACCCGCACCGGGATCGTGCAGCCGGGCATCGCGAACCGGTACACCGCGTATGGCGCGCCGGGGGCCTGGCTCGAGCGGTTCAATGTGTTCCTGCGGTTCACGGGCACGTGGCGCTACGACGATTTCCTTTCCGGGCGGAAGGTGCTCGAGGAGAGCCTCGGAGCGAACCAGCAGCTCACCGTCCGCGGCGGGTGGAACGTCAACGTCAACCCGACGGTCGCGCGCTTCGCCTTCGACTCGGCGGCGTACGCCGACGTGCGGCGCACCGACGCGAACGGGTCGCCGGCGGCCTTCGCGCCGGCGGGCCGTGCCACGGCGGCGAACGTGAACGTGAGCGTGGCGACGCCGCAGTACCGGCGGATCGCCGCGTCGGCGGGGGCCACGCTCGGCACCGACGTGGATTTCTTCGAGGCCTCCTCCGTGCGGCGCTCCGACGTCCGCGCGTCGCTCGACCTGAGGCCCACCGGGCGGCTCCGCGTGAGCGCGACGTACGCGAGCTCGCGCTTCACGCGCCGGACAGACGGCGTGCGGACCCTCAGCACGCAGATTCCGCGCGTCAAGGTGGAGTACCAGCTCTCACGACCCGTCTTCCTGCGCGTCGTGTCGCAATACACAGCGAGCGTGCGCGAGCCGCTCCGGGATCCGGCCACCGGGCGCGTGCTGCTCGTGCGCGGGAGCGACGGCGCCTTCCAGCCATCCACGCCAAGCCGCTCGAACACCCTGCGCGCCGACCTGCTCTTCTCGTACCGGCCGTCGCCCGGGACGGTGTTCTTCGCCGGCTACGGGAGCAGCCTCACGGAGGTGGATCCGCTCGCGTTCGACAGGCTGCGACGGACGAGCGACAGCTTTTTCGTGAAGGCGAGCTACGCGTTTCGCCCGAGATGAATCGCCGCACGTCCAGTCGCGACGCCTGGCTCGGCCTCCTGCTCCTGGCCGCGATCGGGGCGGCCTACTCGAGCGCGCTCGGCGCCGGCCTCGTGTGGGACGACGACGCGCACCTCACGAAGGCCGCGCTCCGCGGCTGGGACGGCCTGTGGAGCATCTGGACCCGCGTGGGCGCCACGCAGCAGTACTATCCGCTGCTCCACAGCGCGTTCTGGGCGGAGGCCAGGCTCTGGGGGAGTGACGTGCGCGGCTACCACGCCGTGAACGTGCTGCTCCACTTCGTGGATTCGGCGCTCATCGTCCTGCTCGTGCGGCGGCTCCACGTGAAAGGCGCGTGGCTGGCGGGGTTCCTGTTCGCGCTGCATCCGGTGCACGTGGAGTCGGTGGCGTGGATTTCCGAGCAGAAGAACACGCTGTCGCTCGCGTTCTACCTCGGTGCGGCGCTCGTGTACCTGAGGTTCGACGAGCGGCGGCGCGCGCGGGACTATGCGCTGGCGCTCGCGCTCTTCGTGCTCGCGCTCCTGACCAAGACCGTCACGGCGACACTGCCCGCGGCGCTGCTCGTGCTGTTCTGGTGGCGGCGGGGCCGGCTGGACTGGCGGCGTGACGTGGTGCCGCTCGTGCCGTGGTTCGCGCTGGCGGTGGGTGGCGGGCTCTTCACCGCGTGGGTGGAGCGGCGGATCATCGGAGCGGAGGGGGCGGAGTTCGATCTGGGCGCCGTGGAGCGCGTGCTGCTCGCCTCGCGCGTCCTCTGCTTCTATCTCTGGAAGCTGCTCTGGCCCGCGAACCTGATGTTCACCTATCCGCGGTGGCCGGTGAGTGCCGGCGCGCCGTGGCAGTATCTGTTCGTGGTGGCGGTTGCGGGTGTCGCGGCGGCGTGCTGGTGGATGCGCGGGAGGACGCGCTCGCCGCTCGCGGTGTTGCTCATCTTCGGCGGGTCGCTCGTTCCCGTGCTCGGCTTCGTGAACGTGTATCCGTTCCGGTATTCGTACGTGGCCGATCACTTCCAGTATCTGGCGAGCGTCGCGATCGTCGTGGGGACCGCGGCGTTCGTCGCGGGACTGGTCGAGTGGCCGCGGGGCGCTGCCGGCGCGGGTGTCGCGGCCAGCGCGGGCGGGGCGGCCGGCGCGGGCGGCGCAGGCGGCGGGCGCGGCCGGCGCGCGGGGCAACTCGGCGTGGTGGCGATCGTGGGCGTGCTCGGCGTGCTCGGCGTGCTCGGCGTGCTCACGTGGCGACAGAGCGGGACGTATCGCGACGCGGAGACGCTCTACCGCGCGACGCTCGCGCGGAATTCGGAGAGCTGGAAGGAGCACAACAACCTCGGGCTGATCTATGCGCGCTCGATGAAGCGGATGGCGGAGTCGGTACCGCACTTCGAGGCGGTGGTGCGGCTCAAGCCGGATCACGTGCGGGCGCACTACCGTCTGGGGGTGGCGCTTTACCTCACCGGCCGTCCGTCAGAGGCGGGCGGGCACTTTCGGCAGGTGCTGGCGCTGGCGCCCGGGAGCGCGCTGCTCGCCTCGAACTCGCATCTGTTTCTCGGGGAGATGCTGATGGGGGAAGCGGGGCGATCGGCGGAGGCGAAGGCGGAGTTCGAGATGGCGTTGCGACTGGCACCGGAGAACACGGCGGCGCGCGAGGGGCTGGCGAGGATTGCGCGGCGCGGCCGGTGAGGAGGTCCCGCGCCCTCACGCAAAACGGCCCGTGCGAGATCGCTCCCGCACGGGCCGTCCCTTCCCTGTTGCCGGCGACGGACCCTACGGACAGCGGCTCAGCGGCACCGGACAGGTCTCCGGCGACGGTGCCGGCGCGCTGCCCTCGCCTCCACCGCCGAACGTGTACGACGGCCTGAGCAGCACGGCGAGCTCACGACCCGGCACCGGCAGGTGAATGAGCGTATTCTCCGGGAGCGTCTGCCAGCCGCGCGCATCGAGGAAGGCGGTCACGCCGGACACGGCCAGTCCCTCGATTCCCTTCTCGTAGCGCAGGGCATCCCAGAGGCTGCCGCACTGGCCGCTGATCTTGCGCGGTACGCAACCGGCTTCGTCCGGCGGACCGTCCACCGTGACGGGGGGCAGTTGCCCGTTGGCCACGCGCGTCTTGTTGATCAGCGGGACCGCTTCGGCCGCCCGCCCGAGGCGAATGAGCGCTTCGGCCTTGAGCAGGTCCATTTCCGACACCGCCATCGCGACCTGCGGGCCGGTCTGCCACGTGGTGCCGGTCCCGTAGCGCAGGAGGTAGTAGTGTGAGAACCGCCACGTCCCGCGGCTCGGGTCGAAGATGTTGTTCAGGTTGTAGCCGACATACGTGCCCGGGGTCGCGGGGCCCCCGGCGCCCTGGATGCGACGATCCTTCGTGCGAATCTGGAACGCCGCGCGCGACGTGAGCGGCGTCGCCAGCCAGTTCAGGTACCCGTTCGCGGAGTCGGCGGGTCCGAGGAGACCGTAGGCCGGGCGTCCGAAATCACTCGGACGGCCCGCCGTGCGCAGGCGTGCCACGAGGCGCTTCCAGTCGTCCCACAGGATATCCACCTGGGCCACCGGCGCGAAGTCGGTCTTGATGCCGAGATCAATGCGCCGGATCACTTCGGTCCAGTTCACCGCCGCGCGCTCCGCGCGCGAGCGCGCCGAATACACCATCAGCCGCGCCGCGAACGAATGGCAGAGCTGGATGAACTGGTCCTTCGTCAGGGCGGTGTACAACCAGCTGTCCACCGGGAGCGTGAAGGAACTGGCCCCGGCGACGGCGATCGCGCTGTCGAGCTGCGCGATCGCGGCGGTCGTCAGCTCCTTGTACGTCTGGAACTGCGGATTGACAATCGTGTCGAGCCGCGCCTTCTCGTCCACCACGAACGCCTGGTCGAAGTAGAGGCCGAGATATCCGTGCGCGATGCCCTGGATGAACTTGCCCACCGCCTTCGTGCGCGCGGTGCGTGAGGCGTCCACGATCACGGTGCCCCTGGCGATGGCCGCGAGCGCATCATTCACCGAGGAGATCGTGCGATAGAGGCCGTACCACGGGTCCTCGCTCACGAAGCGGCGCGCGTTGACGGGGCTGTTGTTCCACGCCGTGCGCGGCTGGGCCGAGGTTTCGAGCTGGCCGAAATCGGCGAAGCCCGAGGTGACCTCGCCGGCCATCGTCGAGAAGGCCCAGGACGGATAGTCGTCGTGTCCGCCGACGGGCCACCACGTGCGGAACGACGTGGCGACGAAGGTCTCCGCGGCCGTCGGTTGCTGCGTCGCGCGCAACGCGTCGGGGAGGTTCGGATTCGTGACCTCGAGATCCTGGCACGCGGCCAGCGTGAGCCCGAGGATCGGCAGCAGCGCCGGCAGCCGGGTGCGCTTCTGAGTCTTCAGCATTTGCGTGATCCTCGTCTCAGAAGGTGATTTCGATGCTGCCGGTGAACGTCCGGTAGCGCGGATAGTCGAAGCTGTCGAGCCGCGTGAGCGTGTTGCTGCCCACTTCCGGATCGTATCCCTTGTATTTCGTGGCCGTGAACAGGTTGCGGCCGATGAGCGAGAAGGATGCCGCCCGCGCGCCGAACGGCCTGAGGACGTCGAGCGCGCGTCCGCCGAGGCGGTACCGCACCGAGATCTCGCGCAGCTTCACGTAGCCGGCGTTCTCCACGTAGTAGTCGGTGGGGTTGTTCGCGGCGTAGAGCGCGACGTAGTACTCGATGGGCTTCTTGAGTTCCTGCGGCTTCCCGACCTGGTCCACGTCCCGGCTCTTCGCCCACTGGTACATGCGCTGGTTGGTCTGGTTGTAGGCCTGACCGCCCACGGCGGCGTCCACGAGCGTGAACACGTCCACGTTCTTCCAGCTCAGGTTGTTCGTGAAGCCCCACTTGTAGTCCGGATTGCCGTCCCCGATGCGCACGATGGCCGCGCTGCCCGAGGCGTCCTTGCGCGTGATCGGGAGGCCCCAGCCGTACGACGACGTGCCGATGGTCACCGTCGTGCCCCAGCCGCCGGTGAGCGTCTCGCCCTGCGTGTACTTCTTCGGCTGCCCGGCGGCATCCAGGCCGACATACACCAGCAGCCCTTCGTCGTTCACCTCGAATTCGTTCGCCCGTGCCTGCGCGTCCGCCGGCAGGTACGTCTTGTCGTGCAGGAACGCGAAGCCGTACATCTCGCCCAGGCCGACGCCCGCGCAGCGGTACGCGATGGTCTGCGTGGTGAAGCACGAGCGGTTGAATTCGGTGATCGTGTTGCGCGTGCGATCGGCCACGAAGCCCACCGTCCACGACAGGTTGGGGCGCCGCACCACCTGCGCCTGGAGCGTGGCTTCGTACGTGTTGCCTTCCACCGTGCCGGCGTTCTGCCACTGCTGGCTGTAGCCGAAGAAGCCGGGGAGCGGAATCTGGATGAGCTGGTCAATCACGCGGCTCTTCGCGTACGAGAGCTGCACCGAATAGCGCTGCTTGACGATGGCGTCAATGCCGAGTTCCGTCTCGGTGGCGTGCTCCGGACGGAGATTCTTGTTGCCGAGGTTCTGCTTGAGCACGCCGCCCGCGGCGCTGAACGAGTAGGTCTCGTACTGGTCGTTGAAGCTCGGGCGTCCGCCGGCCGTGCCGAGCGAGGCGCGCAGCTTGAGCTCGCTCAGCGCCGGCCACTTCCACCACGATTCCTGGGCGACGCGCCAGGCACCGCTCACACGATGGTACGTATTCCACCGTTCGTTCGAGCCGAAGAGCGAGCTGCCGTCACGCCGCACGAGACCGTCCGCGATGAAGCGGCCGTCGTAGTCGGCGCCCAGGGTGACGAAGTAGCCACTGGCCTTGATCTGGTCCACGTTGGACGAGACGAAGCGGGTCTTCGTGTTGTCGAGGCTGCGCACGCCCGGCACCGCGAAGTCCTGCCCTTCGGCCGTGGTGACCTCGTTGGTCTCGTTCTCGAGCAGTACGCGCGCCATCGAGCGCAGCGTGAGCCCGCCGAACCGCCGGAGCAGGTTGGCGCTGGCCGAGGCGTTGACCGTGTTCGTCGTCCCGGTCGTCTGCGAGATGTTGCCGATCCCGTTGTTGCCGTTCGCCTCGGTCTTGAACCCCTGGTCGAGGAAGAAGTCCAGGCGGCGATCGGAACGGTCGTAGCTGACGTTGGCGTCGAGCGTGAGCCAGCTGAACGGCGTGAAGCGGCTCTCGAGACTGCCCTGCGTGCGGGCGCGCTTGCGCTCGCGGTCCTCCGTGTGCAGCACGTAGAGCGGATTCTCCTCACGGCCCTCCGAGTCCGGCTGATAGATGTACGGCGTGCCGTCGGGATCCGGCATGCGGAGGTCCATGTCCGGCGCCTGGTTGATCAGGTCGAAGAACGTGTCGCCGTACAGTTCCTGGCGCGTGGACCGGCTGTGATAGCCGCTGAAGGAGAACTGCAGCTTGTCCGTCGCCCGATGATCGAGATTGATGCGCACGTCGTTCTGGCTGAAGCGTCCCTTGTTGAGCACCACGCCATCCTCGCTCGAGTTCACGAGCGAGAGGAACCAGTTCGTGCGGGCGTTGTTCTGCGCGATGTTGAACGAGTTCTTGTAGAAGTTCCCGGGATGGTAGAAGCGATCCACCTGGTCGTAGATCGGATCGGCATACGCGACGTCCTGGAAGCGCTGGTACGCCGGACGCGCCACCCGTTGCGCGCGCGTCACCACCAGGCCGGCGGCGTTGATGTACCGGCCGCTGGAGTCGGTCTGGTAGTAGTGCGCGCGGGCCCAGTCAATCTTGCCCGCGAGACTGTTCGTGCCGACCTCCGATCGCAGCGTGAAGCGGGTCGCGCCTTCGCCCACGTTCGTGCCGCGGCGCGTGCGGATCTGGATCACGCCCGAACTCGCGCGCGACCCGTAGAGCGAGGCGGCGGCGGCGCCCTTCACCACCTCGATGCTCTCGATGTCCATGGATTCGAGATCGGCGCTCGCGCCGCCGAACGCCTGCGACTGGATCACGCCGTCCACCACGATGAGGGGAGCGTTCCCCTTGTTGATGCTGGTGGGCGAACGGAGCATGGTGCTCGTCCCGCTGCCGGGCTGGCCCGCCGGCACGATCGTCACGCCGGCGATCTTGCCCTGGATGGTCTCGAGGGCGTTCGTGGCCGGCACCGGCAGGGTCGCCGCGTCCACGCGGCCCACCGTGAACGGCACCCGCGTGCCCGAGGTCGGGTCCACGACCCCGGTGGTCACGATGGCCTGCAGGGTCAGCGCGATTGCGCGCAGCTGGAAGTCCACCGTGACCGTGCCACCGTCGGGAACGTTGACCGAGCGCCCGGTGGACGGCTGAAAGCCGATGCGGCGCGCATCGAGGAGTCGCGGACCCGCCGGCACGCCTCCGATCGCGTAGCGTCCCTGCGCATCGGTGGTGGCGCCCAGCCGGGTCCCGCCGACCGTGACGGGGACACCGCCGATCGGGAGGCCGGTCGCGGAGTCGGTCACCGTGCCGGTGATCCGGCCGGTTCCCTGCGCCGCGGCGGGCGCGGTGAGCGCGAACAGCAACAGCGCGACGACGAGGGGCGCGGCGATTCGGCCAAGGGCCGTCACGCGCGCGCCGGCGTCCTGCGATGCGTACACCATCTGTCCTCCAGGTGCGGTGAAAACGAGAGGCGAGTTACCGTGCACCGTGACCTCGAAACGTGTAGTCTGGTGTCTCCAGATTCGAATGCCAGTCGGGACAGTGAGAAGGCCTCGCGCGGGATTCCCTGACCGGGCGTAACCGGGGCGACGGGCTGTGCCGGCGCCGAGGGCGGAGCGATGCCGCAGGGAAGCGCCATTCTCTCTTCTCCGATTTGCCTTGTCAGCGAGCGGAAGGGGGATCGCTCTCGGCGGCGGGCGACGATTCGCGCCGGATCACACCGTCCACGGCGGCCAGCAGCGTGTCCATCTCGATCGGTTTCTCCAGGAACGCCACGACCGAGCCCGCCGTTCCCTCCCACGAGATCTTGCTCTGCACGTATCCCGACATGTAGATGACTCTGACATCGGGGCTGATCTTCGCGATCTGGTCAATCATCCGCATGCCGGTCATCCCGGGCATGATCACGTCGGTGAGGATCACGTCCGGTCGCTCAGCGGCGGGCGATTCGCCGAAGTGGCGCACCACCTCGAGGGGATCGCCCGAGTCCCAGAGGTCGTATCCCGCACGCAGCAGCACGCGCTTCAGGACGCTGCGCACGGCCGGGTCGTCGTCCACGATGTACACCCGGGCCGCCCTCGGGCCCGCCGGAACGGCGCCCTCCGGCACCTGGAGCGTCGTCACCGAGACGCGGCGTGTGGCGCCCGGGGCCTGCGCCCTCAACTCCGGCGCCATGCACACCATGTCGCGGCCTCCCTCCTTCGCCTGGTAGAGCGCGCGGTCGGCGGCGCCCAGGAGCAGCTCCCACGATCCCATCCCCTCCTGATGTGCGGCCACCCCGGCACTGGCGGTCTGGGCACCCCAAGGAAAGGGGTAGGCGCGCATCTGGTCCAGCACTCGCTGGGCGAACACCACGGCTTCATCCGCATCGGTGGCACGCAACACCGACAGGAACTCCTCCCCGCCGAATCGAGCGGACAGGTTCTCCTTGCGGGTGTTCGTCCGCACGATCTTCGCAAAGGCCTTGAGCGTCATGTCGCCCGCCGCGTGGCCGTGCCGGTCGTTCACCAGCTTGAAGCGATCGAGGTCGAAGAGCACGACCGTCAGGTCCCGGCCGCGCTCGGCGGCCGCGAACTCGCCCTCGAGTACGATCTCCACGTGACGCCGGTTCGGGAGCGAGGTGAGGCGGTCAATCAGGGCCATCTCTTCCGCCGCGTGACGCTCCCGCTGCAGCAACTCGGCCAGCCCGCCGATGCCGATCGAAACCGCGAGGTAGACCGAGACGATGACCGCGAGCAGCCTCCAGTTCGGATCGGCGATCTGGAAGGCCACGAGGCTGACCTGGGTCGCGGTGATGACGGCCATGCCGCCCGCGAGCGCGACCGCCACGCCGACAAGTCCCCGGTAGTAGGAAAGCAGGAAGGCCGGGATCAGCGCGGTCAGCCAGATGAGCATGCCGAAGCTGGTGCTCGTCCACTCGGGCAGCCAGAACGCGGCGGCGACCGGGACCGCGAGCGCGGCCAGTGAGATGGCGAGCGCGCGGCGCGGGACGGGGTGGCGTTCGGAATGGACGGTCATATGGACGGAATCAACCGGGACTCAGCGTGACACGGAATCGGTGGCGATGGCGCGGCGGAGGGACTCCGCAACAAAGAACGTCATTCTTCCGAGCCGCCGTCAATCGCCGAGGGCGTTTTTCGGCCAGGGGTGGATTGGGCGCCGGCCTGAAGGATGGCGCGCGCGGGCACAAAAAAAACGCCCCACAACGCGAACGGCCGCCTGATCATCCAGGAACGGCCGTTCGCGCGTGGAGCGCTTTTCCCCCGTGGTCCTTCAGTTGTCACGAGCGCACCGACGGCGCTCGCGTGTGACTACGCCACCTTCCCGGCGGGCCCCTCCTGCGCCTGGGGCGCGGTGAGGGTGGCCGGCGCCGGCACGGCCGGCGTCGCGCTGGCGGGCGGCGTCGGCGCCGCCTGCCATGCGGGCTGGATGGACCCCACCACCGCGGATGCCGCCGTCTCCTTCTTCGCGCGCACGGCGATGTCCACCACGCGCTTCACCGCCAGCCACTCGTCGTGGAGCGGCGTGTGGCGCGGCACGAGCCGTCCGACGGCGCCCTCGAGCTGGAGCGCCGCCGCGCGCCCGTCCTTCAGTGCCGCCTCGACCGCCGACGTCGCGTGCACGCGGTCGGCGACCTTCCGCCGGCGCGCGTCAATCGAGCCCTGCACGGCATCGGCAGCGGCGGTGAGCTGCTGCGCGAAGTCGGCCGGGAAGGCCGCCGCCTTGAAGAGCGCGGCGTGGGACGTGGCCGCCACGGCCATGGCCCGCGCGGCGTCGGCCAGCCGCGCCCCCTTGAGCTGGCTCGCCGACGGCGTGAGCGCCTTGATGTTCGGCGTTCCGGCGAGCTTGCCGAGCGCGAACTTCACCACCGGCATCATGTGCCGGTCGCGCAGGTCGCGCTCGAGCACCTCCGTGTGATGCTTCTCGCCCCTGGCCTCGCGGTCGCGGGCGAGCTGGAGGTCCACCGCAGAGTCGAGCTTCGCGAGGGCCGCGTCGAGCTGCTTCCGCGCATCGCTCGCGTTGACCGCTCCGAAGACGTCCGCGTGGGCGTCCAGGAACTGCTGGGCGCGGCGAAGGGCTTCGCCGCGGTACTGCTGCTGCTTGTCCATCTGTGCCTCCGTGAAACGGTTCTGGACGCGGATAGGAAAGCCGCCGGCGCGCGCGTCCTTCACGCCGGCGGTATTTCGAGCGCTGAACTGGTATGTCGCGCCGGTCAGGACGGACTCCTGCCCGGTCCTGAGGAACGCCGGGAACGTCGTCCTCTGCTCCTCGTCGTTCGCGACCTGCGCGGCCTCGGTCATCGTGCGCACCGCGTCGGTGCAGACGTGCGCACGACAGGTCACGAACGAATCGGCACACGTCGAAGGGCGTGCAGGCACCGTCCCGGAGTACGCACGCCGATTGCGATCCTGCGCCGCGCCATCTTCGCTCGACGCAGGCCGCCTCGAACCTCGTGTCGCGTGATCCGAACGCCTTGCACGAGGACTTGAACCCTGCGCCGCGCGATCCCCAGGCTACGCACGACGGGTCGAGGCCTGCGCCGCGCGATCCTCAGGCCAGGCACGGTTGTCCGCGAAGGTCCCTCTACCCTATTAACGCCGCCGAAGCGCAGTCCGGGTACTCTCCACGGCCCCTCTCCCGCAAGTTGGTGTGCCAGAACGGATTGTGCACTCCCAAGAACGGCCTCGAGGAGCGCGAAAGACCGGCGTTTTCGGCAGCAGCGTGCTCCGGCACGCTGTAACTTCGACCCGATTCCACTCCCGCCGACGATGCGAGTCCTCTCCATCCAGCAGCCGTTCGCGCAGCTCGTGGTGCGAGGCGTCAAGCGCCTCGAGGTGCGCCCGTGGGGCACGGACTATCGGGGACGCATCGCGATCCACGCGTCGGCGGCGGTGGTCCCGCGCACGATTGACAGGCAATGGAAGGAGGACCGCGAGATGGCCCTCCGCTTCGCCGACCAGGGCTGGCTCGAACGCGAGGATCTGAAGGCACTTCCCCGCTCGGCGATCATCGGCACGGCGGAGCTCGTGGGCGTGCACCTCGGGAAGGAGGTGCTACACGAGAACACGGGGCTCTTTGCGTGGAACCCGGCAACGGAGCGGATGGAGGTCGCCGAGCGCGACGCGCGCACCGGGGAGCTTCGCCCACGCAGGTCGAAGCAGCGTCCGCTCCCCGTGGGAATTCCGCCGGATCAGTACGCGTGGGTGTTCGTCGAGCCGGTGGAGATCGAGCCGATCACTGGTGTGGACGGCCAGCAGAAGCTGTGGCACCTCGTCGGGGAACTGGAGGGCGTGATCGCGGATCGCGAGCGACTCAGCCGGCGCGGGTGGTGGCGCCCGAGCGAGGTGGACCCCGCGCGCCGGGCGAAGGGCATCCGCGCGTGGCGAAAACAATGGGAGTCGGAGCGGGAGCGGTTCGCGCGGGACGTGGAACGGCGCGTGCTGATCCGCCGCGAGGTCGCCCGGATCCGCTTCACGCCCCAGGTCGAGGAGCAGCTGCGCAACGACCTCGCGCGGTACGTCAAGCGCAACCGGGTGGCGAAGGCCGACGGCAAGGAGGTGCACGTGCGCGTGGAGTCGCAGTTTCGACAGCTGTTCGGCGGGCGCGACGTCGTGGACGTCGGCGAGTTCGAGCTGCTCCTCCGGCGCCGGCTCAAGAAGGAGGGCGACGCGCAATACGCGGCGCGGCGGAGGGGGAAACGCAAACAGGCGCTCCTGGAGCTGCTCGACGACCTGCGGAAGCGCGCGGGGCGCAAGGCCGCGGAGCAGGACAACATCCGCCAGCGCCTCGAGGCGGCCGCCGACAAGATGCTGGAGGAGGAGGAGGAGGACTACGAGTTCGTGCGGCGGGAGCTGTACCCTGTTGGAAAGGAGAAGGCGGAGCGGGCGGCCGCGCGAGCGGCGGCGCGGGCGAAGGCGGCGCGGGAGGCGTCGGCGCGGGAGGCGGCACGGAAGGCCGCGCGGACGCCGCAGCAGCGCAAGGCGGAGGCGCTGGTGGAGCTGATCGAGATGCTGTGGGAGATGCAGGGAGCGCGGTAGGGTAGGCGTCGGCGATGATCCGATAAATCAGAAGCCAGTCCGGCTCCACGTGACATTCCCGGAAGTCTTTCCATTCGCCGCTCAGCTTGTGGTCGCGGCACCGCGGTTCAAGCTGTTCCTCATTCGCGAGGCGGCGCATGATGGAATCAAGCTTGTCGAGGTGCTTCCCTCGACGATATGCCCGCTTCCGGTCCTTCTTGAACGGCCCGGTGAACCGCGGACGCAACATCGTTACCGAGCGCTCCGGGCCCGTCGCTTCGTCACCCGGGTCGGCTTCCTCGCGTCGCCCCGGTCAAGCTTCGCGAACAGCTCATCCATCGACTCGGCCTTGACCACGCCGCGGCCGGTCCTTGCGTCGCGCATGGCGTCCTGCGTCGCCGCGTCAGGAATGCGCAGCTCGAACGGCAGGCCGTGCCGCTGAATGATCTGCCTGTAGAAGAGCGTGATGGCGGTCGTGGCCGACAGGCCAAGTCGCTCCAGCATCGCTTCGGCGCGGTCCTTCAAATCGGGCTCCATGCGGGCCCGGATCATAGCGCTCTTGGGCATTCGGTCCTCGTTGCTGCGGGTCTGGCGAAATGTATCTCATATGGGATACAGATGCAATGGGCTGATGCTTGTGTCTCAGACGAGGTAGCCCTGCCCCACCCAGTAGTGCCAATCCTCGATCGCAGGCGCGAGTTCACCGACGATCGTGAAGGCGAAGGGGAGTAGTCCGCGAAAACAACCAGGCGAGCCAACCGGACTTGTTGACTCGCCTGTAGTTGCCCCTCCTGGGATCGAACCAGGACTCTCCTGATCCAGAGTCAGGCGTGTTGCCAGTTACACCAAGGGGCATCAATCCGCGCGCGGAACGAAGTTGCGACGGCCGTTTCGCCGTGCCGCGCGCCGGACACGAATTCTAGCCGCGCCGGCACCCCCGAGCAACGTGCCGCGATCACCGGGAGGCGCGTTGAATCGCCACGAGGTGCGCTCGTTCGGTGACGGAGGATGGACTCCGAGAGCGTAGACTGACGGACCCGTCAGTCGCGAAGCAGTCGTCGGCATCCGTGCCGCTCAATCCGGCTCCGCCAATCGCACCGTTGTGCCCGGGTGGTGGAACTGGTAGACACGGCAAGCCGTCAACTTGCTGACCGAAAGGTCGTGCGGATTCGAATTCCGCCCCGGGCACGACTCACGGGCCTTGACTCTCATCCGCGAGGCTCATAGGATCATCAGCAAGTTGACGGCTTGCCGCGGTGGTTCCTCCACCCGCGAGACGGCCCCCGATTCGTCGGGGGCCGCTTCGTTTTTCGGCGAGTAGATTGATCCCATGACCACCACCGACCCGCGCTATCCCATCGGCCTGTTCAAGACTCCGGACGCGTACACCGACGCCTCCCGCGCCGCCGCGATCGCCACGATCGCCGAGACGCCGAAGAAGCTGCGCGCCGCCGTGAAGGGACTCTCGGACAGCCAGCTCGACACGCCCTACCGCGACGGCGGCTGGACCGTGCGCCAGCTCGCGCACCACGTCCCCGACTCGCACGTGAACGCGTACGTGCGCACGCGCCTCGCGCTCACGGAGGACAACCCGACGATCAAGCCGTACGACCAGCAGAAGTGGGCCGAGCTGGCCGACGCGAAGTCGTTTCCCATCGAGCCGTCGCTCACGATGCTTGACGCGATCCACGAGCGCTGGGTGGCGTTGCTTCGCTCGATGAAGCCGGCGGATTTCTCCCGCGCGTTCGTCCACCCCGAGCACGGCTCGCGCACGCTCGACTGGATGGTCGCGATTTACGCCTGGCACGGCCCGCACCACGTGGCCCACGTGACCGAGCTGCGCAAGCGGAAGGGGTGGTAAACACGAAGGCCGCCGGCTCATCGAGCCCGCGGCCTCTTGGTTGTCCTGCAGGTGCCACGCACACCGCCATTGGAACTCTACGTCCTACCGAACGGTGGCGGGCAAATCTCCTGCAAGGACTATCGTAATTACGCGCGAAGGGCCAAAACGTTTCGAGTGGAGCTGAGGGGGATCGAACCCCTGACCTCTGCAGTGCGATTGCAGCGCTCTCCCAGCTGAGCTACAGCCCCCAACCGAAAGGGATCCCGGGACGCGCCACGGCACCTGGTCACCACCGGTCGCACGCCGGTCTCCTCAACACCAAGCCCCGCCATATACGATCGGGCGGGGCCGACGTCACAGACGGAACATAGTCGCGGGCGGGGCGAAGTCAAGTTGCTCCAGAACTGGGTAGTGGGCCAGTTTGAACCGGGGGCTTGAAGATTCAGGCACTGCTACAGTTTGTACTCGTGCCAGGGGTTGGGCACTGCTTCGTGGCGCGGCTACATCTTGACGAGGCGCTGCTGGAGCTCGCGATAAATCGCGGTCCACGGCGCCTGAACCGTGTTGATGATGGTCGTCGGATATGTCGACGTGCCCGCAATGCGTACTTCGAGGCCGAGCCGGATCTTTCCCTCCTGCGGCTGCATGCGCAGCGTGTAGCGCTCTTCAGACACCTTGCCGCCGTAGGTGATCGGCGACTGCTTCCACTCGGTGCGCATGTACCCGCCTTCGCGATCCATCACCGCGATGGCCGCCCGCTCGGCGACGACGTCGATGACCGTGCGCCAAATGCGCTCGTTACTCGTTTCCTGGATCGGGATGTCGATCTGGTACGGCCACTCGCGCACCTCGATGACGCCGGGGAGCGAGGTCACGCCGATCGGCTGGCGCGGGGCGCTCGCGCACGACGGCGCGACTGCGAAGAGCACCCCCGCACCGAAGAGTGTGAGGGCGGCGCGGCGCACGGAAACGACTCTGATCATCGGCGATCTCGGAAAAGAGGGGGACGCTCAGGGAATTGTACGTCCGCACAGCGTACCGTCAAGCTACTCTCGCCCCACGGTTCTGGCTCGTAAATTGGCCCACTGCCCAGAACAGCAACGGCGAGTAGACGGTTGTCGGTTCTCGGTCATCAGTGGTCGGAATCCGATAACCGATGACCGAGAACCGACAGCCGTATACCCGTTTTTCATGGATTGAGTCGTGCCCTCCCCCCTCCCCTCTCCCGCCGACATCCGCGCCGCCGCCCTGCGCATCGCCGCGCGCATCCACCGCACGCCGCTCCGCCGCTCCCCGGGCCTCTCCGGGTTCCTCGGCGGCGAGGCCTGGCTCAAGCTCGAGTGCGAGCAGCTCACCGGTTCGTTCAAGCTTCGCGGGGCGACCAACGCGCTCGTGCTCCTCGACGAACGGGCGCGCGCGACGGGCGTCGTCGCCTCGAGCGCGGGCAATCACGGGCTCGGCATTGCCGCGGCGGCGAAGGAACTCGGCATCGCCGCCACCGTCTTCGTCCCGCGCACCGCGCCCGCGGTCAAGCGCGACCGCATCGCCGCGCTCGGCGCCACCGTGGACGCGACCGCGGCGAGCTACGACGCCGCCGAGTCGCTCGCGCGCGCACACGCCGCGCGGACGGGCGCGGCCTTCGTGAGCCCGTGCACCGGCCGCGCGGTGCTCGCCGGCCAGGGCACCGTCGCCCTCGAAGTGCTCGAGGAGCTACCCACGCTGCGCGCGATCGTCGTCCCCGTGGGCGGTGGCGGATTGGTCGGCGGGATTGGCGGACTCCTCCGCGCGGAGGCGCCGCACGTCCGCATCGTCGGCGCGCAGAGCGAGCGAACGAACGCGATGGCGCTCGCGCTGGCGTCGGGGCAACCGGCGGAGATCCCCGATCGCCCGACGCTCGCCGACGGGCTCGCCGGGCTCGTGGACGCGGAGATGCTCGCGCAGGGGCAGGCCGCGATTGACCAGATCGTCACGCTGCGCGAGCAGGCCATCGCGAGCGCGATCTCGTGGCTCTGGATCGAGGAGGGGGTGAAGGCGGAGGGCGCGGGGGCGGCGGGCGTGGCGGCACTGCTCGCGGGACGAGTGCAGCACGTCGAGTTCCCGGTGGTCGTGGTGGTGAGCGGGGGGAACATTGACGACGACAAGCACGGCGCGATCATCAAAGGCAAACACAGCCACGAGTGAACAGTAGACAGCAGACAGTTCACAGTTCACGGTTGGGAGAACGAGGCAGACGCAAACCGTCTACCGTCAACTGTCTACTGTCCACCGTATACTCGTAGTTGTAGTTGCTATCTTTGGGCGTGAGCCTCAGCGTGAAGTTCCTCGGCACCTCCGCCTCCCGCCCCACCATCGAGCGGGGGCTCTCGTGCGTCGCCATCATCCGCGAGGGCGAGACGCTGATGATGGACTGCGGCGAGGGCACGCAGCGCCAGATGATGCGCTACGGCATCGCCTTCTCCTTCGGCGATCTCTTCTTCACGCATTTCCACACGGATCACTTCCTCGGGGTGCTCGGGCTGCTCCGGACGCTCACGCTGCAGGGGCGCCTCGAGCCGCTTCGCGTGTGGGGCCCGAAGGGTGTCCAGGCGATGCTCAAGCGCTGCGAGGGGCTCGGCGTCGAGCGGCTCACCTTCCCACTTGAGGTGGCCGAAGTGACGCCGGGCACGGCGATCGCACGCACGGGCTACGCGATCCTCCCGTTCGCCGTGGAGCACCGCGCGCAGCCGTCGGTGGGCTACGCGCTCATCGAGGAGGAGCGGCGCGGGCGTTTCCATCCGGAGATGGCGCACGAGCTTGGCATTCCCGAGGGCCCGCTCTGGGGCAAGCTGCACAAGGGCCAGACCGTGACGCTCGACGACGGCCGCGTGATTGACCCCGCGACGCTCGTCGGGCCCACGCGCAGCGGGCGCCGCGTCGTCATCACGGGCGACACGCGCCCCACCGACGCGACCGCCGAGGCGGCCGCGGGCGCGGACATGCTCGTGCACGAGGCGACGTTCGGCGACGAGGAGGCCGCGCGCGCGACGGAGACCGGGCACTCCACCGCGCGTGAGGCGGCGGCGGTCGCGGCCAGAGCGGGTGTGAAGAAGCTCGTGCTCACTCACTTCTCCGCGCGTTACTCGCGCGACCCGTCGGATCTCGAGCGCGAAGCGAAGGAGGTCTTCCCGAGCGTGGTCTGCGCGCGCGACGGGATGGAGCTGGAGGTGCCGTTCACCGACGCGGTCGAGACCGCGGCGTCGCCGAACTTCCAGGAGAAGTAGACCGGCCGGCCGTCCCGCTCGCCGGGAAAGTCCACGACTCCGGCGTCCAGCGCGCGGCACTCGACGCCCAGCTCGTCGAGCTCGCGCACGAAGCCCTCGATCTGCTCGGCCAGCGCCTGCGCCTCGCGCTGCAGCCGGTCGGCCTCCGCGTCGGGCGCCTCGGCGCGCGCGCGCGAGGTCGCGTACTCGAAGCGGGTCACGCGATCCTGCCACTCGGCGTAGCACGCCACGAGATCGCCCACGATGCGGCGAACGAGCGGGAGCGCGCGGTCGGCCTGCTCCGCGGTCCAGGGCCCGGGCGCGGGCTCCGCGCGAGAGGCCGTCACGCCTTCACGCGTGCCGCGCGCGCGGGCGCCTTCCGCGAGGCCGTCACGCCTTCACGCGTGCCGCGCGTTCGCCGCGGCCGCCGCGCTCGCCGTGCAGCCGCCGCTCGGCGTCGCGCTCCTCCAGTCGGCGCCGCCGTCGTTCCGCCGCGGCCGCGTGGCGGCGCTTCTCCTCGGCGGTCTCCGGCACGAGCGAGGGCACTTCCGTCGGGCGCCCGTCGCGGTCAATCGCGACGTACGTCATGTAGCACGAGTTCGTGTGCCGGCGCGCGCCGGTGAGCACGTTCTCCGCCTCGATCCGGATCCCGATCTCCATCGAGGTGCGCCCGACGAAGTTGACGCTCGCCTTCATGATCACGAGCTCGCCCACGCGGATGGGCTCGCGGAAGTCCACGCGGTCCACGGACACGGTGACGCACGGGGAGCGCGCGTGGCGCATCGCGGAGACGGCGGCCGCCTTGTCCATCATCGCGAGGATCGTGCCGCCGAAGACGTGGCCGCGGGCGTTCTCGTCCGGCGGCATCATCAGCGCCGAGGTTTCGTGCTGCGATTCGCGCACGGGGCGGGAGGGGCGGGAGGGGCGGGAGGGGCGGGAGCGTGCGGGCATGGTCAGGAAGTAGTACGCGTTTTCTGTTTCTGGCGCGAGAGCGCGACCCGGGTGCCCTCCGACGCGAGCGACGACTCGTCGAACGCGCGGCGGAGCGCCTGCCGCGCTTCCGCGCTCACGCCGGCGTCGAGCCAGAGCACGCGCTGCACGGGCGCCGTGACGGAGCCGAGCGCCCACTCGCGACGACTCGTGTCGCGGAGCGCGAGCGTGGCGCGATCGGCGCCGTCCGCCGCGCGCGCCACCAGCTCGACCGCCTCGTACCGCCAGCTCAGCGCGGAGTCGGGGCCCGCGGGGCGCTCCGCGCTCGCGTCGCGCCACCAGCTCGGGCCCGGCACGCGCTGCGGCGAGAGCGCGAGCGGTGGCGTCGGGCCCTGCCGGCTCTCGGCCGGGACGGCGAAGACGACCAGCGGCTCCCGGTCGCGCGCCTCGAGCGAGAAACTCGACGCGTCGAACGCGAGCGCGCGGACCGTGCGCCGGGCCTCGTCATCGCCCGGTCCGCGCCGCGCGAGCGCCGAGTCGCGGACCGACTCCCATTCGGCGAGGGCGAGGGCGAGCGCGCGGTCGGCCGCCTCCGGCCCGAAGAGCGCCGCGACGGTCACGCTCCGGCCGGTGCGCAGGTCGAGCACCCCGCGCCGCGAGACGTGCCGGTCAATGCCGCCGCGCTCGCGCCTGATGTCCACGTCGGAGTGGTACTCGAACGAGAGATAGGGGCCGTGCACATCCAGCAGCTCGAGATCCGCCGTCGCCGTCGTGCGTGGATCGGCGCTCGCCTCCTCGTCGGGCTCGAGCGGCGCCTCGCTCGGGTGCGCGCGAGCATACTCCCGCGCCAGACGCGGCACCACGGAGTCGGCGAACAGCTCGACCGAATCGCCGCGCACGAGGTCGCGCGCGAAGAGCCGCTGCCCCACGAGCACCGCGTCGAGGAACGACCGGTCGTCATCCACCACGTACAGCTCGTGGAAGCGCCCCTCGAGCCGCGCGATGAGGATCGGCTCGCCGCGCATCCGGAGCCCCTTCCGGTCGCTCGTCACCCAGTAGGACGAGTCGCCGGTGACGACGATCGCCTCGGCCGCCGGAGCCGGGGGGATCCGCGTGCCGCACGCGGCGAGCGGGGCGAGCGCGGCGGTCACTCCAGCGAGCAGCACACTGCAGGGACGGCACACGGTGCGACTAATATACAGCCGTGCAAAACCCCATCGTCGCGGGCGGCCCTTCGCCCTTCACCACTCGCCCTTCGCCCTTCGCTCTTCGCTCTTCGCCCTTCGCTCTTCGCCCTTCGCCCTTCGCTCTTCGCCCTTCGCTCTTCACCGCCCTCCTGGCGCTCTCGTCCGCCGCCGCACAGCAGCCGGCCGCCGCGCGCGCCGTCGCTCCCGCCCCCGACACCGCCATCATCCGCGGCCTCAGTGGTGTGCAGATACTTGTGTGAAATGAATCGACGTTGGCGGACGCAAGAAGGCCACCGTCTACCTTTTCTGGGAGCAGTCACATCACCGCGGAGTTGACGCTCCGCATGACCCAGAGGAGAGAGCCGATGGCCTTCGGAGAGAAGACTACGGGCGCCCCCGCGCTGGAACAAGCGCCGGCCCCCGACGCGCTGCGCACCATGGTCGCCACCCTGGTGCAGGAGACGATCCGCACGGAGTTCGAGCAGTTCGTCGGGGCCGCGCCGTATGAGCGCACCCCCGAGCGGCGCGGGCTCCGGAATGGCAGCTACCCGCGCGTCTTCAAGACCCGCGTGGGCGCGATGACGCTCAGCATCCCCCGCGATCGGGCCGGGCTCTTTCGGCCCTCGCTCTTCGCCAAGTACGAACGGGGCGAACAGGCCCTCGTCCTGGCGATGATCGAGATGTACTTCCACGGGGTCTCGACGCGGAAGGTGAGCACGATCGTCGAGGTGCTCTGTGGGACCAGCGTCTCCGCGAGCGAGGTGAGCGCCTTGACCCGCACGCTCGACGCGAGTCTCACCGCGTGGCGCGAACGCCGGCTCACCGACACGGCGTATCCCGCGCTCGTCGTCGATGCCCACGTCGAGCACGTGCGGCGCGAAGGGCATGTGCGGGCAACGGCCGCGCTCTGGGTCGTCGGCGTCACGCCCGAAGGCTACCGCGAGCATCTGGGGACCTGGATGGGGCCGAGCGAGAGTGAAGCCAGCTGGGCCAGCGTCTACCACGATCTCGTCGCGCGCGGGCTCCACGGCGTGACGTATGTCGTCTCGGACGAGCACGTCGGCCTCGTCTCCGCCCTGCATCGCTATTTCCCCGAGGCCATTCACCAGCGCTGCCAAGTGCACTACCAGCGCAACGCCCTGAGCAAGGTCTCGAGCGAGCGCACGCAGCTCGTCGTGCGCCAAGGGCTCAAGGATGCTTGGGGCGCGCCGACCCGCGAGGAAGCCGCGCTCCGCCTCGCGCGCCTCATCGACGAGCTCCGCCCCGACGCACCCCGCCTCGCGGACTGGCTCGCCGACACCTCCGATGCCACGCTCGCTTGCTACGTCCTCGAGCGCGACGACGTCCGGGCGGTCCTGCGCTCGACCAACTCGCTCGAGCGCCACCACAAGGAAGTCCGCCGCCGCACCCGCGTCATCCAGATCTTCCCGCACGAGGCCAGCCTGCTACGCCTCATCACCGCCCTCGCCATCGAGCAGAACGATCGGTGGCGCCACAAACGCTGGGTCGTCGACCCCACCTTCATCCGCGTGGAACCCACGATGCGCCGCATCGCCTGAGCACCCCGATCCCAGAAAAGCACACAACTTTCTGCACTTGACCACACGAAACCAACTCAGCG
>Ga0209342_10000451_pt1 | contig 47387 bp, 48 predicted proteins | sample RifCSP16_2_FD_184023 | JGI IMG/M metagenome (GOLD analysis project Ga0209342, IMG submission 184023) | Soil microbial communities from Rifle, Colorado - Rifle CSP2_sed 16_2 (SPAdes) (version 2) | ecosystem: Environmental > Terrestrial > Deep subsurface > Rock core/Sediment | place: Rifle...
GTAGTATTTTTTTTCGCCGCCTCGGCCCGCTTCTGGGCGTCATCCTAATGAATCTTTTTTAAAAATTCTTACTTTTATAAAATCGCTAACAGATGCAGGTCTCGTCATTGGGCTACAGCAGCCAGTATATTGTAGTTCTTGTTCGCCCATCACAAAGAAGGCTCAATGCCATGACTACCATCCCGGCGAGGAGCCCGAAAAGGCTGTCGTGTTCTTTGCCGTAGGCGCGGCTTGTCGGCAGCAGCTCATCGAGGCTTATATAGACCATGATCCCGGCGACGGCCCCGAAAAGTACATAACCTGCGGCGGGATTACACCGCGCCCTCCAATCCCATGCGGCCGGCACGAGGTTGTCAATGAGGCGATGAGGATGACATTGCCGAAGAACGAGGCCGCATTCACCCAGTGCCCCCAGTAGTCGCCATAGGCGATAACCAGCCTGTCCACCATTAAGGAATATCTCCACGAAGGAGATACGAGCTTTCCTAAAAAATAAAGTGGTTTGAAAAAGGGCCGGGCTGGGGGTTTCCGTAATATCCTAATTACCAGATTTTGATGGCGTCCGGATGTAAAACTTCATACCCCTGTATTCCGTCTCGACAAGCTTCCCCTGTACAATCAACTTCTGAACGACCGACCACCCGGCGTTTGCCTTCGCAAGCAGGCTCCTTACGGCATCCTCCCTCATAGGGTGGACGGCGGTGATGCCAAGGATATCTCCCTCAACATCACCGCTGAAGGCAAAGGAATCTCCCTCGTAGCCTATTAGATACTCGACACGGGGCAGCTTGCTGTTGAAGACCTGAAAACAGAGGTTAAGGGCCGCCTCATCTGGCGGCTGTACCCAGTTTTCAGAAGGGGGTCTCGTTGGAACGGCAATATACGCCTTGGAGGGATTTATTTCGGCGATAAAATCCGAAACCTCGTTCATATTTTTCTCGTCGTCGTTTATGCCTTTTACAAGCATCGTCTCAGTCGTAAGCTCGCCCTTGAAAGCCTGCGAGAAAGCAACTATTCCGTCCATGATTTCCTGCAAGCGCAGGCTTTTATCAGGGCGGTTGATTCTCCGCCAGATGTCTTCTTTAGTCGAATCTATCTTCAAGGATACCCAGTCTGCCTTATTGAGATCTTCCTTTACGTCTTCAAGCCAGATAAGGGACGAATTCGTGATAACGGCTATCTTAATCCCCAGTGGTTTAAGAAGGTCGATTTCGCGGCCAAGGTTTATATCGAGCGTCGGCTCGCCGTCCGGGACAAAGGTTATGAAATCGACAGGAGCCTCTTTTGCTTTCATGAGGTCCGAGAGCCTCTTTTTCACGGCTTTGAAGACCTCTTCGGGCTCGAAGAACTTCCGGCGCTCGGTCATTGTCGCAGGGGTGCGGCCAAGCTGGCAGTATACGCATGAATAGGTGCATGACTTGAGCGGCACATTATTGACGCCAAGGCTCCTGCCGAGACGCCTTGAGGGTACGGGGCCGAAAGCTATCATTTTCAATTTCTCAATGAAGATGGAATAAGGTTATTGTAGCCACACCGGCCAGCATCAGCGCGAACTGCCTGACTCCTGCCGCGATGCCAGCCTTCCTGTGCAGGGCCGGGATAAGGTCCACCATGGCTATATATACAAAGCTCGCCGCCGACAGGGCCATTATATAGGGGATCAAGCCCTGGACCTCTCTCAGGTAAAAATAGGCGAGCAAGGCCCCGGGAACAGTTGTAATGCCTGAAAGGGTATTCAAAAGGAATGCGCGCTCTTTCTTGTAGCCGCTGTCAAGGAGGACGCCGAAATCCCCGACCTCCTGCGGGATCTCGTGGGCGATTACCGCCAGGGCGGCTGATATGCCGAGCGGCACGGATATGATGAACGCGGCGGCTATTATAACGCCGTCCACAAAGTTGTGGACGGCGTCCCCTATCAAGAGTAGCGGACCGGAGGTCTCGCGGACCTCGCATTCTTCATTATGGCAGTGATGCCAGAGTATGAGCTTCTCAAGCACAAAGAAAAGCAGAACCCCCGCGAGGACGAACTGAAGGACGGTTGCGGCCTCCAGGCGGTCGATGGCGTTCGGGATGAGCCCCAGGAAGGCCGCGCCAAGGAGCGTCCCCGAAGCGTAGCTTATAAGGCCGGGTATCAGGGAAGCGCGCGTCCTTTCAGGGAAGAGGAGGAAAACACCAGCAAAAGCTATGGCGCCCACGCTCCCAAGAAGGCTAAATGCCGTTATCAGGGCTAAAAGCATTCTGCTCCAGAAGTTCCTCGATTTTTTTTGAAGTGGTCATCCGTACCTCGACCTCGGCATCAGAAAAGACATGTTCAGGGCCTTTGCCAGAGAACTCCTCCATCGTATAGAGCACGTCGACGCCCTTTTCAACAAGCAGCTCGGCCAATTTGATGCCCTTCCCTTTTTCCAGTCCTGCAAAGGGGTTTTCGACCGACGACCTCTTTTGATATCACCTTGCCGTCCCCATCCTTGTCCCAGAGAATAACGAACGGGGCGTTCCCGAAGTGTGGCGAGACGGCGCCATCCCTGCCAGAAAGAGTAGCGGCGCACCGTACGAAGTCTTTTTTCACAGGCTCATAATGTATGCTGACTTCCTCTATGAAAGGGACTTCGTTCCTTACGGCCTTTTCAATGGCGTCCGCGGACCTGTGGGCCTCTTTAAGCCTTCTCGCCGAAAGCCTGAGGTCCATGTGGACGAAGATGAAACTCCCGGAGTTCCTGGCGTTCAAAGAACGCACCTCCCGGACCTCAGCGAAGCGCTCTACGGTCTTTCTTATCTTATCCAGCGTCCCGGCGTCGACCGAAGCGTCGAGGAGGCTTTTCATGGAGTCCTTGAGAATCCTGTACCCTATCCTGAGCACCAGAAAAATTACGATGATTGACGCTACCCTGTCCGCATAGGGAGTATATCTGGAAGCGGCAAGCCCGGCGATAACGACGCCGATGGAGAGGATATCCGTAAGCCAGTGCTCTGCGTCAGCAAGGAGGGATGGTGAGTTCAGCTCCCGAGCCCTCTTCTTTTCATACCTTGTAAAAAGGTACACCGGCACTGCCATTAAAAAAAGGGCGGTTATCGAGAGGCCAATGTTCGAGAGGCTTCTGTGTTCCCCGAGAACGGCCTCTTTCGCTATCTCGTATGCCATCAGGAAAATGAAAAGAGCGGTTACGACGGCGGCGATATTTTCCGCCTTGTACAGCCCCCAGGGAAATGACGGGGATTTCACCCTTGAGAGCTTTATGCCTGTCCAGACTGAAAGGCTGGCGACGACATCAGTGAGGCTGTGTACCGCTTCCGAGAGCACGGCGGCGCTGCCGGAATAAAAAGCTATGAGGGCCTTCGCGGCCGCGAGAGCGACATTGACGAAGACCGAACAGGCGGCTACCTTTCCGCCGTCATCCGTCTGGGCAGCTTTTTTCCCGGCGCTCTTGTCCACCTGACTCCTTTTTCTTCTCAAGCCTCAGAAAAACAAACCCGGCCCCTTCCACATGGCGATACCTGGGCTCCTCGAGACTTGCCGGTCCCGTGGGATTTTGAAAAAGAGTGCTCATCATTTGTGTGACACAAAGGCCGGCCGCCTTTGCGAAACTCTCAACATCAGAGAGGGTGTAAAATCTCGCGTCCCTGTAAAGCAGGCTCCCTTCTGTTCTCTTTTTTTCATAAAGCAAACCCCAGTTCGAGCCTCTTGGGATAAAGCCGGCTACGATGATTCCGCCCGGGGCCAGGACTCTTGCGACTTCACACAGAACGGCCAACGGGTCTCTGACAAAACAGAGCGTGGCGATTATCAGGACCGTCTTGAAAACATTATCCCTGAAGGGGAGAGATTCTCCGACTCCGCTTACGCATCTTATCCCCCTTTTCCGGGCGAGCTTAAGGGCACTGAAGGCAGGGTCCAAGCCGAACGCCCCGGGAAAACGCATGGCGAACCTTCCCGTGCCAGTGCCTATTTCAAGCAAAGGCAGAGCGCCTTCCGGTACGAGAGATTCAAGACACTTAAGCTCGCTCTCATAAAGAGGCTTGCCCTGGCCTGAGTCATACCAGGCGTCGTACTCCTCAGCCTTAAGGTCAAAAGCGCTTGCTTTGCTCATCATTCTGATTTTCTCAAGTTCAGCAGGCCTTCCCTCGCCTGCCTGTTCCGGGCCGGTGAAAAACGGATGTATTTATAAAGTATATTACAAAGACTGTTTTTTTGGGATTCGCAATCGTTAAGCAGGTTTTTCATTAAATTTTTCCTGTGTCCTTGTACTTACGATAATTGACAAAACAGTTCTTTGGATTAAATTCAGTAATATAAGGCAATCTCAAAGAGGAGGGGAAACAGATGCCAAAGCCAATCAAATCCTGCGCTGACATGCCGAAGATAAAAGGTTGTGAAGTAACCGAGTGCGCGTACAATATTGAAAAAAATTGTCATGCAATAGCAATAACCGTGGGAAACAGTCAGGCCGCCAGGTGCGACACTTTCTACAAGCACAGCAAGGGAGGAATAAAGGGGCTCAACGGAGGAGTAGGCGCCTGCAAGATGGATTCATGCAAGTTCAATACTGACCTGGAGTGCTTTGCGGCCCAGGGCATCAATGTGTCGATAAACAGCGGCGAAGCTATTTGCGCGACTTTTTCACCGAGATAGGGACTGTTTAACTGAATTGCAGATTGACTCAGAGCAAGCGGGTGTACGCAAGTAGCGCCATAAGGCTCACCCGCTTGCTCTTAAGCAGACGGTGGGCTAAGGGTGGCGCTCTTTTTCATAGGCGATAGCCTCGGCCTTGTTCTTGTGTATTGTACCATGCGGATGCTCCGGCGGTGAGCAGATAGAGTAGAGCTTCAAAGGCGCGTACTTCGAACTATTGATGATGTTATGCTCCACCCCGGCGGGAATGACGACAGCAGAGCCGTCTTCAAGTTCGTGCTCCACGCCACCCAGAACGGCTTTGCCTTCTCCCGCCTCTACCCGGATTAATTATTAATAAAGACAAGTTCAACTTTGGCGGCTAATGCTCGTCCACCCGATTTTTCTTGAAATTTCAAAAAGTTTCTTATAAATTCATCATAATTGTCACCAAACTGGCCACAAAAAGAAGTGGCCAGACTAAATTTCCTTGAAAAGAGACTATGTCTTACTTCGAATTGCGACCGCTCAACGACAGCGACAGAAGCGAATACGCTGACCTGGTCCACAGTTCCTTCAACGCATGGTATTGGAAAAAAGGCTGGGGTGCTGATTACTTCAGGTGCCAGCCGGGGGACGCAGCTGTCTTCTACGACATCTACAACGACCTGACCCCTGCGTGCAGCGTAGCGGCTATTAACAAAAAAACTGGCCGGCTGATGGGCGCGTGCTTTTATCATCCAAGGGAGCACCATGTCAGCCTCGGCATAATGAGCGTCCATCCGAGCTATTGCGGCAAGGGCGTAGGAAAGGCCCTCGTGAACCATATAGTGGATTTCACCGAGAGCAAGGGATACAAGTCGCTCCGGCTGGTCGGAAGCGCCATCAACATGGACTCGTTCTCGCTTTACAACAAGGCTGGCTTCGCGCCGGTGAAAGCATACCACGACATGGTCGTTCAGGTCCCTGGCAACGGCATAGACGGTAATGCCGCCGGCAGGGAAAGAGTTAGAGACGCCCGGGTCGAAGACGCACGGTCAATGGGAGAGCTCGAGTTTGAGATTAGCGGCATAAAGCGCCTTCAGGACTATCTGTTCGCCATAGAAAACAGGCGCGGCCTCTTTCAGGCCAAGGTCATTGAAAACGAACAAGGGGGCTTGGACGGCTTCATGCTATCGATCAAGCATCCGGCCCTTAACATGATAGGCCCAGGGGTCGCCAGGACAGAGGAAGACGCAGCGGCCCTCATATGCGCTTCCCTCAAAAAGTACAAGGGCGAAGCAGTCCTTTCGGTCATACCAATGGACTGCTGCAGGCTTGTCAGGCAGATGTACGACTGGAAGGCCAGGAATGTGGAAACGCACCTTTTCCAGGTCCGCGGGGAGTTCAAACCCTTCAACGGGGTCAGTATCCCGAGCTTTTTGCCTGAAACAGGATAAACGGTGCTGTCCAGAGCTGACAGTTCAGAAAAGTGACCTCAAGGAAAAAAGGAGCGCGCGCATCACCCTCCGTCGTATTCTTGCATATAATCCACTTCAATTTTGAATTTTATTGCGGCAAAAAACAACTGTGCCGCCGCACGGCAGAACAATGTCTCAGCCCTCTTAATTACTGCATCCTGCCCTCTATTAAAATTCTCCGCCATAAACGATGGAAAATTTATCCGTTCAGACAGAAAAGCCAAAACTGTAAACCGGGCAGCCTCGTCCCTATCCGCTTAAGTTCCCATCATAAAAGCCGAAGAGAAATACATATTCATAATATAACTACATAAAAAAACTGATATCTTTAAACTACTGCATGACTTTTACACTGTCTTGCAGAGTAGGGATACGATTTCATGGCAAATTCCGGAATAAAACGGTTTACATGGACAGCCTTCGCGGTCACGCTCGTGGTTGTGGCCCTGGGAGAGATAATTTCCATGCACCTCGTCCACACCTTCTTCCCCGGTGTCCAGGGCGTCTATCAATACCTGATAGACGCCGTTATACTTTCAGCGATAGCGTCCCCGTTCCTTCTTTTCCTTATCAGGCCGCTCCTGCCAAAGCATGTCAACGCCTACAACAGAAGCGCCTCCGAGACCAGGGAGCGCTACAGGCAGCTTAAGGCCGAGATAGATGAGCGAAGGCGCGTCGAGAAGGCCCTCGCGGAGAGCGAAGCGCGCAAGCGTATGACGCTGCTTACGGCTTTTGACGGAATAATACTCATAGACAGCCGCAATCGCATACTGGAATGCAACCCGAGCGTCGAAAGGATGTTCGGGTACCGCGAAGGCGAGCTTGCAGGGGCTGAGATTACCAGCCTTATTCCAGAGCGTTACAAGGAAGCACATCGCGCCGGCGTCAAAAGGTTCCTTGACTCCGGGACAAGCGTAATCCAGAAAAAAGTCATTGATATCGAAGGCCTCCGGAAAAACGGAGAGATATTCCCGATTGAACTGGCTATCGACCACTTCACCGTTGACGGAGAGACTTACTTCACCGGCACAATAAGGGATATAACAGAACGAAGATCAACGGAACTGGCCCTTAAGAAACTCTCTGTCGCGGTTGAACAAAGCCCGGCATCCATTGTCATAACGGACACGACAGGGGCGATCGAATATGTGAACCCGAAGTTCACCGAGGTTACCGGCTACGGCGCCGAGGAGGTCCTGGGCAAGAACCCCCGAGTGCTGAAATCAGATCACTTCAAACCTGAAAAGTACGAAGAACTCTGGAAGACCATCCTTTCGGGACGCACATGGCAGGGGGAGTTTCTCAATAAGAAAAAAAACGGGGAACTCTTCTGGGAAAGCGCCTCCATCTCGCCCATCCTGGGCGAGATGGGAGAAATAACGCATTTCATAGGAGTCAAGGAAGACATCACCGGGCGCAAGAAGACCGAGCTCATGGCCACGCGCTTCGGCCGCATACTCGAAGATTCGGTCAATGAAATATACATGTTCGACGCCGAGACGCTCAAGTTCGTGCTTGTGAACTCCGGAGCCAGAGGCAACACCGGCTATTCGATGGATGAACTCCGGGAGATGACGCCGGTGAACCTCAAGCCAGATTTTACGGAAGAGTCCTTCAGGAAACTCGTAGCACCGCTAATTGACGGTACGGAGAGCCAGATACAGTTCACGACAGTCCACAGGCGCAAGGACGGGACACTCTACGATGTGGAGCTGCATCTGCAGGCGTCCATAGCGGACACCTCGATAGTCTTCGTGTCCATCGGGTTGGACATAACCGAGCAGAACCGGACAGCGGCTATTCTGAAGGAGAGCCGCCAGAGCCTGGCGGAAGCGCAGAGGATCGCCGGGCTCGGCAACTGGGACTGGAACATAGTCACTGACGAGTTGCGCTGGTCGGACGAGATATACAGGATATTCGGGCTCGATCCCCAGGAGTTCGGCGCGACATACGACTTCTTTCTGGGCATGGTGCATCCGGACGACAGGGAGCTCGTGGACAGGTCGGTAAACGAGGCGCTCCGTAACAGGCAGCCGTACTCGATAGACCACCGGATCGTATTGCCGGATTTTTCGACCAGGCTCATACACGAAGCAGGCGAGGTATTCTTTGACCCGGACGGCAGCCCCGTCCGCATGGTCGGCACAGTCCAGGACATCACCGAGCGCAAGCTCACGGAGGAGCGGACAACGAGGGCCTACCAGCAGCAGGGGATCCTCAAGGAAATCCTCCAGCTGTCGCTTGACGGCATTCCGCTTTTGGAGCTGCTTGACCGCACTATTGAAAAAATCCTTTCCATTGAATGGCTGCCCATAAAGCGCAGAGGCGCGATTTTTCTTTCCGACGGACAGACCCTCATCATGAAAAGCCACCGCGGCTTCAGCAGGGAGATACTCGCCTCATGCGCCAGAGTCCCGCACGGTAAGTGCATCTGCGGCCTGGCGGCTGAAAGCGGCTATATTCAATTCGCCGCCCGAGTGGATGACCGGCACACGATCAGGTACGAAGGCATGCTGCCCCACGGACATTACTGTGTCCCGATAAAATCAGGGCTGAAGATCCTGGGGGTTATAAACCTTTATGTCGACGAGGAGCATGCCAGGGACAAAAGGCAGGAAGAATTCCTGGAAGCGATCGCGAATACCCTGGCCGGCATAATCGAGCGCCTCAGGGCCGAAGAGGCCCTGCGCCACGCAAAGTCAGCTGCTGAAGAGGCGAACAAACAGCTTGAGAGGGCAGCCGAATGCGCGAGCAAGATGGCTATAGAAGCTGAAGCGGCCAACAACGCGAAGGGGCAGTTCCTGGCGAACATGAGCCATGAGATACGCACGCCCATGAACGGCGTCATAGGCCTGAGCGGCCTTCTGCTCGACACTTCCCTCGACCCCGAGCAGATGGAGTACGCGACGATGATAAAAAACAGCGCCGACGCGCTCATGACGATAATCAACGACATCCTTGATTTTTCAAAAATAGAAGCCGGCAGGCTTGAAATTGAGATTACCGATTTCGACCTCGAGGCCATGGTCGAGGAAACCTGCGACATCCTGGCGATGCAGACGCATAAAAAAGGACTCGAGTTCACCTGTTTCATCGCCCCTGAAGTGCCTTCGCTCATAAAGGGCGATCCGGGCAGGCTCCGGCAGATCATCACCAATCTCGTCGGGAACGCGGTCAAGTTCACGCAAAAAGGGACAATAGCGGTAAAGGTCGGGCTTGAGCAGAAGATGAACGACTGGGCGCTGGTGCGCTTTGAAATCATGGACAATGGCATAGGCATCCCTGAAGACAAGATCGGGACGCTGTTCGAAGCTTTCTCACAGGTAGACTCGTCCACGACCAGAAAATACGGCGGCACTGGTCTCGGGCTCGCCATATCCAAACGGCTGGCGGAGATGATGGGCGGCGAAGTCGGTGTAGAAAGCGAGTACGGCAAGGGGTCCAACTTCTGGTTTACCGCTGTTTTCGGTCTACAGAACGGCGCCGGCGCGCAGGCCCGCGACAAGGAAACCGCTCTTTCAGGGCTTCGCATTCTGGTTGCTGACGCCAGCGCGTCAAACAGGGACCTTATTATCCGGATGCTGCGCGGATGGGGCTCTGACTGCCACGACGCTGCCGACGCCCAGACAGCCCTGCTTGAACTGGGAAACGCGGCAATTTCCGGCCGCGGGTATGACGCCGTCATACTTGACAAGGCAATTCCAGGCCCGGGCGGAGAGCAAACGGCGATCGATATAAAAAATAACCCGGCCCTGGCGGGAACAAGAATAATCATGATGACCCCCCTCAACGATCAGGGGTACATAACGCGTCTCAAGGGCATTGGCATCTCGTGTTATGTCTCGAAACCGGTGAAAAAACGGCAGTTGTTTAATTGCCTGATGAAAGGCTGGACAAGCGAAATGAATAACGAAAACACTGCCAAGATAAATTGCGAGAAGGACCCCATACGCTGCAGGGGCAAAATCCTTCTTGCCGAGGACAACCCAACTAACCAGAAAGTAGCCTTGGCCATGCTCAAGAAACTCGGCCTGCACGCAGAAACGGCCGCAAACGGCCTTGAGGCCTTGTCTGCCCTCGCTTCGAGACAATATGATCTTGTGCTCATGGACTGTCAGATGCCTGAGCTGGACGGGTATGAAACGACTCGCAGGATAAGAGAGCCCGGCACGCCAGTTCTGAATAGCAGCATACCTGTCATCGCCATGACAGCCAACGCCATGCAGGGCGACCGGGAAGTCTGCATCAAGGCCGGAATGAACGACTACATATCAAAACCGATAGACCCCGGGACACTCTCATCGGTCATTGAAAAATGGCTGCGCCCGAAAAATACGCAGCCCGAAATTAAAGCAGCTCTGCCATCCGCTGACGGCGGCATTTTTGACAAGGAAGGTTTCCTCGGCAGGCTCATGGGCGATGAAGCGCTTGCAGTAGAAATACTGCAAAGCTTCCTCGATGACCTGCCGGGCCAGATAGCCCGTCTGAATAGCGCCGTGGAAAATGCCGATACGGAATCAGTGCGAAGGCTCGCGCATACGATAAAAGGCGCGGCCGGAAATACCGGGGCCCTGGCCCTGGAGAATACGGCCAGAATGATAGAGGAAGCGGCCGAAACTGGCGACATGGGAGCGGCATCATCAATGCTGCCGGCAATTGAGGGCTGTCTTTCCAAATTAACAGAGCGGCTGGGCATATGCTGGCCGTCGATGTCAACGAACAACGGAGGGAACTTATGAAAGCGCTTATCGTAGAAGACGACTTCACAAGCAGACTGCTTCTGCAAAGAATACTGTCTCCTCACGGCGAAGTCCATCTCGCTGTTGACGGTGAAGAAGCGGTCACGGCGTTCAAGTCGGCACTGGAGGGCGGGCAGCCTTACGATCTCGTCTGTCTGGATATAATGATGCCGAAGAAGGACGGACAGGCCGCACTCAGGGAGATGCGCGAGATCGAGGCGCAAAGAGGGATACTCGGCCTTGACGGGGCAAAGGTTATAATGGTTACCGCCTTGAGCGATTCAAAAAACATCATTGAGTCCTTCGCTTCCCAGTGCGAATCATTCATCGTAAAGCCTCTTGACAGGAGCAAGCTCTTGAAGGAGCTGCGCTCGCTGAAGCTCCTTGGGGAGAAGGCGTCATGAAAGTACTGATTGCCGAAGACGACCCCATCTCACGGCGCATCCTCGAGGCGATGCTTGTCAAATGGGGCTACTGCGTAGTCACGGCTGAAGACGGAGAACAGGCCCTGGAGGCGCTTATGGCGCAAGGCGCCCCTCCTATCGCGATCCTCGACAGGCTCATGCCCGGGATCGACGGCGCGAATGTCTGCCGCAAGGTCCGCGAAAAGGAGAACGGGACAGAAAAGTATACATATCTGATCCTGCTTACCATAAAGGGCTCGAAAGAAGATATAGTATCAGGCATGGAGGCCGGAGCGGACGACTACATCGCAAAACCCTATGACGAACAGGAACTCAGGGTCAGACTTTCCGCCGGGCGGCGCATAATAGATTTGCATAAAGAACTGACAACGGCAAAAAACCACCTCCTGGAACAGTCAAGGACAGACCCGCTGACCGGGATACTCAACAGGAGGGCGGTACTTTCCGAACTTCACGCACAGATGGCCCGGCACCACGGCGAGAGCGGCAGGCTGAGCGTCGCCCTGCTCGACATAGACCACTTCAAGAACATAAATGACACTTACGGCCACGCGGCAGGAGACTCTGTCCTCAAAGAGTGCGTACTGCAAATCGAGTCGGCCCTGAGGTGTGACAGGTTCGGCAGAGTCGGGGGAGAGGAGTTTCTTATCGTGCTGCCCAGGGCAGATGAAAGCAATCTGCAGGCCATATGCGGCAGGATTCTGTCCATGATCAACTCGAACGCGATAATTTTCAATGGAATCTCCATCCGCATAACCGCAAGCATAGGCGCGGCCGCATGGGATGGAATAGAGAGCATGGACATCCTGCTGGCGCGCGCCGACAAGGCGTTGTACCTGGCAAAAAACAGCGGCAGGAACTGCATGAAAATCTCAATTCCTGCAGAATGTGCAGTCATGGCTGAATATTGAGCGCCAAATCATACTCAGTCGTTTTTTAGCATAATTTGCGTGTTTTGAATCAAGCCGATACAATAAGGAACACCGTTTTTAACAAAGCCATACCATTATATTCATATAATGGACCATAAAAGAAAAAGCTTAAACACCCGATGAACGCCAGACATCCTGTCTAGAATAATTTTAACATAGTCATAAGATTTAACTTGTAATCCTTATAAAGACTTGTTATTTAAAATGGCAAATGTTGCATGAGTGAGTTCTAGGGAGGCTCCACGACAGGAAGTCAGCCATTTAATCAAGCTTTGGGAATACGCGTGAGATAGGTAAAACAAGAACAGGGTATTTAAGAACTACTGAGTCGGATTTTGCCGATTGTGCGGCCATGATTAAGCCTCTCTTGCCCTTCCAATCCTGTCAAGCCATGGGTCTTCAAACGCCCTCTGTCTTCCGTTAGTTCCGAGTGAGATACTCCCTTTTTGCCAAAGTTGCTTTTCCGGCACAAAGGCTGTGTGCGTTCGGGCTGAAAACACCTTTGCCGTCGCGATGCCATCAATAACTCAGATGACCATTTGTCATCTTTGACGACTTTTATTTTTTATGCGGTTATTCAACATTCATTTCATAACAGGTGGGTTTCAAGTGAGCATATTCGACAAGACAAAGGGCGAACCAGGCGGAGTCGAGTTCCGAAAGGCCGCCGAAGAGAAGTACGGAACAGTAGTGCGCACTGCCATGGACGGTTTCTGGCTGATTGACGCGAGCGGGCGTATCATCGACACCAACGACGCCTACTGCCGCATGACCGGTCACAGCAGGGAAGAGCTCAATGGCATGCATATATCCGGCATAGAGGCAAAGGAGTCGAACGAGGAAGTCGCCGCCCACATGCTTAAAGTAATGAAGCTCGGCAGCGACAGGTTCGAGACCTGCCACAGGTGCAAGCACGGCAGGATAATAGACCTGGAAGTAAACGCCAACTACCTTGATATCGACGGAGGGCAATTTTTCGCGTTCTTCAAGGATATAACAGAGCTGAAGATAAACGACGCAAAGCTCAGGGTATTGTCCAGCGTGGTTGAGCAAAGCCCCACGGCTGCGTTGATAACGAACGCGGACGGCGTGATCGAGTACGCCAATCCTCAATTCGAGACGGCATGCGGGTATTCATTATCGGAGCTCACAGGGAAAAAACCAAATATCCTGAAATCCGGCGTCCATCCCCCGGAGTTCTATAAAGACCTGTGGTCAACCGTTGCTTCTGGCAGACCGTGGCGGGGCGACATCTGCAACAGGAAAAAAAATGGAGAACTTTATTGGGAGCTTCGGAGCATCTCTCCGATAAAGAACAGCTCCGGCGAGATCACGCATTATGTGGCCGTCCAGATAGAGGACATAGAGCGGAAAAAAGCTGAGGAAGCGCTGAAAGCAAGCGAGCTTCGATACCGCATGCTCCATCTTACATCATTTGACGGAATAATAATGTCGGACTCTTCCGGTAAAATAACCGAGTGCAGCATCAGCGCCGAGCAGATATTCGGATATGGCCCGGGCGGGATGCAGGGGCTTGAACTGGCGGCGCTGATGCCAGACAACCTCCGTTTGGACTACCTGACCGGCTTCAGGAATTTTGTGCTGACTGGAGAAAGAAAGGTTCACAATGCCTTGATCGAGACAGAGGGCATCAGAAAAAACGGAGAGGTATTCCCCGTTGAACTCAGCATCAACAGCCTTTACATAAACGGGAAACTGTTTATCACCGGCTCCGTAAGGGACATAACGGAGCGGAAAAAAATCGAAGAGAAACTCCGCGGAAGCGAAGAGAGGCTCGCCGAGGCCCAGAGACTAGCGCACCTTGGCAACTGGGAATGGGACATAGCGGCAAACGAGCTGTGGTGGTCTGACGAGATATACAGAATATTCGGTCTCAATCGCCAGGAATTCGGCGCGACCTATGAGGCTTTCCTTAACTCGGTTCACCCTGAGGACCGGGAGGCCGTACGCAAGTCCGTGAACGAGGCCCTCCATAACAAGGCGCCTTACAAGATACTGCACCGCATCGTGCTGCCTGGCGGAGATGTGCGAATAGTCCATGAACGGGCCGAGGTGCTCCTCGACGCCAATGGAAAGCCACTCAGGATGAGAGGGACCGTCCAGGACATAACGGAATGCAAGTTAATGGAAGAGGAGATCCATAAGGCGCAGAAGCTCGAATCATTAGGCGTTCTCGCGGGCGGCATAGCCCATGATTTCAACAATATACTGACCGGGATCGTCGGGAATGTCTTTCTGATGAAAAAAGCCTGTGCTCCTGACAACGCTATCGCCGAGCGGCTCGGAATGATAGATAGCGCCATAAACAGGGCAAAGGGCCTTACTCACAAACTACTTACATTCTCGAGCGGAGGGGCCCCTGTAAAGCAGACAATTGACCTGGCCCGCCTGGCGACTGATACCGCCAGGCTTGTATTCAGCGGATCCCGCGTCAAATTCGACATAAATGCCGATGAGGGCCTGTGGGCTGTCGAAGCTGATGAAGGACAGATCGACCAGGTATTGCAGAATATCTATATGAACGCTCTTCAGGCAATCCCTGAAGCCGGGAATGTCAGCATCAGCATCGAAAACAGCGCTTGTCCGAAACAACTGCCGGATTCAACCGGCAGCTATGTCAAAATAATCATTTCAGATAACGGACCCGGCATACCGAACAAGCATATTTCCAAGATATTCGACCCATTCTTCACGACAAAACCGGGAGGCAACGGCCTTGGCCTGTCAATCTGTTTTTCAATAGTCAAACGGCATTCAGGTTTCATAAAGGTCGAATCGAGCGTCAATAATGGCACTGATTTCTTTCTGTACTTGCCAGCCCTGGAAACTGCTCCATCGACAACAGGAGAAACCCTGGTTATTCCCAAAAGCCTTGCAGAAAGGCGCTCGAGGATACTTGTAATGGATGACGAAGAGATGGTCAGGAACATTGCGGGAGAGATATTGACCGACCTCGGATATAAAGTAATCCTTGCCTCCGAAGGAGAAGAGGCCTTAAACCTTTACAGGCAGGCAATGGATGCAGAAAAGCCGATAGATCTTGTCATATTGGACTTGACCGTTCAAGGCGGGATGGGCGGCAAGGAGGCTGTCAGTCTACTCCTTTCCATGGATCCGGAAGCGAAGGCTATAGTCTCCAGCGGGTACTGCAACTCCCCGGTAATGGCAAATTACAAAAAGTACGGTTTCAAGGGAGTGCTGCAAAAACCATACAACTTAACGGAATTCAGTACCGCGGTCAGGAAGGCGCTCGGCGAGTCCTGAAGTATCGCAAATAATTCAATTTAAATGCGCAGGGCCAGGGACATAAACAAGCCTGTCCCTGCGTTTTTTATGATGCTGTTCCGACCGGCAGCCAGGTGCTCTTTTTATTATGGCGAAGAATCTCAATTCATCAGCGGGCATTTTTATCTCAAGGCCATCCCTCAGGCCAATCATGTGATCAAGTCGGCAGTTTTTCAGGAAGATGCTCGCGCTGCCTGTCCCGAAAGAGAAATTTGTCCAGCCCGTACTTTTCGAGCTGTCTGCTCACGGTGCGCATGGACACGCCCATCAACTCGGCCACCTTGTTTATGTGCCCGTTTTCCTGCTTCATGTACTGGACCAGGTAGGTTTTTTCAAGCTCCTGCTCGACGGTCTCCTTTGCCTTGAGATAGGGCAGTTTCGCCGGGTAATCCCCAAAAAGACTGCCCTGTTTTCTGGCGGCGTCGAGCCGCGATATGCGCTCTACCCACCTGCGCGGGTTTGTCAGTACCGTCCTCTCCACCGCGTTTTTCAGCTCCCGCACATTTCCCGGCCAATAATGTTCGAGGAGCTGCTCTATCGCGGATGGCGCAAAGCCCTCAATGATCTTTTCGTGGTGCCTGTTGAAGTGTTCGAGGAAATGGGTTGCCAGCGCTACGATATCCTCGGGCCGCTCCCTGAGGGGCGGCAGGTCTATCTGCACCACATTGAGCCTGTAGTATAGGTCCTCCCTGAACCTGCCTTCCCTTACCATCTTTTCCAGGTTCCTGTTCGTGGCTGCTATTACCCTGGCGTTGAGCTTTATGGATTTCAGCCCGCCCACCCTCTCGAACTCCCTTTCCTGCAGCACCCGCAGCAGCTTTACCTGTATCTCGGGGGGCATGTCGCCGACCTCGTCCAGAAAAATAGTACCTGAGGCCACGGACTCGAACTTGCCGGTCTTGGCCGCATACGCCCCTGTAAAAGAGCCCTTCTCATGGCCAAACAACTCGGACTCGAGGAGCGCGGCCTGCATGGCTGTGCAGCTTATCGCTACAAAGGGGTCGTCCTTCCTCCCGCTCGAATTGTGGATGGCCCTGGCAACGAGTTCCTTGCCAGTGCCGGTCTCGCCTCTTACGAGCACGGTCGCGTCGGTCGATGCCACGGCCCCGACGAGCTCATATACCTCGACCATCTTCTTGCTGCCGCCCACTATCGAATGGAAAGAGTTGAGCCCTTCCAGCTTTTTTCTGAGGCTTGCAACCTCGTCTGCCAGTTCGGCCTTTTCCAGCACCTTCTTTATCCTTATCACAAGCTCTTTTATGCTTATGGGCTTGCACAGGAAATCGCTCGCCCCGGCCTTCATGACGCCTACGGCGGTGTCTATGTCTCCGTGACCCGTAAGCACGATGACCGGGACCGGCCTGCGCTGTTTCTGTGCCGATTCAAGTATCCCCATGCCGTCGACCCCCGGCATCATTATGTCGGTCAGGATCAGGTCTACATCCTGCACGGCCTCAAGCGTCTTTATGGCGTGGATGCCGCTCGTGAAAGCGGCCGCCGTATAGCCATGCCCTTCCAGCATTGAGGCTATCTCGAGCACTGCTTTCTCGTCGTCATCAATGACCATGACCTTTTTCATATTCACCACCCGCCAATGCCTATAATAATGCTTTTCGGCGCAAAGGTGTAAACCTTTAGTACTAATCAATGTCACGCATCCTCAACCCAAGGGACTACACCTATGGTCACTGAGGGCGCCTCGCATTGAAGTTCCCCGCAGCAAGCGCGGGAGCTTACTATGCGCTCAAGCTTTTGATTTTCAAAAGGAAATGCCCTGCACTGACGGCAGGGGCAGAAAACGGTTTTTTTGAAGCGGGGGCGATGGGGAATTATCTAATTGCGCGGGATTATGTACGCGAGGTCTTTAAGCGAAAAGGGCTTTTCAAGGAAACGGCACCCGCAGAGACTGAGAAAAGGCCATATCTCCTCGGAACTGGCATCGCCGGTCAGGAATACTATCCTGGTGGTGAGATGAGGCCTGTACTTTTTTATGAGTCCGTACAATTCCATCCCGCTGATCACGGGGAGCAGGATATCGAGCAATATGATATCAAAATCATTATCCATTATCTTCGCGAAGGCTTCCGTGCCGCTGCCAGCGGTGTCGAGCCTGCCCGCCAGGCACCGCAGCGCCTCGCTGAGCACATCCACCACAATTTCCGCGTTGTCCGCCACCAGCACGGACTTCCCGGAAAACCTCTTGCGCATGGCGTCCGTCAACCCGCCATCTCCAGTTCGTAGCGGCACATTACGGAAAGGAGCTCGTCTCCGGTGAACGGCTTTGACAGGCAGGCGCACCCTGTAAGCTTTATGAACGCGCTGGTCGCCTCGTTCTCCGTGTCTCCGGTAAGGAACAGTATCTTTTCCGCGAGATAGGGCTTAACCGCCTTTATCCGGCTGTAAAGCTCCATCCCGTTCATGCCAGGCATCCTGATGTCCATGAGTACGAAATCGTACTCGTTATCCATTATGGTATCAAGGGCCTCCTGCCCGTCGCTGTACGCATCAACCGAGCCCACGACCCGGCCAAGGACCTCTTGAAGGCTCTTAAGGACCGCCTCCTCGTCGTCTATTATTATCACCGACTTATCAGCGAGGGCCTTGAAGTCCTCAAACGCGGGCGCGGCGTTGCAGGCTCCGGCTGCCGGAATATTCAGCCCGGGCAGCCGGATCGTGAAAAGAGTGCCCGAGGAGAGCGAGCTCGCGACCGTTATGCTGCCGCCCATTCCCTCGATTATTCTCCTGCTGACGCTCAGGCCAAGGCCTGTGCCCTTGCCGACCTCCTTGGTCGTGAAAAAGGGATCGAATATCCTGTCTATGACCGATTCCGGGATCCCCGGGCCGTCGTCGCGCACATCCATGACGATGTCGCCTTTATCTTCCACCTTCGTCCTTATCCGCACGACAGACCCCTTGCCCGCCTCCTCGATCGCGTCCTTGGCGTTCTGGAGCAGGTTTATCATGACCTGGTGGAAGAGGTTCCCGTTGCATCTGACAAGAGCCTGCTCCTCAGCGAGGTCGAACTCTAATTTCACATTGGCTAACCTCAGCTGATGCTTCAGTATGTCAGCCATCTTGCCTACGACCTTGTTTATATCAACCGACTCGAGTTCGGTCGTCTGCTCGCGGGCGAATATAAGGAGGTCCCTGACTATCCCCTTTATCCTGAGTATGCTGTCGCGCAGCTGGACCAGCCGCTTGCCCCCTGCCGGGGTCACGCCGTCCTCGAGGAGCTCCACATTGATCAGCATCGCCTGCAAAGGGTTGTTGACCTCGTGGGCTATGCCAGCCGCCATTTCACCGAGGGCGGCCAGCTTGCTGGACAGCATCACCCTTTTCTGGACCATTCTATCCTCGGTCACATCCTTGGCCGTAATGACGAAGCCACCTTCGTCGAATCCGCCCGTTTCAAGAGAGCTTGCCGAAATCTGTATTATCCTGCCAAAGCGATCCCGTATTTCCTCTGAATGAACCCTGCCGTCCAGTCCGGGCCCGAGCCCCTTTATCCTGTCCAGCACCTTCGGGAACTCGCACCCGTTGCCGTCATGGCAGCCGACCGGCTCAAACTCCTTTTTAGCGCACTGCATGCCCTTGGAGCAGTAGCCCGCAATGAGATCAAGGCCCTTCTTGTTTACGCAGGCCGTGTTGCCGTGCCTGCCTATCAGGTAGACGCCCTCAGACATGCTCGACAGTATCTGGGAAAGCTTTTTACCCTCATCCGAGATGTGCGACAGCAGCTTTTCGATGACCGTATTGGCGTGACGGACCATCGCGTTGAACACCTTCGAGCCGAGTACCGGGTCCACCTCGCTCGAAAAGGAAACCAGGGAGACGATGCCCACTGGCTCGCCATTGCAGATTATCGGAAGGTTGATGAAATGCCTCGGGTCCTCCGATGACCTGCTCGAGGCCTCGCCTATGACGCTGACATCGAGCGTGCCTATGCCTTCAAGGTCGCGGCAATAGTTCCCTGCCATGGAAAGGAGCCGCGCAGTCACCTGCTGCGCCTCCTTTGGGCCGAGCTCTCCGGCGGCGGAGTATATCCTGCCCGCCACAACCCCGTTCGAGCTTATGACATAGGCACCGGTGTCGAACTCGACCGCTGTCCTCAGTATCCTGAAGAACATGTCCATGAGAGTGGGGATGTCAAAAATCCCGGCCGTGGAGTTGGTGAAATCGTACAGCACCGAGAGGTGCACATCCCTTGACTCGATCTTGTTCAGGACCGTCTTGTGAAGGCTGTTGAACCTGTTGGCGAGAAAGCCTATCTCGTCGTTAGCATTATGCACGAAGGGGTCCTTCCTTATCCCCTTTTCGAGCTCGCTTATGTGTATCTCGAGTTTTTTAAGAGGGAGGATGACCACCTTGCTGAGGATAATCATCAGGGAGACAAAGGCCAGCAGGGCTACCCCCCAGACCGACGGGTTGGTTAAAAGACCGTAAAGCTGGGTCGAGCCTTCTTCAAGGTATTCGTGAAGGAATATGTGACCCAGTATTGGCAGCATTAAAAATATCGCAACCGGGACGGCTATCTTCAGTCCCACTATGCTGCAGCAATACCTCGAACCCCTGCTCAAAAAAGTTGGAAGCTTTTCAACGACGGTCACCGGAAGGCCCTCCTGACAATGATGGTAGCTTTTGTATTGCAAATATCCTGCCAACTGGCGCGGCCACCGTGCGGCACTCTGCAGGAGATAGAGTGCATCTTAAAAAACGAGAAAAAACCGGCTGATGTTTTACAGGGTTAAAAAAACGGCTGCTGCAAATGGAATAAAAAAGCGGGAGGCCTCAAGCGCAAAGCGGACAAGCCTGTCCAAAATGGACAACCGTGGCAGGTTTTGTAAAAAAACCGCCTCAAAGAGAGGACCTCATCGTAAGCAAGATGAAGTCGAAGATAAAATGATCTTCACTGAACAGTGAAATGCAAAAAGGGTCTGGAGAAAATCTCCCGGCCTTTTTTTCGTACTGGGCAGAAAAATGGTGGGGCAAGCCTCTACGGGGCGTATGATTTGTTGGGTTGCGCTTCGCTAACCTGCAAGACTCTACGACGATATAAACTCTAATTAAGACCAGCTATCAGCTGGGTTCTATTCCCACCTCCGGCACCATGGATTTCTCGAATAAAAGAAGGGGTCGGCCTTTAGCCGACCCCTTCTTTTTGAGCCCCAGAAAGGCCCCAGCCATGACGGAACTCCTGCGCGAATAACTTTTTACTTACCAGGCCTGTACGCGTATCACGCCATCGTCGCGAAAAATAATACTGCCAAACCAATGGCAAAATTGAGCTTCACCAGGTCCAGGGATAACTTCTGGAGCAATGCCTTGTCCGGCGGCTCGGACTTCGCGATTCTCGGCGCCAGGATAAGGCCCCTGTAGAAGTGAACGGATATCATAATTACAGCCAACGCCGTCTTCAGGTAAAAAGGCGCTCTGGCGTATATGCCATCCTGCATTAAAGATAAGACGAGCCCGGTTACGATTAGAAGCAGTATGCCGTAATTCGCTAAAGGCGAAAACCTTCGCGAGAGAGCGCCCATGATTTTGCCTGCTTCTGCTCCCATGACCTCCTTTGAAGCCGGAATGGCTACAAACAGTACGAAAATTATCCCGCCTATCCAGAGAACAGCCGACGCAAGATGCAGAAAGACAATGAAATTCAACGCAAGACCGGACATAACTCCCTCCTTTTTTTTGGCTGTCCCTGGCGGAACAAACCGTGGGTTCATTTAAGTATATAAGCATACTCTTATATATAAGGCACAAAAAAAATACCGCTACTTCTTCCCGGCGGCATTCCCGCTTTGACAGCCGCAGGAACATAACCTGTTCAAGCGCTGCCTGCACATCTCCAGTGCCTCCCTGTCGAGCGAATAATAAATCCAGTAACCCTTGCGCTCATCGTTTACGAGGCCTGAAGACTTAAGCACCCTGAGGTGCTGCGAAGCGGCGGACTGGGTTGCGCCGATGGCCTCGGCAATGGCATTGACGCTCATGGGCTCCTTTTTGAGGAGCTCGATGATGTCGATCCTCTTGTCGACCGACAGTATCTTGAATAAGTAGGCTGCGTCTTTCATAAGTATTTAAGCAGCTACTAATATATTCTAGCAAAGCCTGTTTGTCAATCGATGTCTTAAATATTTCTTTATCATTACTCAAAGTTCTGGTCCTGGGCTGGATTATCGGAGTCGCGTCAAGCGTTTTCGGCCTGGGGCTGTCATACCTGTATGACCTGCCAACAGCCCCTTTGATAGTGGCATCGCTGAGCCTGACTTTTTTTGCCTTGCTCATCTTTAAATATGCAAGCTCACGCGCTGACGCTTAAGTTCGTACAAATAAAAAAACCCCCTTCCGGGAGCCCTTGCATTTTTCCATCACTTCACTTGTCGCCTACTTTTTTACCTGCCGGGCGCGACGCTGCTTCCCGGATTCGCGCTGCCTTCCCTCAGAACCCTGGTAAGCAGAATCGGACAGCGGCAGCCTTCGCCGCCGTAGTAAGCCCGCTGGTCGAGGTGCCCGCCCTCATGGGCCTCGTCAATGTCTCGGTCTTCCTTAAAAGGCATTATTTCGCCATTGAAAAAAGCGTTGCCTGAGGCAGTCGTCGTGATGGCCTTTCCGGTTAACCTTACATAACCCGTTCGCAATAATGAATTAACAATCTCCCCATAGAATAAGTACCGAATTAAAATTCTATTTGGAATGGGGGGATTGTCATGCAGACTGCCGGAAGCCTCATCTGTCCGTATATCACGGGTTCACTGGAAGGCGCGCTGTGCAGGATAGAAAACAGGTTTGTGAAAGAGTCGAACGGTGCGGATATACATGTCTGCATGAGCGAGCACTTCGAATTCTGCCCGGTTCTGAGGTGCTACAACGAAGAAGATGAGGCCGTTTGAACCGATGAAAAGAAGATTTCAACAGGTAATTGATTGAAGAGGCGAGTCATAACAGGCAAGCTGGGCTCGGGACCTTTGCCGCAATGGCTGCAATAGAAAAAATTTATTACTCCTCGACCCTATTGAGCCTGAACATGTAACCGTGCCCCCGCGCTGTCTCGATGCAGTCCCCATATCTGCCAAGCTTCATCCTGACCCTTCTTATATGCGTATCTATTGTTCTGGAGCCGGCAGCGGTATCCGGCTGGCCTATCCTCGAAAGAAGCGTCTCCCGGCTCATTGGCCTTCCCTTTGACTTTATGAGCATAAGGAGCAGCTTGAACTCAGAGGCGGTAAAATCAACCTTTTGCCCGTCCACCAATACGGCAAACCTGTCAGTATCGATGACGATAGGGCCAGCTTTGATGAGCCTGGCGTCGTCAGCGCCAGCCCCCTTTCTCAGCACCGCCTTGACCCTCAATACCAGCTCCCTCGGGCTGAACGGCTTTACTATATAATCGTCGGCCCCAAGCTCGAACCCCAGGACCCTGTCTATTTCCTCTCCCCTGGCCGTAAGCATAAGGACAGGTATTCCGCTGGTATCCGGGCTGGCCTTGAGTCTTTTCAAGACCTCGTTGCCGTCCATGTTCGGGAGCATGAGATCAAGGATAATGAGGTCAGGCATCGCCATGGCGGCCAGCTCAAGCGCCTCCGGGCCGTCCTCGGCGGAGATGAAATCAAATCCGGCGTTGGATAAATTGTATTGCAGGAGCTTCAGGATATCAATTTCGTCATCTACCGCGAGTATTTTCTGCTTCATCAGTTCCCCTCTGTTACGAGTTACCCTGATTTTACCCAATTACTGTTAAATCAATGTTACGGGGCCGCGGAGTGTATGTTACGGTCTTCATAAATATTCATAAAAAAAAGCAGCCCCGTTTCCGGGGCAGCTTTTGCGTGCTATTATTTTTCGACTGAGTTATTTCCAGACAGACTGGCCATTGCAGCTTATATCATTACTCCAGGCTTGCTCCATAACCATATAGACGCTCTTCGGAATGGGCACATAATCGAGGTTCCTGGCCATCTCGGCGCCGTTCTGGTAGGACCAGTCGAAAAAGTCGAGAACCGCCCTTGAGTTCGAGCAGTTCGCGGGGTTCTTGTGGACAAGTATGAAAGTTGCGCCAGCTATGGGCCAGGCGTTCTTTCCCGGCTGGTTGGTCAGGATCACTGCGTAACCCGGCGTCCCCTTCCAGTCAGCTCCTTCAGCCGCTTCCGCGAAGCTCTCAAGAGATGGCGCAACGAACTGCCCATCGCTGTTCTTGAGCTGCGTATGGTTGAGCTTGTTCTGGAGCGCGTAGGCAAGCTCCACATACCCTATGGTGTTCTTTATCCTCTTTACATAGGTCGCAACGCCCTCGTTGCCCTTGCCGCCCACACCGGCAGGCCAGTTCACGGCCGTGCCAAAACCGACTTGCTTCTCCCACGCCGGACTCACCTTGTTCAAATAGTTGGTGAATATCCATGTCGTGCCGCTTCCGTCCGAGCGATGCACGACCGTTATGGTATCTTCAGGCAGACTGATGCCGGGGTTGAGGTCGGCTATCTTCGCGTCATTCCACTTCTTGATCTTGCCGAGATATATGTCCGCGAGGACTTCAGGCGTGAACTTCATCTGGCCGGGCTTTATTCCCTTGAGGTTCACTACCGGCACGACGCCGCCTATTGCCATGGGGAACTGCGTGAGGCCTGACTCATCGAGGTCCTTGACGGTAAGAGGCGCATCTGATGCTCCGAAGTCGACCGTCTTAGCCTTTATCTGCTTTATGCCGCCACCTGAGCCGATGGACTGGTAGTTGAGCTTCGCTCCGGTTTTCTTTGCGTACTCGAACGACCACTTGGAGTACAACGGATAGGGGAATGTAGCCCCGGCTCCGTTTATCAGTCCCTCCGCGAGCGCCGAGCCAGCGAAGGCGACCGAGGAAAGCAACATCGCCGCTATTGCAAATCTTTTCATAGTATCTCCTTTATTTTACGGGCCTTGGCCCGTTTTTAAAAACTGCGGGCGGGAGTAAGGCTCCCGCCCTGACGGAGGAAGAGTGCCGCTGGCGCGGCTTTTACAGGATGGTCAGGTTTTCTGTAAACATTGCAATCAGGTACTAAAAGTACATCTGCGCCTGTACCTGGTATATGTCCTTGGAATCGTCAGCTGTGACTTCCTTGACATTCGTATCGAATTCGTGATGGACCCAGTTCGCGCCCACCTTGAAGCTGTGCCCCTTGCCGTACCAGTTGAGGCCAACCGTCCTTATCTTCTCTTCCTTGTCGGCTGCCTCGGAATCATGGTTATAAACTTCATACCTTGCTACAGGCTCTATATTGAGGCCGTCTATGAAGTAGCCTGCCTGGGCGTACCAGCCCTCCGGCTTCTTTGTGGCTATCGCAGGGTCGGTTGATTCTATCTCCCACGCGTTATACTCGAACTGGGCGGTCAAGCCGTTGTAGTGGCCCGAGAGGTCAAAGCCCCACAGGGTCCTGTCCTCTTCGAAACCGACTGTCTGGTATTCGATACCCGACTGGTTGGCTATGTTGGCGCCCAAGGTCAGGTGCTGGCCCTTGCCAAGGTACGCGTCTGACTTTCCCTTCTCGACCCAGCCCGGGGGCGAAAGCTCTACCCTTGCGACATAGACCGGGTTGGCGGAGAGCACCTTGCGGGCACCGGTTGACTGTATTGCCTCGCCGTTCTGCCAGCCGTCAGCCACGGCGACTTCGTAGGCGAACAGGCCTTCAGCAAGCCTGCCGCCGACCGAGAACTTCGGCTGGTAATAGGCGTCAGTCAGTCCAAAGAGCTTCTTGGCGGCCTCTGTTGAAACAGGCCTTTCGACTATGAGCTGCTTGGAAGATGATGTGAGCGAGACCCTTGAGAACGGGAGCTTTTCCTTGCCGACCGTAAAGACCAGTGCGTCATCCGCAAGCCATTTCACGAAGGCGTACTGGACGCCTATCGCGTTGGCGTTGCCGGCCTTGTCCCACTTGTCTCCAGTGAGAGTCAGGTTGTAAGCGATCGTCTTGGTCAGAAGATGGCCGCCCATCTCAAGGCGTATCCTTCTCAAGTAGATGTCGCCCTGTGATTCGTAAGAGCTTGTGCCATCCTTCACCAGGTCCCCGAAATCAAACCTCGGCTGGAGCCTTATCCTGACATTGAGATCACTTTCGTTGCTGGTGAGCGTCACGCCTTTTGTCTCTTCTCCGAACAAAAACCCGGCGTAGGCAGGCCCGCCTGCCAACACCCCAAATACCGTTACAGCCATTGCAGCATAGAGCTTTCTTTTCATTCTTTGAATTTCCTCCTTGTCTGTTCCTGGGAACATTGTCTTTGTGTCATGCCGTTCAATTGAAGCCATCTTATCCGCCCTTTGTTAAGGAAATATGTCAGGAAGGTTAAGTACCGTTAAACTGCGTGCTTTGTGTCAAAATCGGGCAATTCGACGGTGAACCCGGTACCCTCGCCTTCTACGCTCTTCACATTTATGGCGGAGCCCAGCCTCTCGCATAGTACCTTGACGATATAGAGTCCGAAGCCCGAACCCTTTGCAGCCCCGGCCGCGTTCGAAGCCCTGAATCCATGGTTAAACACATAAGGCAGGTCTGCCGCAGGGATACCTATGCCGTTGTCCTTTATCGTAACTAGCACCCTGCCGTCCTGCCTTTTTACGCTCAGTTCAACCGCGCCGAAGGGGCGCGCGTATTTGACGGCATTGCCGGTGAGGTTGAAGATTATCTGCTTCAGGGCGTATCGGTCTGTAAACGCCTCGACAGGGCCACCGGCCTCTGTTCTGATTTCAACGCCGTTGCGCAGCGCCGCATCCCTGTATGCCTCAGCGGCAACATTCAAGACCTCACGGACATCAAGCGCCACTGGCTGAAGCGTCGCGCTCTCATCGCCAAGAATCACTCCCGCCTCATGAATGAGCTCCTCAGTCGAATCGACCTGTCTGCATACGCTCTGCATATACTTTTTGGCAGTGTTGCCGTCCTCCGAGCCCTCCATGAGCCTCGAGTATGCGCCAAGCGTCGTTATCCTGTTCGATATCTCGTGTATTACGGTCCTGTGCAAGTCCTTTTGCCTTTTCTCAGCGAGGAGCTTTTCTGCCCTTATGACAAGTTCCTTTACGCTGAAGGGTTTGGTCATATAATCATCAGCGCCGGTCTCAAGCCCCTTTACCTTGTCCTCGGGCATGCATTTTGCCGTGAGCATGAGGACTTTTATGTCCTTTCTTTTCTCTTTGAGCCGCCTGCAGACCTCCCAACCGTCGAGACCCGGCAGCATGAGATCAAGGATCACGAGGTCGGGCCTGAAAGCCTCTGCCTTTGCAAGCCCCTCGCTGCCATCGAGCGCTCCAGCCGTGACAAACCCCTTTCTGGTGAGATTGAAATCCAGCAGGTCGAGCAGGTCCAGCTCATCTTCGATAATCAGAATCTTTTCTTTCTTCATGTTCTTTCCTTTGATGTTTTCTTTAATTATCGATGCCGAATGTGAATTTAGTATTACAGGGGAGTTAAGAAATGCGTTATGAGGAAATATGAGGAAAAAAGAAGAGGAACTTCTTAATCATCCTGAACAAGTGCAAACTGGAAGCCCAAGCCATTTCAGGGTTCAGGACCTGAACCTCCTGAAAACAGCATAGACATCAGCGTGATAAGCAAGCTGCTTCCATACTGACCTGAGGACTACTCTTCATTAATCGCATGGGGCCAGGCCAACCAGAAAGCCGCCTTCAGGAAACAGGCCCAGGCGCAGATAATTGAGCTGAGGCGGCTCACGCGGGGGTAACTTAGCTGTCTCTCAGGACAAGTACGGCAAATAAGCTCAGCAAAGTACTTTATAATGCTTTCAACCTAAGAATCTTATTTATATTGCATTTTACTTCCAGACTTGATATTTAGTACTTAAGTTTTAAGGGTTTACTCCGATAGTAATTTAGAAACAATAATCTTGTCCAGGGGGAACTTTACTATGCGCTTTATCCGAAATCAAAAAGGCTTCACGCTCATCGAGCTTGCCATCGTCCTTGTAGTTATAGGTTTGATACTCGGCGCCGTGCTCAAGGGTCAGGACCTCATCAATAACGCGAAGGCAAAACGCGCGCTTACCGACGCCCAGGGCCTCTCGGCCATGGCCCACCTGTTCATGGACAGGTACGGCAGGCTTCCCGGCGACTGCGACAGCGACGGAGATGTCAACTATGCGACTCTCAACTCCGCTTCAACTGCTTTCGCGGCCACCGCTGCCCCGGCCTTCTGCTACCCTCCTTCTACCGGGGCAGCCAACGCCAACCAGCAGTGGAACGAGCTTATCCAGGCGCAGCTCCAGTCGTCAGCCGCACCGAGGGACCTCGCCAAGAACTCCTTTGGCGGAGCCAAGTATCTCGCGAACTATACCACAGGCGGCGTAGCTTATAATGTCGTCGTCCTTACCGACATACCCTGCTATGCGGCCAAGGCCGTGGACTCCAACATAGACGGCACGCTCGACGCGGGCCTCGGGAGCGTCAGGATAGCGACCGGCGCGACAGCCGTAACGCTCGCGACTAACGCATGGACAGCCTGCACCACCGAGCAGACGGTCGTTGATGTCGCGTACTTCTATGACAAGAGGCCGAACTAACACCGGTTGCGGAGCGTAGAATGTTTACCAGCGAGGGGGGGAGGCCGACGGCCTCCCCTTTTCGTTTAACCCGCCAGGGAGCATTTATGTCTCGCGGCAACAGGCATGGCAAGACCGGCGGCAGTCGATGCTGCTGATCTTTTCGATACTGTTCATCCTCACGGGGTACGGCCTTTTGCTCATGCCGTCCCCGGATGATTACCAGAAGGCCGTGGGCATGGCCCTCACGGGCATCGTGCTGAGCATAGCTGGCGGCGGGATGCTGGTCGCGTACCTGTCAGGAAAATAACCAGCAGGTGAATTTTCCCGGCTGGTTTGATAGAATCAAAAGGCGTCAAAGAACTCTCGCGCCCATTTCGGGCGAAATAATATAATACGAAAAAACTCTTGCCAATGCGCTTCAAGCATACAGAAAAAGGCTTCTCCCTCGTAGAGATGGCTATGGTGCTCGTGCTCGTGGGGATACTGGTCTCCCTGGGCATGGGCTTGATGGGCCCGCTGTTGAAGACGGCCAAGTACACCGAGACCAAAGAGACCGTGAACGCGGCCCTTACTTCGGCAATCGGGTACGCGACCACTAACAACAGGCTCCCGACCACGGCGGAGTTTCCGTCAGCCGTGAGGAACCCTCGGGACGCCTGGTCCAACGCGCTATACTACATCCCGGACGCCAACCTCATAACATCCGCTAACGGCGGGATATGCGGGCGCAAGAGCACTGGCATGACGGTATTGAAATGCCCTGACTCCGCGTGCGCAGCTCCGACCTCCACCATTACCGATGTCGCTATGGTCGTCGCAGCAGCCGCCGAGAACCGCAACATACAAACGGCAACAGCTGCCGGTACGGTTAATGTCTATATCACCGACCTTGCCGCCATCGACGACTACGCTGCCGACTTGTCAAGGCCGGAGCCTTACGACGATGTCGTGGGCTGGCTCACGCTCAACGAGCTCAGGATAAGATCCGGCTGCGTCGGCACGCAGCTCAGGCTGGTCAACACAGACCTGCCTTCGGCGCTTGCCGCCAGCGCGTACTCGGCAACCGTCTACCCTGACGCGGGAGTGCCGTTCACGGCAGGCGGCAGGTACAGGTGGTGCGTACAGGGAACCATCCCGGCAGGGCTCGCGGCTTTGCCTGCCACCGCAAGCGTCAACTGTCTTACTCTGGCCGAGGCTTCCTGGGGCCAGGCCGACACGCTCGCGCTTTCAGGAACACCAACTACGCCCGGTACCTATAACCTCGTAATCTTCACCAGGGACAACAACGACAGCGCCGGGTCAAATGACAATGTGACCCAGAGATCTTTTGTAATAACCGTAAACCCGTGACAGTGAACGGACAGCGGGTAAGAGCCATGTCTTTTGGAGCATGAATGAGCGCATCGATAGTCATAAGCCTTGAAGGGCAGTCCGCAAGGATAGTGTACGGGGCCGCCGTAAGCGGCGTCGTTACCGTGAAGGACGCCCTTGTCATCCCGGTTGAGAAGCTCGAAGATTTTCTTTCCAGGGAACGGGCCTCCGAATTCACAATCGTCAACCACTTCAGCGACCCTTTCCAGGATGTCATAAGCGTACCGGCAGTAAAAAAGAGGCTTCTGCGCAAAATAATCGAGATCGAAGTGCGCAAGAAGTCCGGTTTCAGAGATTTTTCCTTCATACACACCGTCATTGGCACCAGGGCCACTGACCAGGGGAAAAGGACCGATGTTTTTGTCTTCGCGGTAAAAAACGACGAATCGCGCGCCATCATCGAACGGTTCGCGTCCAGAAACAAGACGGTCAAGGCGCTATACCCGGATGTCTTTGTCCTGTCCCGCGCCATGGCCCTCAAGGACGAAGATGTCCTGTGCGTGTCGGCATCAGGGAACAAAAAGGTATTCTCGCTCGTGAAAGACGGCACGCTGCAGTTCACGAGGGAAGTCCTCTCAAGCTCCCCTGAGCTTAACTCGTTCGACATCCAGAACCTCGACATGACGGTGAACTACTGCAGACAGAGCCTCAGGGTCATGCCGTCGCTGGTAATGTTCGCGGGCAGGCTCGGGCAGGACGACTCCGCAGCCGCCGTACGGGGCATGCATACGGCCTGCTTCAGGCCCGCTATAGCGTCGATCATGGCCCGGGAAGCCCTCGCGGACTTTAGCGCGCCGGTTCTGGCCCTTGGGCCAGGGGCGGCCTTCGACATAAGCCCGGCCCCGTACAGAGCGGACAAGCTCAAGACCAGACTCCTTAAATACTCTTCAATCACATTTGCCGCCATGGCGGCCTTTCTGGCGGTCATGTCATACTCGGCGCTCAGGGACGCGGGGGCGGCGAAACAGGGGCTTCAGGCCTCGCTCGCTACGCTTCCGGACATTGACGCGGTCGTTTCTTCCCACGAGGCGCGAAAAACGGAGTTTGAGCGGTATGTCCCGTTCATAGACACCATTAACCGGGCCGCGGCGGCGCCTGACCCGGCAGTGGTTATGGCCGCGCTTTCCAGATTGGACACGGAAAGGATAACTTTCAGCCTCATAAACATAACCCCGTCTGACGGCGCGCTCAGGCTCCGGCTCGAAGGCAGCGTACGCTCGAATTCTTACGCGTCCACGCAGTCGTACTTCGAAAAATTCGCGGACTCGTTCAAAAAGATAAACAGCGCGCAGATCGTCGAGCAGCGCCTCATGATCAAGGACAGGAACTTTCTGCTGGAGGTGGACTGCAGATGACCGTCTCCGTCAAACTTTCCAGAATGGCAAAGTGCCACCTCGCGGCCGGCATCATCTTTTCGCTCGCGCTGTGCGCGTATCTGCTTATCGAGAACTACAGGGCAAGCGTCATCGAGATCCGCTCGGGCGTCTCATCCATACGCGCCAACGCGCAAAGCATGGCCGATGAAACGGAAAAAATCAAAGACAGGCAGATACAGGTACTGAGGGCCCTCCCGGCCGGATATGATTCCAGCAGCTCCAGGGAGATGATGCTCCTTTCAGTCGAAAAGCTCAAAACCGGCATAAAGGGGGCCTCAATCGCCCTCGATGAATTCAGTGAATCTGACGCCATCCTGAGCCTCCCCCTCATCGTTGAGTTCGATACCGCCAGCTTTGAAGAAGGCGTAAAAGGGATAGCGGCCTTGCGATCATCCACGGTGCCTTACTTCGAGTTCAGGAATATCGACATAAGAAGGCTTGAGGGTTCGTACAGCTCAGCGAGGTACAAGATCGAAGGCGTCCTGACCATGCCTTCAGGAAAGATTACAAGCCCCTCCGGGGCGGAGAAAACATTATGACGGGCAGGATCTTCAAGATAATAGTAGCTGCCCCGTTCGCGCTCATCCCTTTGGCGGCCGTCACCGGGAAATCCGTCAGCTTCGAGAAGATGGTCCTTAAGCCGAACGAGTTAACGGTGCTGGAGTACTCAAGCTCCGGCCAGGAAAATACCGGAATAATCGAACGAGCGCGCCACGCCGTCTCAATGAAAATCGCGAAGTTCAACCCTTTTCTGGCGGTGGACGAAAATTCAGGCTCACCCGTGCGCTCAGAGCAGGACGAAGCCAGCGGCCAGGCGGATGACGGCCAGCTCCGCGTTACCCTCACTGTCCTGAACGCCGGAGGCAATATGGCCGTGATAAACGACAGGTTGATGCGCGAAGGAGATTCCATAAGGGGCATGCGGGTCAAACGAATTGAAAATAACAGGGTATTGATGATCAACAGACAATCCGTGCCTGTATATCTGGAGGGTTCTAAATGAGTTATTTCCCACGCCTGACTAAATTCGCGCTGGCCGTGGCGACGGCTGTTGCCATAAGCTCGTGCGCCGCGGCGATCCCGGCAAAACACGCCGTAGAGCCAGCGGCCCCAATGGAGCCGCAGGATACCGTCGCAGGACGCGCCCCCCAAAACCCGCCGCCAGCCGTCCGGCAGGAAAAAAGGGAGTTTATGCCCGCATCCGAGGATATCTCCCCTCTGAAGACCAAAAAAATATCCATATCGGCAAGAAATTCCCCTTTGCGCGATGTCATCTACACGGTAGCCGAGGCCGCGTCTCTCAATGTTATCATGGAAAAGGGCGTAGACCCTGAAACGCCGGTTACGATAGCGCTCAAGAACATGAGCGCTGAGAGCGTGCTTGAAACCGTGCTCTCATCGGCCGATTATTTCTACACTATCGAGGGGAACTTAATCTCGATCAAACTGATGGATACCAGGATTTTCGAGTTCGGCCAGCCCTCCGTCATTCAGGAATATTCGGTTGAGGTGGGCGGAGACATGCTGGGCGCCGCGAAGACCGGCTCTTCCGGCGTAAGCGGCTCGGTCGTCCAGAAAGTGCAGTCGGACAAGGACTCGTTCAAGTTATGGGACTCGATAGAAAAGGCGATTGCCAGCATGCTCGGCAAAGAAGCCGCCAAGGGCGCGGAGCCGACTTTCAGCGTTAACCGGATGACCGGCACGATAGTCGTGACAGCCCCGAAAAAGGACCTCGAACGCGTCGAGAATTACCTGAAGACAGTCAGAAAAATATTGAAGAGGCAGGTACTCGTCGAGGCCAGAATCGTCGAGGTCCAGCTCTCGGACAGCCTTAAATACGGCATAGACTGGTCATTTCTGAGCGGCAACTGGAACGGGGTAGGCTCCGTGAGCTTCGGCACAACGGGGTTCACCAACACGCTCAACAACCTTCCGAATTTCAATTTCACTCTTACCGGCGGCGACTTCACCGCGCTGCTGAAGGCCCTCCAGCAGCAGGGCAATGTCAATGTGCTGTCGAACCCCAGGGTCAACATAATGAACGGGCAGACGGCCTACCTGAGCGTAGGCAGGAAGACCGACTACATCTCCAAGGTCGAAACCACCTCTACGGGGTCGGCGACCTCGGTGCCTACCGTGACCTTTACCGTTGAGACGAGCAGCGTCCTTTCCGGGCTTGTCTTCGGCATCGTCCCGTACATCAACAGCAAAGAGGACGGCGAAATATCAATGACCATCTCGCCTATTATCTCCGACCTGGTAAGGCTCGACAACAAATCCATAGGAGCAAGCGGGGCGAACGCCGTCGAGATATCTCTGCCTACCATAGACCTCCGTGAGCTCAGTACCACAGTGCAGGTCAAGGACGGGCAGATGGTCGTTATCGGCGGACTTATACAGAACAAGGACAGCGTGCGCGACAATAATGTGCCGGTGCTCTCCAGCATACCTTTGATCGGCCACCTGTTCAGGAACCGCGACAAGGTCACGGAGAAAACGGAGCTGATAATTATCCTGAAGCCGATTGTAGCTCCGGAAATATAGTTCAGACAAACACAAGGATGGAAAGTTATGGCAGCACCCATGAAATTGGGCGAACTTCTTATATCAAAGGGCATGCTCACCAAGGAGCAGTTCTCCATCGCGATGGCGCAGCAGTCCATCACCGGGAACCTGCTCGGCGACACGCTCATAAAGCTCGGGTTCGTCTCCTCCATAGAAATGGCGCAGGCCCTTGCGGAACAGGCCGGCATCGAGTTCATCGACATCAGGCGCTGGGCGATCCCCGAGGAAGTACTGCAGCTGGTCCCCCGTACCATGGCGGAGAACGCGGAATTCATCCCGCTTGACCTCAAGGACGGCGTCATGAGCATCGGGGTCATGCAGCCTACCAATATACACGCGATCGACACCGCGTCGCACATAGGCGGCAAGCCGCCCAAGGTCTACATGGTTGATACGGTGGCGTTCTACGAGATGATGGAACGGGCGTATTTTTTCCTGCAACACCCCATACACCTGCGCATCGCCGCCATCATAAAAGATGTGAAATCCGGCTCGGCCCTTTCCGGAAATACGGTGTCGTCCATGACGGAGCTCCTGTTGATGGATGGCATTCGCAGGAACGCTACCGACATACACATAACGCCCGAGCACGAAACGATGCATGTGTTCTGCCGCATAGACGGCGTGCTCCAGCACACTTACTGCCTCCCGAAATCCCTGCAGAACGGCATAGCCTCGAGGCTCAAGATACTCGCCAGCCTCGACATCGCCGAGCAGCGCCTTCCCCAGGACGGCTCATTCTCTTTCCCACTTATGAACAATGTCTACGAGATGAGGCTGTCCGTCATCCCGACCATACACGGCGAGAACATCGTCATGAGGATATTGAGCGGGTCAAGCCCGCTTATCAGCATGACGAGCCTCGGCTTTGACGGGACCGACACGGGCAGGCTCAAGAGCCTGTTCGCGAAGCCTCACGGCCTGATACTGGTGGCGGGCCCGACAGGGAGCGGCAAGACGACTACGCTCTATTCCGCCATTAGGGAGATAAATATCCTCGAGCGCAATGTGCTTACGGTCGAAGACCCGGTAGAGTACAAGCTCAGCATGATCAAGCAGACGCAGGTGTCGGCGAAGACCGGCTATGATTTCGCCCGCGCCGGAAAGAGCTTCATGAGGCAGGACCCCGACGCCATGCTCATCGGGGAGATACGCGACGAGGAGACGGCCAGGATGGCGATAAGGGCCTCGATAACGGGCCACCTCGTGCTCAGCACCATCCACACGAACGACGCCCCCACAGCCATACCGAGGCTCCTGGACCTTGATGTCGACAGGTTCCTTCTGTCTTCCGCGCTCCTGGCGATAATAGCCCAAAGGCTCGTAAGAAAGATTTGCCCGCACTGCAAGCAAGAGCATGTCTATGAGCCGGGGCAGCTTGAGGCCATGGGCTTTGAAGGCGTTGGCGCCGTTCAGACAACCGCGCCCCAGGCAAAGAGCTGGCATGAGCCGGGCCAGTCCGCCGTGGGCTTTAAAACCTCCGGGGCCGTACGGACTCCGACATTCAAGGGAAAGGGCTGCAATGTCTGCAACCAGACCGGGTACCTGGGAAGGACCGTCATAGGCGAGATACTCGTCGTGAACGACGAGATAAAAGAGCTCATATACTCCGGCGGGTCCGTGCACTCTATCAGGGAAGCCGCGATAAAACACGGCATGAAGACGATGAGGGAAAACGGGATAAGAAAGGTCTTCGAAGGCATCATAACTTTCGAAGAGGTACTGAGGGTAGTCGGATAATGCCGCACTTCACCTACAAAGCCGTGAACCAGGACGGCGGCGTGATCAGAGGTTCCGTCGAAGGCATTGACGCCGCGGCGGTAACGGACAGCATAGCCTCCTCCGGCCTGTATGTGCTCAAGGTAAGGCAGTCCTCCGAGCGCCTCTCCGCCATACGGAGGGCCGTATTCGCGAAGCGCGTCAGGCGCTCCGAGATAATCGACTTTTCCAAGAACCTCGCCGTCATGCTCAAGGCCGGAGTGTCGATACTCGTCTGTTTTTCGGACATTGCCAGCACCACCGAAAACAGGTACTTCAAAGAGGCTATAAACGGCATGCGCCGCAAGATCGAACTCGGCGCGGGCTTCTCGGAAGCAGCCGCGGCCTGCGGCAAGGTCTTCCCTGACATTTTCATACGCATAACCATGGTCGGCGAGCAGACCGGCAACCTTGAAAAGAGCCTGTTCGATGTCGCCGAGCACCTGCAGAAGATTGAAAACCTCGTGGCCTCGATAAAAAGGGCGCTCCTGTACCCGGTATTCGCCATAGTATCCACATTCGGGGCGCTCCTTTTCTGGCTGATGTATGTCCTGCCGAAGGTCATGGAGATGTTCGCCCAGAACAACATCGCGCTCCCGCTGCCGACACGGATACTCCTGCACGCGAGCAACATATGCACCTCTTACTGGTATCTGCTCCTGGCCCTGCCGGTGGGAACAGCGATCCTCGCGCGTTTTCTCCTTAAATACAAGCGCGTGCGTTATCATTACGACTACGCCAAGATAAAGCTGCCGGTCATAAGGCTTATCGTCTACAACAGGCTGCTGGCGCTGTTCGCAGAGCAGATGAGGATACTCACCGTCGCAGGCATCACCATTGACTGGTCGCTCGCCATAGTCTCAGATGTAATCGGCAACGAGGTGTTCAGGGAGGCGCTCAAGAATGTGCGCGAAGAGATTGCCCTCGGCAGCAGGATATCGGACGCCATAGGCAAGCAGAGCGTCTTCCCGTCCACGCTCACCAAGATGATAGACATAGGGGAATCCAGCGGCAGCCTCGACAGCCAGTTCGCCTACCTGTCTGACATCTACCTGAACCGGCTGGACGACATATCGCAGAAGATGGGCAAGATAGTCGAGCCCCTGGTCATAGGCGTCATCGGGGGCCTGTTCGCCATTATCATCATGGGGCTTCTGCTCCCTATTTACGACCTCGTGTCAAAGGTTGGTTCCTGATGAACTTTCTCGAATTCTACGGATTGAAAGAAGACCCTTTCAAGCTTTCGCCTGACCCGTCGTACTTCTATCCGACGGCCTGCCACAGGGTCGCCTCCGACAGCCTCGACTATGCCGTCGAGCACAAGGAAGGCTTCTGCCTCGTCTACGGCGAACCGGGCACCGGCAAGACGACGATACTGAAGGTCTTCATGGACAAATGGAAGGACAGGGCCGAGATAGCGCTCATATTGACGCCCCGGCTTTCCGCCGAAGAGTTCCTGATGGCGGTCCTCGACGAACTGAATGTGACGAGCCAGGGAGAAGGCAAGGTCCATCACCTCAAAGCGTTCAGGGATTTTCTTCTTGAAAAATCAGGCGCCAGAAGGCCGGTTGTCATCATAGTGGACGAGGCGCAGAACATGCCTGACGAGACGCTTGAGGAATTGAGGCTCCTGTCGAACTTCGAGACGGAAAAAGAAAAACTCCTCCAGATAATACTCATAGGCCAGCCCGAGATAGAGCAGAAGCTTAAAAAGGACAACTTGAAGCAGCTCGACCAGAGGATCATGGTGCGCGCCAGGCTCCACCCCCTCTCTGAGGACGAGATAGTAGGGTACATAAACCACAGGCTCATAATGGCAGGCAAAGGCCACCTGAGGCTCGACGACAGGATAGTCAACCTTGTGTTCAAGTTCTCTCAGGGCATCCCGCGCCTCATAAATGTCATAGCTTCGAGGACTCTCATGTCGGCCTATCTCGAAGGACATAACACCGTCACGCCCAGGCATGTGAAGTACGCGATGGACCATCTGGAAGGGTCTGAACTGGAAGGGCGTGGCAGGACAAGGACGGTCGCGTTCTACGCCTCAGTCATAGGAGCGGCGTTCGCGCTAACGCTCCTCATCGGCTATCAGCTCATGTCGTCAAAAAGCGACGGCGCGCGCTCGGACAACGGGAACGCCCCGTTGTCTATTTCAGCCGAAGCCGGGCCGGGGGACACGGCGCCGCCGCCCGTCCATGCTAAGGGAAAATCGAAAAATAGAAGCTCCGCTGATTAGCGGGTTGCGGAAAACGCAACCTGCCAGTCAACCCATGGATGGATTGCCGATTGCGAGACTGAAAATTCGAGAAGTTTGTCAGACTTGCGCGAATTGACTTCGGGCAAGCCCTGGCTGAAAAAGTCCAGGACGGACTTTTTCAGCATCCTGTCAGAAGGCATGTCAACGAAGCCGGTTAATGCCTGCGGCCCCCTGCTTGTGCCCCAGGCTCCGGAGCCTCCCATAATACTCGCGCGCCAGCTCCACCCTGCCGCTATTTTCGTATAACACCGCCATATTGAGAAGGGCCGCCTCGTTCGCTGGCTCGATTGAAAGGGCTTTGCTGAAATGGGCCTCTGCCTCGGCCGCATCCCCTTCCCTGGCTAGCGCTATCCCCATGTTCACGAGCGCCGGGACATAGCTGTCCTGAACGCTGAGCGAGTCTTTCAGGTATGGAACAGCCTCGGCGGTAGAGCCTGCCTTGAGCAGTATGGAAGCGATATTGTTCATCGCCTTATAATTGCCTGCGTCCAGCTCAATGGCCTTTCTGTAGCTAGCGACAGCGCTCCCGTTGTCCCCGGCCCGCTCGTAATTTCTCGCGAGGTAGAGCTCTTGCGCGAGCTTGTCGGCTCTGGAGCCGGAATGGTCCTGCTCCCCGGACGGCGCGTTGTCAGCGGCTTTGGCGGGTGTGTCAACGCCCCTGTCAGGCTCGTACGCGGAAGAGGCCGCGACAGGCGGCACGGGAGACGCCTTCTCGATAGAGGCAACCTCGCCTTTTGGCACGGATTGAAACGCGGGTGGCTTTATTTTTTCCTGGCGCTCTGCCGGAGGTTCGCTCTGTCTGGCGGCAGGACTATCGGGTCTGTCCTTTATTACGGCAGCGGCTGAAAGAGAGCCAGCCTGTTCGGCTGGGGCAGCCTGGAGGCCCTGTGTCCTGTTCTTCAGCGCGCCAGCGATATAAAGGGTTGCTATTCCGAGAGCGATTGCGAGAGCGACAACTGAAACCAGCAGGACGGCGCGTCTTGTGCCTGAGGAGCGTCTTTTGGATGAGTCAAAGGCAGCCGTAAGTCCTGGCGGCACGCCATTTTTCTGCTCAGCCTGTTTTATCCTGGATAATAGGTCAGATATACGGCTCATACGGGAAATAGTACTGAAAAAACTGGAGAATGTCCATGTTTTGTTCCAGGCATGTGAATCAGGACAATCGCTGATGGTTTCCATTTTTCACCTGGGGGCAGAGCCCACCCTGAAAATGGCCGTAAAAATCAAAGCTCCCCACGGCAAGCCGAGGGGAGCTTTGATTTTAGCGGGCATCAGCCCGCCCTGCATTATTTATCCTCGCCAAACCTTTTCAGACCCTTGAGCCCTCTTTCCAGAATATTCTTCGGTATCGTACTTTCATCGAGATCGCAGTGCGGCGTAAAAGTTTTCGCGCCGCATGAGACGCACTCTGTTGAAAACCAGAGACTTGGAATAAAATCAGGCTGGTCGCTATCGTATTCTTTTATCCAGCTTTCCCACTTTAATTCGACGCATTCGCAGGTCTTCTTGTCCATGTCAGGCCTCTTGTTCTTCTTTTTCCAGTCTCGCAGGGTTCCGGCTGTCCACCGTTATTTAAACCCAAACCGGCCCGGCATAACAAGGGGAAAGGACAAAGAGCAAAATAAGAACCTGACTGCCACCCTTTATTGATGCTCAGTTCCTGAACGCCTCTATCTGTATAAAGAGCTTCACTTCGTCGCTGACAGCCGGAATGGCGTAGCCCATGCCGAACTCGGAGCGCTTGAAGGAGGCCGAGGCATCGGCGCCGCAGACGAACTTCTTGTTCATGGGGTGTACCCTGCAGTTGAAAGAATTTATGGCAAGGGTCAAAGGCTTTGTCACCCCGAGAAGAGTCAGCTCGCCATGCACGGCCTTTGGCCTGTCTCCCTCGAATTCAACATTGCCGGACCTGAAAGTTATTTTCTGGTGCTTCTCCACATTGAAGAAGTCCTCTCCCTTCAGGTGCTTTTCCAGCTCTTTCAGTCCGGTGTTTACGCTTCCCGCGTCTATCTCGATCAGGACGGCCCCGGTCTTTGCCGCGCTGTCGAGAGTAATCTTGCCGCCTGTGGCGTCAAAGCGGCCCCGTTGCGTGGAAAGCCCCATGTGGTTCACTTCAAAGCCCGGGAATGTGTGCCGGGGGTCTACCGTGTAGTCCTCGGCGTAGACAGTGGACGACATGAGCAGAAGAGCCAGGACCGTCAGAAGTTTACGCATACTACCTCCTTAAATGGCTATTTTTTTGCGCCTTGAAAATGCACCGAAAGTAAATAAGACACCTCTATCTCGTCCGCTACCGTGCCGGTATCCGACCAGGCTCCCTCCCCCACGGCGAAATCCAGTCGTTTAAGGATGAACTTTCCCTCGAATACCCTGAAGGCGCCTCTATCCCTGACAACGAATTCAGACGAGGCTGGCCGCGTCCTTCCCTTTATCGTCATGTTCCCGGAGACCCTGTACCTGCCGGCCCCGAGAGGGACGAGAGAGGTCGATACAAACTCAGCCTTCGGGTGGTTTTTAGCGTCGAACCAGGGCCTTCTTTTTATTTCCGTTGAAGCCTCTTCAGAGCCTGCGTCAATGGAATCAATATATATGGTTATCGAGGCGCGGCTCTTTTTCGTATCCTTCGGGTCGAAATCGATCTCAGCGTCGAACCTCTTGAAGCCGCCCTCCACCGGAACGCCCATCTGCCTGGAGACGAAGGCGAGCCTGCTCTGTTCTTTGAGTATTGGAGCGGCATCTGCCGCCGCCGCGAACAACAGGGCCATCATAACAGCGAGCATTATCCTTCTCATCACGGCAGACTCCTGAAACCGAGCATGCGCCTTAGGACATTATCCCTGTTTATGAAATGGTGTTTTAAGGCCGCGGCAGCATGCAACATGACCAGGGCCATGAAAGAAAGGCTGAAGGCGCCGTGGACCTTTTCCAACACCTCGGCCAGCTCCTTATCCTTCCCGATGAAATCAGGTATCGGGAGAATACCAAGGTATACAGTCTGAAAACCGTGGGCCGAGCTCATGACCCAGCCCGCGACCGGTACTGCTATCATGAGCGCGTAAAGAGCGCCGTGCGCGCCCTTCGCGGCCTGTTGCTCCCACAATGGCATATTCCCCGGCAGGGCAGGAGCGGGGTGAAATGAACGCCAGGCAAGACGGACAAGAGCGAGCAGGAATACCGTGACGCCCATCCACTTATGGTACGAATACAGCCTGAGCTTCGTGGGAGAAAATGGGAGCTCATGCATGTAAATGCCGAGCACAGCGGCTGATATGACGATAACGGCGGTGGCCCAATGAAGAGTGACAGCCGTCAAAGTATAGTTCCCTATGGCGTATCCCGTCGCACCCTTTCGCTGTTTGTTCATTGTGCCTCCTTGCCCTGCACCGGTTGCTCTTTGGTTTGTTCCCGATTAAAAGACTTCATACGCTCTGTTTTTATACGGGCAAATCGCTTACGACCCGCCGCCAAGCACTTTATATAGCGTCACAAGGTTCGTGAGCCCGGGACGCGCTGAATAGTGCCGTCGGCTTCTACCGTCGGGAAGAGGTCGGCGCGCCGGATCTGGTATTGAGCCCGCGACCTCTCGATATTAAGGGCGGCGAGCCTGAGGTCGCGGTTATTTTCCAGGGCCAGCATAATTAATCTGCGAAGCTTGTTATCGATGAAGAAATCCCTCCATGCAAGGCTGGCCACAGCCTCGCCGCGGCGGCAGGCGAATCGCCGCCTCAAAACTATTGCCCTGACCTCTTTTAAAGATCAGCGCGTCCCGTAGAAGTGCCGCAAGAACTGAGGACGGAAGTCCTTGTGGCAACCGTAACAGGCCGTCTGAACAGTGTTGAACGACGCGATAACAGCCTGGCCGTCCTTTGCCTTCGCGGCTTCGCCCATAGCTTCAGCGGCCTTGTGCACCTCACCGTCGTACCCCTTGAACCTGCTCATATCCGTTCTGAGAAAAGCGATGATACGAAGTTTCTCTGACATTGGCGGCTGCGGATGATCGGCTATCAACCGGGCTGTTTTCTCTATCAGAGGCCAGTCCTCCATCGAGACAGCGCCGGTCACTGTCTGCATGTTGCTGCCAAGGTCCTTCATGATTTTCCTGAGTGCAAGGGAATTGGCCGCTTCAGCGCCTGTTTCCGCCGCTGCGGTTGCTGCCGTAAACAACAGCCCTCCCGCCAGCACAAATCCCATAAACCGCATCACTTTCATAGCAACGCCCCCTTAGGTGAATTTTTAAGTTTACTCAAAAGACCTTCCCTCTCCGGCCTCCTCATGCGTGCGGCCGTCCCTTATATGGTATATGCGCCTGAAGGTCGGGACTATCTTCTCGTCGTGAGTGACGACGATTACGGCCGTCTCGTATTGACGGGCCATCTGGTTCAGGATGCGTATTACCGCCAGGGCGCGCTCACTGTCAAGCGGCGCGGTCGGCTCGTCCGCGAGGATCACCGGCGGCCTGTTTACCAGTGCCCTGGCAATGGCAACTCTTTGCTGCTCGCCTCCGGACAGATGTGAAGGCATGGCCCTTGCCCGGTGCGCGACATCGAGGGCCTTCAGGAGTTCAAGCGCCCTCTGGCGCGCTTCATTGTTGGGCCGCCCGGCCAGCATTGGCAGAAGCGCTACATTGTCAGTGACATCGAGAAACGGGATGAGGTACGGTGCCTGGAATACAAACCCGATCTTATCGCGGCGCAAGGCGCGCAGGTCAGGAATTTTCCAGCCGTCGTCGTAGATGATATCCTCGCCCAGCATCATCCGCCCCGCTGTCGGCTCAATGACCGCGCCAAGGCATTTGAGAAGCGTGCTCTTGCCTGAGCCGGACGGGCCTATGAGGCCCACGACCTCGCCCGGAGCGACGCGCATGTCAACGCCCCTCAAGGCGTCTACAGCCGTCTCTCCCTTGCCGTAGCGCTTTTTGAGTCCGTTTATCAATATCCCTTTTGTGTGCATGTCAGCCGCCTATTGCCTCCGCCGGGTCAACCTTGAGCGCGGCGCGTATGGCCAGCACGCTGGCAAGTACGCAGATGACGACTACTGCGGCAAAGCCGCGTAACGCGTCCCCGGGCTCAAGCAGGACATACTTGGGGAATATCGGAGCCCAGAAAGTCGCGGCTATCTTCCCCACAACAAAACCGATGACGCCGAGGCCGACGGCCTGCTGGAGTATCATGAAAGCGATAGTGCGGTTCCTCGTGCCGATGAGCTTCAGGACGGCAATCTCCCTTACCTTTCCAAGAGTCAGCGTATAAATGATGAAGGCGACGATTGCCGCGCTCACTAAGGCGAGTATCACAAGAAACATTCCTATCTGCCTTGCCGATGTGGCAATAAGCTTGCCGACAAGTATCTTTTCCATCTCAGCCCTTGTGTAGACCTGGAGCCTTTTCCAGCGGCGAATAGGCTCTGCCACATCTTCGGGAGCATATCCCGGCTTTATCTGGACAAGCACCGCGTTCACATAGGGGTTTGCGCTCTGTGAAGCATTGAGCGCTTCCAGCAGGCCTGGAGAACTCGGGCTATTGAAGGCCGGGTTCCCGGCGGTACGGCGGCGCTGCTGGATGATAGCGTCGTTGTCCTTGAGGAACTGGGCCTCCTGCGCGTCTTTCAAGGGAATAAAGACCATGGGGTCTCCGCTGGAGGAGACCATGCGCCTGGTCAGCCCGACCACCGTAAAGATGTTCCGGCGGATCCGTACGCTGTCGCCGAGCCGGAATCCTGTCGCGATGTCCGCCACCGTCTCGTAATGTCCGTGCGTAATCCTTCGTCCGGCCACCAGATAACCCGGCTGTCCTGGTTCTCCCGGCCCGCCGGGCACGACGCCGACCACCATTGCGCGCACATCGGTTTCTCCGCGGCGCACCTGCATGGTCAGATATGTTACATTTGCCGCGCGCTCAACGCCTTGCATGCCAAGTATCCCGCGGTAGGCGTCGTCATATACGCTGGATGATTCAGCGTATGGGCCAAGGGTGTCCTTCTGCGCCACCCACAGATCAGCCCCGCTGTTATCGAGCAAGGCTTTGGCGTCGTCGACCATGCCGCGATAGACCCCGGCCATGGTGAGCGTTACGCCTATAAGCAGCCCGAGGCCGATCCCCGTGAAAACGAACTTGCCCCAGGCGTGCATTATGTCTCGCCCCGCGAGACTTATCATTGAGTTATCCCCGGGAGTTTGTCCACGACTTTAATCCGGCTCTTGCCGTTGAGAGGCCGCTGGCTGTATACGACCACCTTATCTCCCGCCTTTAAGCCATCGTGAACCTGTACCAGGCCGTTCAAGTCTGAAGCACCGACCCTGGCTGGAGCGAAACGCAGGCCGCCGCCGTCTATCAGCCATACGCCGGTGCGGCCGCCGACCCGCTGAACGCTTGAGTCAGGCACGACCGGCGCGGCAGGCACGGCCGGCAGCGCAACCGTGACCTCCGCCAGCTCGCCGATTATTTTTGAGAATTCCGTCGATTGGTCGAAGGTCACCTTGGCCAGAGTCTCCTCCGTTACCGCGTCAGCCAGCGGCTCCACCCGCTGTACCGTGCCGGTTATCTGCCGTGCAGAGTCAGAGCGCAAAACTATGCGCGCAGGCAGCCCTGATGCCAGCCCTGAGGAGGCGAGCTGGTTAAACCGCACATTGACCCAAATGCTCTCAGGGTCGATGACCTGGATGACAGACTGGCCCGCAACGACTGTCGTGCCAGGGTCGGCCTCCCGCGAAACGACCAGGCCGTCTACCGGCGCTATCATCCTCAGGTTGGCGCGCAGCTTGCCCGTGCCTTCGCGGTCAGCGCGTATCCGGCCCAGTTCCTCGCGCGCCGCGTCCATATTCGCACGGGCCGCTCCGAGGCCTGCTTCGGCCACCTGCCGTTCCTGCTCTTTGCCCTCCGCCGCCATAACCGCTACAGAGCCTCTTCGGAGCAGTTCTTCATAGCGCCTCGCCTGAGAGTCTGCGTAGGCAAACCTGGCCAAAGTATCCCGCACCTGAGCTTTGGCCGCGAGCACAGCGGCATTTGCGCGCTTGAACGCGGCTTCCTGAGCCATGACTCTGTCGTCGAGGTCAACCGGGTCCATCTCGCCAAGCAATTGCCCTGCCTTGACTCTGTCGCCCACATTAACTTCCACCCTCTTTACGCGCCCGGCAACTGTCGGCCCGATTTTGTACGAGTATCTGGCCTCGACGATGCCTATTCCGAACATGCCCGGAGATATCGGGCGGTTTTCTACGGTTGCGATGGTGACCGGAACAGGGGCCAGCGGGCCGGAACGCAGCGCGACATAAATAAACAGCGCCATCAACGGCACGAGCACGGCGACGAGAGCAAGCGTACGGCCGGTTACAGGCAAACGCTTCATCGGCTCCTCCTTATGCCGCTGAGGTATACGGCAAATACCCCTGGAGCGTCCTTTCTGAGACGCGCGGCGGAACCCGCGAGGAGCGACTGTATGACCAGGCCCTGAATCATCCCGATGAACAGAGTGGCGGCGGCTTTAGTATCGAGGTCAGGGTCCAGCTCTCCCTGAGATTTGCCTGTCTCCATAACAACTCTCAGGCGCTTGCGATAGCGGTTGATGAGAGTCTGCACCATAAGCTTCGCGGGAGTGTCGTCGTGATTCTGAAGCTCTCCGAAGATCACCCTCGGGACGCCCGGGTGCCGGGCGATGAAGTCGATGTGGGTAGCGAACATGGCCTCAAGGGCCGCCAGAGGAGATGAGGCCGTTTTAGCCGCCTTGTCCGTGCGCGCCATCAGCTTCCCGGCCACCCATTCCAGGACCGCCAGCCATATCGCCTCCTTGCTCGGGAAGTGGCGGAAGAGCGCGCCCTGGGTAAGGCGCATACGCTTTGCAATAGCAGCCGTAGTTATCCCGCTCGGGTTCTGCTCGGCGGCAAGTTCCACGACCGCATCTACTGTGACGGCCTTTCGTTCATCTGCCGGAAGGTGCTTAGATCTGGCTTTCATTCGGCCCTCTCCAATAAAGATAGTAAGTAATTACTATCTTATTCCTGCAAAGCCCCGCTGTCAACAGGAAATTATGGGTACGGAGGCCAGCACCATCTTCGACCTTATCATCAGACGCGTACAACGAGGATTTTCACTCCTTGAAGGACAAGAAAGGAAAAGATGGAATGACTGCCGTTTATGCAATTGAAATTGATTTTATCCAGAAGCGGCATGAAGGGCCAGGCCAGGCGGTTCTTTACGGGGAGACTGCAAAAAAACTAGCGCGTTGCGCTTTTTGACAAAACTCAGCACAATGATCCGGAAGGTGAAGACTTCGTCATATTCGCGCAGTCCCCACCGTCCAGCCATTAACCGGCGAAAAACCAGACCGTTGTCAGCTTCAGAACCCGGTTAACAAGGCCGCGCCCAGAAGCATGGCTATGGTAAGAACGGCCACGACCGCGATATAAACCTCGTCGGCGTGCCTGAACTCTTTGTCCTTCCAGTCAAATATTTTAGTCGCGAGCGGCATACGAGTCGCCTCCTTCCTGCGCCTGCTTACGCCTGTTTAGATTATATCGCTTTTCAGGAACGCGCGCCTGAAAAGGCCTTTTTTCAACTCGGGAGGTAAATAGAAAAGGAACGGAAAAATATTTGCAGTAGAATCGGCGGGCTGTATTCAGGCGCGGCAGTTCTTCAGATTATTCAGTACTCAATCCCCGGCTGCGCGCAATCATGAAGGATGCAGTTCACGGCAATCCGGGTCGTTTTCAATCAGTGACTCTCTTACTATCTTCAGCAGGTCGGGTATCTCATACGGTTTCTGGAGAAAGCGGTACCCCTTCTCACGGATCGCTGGCCACTGAGACTCAGCGTCCATGTAGCCGCTCGTGAAGAGCACATTCAAGCAATCCCGGCTGGAGAGCTCCTCCACGAGCTGTATCCCGCTCTTGCCCTTGAGCACCACATCCGTAAACAGGAGGTCAAACCTTCCCCCTTCTTTTTCGAACAGTTCGACGGCTTCTTTCGCGTCAGCGGCCTCGAACACCTGGTATCCGTTTGCCTGAAGGACAAGGGCAACGCCCTTCCTTAGCCATTTTTCATCCTCGACCACGAGGACGCGCTCTCCGTTCCCGGCGTACGGCTTTTCATTTTCCCTGCTGACGGGCGCTCCCGCACTCTTGCCGTCGCAGGCGGGGAAATATACCCTGAACTCCGTGCCCTCTCCAACCCTGCTCGAGAATTCTATTCTCCCGTCGCAGTTTTTTATGATGCTGTTTACGACCGACAGCCCCAGGCCGATGCCCTTGCCTGTCTCCTTTGTCGTGAAGAACGGTTCAAAGAGATGCTCTTTCACATGATCGTTCATGCCAGCCCCGCTGTCCTTGAAACTGACGCAGACAAAACGCCTCTGTCCAGGCCCTTCAGGGAGGGTGACATTTTCGGTGTGAATGGCAATCCTGCCGCCCTCGAGCATGGCGTCCTTCGCGTTCATCGCGAGGTTCAGGACGACCTGCGCGATATTGCCCCTGTCCGCCAGCACTTGCCAGAGGCCGCTGGAACGGCACTCGTCTACGCTTATGTTCTCCCCGAAAATGCGGCTCAGCATCCTGTCCGTATCCTTCAGGACCTCATTGATATCGAGCACGACAGGTTCTTCGGGATTAACGCGGCTGAAGATGAGCAGTTGACGAGTTAATATTTTGGCGCGGTCTGAAGCATCCCTTATCTGCTCAAGACACTTCTCAACCGTGATCTGCCCGCCTGAGCGCAAAGCAAGGCCGGAGTAGGAGTTTACTTCAGTCATGATGTTATTGAAGTCGTGGGCTATCGCGCCAGAGAGCCTGCCTATCGTCTCCATCTTCCGTGAAAGCAGCAGGTTAGCCTGGATCTTCTCTTTTTCGAGTTCGCTTTTCTTCCTTTCAGTAAGGTCGGTGACGGCCGTCCTGAAAGAGGGCTGTCCGCCGTGGTTTTCAGCCGGCATGCTCAGAAGCTGAACAGGTACAGCGCCGCCGTTGACGCGAAGGGACACCGACGCCGCGTCGACGCCTTCGCCCGGATCGCTCAGATGCAGGACCACCAGCGTGTTGGGCGGAACCTGGATGGCATCGGGCGCCGGAGCGCGGTTGCCCAGCA
>Ga0209342_10000452_pt1 | contig 47364 bp, 28 predicted proteins | sample RifCSP16_2_FD_184023 | JGI IMG/M metagenome (GOLD analysis project Ga0209342, IMG submission 184023) | Soil microbial communities from Rifle, Colorado - Rifle CSP2_sed 16_2 (SPAdes) (version 2) | ecosystem: Environmental > Terrestrial > Deep subsurface > Rock core/Sediment | place: Rifle...
GTTGTGAAAGATCAGGAGGACAGGCATTCCTGCCTGTCTTTTTCGTCCAACCCAGCCAGACAGGAATGTCTGGCCTCCTGGAACATGGGACTTTGCAGTTCTCCTGGGCCGAAACCGAGCTTGCACGAAAACCTTGATCGACCGATGATACTCCTACCTATTGTCGCCTTGCCCGCTGGAAGCTCCGGAGTACCCCATGTTCGCCCCGTCTCGCTTGTTCAGTCGGCGTCTGGTTCTCGCTCTCGTGCTGGCGGTCGCTCCGTGGACCGGCTGCCGCCAAGGAACCGACAGCCCGAAGCCCGACGAGCCGGCCGCGGACGGCATGCCGAATGCCTCGGTGAATCAACGTCGTTCTCGTCGAACGGAAGAACAGAAGTATCCGCGGGTAAAAATCGAGACGTTGCTGGGCGACATGGTGTTGAAGCTCGACGGCGAGAAGGCCCCGCTCACCGTGAATAACTTCCTGCAATACGCCGACGAGGGCTTTTACGACGGCACGATCTTTCACGACGTCAGCGACGGATACGCGATCATCGGCGGGGGATACGCCGAGGACTTGACGCGAAAGCCGACCCACCTTTCCGTGCGCAACGAGGCCCACAACGGTCTGAAAAATCTCCGCGGCACGATCGCCATGGCGCGCGAGCCGGGCACCATCGACAGCGCCACCAGCCTGTTCTTCCTCAACCTGGCCGACAATCCCCACATGGACCATCGCAACGAAACGACCGACGGCTACGGCTACTGCGTGTTCGGCCGGGTGGTCGAAGGGATGGACGTCGCCGACCGGATCGGCAAGGCCCAAGCGCGCCAGGCCACGGCAAAAGACGACGCGTCCCTGGATCGGCTTCCCGTCGAGGCGGTCGTGATCAAGTCGATCCGCGTGCTGCCTGCTTCTGAATAGCAAACGCTTTCGCGTACTCCTGCTTCAGGCGCTCCAGTAGCATATCCACGGTGTAGATGCGGCCCGTCGATTGATTGAACCCCTTTCCCTTGGGAGCCCGCGACAACATGCCGCCCAGATTCCGTCCGCCCGGGGTGGTGGTCATGTACTCGATCATGAGATAGCCGTCCGGGCCGCGAATGAGATTCTCGACGTTCTGACGTCCGCGCGGCAGGCGTCGCAGCCGATCCAGGCGATCGTAGCCGTCGGGCACTCCCGCCACCTGCCGGGCGAACTTTCTGCCTGCCGGCGTGCGAAGCTGTTGGACCAACGGGTCGTTGTCGGGCAACACCGACTCGACGAGGGCCTTTCGCGCGGCGACCCGCCACCCGAGGCGCTCCAGCGCGCCGAAGACCGGCTCGACCTGACTCCGAGAAAGAAGGTCGCCCCGTTTGTAGTCCGGCAGGCGCTCGAAGTAGGCCATAACGGCCTTTTTCACGTCGTCCCACTTCGGCGGATCAGCGGCGGCGGCCGGCCGCCCGGCGACGGCCAACAGCAACCCCGCGACCGCGAAGACCGACCAACATGTTTTCCACGACATGGCAAGTACCTCCCGATTGCGTCAGATCCATTCCGTACTCATCACGCTCCGCGTGATGACCATCAGTAGTCGTAGTCGTAGGTCAGGCTGTGCCTGACAATTAGTGTCCCAACGTAGGGATTGTCAGGCACAGCCTGACCTACAGCACAACGTTGATACACCCTTTCTAGCTTCGAACCACCACCCCCGGTAACTCTACGTCATCCTTCCAATCCAGCATCGCCGGGAAATCAACTCACGCCATTTTGCCTACAGCACCCAATGCCACACATCCCCGCCTGCCATATCCAACCAGTCTTCCCTATTTGCCACATTGTCTCTCCGTCAGCAATCTCGAAGTTGCCGACGAATGTTCCTAACGGCGTTTCGCGGACAGCCTGAGTTAGCAAATCGGCGGCGCGGCACTCTTTCGGGTTGTAGCATAAATAACAATTTTTCACCGGGCGAAACCAGGTAAATGTCGTTGAAAACCGCTCGCCGATATCTTAAGATGCTGGGGTTGTCTCCATGCGCGCTGTCCTCAGTCGATACTCGCCGAGCGCCGGGTGTTCGTGCTTGTCTCGGGGAAGGAAAACGCGCCGGAACATTGGCGCTCTTCGCGGTCGCTGTCAGAACCACTCGGTGAAAGGAGGTACCGCTGATGCCGAAGCGCATGTTCTTCTGTCGCGAGTGCCCGACGTGTGGTCGCCGTCTGCTCATCCTGGTCGAATATCTCGGCAAGAAGGTGGTCTGCCCGCACTGCGGCGCGAAGCTCGACGCGGTCGAAGCGTCGGTCGGTGAACTCCCGTTGGGCGATCCCAGCCGGTTGCTCATGCAGCGCGTCGACGAGTTGCTCGAAAGCGCGGTCGAATCGAGAGCCGGCTCACCCCGCGCGACCCATCCCCGCTGAGGCGTAGCCGTAGGGTGGGCACTGCCCACCAAGATGCAGCCGTTTCATCTTTTGGTGGGCGATGCCCACCCTACGGTTGTGCAAATTCGCTGCCGCTGAGCCGGGCCAGATCCTCGAAAAACGTGGGATAGGTCTTCGCCGTGCAGCCGGGATCGCGGATCGCCACGCCCGGCACTCGCAGTCCCGCCACCGCCAAGCTCATCGCCATCCGGTGATCGTCGTAGGTCTCCAGCGTCGCCCCGTGGAGCCGTCCGGGCGTGATTTGCAGCCAGTCGAGCCCCTCCTCTACCACAGCGCCCAATTTCCGCAGTTCCGCGGCCAGCGCGGCCAGTCGATCGGTCTCCTTGTGGCGGATGTGTGCCACGTTGCGAATCCGCGTCGGTCCTTCGGCGAACAAGGCCACGACGCCCAGCGTCTGCACCGTGTCGCTAATGGCGTTCATGTCGACGTCGATCCCGCGCAAAGGGCCGCCCGCCACCGTGATCGCGTCCGGGCCGTACTCGACACGGCATCCCATTTGGGCAAGACAATCGCACAGGGCCACGTCGCCTTGCAGGCTGTCGCGAGAGAGTCCTTCGACCGTCACTCGGCCGCCCGTGACCGCCGCCGCCGCGAAGAAATAACTCGCCGCCGAGGCGTCCGGCTCGACCGCGTAGCGGCAGGCACTGTACCTTTGCGGCGCGGGCACAAGGAACCGGCCCGGCGAGGGCGTCTCCACCGCGGCGCCGAACGACCGCATGACGGCCAGGGTCATTTTGACGTAAGGCTCCGAGACGAGTCCCCCTTCCACAACCAATTCGACCGGCCCGCTCGCGCCGACGGCCGCCATCAACAGGCCGCTGAGATACTGGCTCGAGATCGTGCCCGACACTTGGGCCGTTCCGCCGTCGATGCCGTTCGCGTGAACCACCACGGGCGGGCAACCGGCGCCCGACTCGCTGACGGCCCTCGCGCCGAGCCGGCCCAGGGCGTCCAGCAACGGCTGAATGGGGCGTTGGCGCATTCGCGGCGCGCCGTCCAGGCGAAACGTGCCCTTGCCCAGGGCCGCCATCGCCGTGAGGAACCGCACGGTCGTGCCGCTGTTGGCCACCTCGATCGTCGCGCCGCTCGCGCGCGGACGGCCGCCGCATCCGACGACGCGGACCTCGCGGCGCGGCCAGTCGGGCGAAACCTCGACGCCCAACTCGCCCAGTGCCGCGACCATCACCCGGGTGTCCTCGCTGTCCAACGCGCCGGTAAGCGTCGAGACGCCCTCGGCCAGCGCCGCGCAGACCAACGCCCGATTCGTGATGCTTTTCGACCCGGGCGGCCGGATCGCGCCGTGGATCGGACCGATTGGCTTGATTTCAATTGCGTTGGTCATGGTCGCTCCACCTTGCACACTTGCCGCCAACATACAAATGAGGATAATTGAGAATGAGCATAAATTCAATCCGAGCCGCGATCAATCCGAGCCGCGACCGTGAGGGAGCGGTGGTGGGCGTCTCAAGCTACCACCGCTCCCTCACGGTCGCGGCTCGGAAAAGGATGCAGGAAAAGGACGCAGGATCCCGATCCGAGATAAACCATGACCCAATTGCCCCTCTTCTACGATTTCGTCGCTCCCCGGCAGATCGTGTTTGGTTGGGGCCGGCGGCGAGAAATCGGACGCCACGCCCGGTCGATCGGCCGCCGGGCCTGGATCGTGTGCGGCTCGGCCACGCTCGCGCGGCAGGGCACGCTGGACGAAATCCGCGGACTATTGCGAGCGGAAGGCATCGAATCGACCGAACTGGCCCACTTGGACCACGAGCTCGAGACGGCCGACGTCGACCGGGCCGCCTCGCAACTGACGGAGCAGGGCGTCGCGGCGGGCGATTTTCTTCTGGCCGTCGGCGGCGGCGCGGCGATCGACCTGGCCAAGGCCGTCGCCGCCATGACCACGAACCGCCACGGCGACGGAGTGCGCGATTTCCTCGAAGGCGTCGGCCGGGATCTTGTGTTGGAAAACGATCCGCTCCCGGTCGTGGCCATGCCGACCACCGCCGGCGCCGGGGCCGAGGCCACGAAGAACGCCGTGATTTCGTCCTATGATCCGCCGTTCAAAAAAAGTCTGCGCGACAACCGGCTCATGCCGCGGTTGGCGATGGTCGATCCCGAATTGACGGTCAGCGTGCCGGCGGCCGTCACGGCGGCCGGCGGCATGGACGCCATTACGCAATTGTTGGAAAGCTACCTCTCGCGCAAGGCCCAGCCGATCCCCCAGGCACTCGCCATGCAGGGACTTCGACTGGCCATTCCGTCACTCGCCGAGGCGGTTCATCAACCAACCTCGCGCCCCGCGCGCGAACGCATGGCCCATGCCGCGATGCTCTCGGGCATGGCGTTGGCCAACTCGGGCCTGGGCATGGCCCACGGCGTGGCGGCCGCGCTGGGCGCGTGTTGCCGCGTGCCGCACGGACTGGCCTGCGCGGTGATGCTTCCGGCCGTGCTTCGCGTGAATCGGCTCGAGCGACAGCGGGAATTGGCCTTCCTCGCTCGGCGGCTCTTCGCCGTCGACCACGCGATCTCCGACGAGCGCGCCGTGGGCCTGCTCATCGAACGAATCGAGACGCTTTGCGCGGAAATCGGCATCCCGCGGCGGCTGTCGGACCTGGGCGTCACCGCCGACCGGATTCCCGCCCTCGTGGCCGGCTCGCGCGGCAGCAGCATGAGCGGCAACCCCGTCGAAATGACCGACGAGCACCTGGCCGACGTGCTGCGGGCCATGCTTTGAATGGTAGAGGTAGGGTGGGGCGACGACCGTCCACGAAAACGCCTAAAAAATCACACCGGTTCCCGGACGGTCGTCGCCCCACCCTACCCGGCTGATTCGTTGCACGATGGGTTTCCCCCCTTTCGGTCTTGACACTTAGCACGCCTTCGGGCCACAATTGCGAACGCACGGGACTCCTTCACCAGGAGGTCACGGACGCGCTCGAATCAATCACACGGTCCTGGGGGGATCCGACCATGGCGCAATTTGTCGCATTCAAGCCGAACGTCGAGGTCAACGGGGAAACCGTTTTCGCCGTGGTGGATGGAATGGGCCTCTTCAAAAGCCGGGCCCTGCAAATCCTCGCCCAAAACGGCATCGTGGATCCCAAGCCGGGCCGATGGTACTCCCAGCAGGCCTGGCTCGACAGCTTCCGCGTCATTTCCGAGACCATCGGCTCGCTGACGCTCTGCGCGATCGGGCGGAAGATTCCCGAGAACGCCAACTTCCCGACCGACATCGACAGCATCGAAACGGCGCTCGCGTCGATCGACGTCGCTTATCACATGAACCATCGCCTGGTCGGAAAATGTCTCTTCGATCCGCGTACTGGAAAAATGAGCGAGGGCATCGGCCACTACCGCTACGACAAGATGGGGAACAAAAAAGTACGGATGACGTGCAACAATCCCTATCCGTGCGAGTTCGACCGCGGCATCATCGAAGCGATGGCCCAGCGATTCAAACCCGCGGGCTGCCTTTTCGTGAGCGTCAAGCACGACGACGACGCCTCGTGCCGAAAAAAGGGGGCCGATTCCTGCACGTATCACGTCGAGTGGTAATACTACCGCGCGGGTTCGACGGAAAAAGGGGGACAGGCACCGTCGCCACGGACCGTATTGGCGGGAATACGTTCGCCAAGGCGACGGAGCCAGTCCCCTTTTGCGACTCCCGACTTTCATTCCCAAGCGGGGGGGTGGCTGTCCAGAATAGCCCTTCGGCGTATGCTTTCGTGTGGAACTCTTTCGGCGGACGCGGCGTCCATAAGGCAATCCTCCCCCAGACCGCGCGAATCAAACAGGAGATGACGATCATGAAGACCCTTTGGATACTCATGCCGTTGGCGCTAGTCGGCTTGTTTTTTTCCATGACCGATCCGGCCTCGGGGGCTTCGTCCGAGGAACGAGAGGTCCGCGCGGGAGCCCAGAAAGAGATGAAAGACGGGAACTATCAAGACGCTTATAGCAAACTCCGCGAGCTGGCGCTCGATGCCCAGTCGGATCCGTTCCAGGTGTCCGACGACTTGACTCGGGCGGTCGAGTGTCTCAATCGGCTCAATCGGGCCAATGAAATCGACGCGCTGGTCGAAGGGGCGGTCAAGGCCCATGCCGAAAATTGGCGGTTGTTGCAGGCCGCGTCGCGATGTTATTTGGACGGGCAGCACGTCGGGTTCATGATTGCGGGAAAATTTGAACGAGGGCATCATCGGGGCGGCGGCAATCTGGTCAACTCGGCGGCGCGGGACCGCGCGAGGGCCTTGCAGTTGATGAAGCAGGCCATGCCCCGGGCTCAACAAGAAGGAACGGGCGAGCTGGTCGCCGGGCGGCCGAGCGACCGGCGCATCCTGGCCGAGGTGTCCAACTTCTTCGAGACGTTCGCCCTGATGATGCTGGGCAACCGCGGTGGGAACGAAAGCTGGCGGCTGCAATATCTGACCGATCTGGACGTGTTGCCCGACTACGAGCCGGGCTGGGGCGGCTACTACGGGGGCACGCAGGGCGCGCCGGTCGACGAGCAGGGCAAGCCGATTTACTACACGACGCCGCCGGGATTTGACGCCGCGGCCAACGACGGCCAGCGGTGGCGGTGGTGTCTGGCCGAGGCGGCCAAATACGATGCGTCGCGCGAGGATCGGCTGCGGCTACAATTCGCCGATTTCCTGCGCGACCAGTTCGGCCCACAGACGATGGCCGAGTACGGCTGGCCGTTCGGACGCGAGGCGACCGACGACTCGAAGGAGAACGAAAGCGGGACGTACGCGCTGGCCACGCTGGGCGAGGACGAAACGGTTGCGCGGCTGGCCACGGGCATCAAGCGGTTCACGCTGCCCGACGAGTTCAACTACATCAAGATTTATCAAGAGATCGCCGCCGACCGCGCGGCGATGACCGGCGTGGGGGCCGACGCGCTGGAGCGGCTGGTCGCGGAGTTCGAGAATCGCCGCCAGTATCCCAAGGCGGCCGAGTATTGTCGGAAGCTCGTCGAAGTTTATCGCGAGCGCCAGAACCGCGATGCGGTCAAGAACTGGCAGGCGCGGCTCGACCAGATCGTCGGCAACTGGGGCCGCTTCGAGCCGGTCTCCGATCAACCGGCAGGGCAGGGGGCCACGGTCGAGTATCGCTTCCGCAACGGCCGCCGCGTGAGTTTCACGGCCCATGAAATCAACGTCGAACAACTGCTGGAAGACGCCAAGAAATATCTGAAATCGCGGCCCGCCCAGATCGACGGCAAATATTTTGACGTCGAGAACCTCGGCTATCGGCTGGTTTATGAAAACCAGCGGAAATACGTCGGGCGCAAGGTGGCGGCGTGGGACTTGGACCTCGAGCCGCGCGAGAAGCATTTCGACAAGCGGGTCACGGTGGCCACGCCGCTGGTCAAGCCGGGCGCGTATCTCCTGTCGGCCAAAATGGACGACGGCAACACGAGCCTGATTATTCTTTGGGTCGCCGACATGGCGATTGTCCAAAAACGTCTGGCCGATCGGAATCTTTACTACGTGGCCGACGCGACCACCGGCCGGCCGGTGGCCAAGGCCAACGTCGAGTTCTTCGGCTATCGTCAGCGCTGGACGCAAAATCGCCGGTATCAACTCGACACCAAGCAGTTCGCCGAATACACCGACGCCGACGGCCAGGTCACGCTCGATCCCGGCCAGCAGAACAACGAGTATCAGTGGCTCGTCATCGCCCGGACGGGCGAGGGGCGGTTGGCCTATCTGGGGTTCAGCGGCGCATGGTTTAGCCCCTACCATCGCCAGGAATATGCCGCGACGAAGGTTTACACGATCACGGACCGGCCGGTCTATCGGCCCAAGCAGAAGGTGAACTACAAATTCTGGGTGGCCAACGCGAGGTACGACGCGCCCGCCCGTTCGCCGTTCGCCGGGCGGACGTTCACCGTCGAAGTGCGCAATCCGAAGAACGAAAAAGTGGTCGATCGCCAGGTAACGGCCGACCAGTACGGCGGCATGGCCGGTTCGTTCGAGCTGGCCGAGGACGCGCCGTTGGGCGTGTGGTCGGCGCAAGTGCGCGACGGCGACAATCACCTGGGCGGCGGCAGCTTCCGCGTCGAAGAATATAAGAAGCCCGAGTTCGAGGTGTCGGTCGCCGCGCCCGAGAAGCCGGTGATGCTGGGCGAGAAGATCAAGGCCACGGTGAAGGCGAAGTATTACTTCGGCTCGCCCGTCACGCAGGCCAAGGTGAAATACAAGATCACGCGCGCGAGCCACGACGATCGCTGGTACCCCGTGATGCCGTGGGACTGGCTCTATGGGCCGGGCTATTGGTGGTTCGGGGGCGACTACGATTGGTATCCCGGCTGGACGCATTGGGGCTGGGCGTGCCCGCGGCCCATGTGGTGGCGCGGTCCGCACATGCCGCCCGAGGTGGTGGCCGAACGGACGGTTGACATCGGTCCCAACGGCGAGGTGGAAGTGGAGATCGACACGGAATTGGCCAAGGCGATCCATCCCGACCAGGACCACTGCTACACCATCACGGCCGAAGTGACCGACCAGTCGCGGCGGACCATCGTCGGCACGGGCACGGTGCTCGTGGCGCGTCGGCCGTTTTCGATCTGCGCGTGGGTCGATCGGGGATATTATCGCGTGGGTGACACCGTGGGCACGCATTTCGCCGCGCGGACGCTCGACGGCCGAGGCGTGGAGGGGAAAGGCAAGTTGGCTTTGCTCAAAATCACGTATCAAAACGACAAGCCAGTCGAAACGCCCGTGCAAACGTGGAACCTCGACACCGATAACGAAGGCCGGGTCAACCAGCAGATGACGGCCTCGGAGGCGGGCCGGTATCGGCTGAGCTACACGCTGACCGACACGGCGGGTCACACGATCGAAGGCGGCCACCTGTTCACGGTGATCGGCGCGGGTTTTGACGGCCGGCAGTTCCGCTTTAGCCATTTGGAACTCGTGCCCGACAAGCAGGATTACAAGCCGGGCGAGAAGGTCCAATTGCAGATCAACACGGACCGCGTGGGTTCGACCGTGCTGCTGTTCCTGCGTCCGTCGAACGGGGTTTATCTCGCGCCGAAGACGCTGCGACTGGACGGCAAGAGCACCGTGGTGCCCATCGGCGTCCAACAGGGCGACATGCCCAACTTCTTCGTCGAGGCGGTCACCGTGGCCGATGGCCGGGTCCACACCGAGACCCGCCAGATCGTCGTCCCGCCGGAGCGGCGGGTTCTGTCGGTCGACGTCGAGCCCTCGGCCGACGCCTACAAGCCGGGCCAGAAGGCCAAAGTGAAGGTCCGCCTGACCGACCTCGACGGCAAGCCGTTCGTCGGCTCGACGGTTATCTCGATCTACGACAAGTCGGTCGAATACATCTCGGGCGGATCGAACGTGCCCGAGATCAAGGCGTTTTTCTGGAAGTGGCAGCGACATCACTACCCGCAGACCACCTCGAACCTGGGCCGCATGTCGGACAATCTGGTCGAGAGAGACGCGGTGCAGATGGGCGACTTGGGAATTTTTGGGGCGACGCAGGTTGAGGAGTTGGGAAGAACGCAATTCGGTTTAGAGTTGCGACAAGCCCCCGGAGCACGTCGTAGCCGCATGGGCGGCATGGGAATGGGCGGCGGCATGGGCGGCATGGCAATGGGCGGAGAAATGGCCATGCCAAAAATGGCAATGGCTGCCCCTGCGGCATCTCCGATGGCCGATGGCGCCGTAGCCGAAGATTCCCTAGCGATGGCCGAGGCTGAGGGCGCGGAGGGAGCCGGCGCGGCTTCGCTCGTCGAGCCGACGGTACGGACCAAGTTCGCCGACACGGCCCTTTGGGTGGCCGATTTGACCACCAAGGACGACGGCACGGCCGACGTGGAACTCGACATGCCCGAGAATCTCACCACCTGGCGGATCAAGGCCTGGGCGATGGGCGGCGGCGCCCGCGTGGGCCAAGGCCAGACCGACGTGGTGACCCGCAAGGACCTCATCATCCGGATGCAGACGCCCCGCTTCTTCGTCCAGGGCGACCGCGTCACGCTGTCGGCCAACGTACACAATTATCTTGACAGCGAGAAGAACGTCCAAGTCACGATCGAACTCGACGGGCCGCAGTTGGTGACCACGAGCGAACTGCTTCGCACGGTCGGCATCGCCCCTGGCGGCGAAAAACGAATCAACTGGTGGGTCAACGTCAAGGACGAAGGCGAAGCGGTGATCCGCATGAAGGCCCTGACCGACGAAGAGTCGGACGCGATGGAGATGCGCGTCCCGTGCTACGTCCACGGGATGCTCAAGACCGAAAGCTACTCGGGCTCGATCCGGCCGGACGGCGACGTCGGCACGATCACGGTCGAGGTGCCGAAGGACCGGCGGCCGGCCCAGTCGCGGCTCGAAGTGCGATACTCGCCCACGCTGGCCGGGGCGATGGTCGACGCACTGCCCTATCTGGTGGATTATCCCTACGGCTGCACCGAGCAGACCCTGAGCCGATTCCTGCCCACCGTGATCGTCCAAAAGATTCTGATCGACAAGGGGATCGACCTTGAGGCCGTCCAAAAAAAGCGGACGAATCTCAATGCCCAGGAGATCGGCGATGATACGAAACGGGCCGAGCAATGGAAGCGATATAAGCGCAACCCCGTGTTCGACACGGAGGAAGTGCGCCGCATGGTGAAGGACGGCGTGAACGCCCTGACCCAAATGCAGTGCTCCGACGGCGGCTGGGGGTGGTTCAGCGGCTGGGGCGAGCAGTCCTATCCGCACACCACGACCTACGTGGTCCACGGGCTGCAAATTGCGCGGGCGAACGACGTGGCCCTGGTGCCCGGCGTGATGGAGCGTGGCGTCGCGTGGTTGACGCGCTATCAGGACGAGCAAGTCGCGCGGCTCAGGAACGCCGAGCTGGATCCGAAGAACGAGAAGAAGCGTCCGCAGTGGAAACACGCGGCCGACAATCTCGACGCATTCGTCTACATGGTGCTGGTCGACGCGGGCGTTGTGAACGACGCGATGCGAGACTACCTCTACCGCGATCGCAACGAACTGGCCGTCTACAGCAAGGCCATGTATGGGCTGGCGCTGGAGAAGCAAGGCGAGAAGGACAAGCTGGCCATGATTCTGCGCAACCTCGGGCAGTATCTCCAGCAGGACGACGAGAACCAGACCGCGTGGCTCAATCTGCCCGGCGGCTACTGGTGGTGCTGGTACGGCAGCGAGTACGAGGCGCAGGCCTATTACCTGAAACTGCTCTGCCGAACCGATCCGAAGGGCGAGGTGGCCGCGCGGCTCGTCAAATATCTGTTGAACAACCGCAAGAACGCCACCTATTGGAATTCGACCCGGGACACGGCGATCTGCATCGAGGCGATGGCCGATTTCCTCAAGGCCAGCGGCGAGGATCGGCCCGCGATGACCGTCGAGGTTTATTTCGACGGGAAGTTGCAAAAGGCGGTCGAGATCACGCCGGACAACCTGTTTGATTTCGACAACAAGCTCGTACTGACAGGCGATCAGCTTTCGACCGGGCGGCACACGATTGAACTGCGGCGCAAGGGCCGCGGGCCGCTTTACTACAACGCTTATCAGACCAATTTCACGCTCGAAGATTTCATCAAGGCGGCCGGGCTCGAGATCAAGGTCCAGCGCAAATACTACCGGCTCAAGCCGGTCGAGGCCACGGTGAAAGCGGCCGGCTCGCGCGGGCAGGCGGTCGATCAACGGGTCGAAAAGTACGAGCGGGCGCCCTTGGCCAACCTGGCCGAGCTGACCAGCGGCGACCTGGTCGAGATCGAACTCGAACTCGAAAGCAAGAACGACTACGAGTACCTCGTGTTCGAGGACATGAAGCCGGCCGGGTTCGAGCCGGTCGAGGTGCGCAGCGGCTACAACGGCAACGAGTTGGGCGCCTACGTCGAATTCCGCGACAACCGCGTCGTGTTCCTCGTCCGCCAGTTGGCCCGGGGAAAGCACTCGGTCAGCTACCGGATGCGAGCCGAAATCCCCGGCCGCTTCAGCGCCCTGCCCACTCGCGGGTCGGCGATGTACGCGCCGGAGTTGAAGGCCAATTCGGAGGAGATCAAGCTCGGGGTGGTGGACGCGCCGGAGTAATTCGTAGGGTGCGTCTGGACGCACCACGTATTCCTCACGCTCCGCGTGAGGTCCGGTTTGTGGTTGCTTTGGGCGGAGACGGCAATGATATGCCGCGCGAGATGCTTGGTGCGTCCCGACGCACCCTACGTTGGCTTTAGTCGGACCTCACGCGGAGCGTGAGGAATACGTGCCAGATGCACCCTACGTTGGCGATCTTGCTCTTGTGTGGTAGAATCGGGCGGGGGTTCGCTTCGCAAACGATTCCACGCGAGATTATCGTCCATGCAATACCGCATCATGCCGCGATCGGGCGATCGGGTTTCCGCGTTGGGGCTTGGCTGCATGCGTCTGCCGACGGATAAGAAAAACCACATTGACCGACCGGCGGCCGTGCGGTTGGTCCGCCGCGCCATCGACGCGGGCATCAACTATCTCGACACGGCCTTCACCTATCACGACGGCGAGAGCGAGCCGCTCTTGGGCGAGGCGCTGGCCGACGGTTATCGGCCGCGGGTCAAGCTGGCCACCAAGCTGCCGCACTGGCTGGTCCGCGAGCCGGGCGACGTGTCGAAACTACTGGCCAAACAGCTCGAAAAACTCCGCACCGATCGGATCGACTACTATCTGATCCACATGTTGACCGAGTCCCGGTGGAAGTTCCTGAAGCAGCGAGGCGTCATTGAATCGCTCGAACGGGCCCGGCGCGAGGGGCGGATCGGACATATCGGTTTCTCGTGCCATGCGGGCCGCGACGAGTTCAAGCGGCTAGTGGACGATTACGACTGGGAATTCGTCCAGATCCAGTACAACTATCTCGATACCGAACAAGAAGCGGGCCGCGAGGGGTTGCGCCACGCCGCCGAAAAGGGACTGGGCGTTGTGGTGATGGAACCGCTGCGCGGAGGGAAACTGGCCAAGACGCCGCCGCCCCACATCCAGCGGATATGGGATCGCGCCGCCGAAAAACGCTCGCCCGCCGATTGGGCGCTTCGCTGGGTGTGGAACCATCCGGAGGTCCACGTGGTTCTCTCGGGCATGACGCACGAGTCGGACCTTGAGGAAAACCTACAGACGGTCGAATCGGCGCGGCCCGACGCGCTCGCGGCGGACGAATTGGCCCTGTTCGACGAGGCGGCCGCCGCCTATCGCGCGGCGATGAAGGCGGGTTGCACGGGCTGTCAGTATTGCATGCCTTGCCCGGCCGGGATCAACATTCCGGCGTGCCTGCAAACCTTGGACAGCTATGCGTTATTCGGCGGCAAGGCGGGCCACCAGTTCGCCTATCTCTTCCGCGCCGGCGGCATTCTGGAAGAGCGGCACACGCTCGCCTCCGCATGCACCGAGTGCGGCAAGTGCGTCAAAAAATGCCCCCAGCACCTGCCCGTGCCCGAGCTGCTCAAGGAAGTCCACAAGACGTTCGAAGGTTTTCGCGCGCGGTTGACGTTGCGGATTTCTCGGATTTATTTCCGCCTCATGCGGCGCCGTTCGATCCGTTAGGCGGGGAACCGCGGAGGAACGCGGATAAACGCAGATAGATTATTTTAAACGATTTACGTTTCACTCGCCGGGTCTCGACCCGGCCTACGATTGCTTTGTGAACGAGCAACCGCGCGATGGAATGGACTCAGGTTTACGACCCGTTCGGCTCGGCGTGGCTTTCGTCGGCGGTGGCGGCGTTGCCGATTGTGTTGTTGTTGGGGCTGCTTGCCGTGGGTATTTCCGCGCCGCGGGCGGCCGGCATTTCGCTTGTCGCCGCGCTGGCCGCCAGCGTCTTCGGTTTCGGCATGCCGGGCGACGCCGCGCTGGCCGCCGCGGCCAACGGGGCGTGTTTTGGACTGTTTCCCATCGGATGGATCGTCTTCAACGCGGTGCTGCTCTATCAGCTCACGGTTCGCTCGGGCCAGTTCGACATTGTGAAGCGGTCGGTCACGGCCATTTCGCCCGACCGGCGGATCCAGGCCCTTCTGATCGCCTTTTGCTTTGGCACGTTCCTGGAGGGCGCGGCCGGGTTCGGCACGCCCGTGGCCATTTGCGCCGCCTTGTTGATCGGCATTGGCTTCTCGCCGCTGTACGCCGCCGGACTGACGTTGATCGCCAACACGTCGCCGGTGGCGTTCGGAGCGTTGGGCACGCCGATTATTACGCTGGCCAAATTCTCGGGCCTCGATCAAATGGCGCTGAGCCAGATGGCCGGCCGGCAGTTGCCCTTTTTCTCGCTCATCGTGCCCGCGTGGCTCGTGGCCGTGATGTCGGGCTGGAAGGGCGTGAAAGGATGTTGGCCCGCCATTGCCGTTTGTGGCGTCAGTTTCGCGGGCATCCAGTTTTTCATGTCGAACTGGCACGGCCCGACGTTGGTTGACGTTTTCGGCGGAGTCGGTTCGTTGGTGGTCCTGACGGTGTTTCTCTGTTTTTGGCGGCCGAAGGAGATTTGGCGGTTTCCCGACGAACGCTCGAACGACACCGACGCGGCCGATGCGTCACGTCGTCCGGCCGAGCCGCCTCTCACCACGCGGCAGGTCGCCTATGCGTGGATGCCCTGGGCCGTGTTGTCGTTGATGGTTTTCCTCTGGGGCTGGCCGACGGGGAAGTTCCTTTTGGACGGCGACGTGCAAACGGCGGCCAACTCGTGGCGCGGCGTCTCGCCCACCGCGCCGCCAGCCGCCGTGCCCAAGCTCTGGCAGCCGTTTGGCGTACTGCGAGGCGTAACCAAATTCACGGTCGAAGTCCCCCGGCTGCACAACCGTGTGTATCGCGCGTCGCCCGTCGTGCCGGTGCCCGAGGGCGCCGACCGCGCGGAACTGCCCGAGAAGGCGACCTACGATTTCAACTGGCTTTCGACCACGGGCACGAGCATTTTTTTGGCGGCCGTGATTTCCGCGTTTTGGCTTCGCATCGGATGGCGAGGTTTCGCCGCCGAATTCCTGCGGACGCTCTATCGGGTTCGCTGGGCGCTGGCCACGATCGCCTGCATGTTGGCGCTGGCTCTGTTGACCAAGTTCAGCGGGATGGACGCGACGCTCGGGCTGGCGTTCACCCATTCCGGCTGGCTCTATCCGTTCTTCGCGCCGATGCTGGGCTGGCTCGGCGTGGCGTTGACCGGATCGGACACGTCGTCCAACGCCCTGTTCGGCAGCCTGCAACGCATCACCACCGAGCAATTGAACCGTACGCTCCATCTCAACCTCAATCCGATTCTGATCGTCGCGTCGAACAGCACGGGCGGGGTGATGGGCAAAATGATCGACGCCCAAAGCATCGTCGTCGCCGCGGTGGCCACCGGCCAGTCGGGCGGCGAAGGTCGCATTCTCCGTTTCGTTTTCTTTCACAGTCTCACGCTCGCCGTGCTCATGGGCCTGTTGACGCTGGCCCAGGCCTACCTGTTGCCGTGGATGATTCCCACATAGGACGGCTTTCTCACCACGGAGGCACGGAGGGAAAGGGAACCACAGATGAACAGAGATATAGATCCAGAAATCTATCTGTGTTCATCTGTGGTTCCATTCTTTCGTCGAGCAGGCTCGACGGCTAACGTGTTCGTGGTTTAAGCGGCGTGTTTCTTGACCCGCGACGGTCGAGAAGGTATCATCTTCTTTGGTGAATATCCTTCCTCAACCGGAGTCCCCCTCCATGCGCACCTATCTTCATCGACGTGACTTCCTGGCTGCCTCGACGTTGGCGACCGCCGGGCTGCTCGTGGGCGGACGCTTTTCTGCCACGGCCGCGCCGGCGGAGCAGCCCAAGTTCAAAACCACGCCGCACAAGGCGTTGATCGGCGCGCCGTCGGAGGAGACGTTCAAAAGTTGGAAGGCCGTGGGGATCGAGGGGATGGAGACCCGCGGCGAGACGGCCTGGCGCAAGTCGTCGCGGGACGCGGCGCGCGACCATCTGCTGGCCGAGCGGCTCGGCATGAGAATCCACTCCGTCATGTTCGGCTGGGCCAACGTGAACGATCCGAACACGGGCCGGGTGGCGCGCGATATCGACAACATCGCCGCTGCGCTAGAGGCCGCGCAGGGCTATGGGGCCGACGTGGTGCTGGTGGTCCCCTGCAAGATCGGCGGCATGGCGATGCCCAAGCCGTGGGAGTTCGACATCCGGTTCGACGAAAAGACCGGCCACCTCGAGCAAGTCGTCGCCGGCGACAACGCGAAATACAAAGAGTACATCGAGGCCCATAACCACGCGACCGACGCGAGTCGCAAGGCGATCGAGCGATTGCTGCCCGTCGCCGAACGGACGGGCGTGGTCATCGCCGTGGAAAACGTCTGGAACAACCTTTGGGTCAAGCCCGAGTTGTTCGCCCACTTCATCGGCTCGTTCAACTCGCACTGGGTCCAGGCCTATTACGACATCGCCAACCACGTCATCTACGCGCCGCCCGAGGAGTGGATCCGCGCGCTGGGCCGGCTGATCGTGAAGGTCCACGCGAAGGATTTCCGACTGAACGCGAACGGGCAAGGCGGCAACTGGGTCGATATCCGCGACCGCGGCGTGAACTGGCCAAGCGTCCGCGCCGCGTTGGACCAGATCGGCTACAACGGCTGGATGACGCTCGAAGGCAGCGAACGGCTGTCGCTGGAAGAGAGGGGGAAGCGGTTGGATTTGATTCTGGCGGGGAAGTGAGAAGGGTGAAGTAGGAAGGGTGAAGGGTGAAGGGTGAAGGGTGAAGGGTGAAGGGTGAAGGGTGAAGGGTGAAGGGTGAAGTCGGTCAGGAAACCCGAAGGTCATGTCAGACTCTAATAAACCGGACGAAGGAGAACTCATTCTGTACCAGACCCAAGAGGGGTCCGTCAGGATCGAGGTGCTCTATGAATCCGAGACGTTCTGGCTCAATCAGAAGAAGATCGCCGAGCTTTTCGGGGTGGATCTGAGAACCATAAGTTACCATCTGGGCGAGATTTACGACTCGGGTGAACTCGGCCGAGAGGCAACTCTCCGAAAAAATTGGAGAGTTCAACAGGAAGGCAATCGCGAAGTCCGCCGGGAAATCGAGTTTTACAACCTGGATGCCATCATTTCGGTGGGTTATCGGGTCAATAGTGCCCAGGCTACCCAGTTTCGCATTTGGGCGACCCGGACCCTGCGGGAATTCGTCGTCAAGGGTTTCGTGCTCGACGACGAACGTCTGAAGCTCAATAAGCGGTTCGGCAAGGATTACTTCGACGAGCTTCTCGAACGCATCCGGGAAATCCGCGCCAGCGAGCGGCGATTCTACCTCAAAATCACCGACATCTACGAACAGTGCAGCATCGACTACGACCCGCGCGCCGAAGTCACCCAGACGTTCTTCAAAACCGTTCAGAACAAGCTGCATTGGGCCGTGACGGGCCAGACGGCCGCCGAGATCGTCGCCGGACGGGCCGATGCCACGAAGCCCACCATGGGATTGACGACCTGGAAGAACGCTCCCCACGGCAAAATTCTCAAGAGCGACGTGTCGGTCGCCAAGAACTACCTGATCGAGAGCGAGATCAAGGAGTTGGAGCGCATCGTCACTATGTACCTCGACTATGCCGAGAACCAGGCCGCGCGTCAAATTCCGATGCGAATGGCGGATTGGGTGGCCAAGCTGGATGCCTTCCTGAAATTCAATGAATACGAAGTATTGACCAACGCCGGAAGCGTCTCCGCCGAAGTGGCCAAACAGTTGGCCGAAGAACGGTTCGCGGCATTCCGCATCGGGCAGGACCGGCGATTCGAGAGCGATTTTGAAAAGGAAATCAAACGAATCGAGAAAGCCAACGAGAACAAAAAAACGCCTCCGCCTGATGGCCAGATGAATCCCGGCTGAGCAAGTAGGTCGCCAAAGAAAACAACGAGTTGCCCAGAGTGTAAAGATGGACGAAAAGAATCCCTATGCGGCACCAAGTGAAATCGATGATAAGGGATCCTATCCGCCACGGAGTGAACCACTATACGCAATGCGTGTTGTCGGACGCGTCGGGGCAGGCTGCGCAATCGGTGGATCTGTTGGAGGGTGTCTAATCCCTTTTGCGTTGTTTGTCATTTGTGCATTCGTGTTAGGAGACATGGGCGGCCCGTTGTTTTGGCCGTTTTTCGCGATTTTCGTGGGGGTGCTCGGCGCTTTGCTGGGATCATTGACGGGATTGGTCTCCGCCTTATGGAAACGCACTAAAAGGGCACCGGGAGAGGACGTTGAACCATGATTCCGGGAGGACGTGGCATTTCGAGTAACTACTCCGAGGGCCTTCCGGCACAAATGGTGCTTGGCGGTTGGAGATGGTTGCCGGCGAACATTTCTCCTGATGCTCTCCGAGCCATGCTTACGGTGCGTAATACAAATGGCGAAGAACAGCGGTAATAGTCTCATGTATATCGAGGTCTTTTTCCCGGCGTGCCAATGGAGTCGCTCCAGATGAATCGCCGCAAGAACACTCCATCTCGCGCGAAGGTTGTGGCGGAGGCCAATGTAAATAGCCGGCGTGCAGTCGCCCAACTCCGCCGCCTCGCCAGCCCCGATCGGGCCGCCGTCTCCGCGCGGTTTTTCAAAACCGGGCCGGGCGAGTACGGCGAGGGCGACCGGTTCATTGGGGTGCGCGTGCCCGAGATTCGAACGGTCGCCAAGCAATTCCGCGACCTGCCCCTTGCCGAAATCAAAACTCTCCTGCGGTCCGAAATCCATGAAGAGCGGCTGCTGGCGCTGGTGATCCTTGTCGGGCAGTTCGACAAGGGCGACGAGGCGGCCAGGAAACGGATCCACGATTTCTATCTGGCCAACGCCCGCTGGGTCAACAACTGGGATCTCGTGGATCTGTCGGCCCCGACAATCGTCGGCGGCTACCTGGAGAACCGAAGCCGGCGGCCCGTCCATCGTCTGGCAAAATCGGACGGACTTTGGCAAAGACGCATCGCCGTGCTCGCCACGTTTCACTTCATTCGCCGCGGCGACTTTGACGACACGTTCAAGGTGGCCGAAATGCTCCTGGCGGACCGCGAAGACTTGATCCACAAGGCGGTCGGCTGGATGCTTCGGGAAGTCGGCAAACGAGACACGGCCGTATTGGAAACTTTTTTGAAGAAACACCACCGGGCCATGCCCCGGACGATGCTCCGCTACGCCATCGAACGGTTCCCGGCCAAGAAGCGACAGGCGTACCTTAAAGCCCACGTCAAGATAACTTGATCAAAATCGAGAACTGTAAAAAACGGAACACTAATTTCCGCTAATTCCCACTGATTCTTTCCATAAGCGTCGATTAGTGTGGATTAGTGTTCCTCAAAAGATCATCAACTTCTTTTGACGCGACTGCTTACGAAGAGAAATTGAACCCGGCGAATCGAATTCACGCTCGCCCCTCACGGCACTACGCCATGCCCAACGAACACGACGAATCCCTGGAGGCAGGCATTGCCGCGGGGCTCGACATTCCGACCGCCATGGTGATTTCCTCGAAGGAAGAACGCTCTCGACGGCCGGGCTGTCTGGCCGTGATTGTGGCGGTGATCCTCGGCTGCTGGGCCGCCCTGGCGTGACCGTGGCCCGGATCGGTTCGTGTCCAGCCGTTCCACGGTTTCAATCCGAACGCGCCCGCGGCCCCCCCCAGAAAGTGTTCCCTCGGCCCGTTGACGAGGTGCCGCCAAGTCGATAAGATAGCTGCTGTATTCTCGGCGATGTTGCGTCGGCGTCGTGTTTCGGGTCAGAGACTCGGCTGAAGTTGTTCTGTCGTGGTCTTGTTTTGGGGAAATTCTTTCGGGGAACCTCGCGATGAAGAAAATCGCTCTTCGTTGTCTTGTCGTATTGGGCGTTTTCGTGGCCAGTGGCGCGGTGGCTCGGGCCGGGCTCGTTGATTTGAACGTCGAAGCCGATCGCACGACCGTGTGGAACGGCGCGAGTCCTGGGTTTCAGCCCGATTGGGTCGTCGATACGACCACCGTCGATCTCACGCCCCAGATGTGGACCATCCTGGGTCTCGGAAACAATTACAGCTTCACTTCGACTTCCACTTCCACTTCCACTTTCGGTTTCATATTCGGTCACGGCGTCCTGTCGTTAGGCGATCGCGATCCCTCCCATTCCCACCAAGTCATCGTCGGCTGGGAGTACGTCCCCCGCCAAGAACAGCGATGGACAGTTAACCGTCTCTCCGCTTCCACGTCGGCCTGGACTAGCGCGACGACTGACTACCAGATCGCGGGTAATGCGTACGACGCATCGGAGGGCAAGACCATTCGAGGCGTCGAATTCAACTCGGCCGAGTTGGCTCACGCGGCCGAAATCGTGACCGACGACGGGCTGCTTCTGGCTGACGCCTCGGCGGTCGCCTGCCAAGACGCTCAATTCGGCGACCACTCGTTCACCGCGACGGGCCGCGTATCGGCCACCGGGATTCTACGAAACGGCGCCGAATGGGCCCGTAGCGACGCCCAGGCCAAGTCCTGCTTCGAGACGAGCTATTCGTTCGAGAAAGCCACGCCGTTTTCGCTTTCCTTGGACATGGCCAAGTACGACAACGTCGATCTCGTCTTCTCGGTTGTCGACAACTCGACAGGCGACGTCGTTCTGGATTTAACGCCTGATTACTCTCGTACGTCCCGCCAGTTGGAGGCGTCCGGCGAGTTGGGGCCGGGCGAATACACGTTCGCCCTGGAGGCCGCCGCCCATTCGCTCATCAGCGAAGACGGACTCCAACAGCGGCCCGGCGTGGCCACCTACGACGTCGCGCTCGATTTCGAAACCGAGGAATACTGGGTCACCGTCTTCGATAAGCGGCCCGTCTACGTCAATATTTCCGACCTCCTCGCCTCCACGGAAGAGCGAGACATCGTCATTTACCAGCCGTCGGGCGAGTCGTACACACTCCACATTTCTCCGTCCGCAAATGGGGCGAACATTCGCTCTGTAGGAACAACAGTTCGCCTTGCTGGCACATCGGTGCCCGAGCCGGCGACGCTGACACTGCTGGCGGGATTTTTCGTGATGGGGCTTCTTAGGCGACGCTCGAAGTAACAGTAGGGCACTCCGTGCCTGACCTACCACTATCCAAGGCGGTCACGACCAGCCAATGACCTGGCGTTTATTGACAATGCTGGGGTCAATAGAGCCGTCCATCTTTACCAACTCCTAGAATCCGGCCCGAACAAAACCTCGATACCCCACCACCCTTCCGTAGTCGCTCGTTCGGCCCATTGACGGGGTGTCGGCGATCCAGTAGGATATCCGCCACGTTCTTGCTGATGTTGCATTTTGGTATCGTGTTTTGAGTTAGCGACTCGGCCTGAAGTCATTTGCCGAGTCTTGGCCGGGGAGTTCTTTGGGGGAACCACGCGATGAATAAAATTGCTCGTCTTTTTGCCTGCGTATTGTGTCTGTGCCTTGTCGGCGTTTCGCGGTTACGAGCGGAACTTGTCGAGACAAACAGCGATCTTGATCTACCCATCTGCAGCTTCGTGAAACTCGATTCCGTCTCATCTGTTGCCGTCGTCTCCCGCCAGAATGGCATCAATCTCAACGGCGGCGGCTGCGCAGCGGGCACCGGCGCGATGACCGTGCGGATCAACAACGGCACCTCGACGATCAACTGGGGCACCACGGGCAACGTCATCAAGGGCACGTTGAAGTTCGGATCGGGATCGACCGCCAACGTCTTGACCTTGCAAAACGGCATCAACCTCAACGGCGGGAGTCGCACGATCCAGGTGGACGACAATCCGTCGACCAGCGCGGATTACGCCGTTATCTCGGGCGTCATCTCCAACAGCACCGGCACGGGCAATCTCACCAAAAGCGGCGCCGGCATGTTGAAAATCGCCACGACCAGCACCTACAACGGCACGACGACCATCTCGGGAGGCTCGCTGCAAGCCGATCTGGCCGCAGGATTTTTGACGCTCGGCGGCGGCGTACTGCAAAGCAACAGCGCACAGACGTTCACACGGGCCTTGGGTACCAGCGGCAGCACGTTCCGCTGGAACACGGGCGGCGGCGGTTTTTCGGCCGGGGCAGGCGCAATGACCGTGAACGTCGGCAACGAATCGGCCCTGACCTGGGGCACGACCGTGGGAACCCACCTGGTCGGCACGCTGAAATTAAACTCCTCGACGTCCACCAACGTGGTGACATTCCAAAACTCGATCAATTTGGGCGGCGGCGACCGCACGGTCCAGGTGGACGACAACGCCGATTCCTCGGCCGACTATACCGTGATGTCCGGCGTGCTCAGCGGAACCGGCTTGCTCACCAAAACCGGCGCAGGCTTGTTGTATTTGAATGGCAGCGCCGGCGCTAGGAACGTCATAATCGCGGGATCTCCGTCCTCTGTTGGCCTCGGCTCGCAATCCGTGCCCGAGCCCTCGACGACGATTCTCCTCATTGGTCTCGCCGCAATGGGACTGCTAGGACGCTCGCGGTACGGTCGCTAGAGCGCACGGAAAAAGAGCGTCGCGGGTGTCTGGGTCACCGATGACGCCATGACCCAGACACCCGCGATTTCTTCACGTCGAGCAGGTTCGGCGGCAAACTTCTCCGCGCCCTACATGGTGAAATAGCCCTGCCGCTCACCGCTCGATCGGGATGGTCGCTTGATGCTTCGTTCTCGGGTCGAGCGCCATGGTGGCATTCTTGTCGCCGCCGGCCCAGCCGCCCAGATGCACTACGATCTTTTCGCACGAAGGATCGCTCAACGGCTCGGTGGCGAGCACGGCTGTTTTGCCGTCGGCGGCGACCTTCAATTCGGCCGTGAGGGGACCAAACGGCGTGGCCACTCCGTCGAGCCGCGTCGTCATGCCGGGCCCGGTCCACTGGGCCGGCAGCGCCTCGAACAGGTGCATTTCGTTCCCGCGATCCAGCGCCAACATGTGGACCGCCAGGCGGATGAACTCGCCGCTGGCCCAGTTGTGCGGCATGTCGCCGTTTTCGTAAGCCGTTTTGCCGCGATAGCCCTGCTCCTCGAGCCAGGCCAGCATCGGCGAAGCGTGATTGGCGAAGGCGTAGAGCTGCTCGGCCGCCCCGGGCCCGTCGCCCTGCCACAAGAGCGCGTGGCCGTAGAACGACGCGAAGTAGTTCCAGATGCCGTCGGTCAGCCAGCCGGTCGTGGCGACCATGCCTTCTTTCTTGTAGGTGGCGAGCATGTCGAGGTTGCCCTTGACCAACGGGTCGTCCTTCTCAAACAGTTGGCCGGGATACACGCCGTGGCAAAACGCCCATTGGGCCTTGCAGGCGTGGTACAACGCGGGATCCTTGCGCAGGATGTCGTCCTCGATGGTCATGAGGATATGCAGGTAGCGGTTGCCGTGGATGTCGGATCGCGAGTCGCGTTTGGCCGCGGCGCGGAAGACCGCGTAGAAATCGTCGAACTCGCGCTGCCACTCGTCGGCCTGATCGTCGTTGCCAAGCCAATGGGCCGCTTGGATGAGGGATTTCAGGCCCAAGAGGTTCCAATAGACGTTCGTGTATTCGTATTGTGTCCAGCCGATGCCGCCGTCGGGAAAGCCGCGGGGGAGCAGCCCGTCGTTCAGCGGCGTGTCGTCCTGGCGGCTGAGTTTGCGGAGATGCTTGATGTAAGCGACGGTCTTTTCGAGCTTGGGCCACGCCGAACGGAGCCAATCCTTGTCCTGGGTGAGCATCGCGTGGCGGACGCACGTCCAGAGGACGATGCCGTTTTCCTTGTGGTAGCGCGGCAGGATTTCGAACCGGCCGTCGGCTTGTTGGAAACTGAGCATGTACTCGATGCCCGCCCGGGCTTCGTCGCCCGCGCCGACCAGGGTGGCCGCTTCGAGGATGAACGCGCCGTCGACGATGAACAACGACCGGTAGCAGGTGGCGCCGACCTGGAAGGAGGGCAGTCCGTTTTTGATTTCGCGGGCCTGCCAGATGTTGCGGATCGAACTGTCGATCAGGGCCTGGATTTTTTCGTCGGGCACGGTCACGCGGCCGTAGGGCAGTTTGACGGTTTCCCAGAACGTCTGGCAATCGCGCCGGGCCTGCTCGGCTTGGGCGAGCGTGGCGGGGCTCGGGACGATTCGGCCGCCGCCGCAATAGACGACGGCGAACGACGCGGTCTGGCCCGCCGGAATCGTCAGCGGGGCCAGCGTCATGGTTGCCTGCTGGGCATTTTTGACTTTGTCCTCCTTGACCGAGGCGACCGGCTGGGTCGATAGGACAACTTCGTGGCCGTCGACCCGAACGCGGTCGTTGAGCAGTTCGACCTTGCGGTTGCTGTTGACGACCACTTTGGGTTCGATCGTCTTGGGAGCGGCGCCCTTGTTGGTCACGTGGACGAGGACGACGTCGTTGCGCGAGAGGTTGTCGCGATCGCCCGCGTAGTGGACCGCCGCCGCCTGGGAGTCGAGCTTGCCGGCCAGCAGGGCGTCGTCGTCTTTTTGCACGTCGTCGAAGACCCAGAAGCCGTTGAGAACGGCCACTTTGTCTTTCGCCTTTTTAGCGGCGATAACGCGAATGTTGATCAGGCCGTCGCCGTCGGCGTCGCGGGCGGCGAACCAATAGGCGCCGGCGACGTTCTTGCCGAGATCGGCGACCAGATCGGTTTGGCGCGGCGGCGCGCCTTCGACGTCGAGGTCGAGCACTCGCTGACCGGGCTGATCGTGCCAGCCTTCGCAGAGCCCCAGGGCGACGGTCGCGGACGCGCCGGGCGTCACCTTGACGTGATACTGGACGGCGACCTCCCCGTGCATCGCGATCGAGGAGAGCTTTTGGGTCGCGCTGCCGCCGGGTTGGGCCCAGTTTCGCTCGACCCGCGAACCATCTTTGCGTTGGAGGGGATATTTCTCGGCCGGCGTGGCGGGGCCTTCCTCGCGAAGGGCAAACGCCTCTTGCACGATGTCCAGATCGGGCGCCTGCTGCTGGGTTTCAATAATGGCCACGCGGGGCGAAACGAGCTTCTGGCCCGTGGTCTTCGCGTCGGGCGTCACGTTCACCGTGACGTGCGTGCCGAACCAACGTCCGCGGCCAGGGTAGTGATACAACATGCAGCCTTGTTCATCGACCAGGGTTTTGTACGGATCGTCGGGCGGACAGATGGCGGTGCGCCATTGGGGAGGCTTGTACCCGAAATCGACGACGAGGTCTTCGCCGGCCGAGGCCAGGCCGGCCGAGCCGATCAACAAGGTCGCGATCGCCAGGAGGAAGGAGTTCTTTCGGAGCATGGTTGGTCCTTTCTTCGGGTACATCAAGAGGTGGTTCATTTCGAGGAGGATTTGTTGCGATCGAGCCAACTTGCCTCGATCGCTTCGAGGGTGCGGCCCTTGGTTTCGGGAACATAGGCCGCGACGAAGACAAATGTCGCCAGGCTGACGACGCCGTAGATCCAGAAGGTCGCGGCGTTTCCGATTCGCTCGACGAGGCCGGGATAGGTTTGCGACACGACGTAGCAGGCGCCCCACAGGACGAACGTCGCGACGGTCATGGCGCGGCCGCGGACCTTGTTGGGGAAGATTTCGGCGATGACGATCCAGACCACCGGCCCCATCGCGGCGGCGAAGGCGGCGACATAGATCAAGACGCACACCAACAGAAGCGTGCTTGATCCGCCCGAGTAATAGAGCCAGCCGACGGCCCCCAGCGCGGCCGCTTGGACCAGGGAACCGGCCAGCATGAGCGGTTTGCGGCCCAGTCGGTCCACCAGCCAAACCGCGAGCAGGGTAAAGACAACGTTGACGGCGCCGATGACGACCGCCTGGCGAAAGGCGCTGCCGGCCTCGGCGCCGATGTCCTTGAAGATCTCCGGGGCGTAGTACATGATCGCGTTGATGCCGCTGAACTGTTGGAAGAGTGCCAGACACACGCCGACCACCAGGGCCGGACGGAACTCGGGCGTGAAAACTTCGCGGAAGCTCCCCTCTTCGCGGCCCAATGAATTGCGGATCTGCGCGAGAACGGCGTCGGCCGACTGAGCGTCGACGATCCGTTCCAAGACGGCCCGGGCCTCGGAATTTCGGCCCTTGCCCATGAGCCATCGCGGGCTCTCGGGAACCCAAAACAGCAGTACGCCGAACAAGACGGCCGGCACGGTGCCCGCGGCGAACATCCATCGCCAGCCAGTCGTGACGTTCCAGGCTTCGGTTCCCTGGTTCTGAATGAGCATGTTGACGAAGAAGACGACCGAAATGCCGACGACGACGGCCAGTTGATACAGCGATACGAGCCGTCCGCGGATTTTTTCGGGCGCGAGTTCGGTGATGTACAGGGGCACGGTCATCGACGCGCCGCCGATGGCCAGGCCGCCGAGCAACCGCGCGGCGACCAATTCGGTCAACGTACGGGGAATGGCCGCGCCGACGGCCGAAACGGCAAACAGCGCGGCACAGACAAGCAGCGTGCGTCTGCGTCCGATGGCGTCGCTGACGAACCCGGCCCCCATGGCGCCGACGACGCATCCGACCAGGGCGCACGAGGCGGCCCAGCCTTCGAGATCCTTGTTCAATTCGAAGAACTTGGTCAAGTAGCCGATGCACCCGGAGATGACGGCCGTGTCGTAGCCGAACAGGAGTCCGCCCAAGGCCGCCGTGACGGTCACGGGCAGGAGGAAGCGATAGTGGATCGTCGGTTCACGGTTCACCGCGAGGGCTCCTGTCGAATCGGAGGGTAAGAAGGAGCGGATTGCAAACGAACGAGAGCCCCCTCACACGGGTGGGACTACGCGAGGAAAGCGGGACGGGTTCAGGTTTCCCCATGGGGTGCGTCGAACGAATGACGCACCGATCAAGACTACATTGTTTCCTATTGGCCGGGAGTGTGCCATACCCGTGCGTGACAGGACCATGCACAAAATTCGCATTTCGCATGAATAGTGTGGGGGATTTGACGATATAATGGACCCTCAGATATGGATCAATTTCCCTCACCACCCGCCGCCCTCGGTCGTCTGGAATTGGCCTACCTCTATGGAGGCGTCGTGCAGTATCAAGCCGGCGAGACGCTGGGGCCGCGGGTGCTGGGGGACTACGAGCTGGTGCTGATCGTCGAGGGGCAGGTTGCGTATCGGGTCGAGTCGAACGAACATCGGGTGTCGCCGGGAAGCGTGATCCTTGCCCGGCCTGGGTTCCACGAGGCCTATCGCTGGGATCCGATCGGCCAGACCCGGCATGCCTATTTTCACTTTGACATTGTGCGTCATGCGGACGGTTGGCCGGAGCCGTCGTCGTGGCCCATCCTGCGCAACCGTCCCGCGCCGGTGATTGGGGCGTTGTTTCGCCACGTGATTCAATTGATTTACTCGCATCCGACGTGGCCGACGGTTCCGCCGGGCCCGGCCGAGTGCGGCGTGGTCGAGACGCTGATCAGTCTTTTTCTGGAGGAGCAGGTTTCGGAGAACGCGCTATCCGAATACGGTCGGCCCGAGGCGGTCCATCGGACGCTTCGTTGGATGCGGCAGACGCTCGACGACAATCCGCGGCGGCCGGTGCGGCTGGACGATCTTGTGGAGGTGGCCTGCGTGACGGACAAGCACTTGTGCCGTCTGTTTCGCAAGACGCTCGGGTGGTCGCCCATGCAGACGTACAACCTGATGCGGTTGCAGTTGTCGCTGGCGCTGTTGGCCCGAACCAATTTGACGATGAAGCAGATCGCCGACCGTTGCGGCTACGACAACCAGTTTTACTTTTCGCGTTGTTTCACGAAGGCGTTTGGGCGTTCGCCGAACCGGGTGCGTCGGGATCTTTCGCTCGGCGTGCCGCCGCCGCCGAGTCCGTTGCCCGTCGATATGACGCCCCGGGTGCATTGGTAGCCGCGGATGCGTCCCGGTTCTACGAAGCAGACGTCCGGGTCGATCGAGACCCGCTTGAGTAGTTCTTCGCGTTTTGTCATGGCCCGTCTCGCGATCGGATGAACTTGGGTTACGACTTACCCCATTATACGCCGCCTCTGGATTTCCACGAAGGTAGGGTTTTTAAGCGATGGGGCAATGAAAAAGCCCCCTGGGTTTTTGGACCCTGGGGGCTTTTATGGATTAAATCCGGCGACACCTACTCTCGCACTTTTGGCACTACCATCGGCTCTGAAAGCTTAACTACCGTGTTCGGGATGGGGACGGGTGTGGCCTTTCAGATATGGTCACCGGAAAGGGGCCGTCGCGGCCGGTAGGCCGCGACGGTCATGGTTGTGATTTTTCGTGGCATCGGGTCGACGTTGTTGGACATTGACCCGCCTTTAGTGATTTGGAGCATTGGATACATGCGGCCAAGCATTCGTCCATTAGTACTGGTTAGCTGAACGCATTGCTGCGCTTACACATCCAGCCTATCAACCTGGTAGTCTTCCAGGGGACTTTCGGACTATTGTCCTTACGAAACCTGATCTTGGAGAGGGCTTCACGCTTATATGCTTTCAGCGTTTATCCTTTCCGTACATAGCTACCCAGCCGTGCCGCTAGCGCGACAACTGGCACACCAGAGGTACGTCCTTCTAAATCCTCTCGTACTAAAGAAGAAGCTCCTCAAGTTTCGTGCGCCCACACCAGATAGGGACCGACCTGTCTCACGACGGTCTGAACCCAGCTCACGTACCACTTTCATTGGCGAACAGCCAAACCCTTGGGAGCTTCTCCACCCCCAGGATGTGATGAGCCGACATCGAGGTGCCAAACCGCTCCGCCGCTATGGACGCTCGGGAGCGATAAGCCTGTTATCCCCGGAGTACCTTTTGTCTGATGAGCGATGACCCTTCCATACGGGATCACCGGATCACTAAGCCCTACTTTCGTATCTGCTCGACTTATGGGTCTCGCAGTCAAGCACCCTTCTACCTTTACGCTCGAAGCCTGATTGCCAACCAGGCTGAGGGTACCATTGGACTCCTCCGTTACACTTTGGGAGGAGACCGCCCCAGTCAAACTGCCCAACTGAAACTGTCCGCTGCCCGGATTCACGGGAATCAGCGTTAGAACTAAAGCATAGCCAGGGTGGTATTTCAACGGTGGCTCGACCGAAACTAGCGTCCCGGTTTCAACGCCTCCCACCTATCCTACACAAGATATACCACAGCCCAATATCAGCCTACAGTAAAGGTTCACGGGGTCTTTCCGTCTTGGTGCGGGTACGTGGCATCTTCACCACGACTACAATTTCACCGGGTCACTGGTTGAGACAGTGCTTCTATCGTTACGCCATTCATGCAGGTCGGAACTTACCCGACAAGGAACTTCGCTACCTTAGGACCGTCCAATTTGTTGCTCATCCGAGGTTTTCGGATGGGCCGAGCCATTTCTGCTCGGCTCTGCATGTCGCCATGCAGATCGGACTATATCATCTCCGAGCGATTCGGAGTTCGGCGTGTAGTCTCTGGGGATTCCGTCGATTCAAATACGTCCAGGATCTGCTCATTGGAATACTTGCGTTTGCCGCCGTCGTTCATTTTCTCTCGCAACTGAAGAAGTCGCGTGATTCCCTCTCGGTGGAGATGGGATCCTTCGGCCATCAATTCGGCCATCCGTTGGAAGATTGCGAAATCGCGTTTCTTTTTTGCGGAAAGGAATCCGAATCGCCGGAAGAAGGGGATGACATTTTCGCGGATGGCGTTGAGATTATTGACCTCGAACATCCAAACGCCGTCACCCTTGAAGCGAATCGTACCGCACTGGAGGTGTCGTTTGAGGAGTGCCAGAACGACTTCGTCCTTTTGGGACACGTTAAGACACAAGGACACTTTCCAGGGCATTTTGTAGTCTCGTCTACGGCGAAAGGTCAGATGAAAACTGCCTTCTCCGTCAACGAAACCGGCAAAGTAGTATCCAATGGCATCAGATACCTGGTCGGCATGGAACATGGATCGACGGCCTTTCCTGCTGATTGCCTGCACCGAGCGGATTGTCACTGCCTGTTTATCGCGGGCGTTTTTGGAACGCGGGCGACAGGGATCAGGCGAGTACCGATCGGATACTCAGGTGTTCCAGCAAATAGCCGAATTTTACAACTACGAATGGGTTCATAGTTACGGCCGCCGTTTACCGGGGCTTCGGTCGCGAGCTTCTCCGCCTTGCGGCGAATAACCCTCTTCCTTAACCTACCGGCACCGGGCAGGCGTCAGACCCTATACATCCTCTTGCGAGTTAGCAGGGTCCTGTGTTTTTGATAAACAGTCGTAGAAGCCGATTTACTGTGGCCGCCAGCAGCGTGAACCGCCGACGGCACCCCTTATCGCGAACTTACGGGGCCATTTTGCAGAGTTCCTTAACCAGTGTTCTCCCGAGCGCCTTAGACTTCTCGTCTCGCCTACCTGTGTCAGTTTTAGTACGGTTACCGGAGCTTCAACCCTTAGAAGCTTTTCTTGGACGCTCTTCAGATGACTACTCGAACATAAATGCGATCGGTCCCATCACTTGGCTTGCGAGGGCGGATTTACCAATCCCTCACCTCATGATGGTCCACGGACGTTTCTATTCGTACCGCTCACCATTCAAGCGCCGTCCCTCCATCGGTCCACTCCGGTAGCGCAGGAATGTTGACCTGCTGTCCATCGTCTACGCCTTTCGGCCTCGACTAAGGCACCGGCTAACCCTGGGCGGAATTACCTTCCCCAGGAAACCTTAGGCTTTCGGCGAGCAGGATTCTCACCTGCTTTATCGTTACTCATTCCGGCATAATCACCTGTAGAGGCCGACACCGCTCCTTTCGGTACGGCTTGTATCTCCTCTACAGCGCTCTCCTACCATTGCACTTGCGTGCAATCCACCGCTTCGGTGTAAGGCTTACTCCCGTTCATTATCGGCGCTGGGTTGCTCGGCCAGTAAGCTGTTACGCACTTTTTAAATGGTGGCTGCTTCTAAGCCAACATCCTGGCTGTCTCTGCACCCCAACTTCCTTAGTGACTAAGCCCTACTTCGGGACCTTAGCGGATGGTCTGGGTTGTTTCCCTCTCGACCGCGAAGCTTATCCCTCGCGGACTGACTCCTGAGATAGTCGCACCGGTATTCGGAGTTTGGTTCGGCAGGGTAGTCTTGGAGGACCCCCAAACCAATTCAGTATCTCTACCCCCGGTACGTAGTGACTCAAGGCTAGTCCAAAAACTATTTCGGAGAGAACGAGCTATCTCTGCGTTTGATTAGACTTTCACTCCTCCCCACAAGTCATCCCCTCGGTTTTCAACCCAAGTGGGTTCGGTCCTCCACGCGGTATAACCCGCGCTTCAACCTGCTCATGGGTAGATCACGCAGTTTCGCGTCTACGGCCGTCGACATATTCGCCCTATTCAGACTCGGTTTCCCTATGGCTTCGGCCCGTAAGGCCTTAACCGAGCCGCCGACCGTAACTCGCCGGATCATTATGCAAAAGGCACGCCGTCACACGTAGCAAAAGCTATAGTGCTCCGACCGCTTGTAGGCGCATGGTTTCAGGTTCAGTATCCTCCCCTAGCAGGGGTTCTTCCCATCTTTCGGTCGCCCTACTGAGTTCACTATCGGTCGTCAGGGAGTATTTAGCCTTACGGGATGGTCCCCGTAGATTCAGTCGGGGTTCCACGTGACCCGACCTACTCAGGTACCCCTCGGGAGACGAACAACTGTCGCGTACGGGACTGTCACCCGCTATGGCCCACCTTTCCAGATGGTTCTGCTAGTCGCTCGTTTTCTTACTCCCATGTGAGAGGCCCTACAACCCCGCAGGGGAAAACCCCCGCGGTTTGGGCTATTTCCTTTTCGCTCGCCGCTACTCGGGAAATCGATTTTTCTTTCTTTTCCAGCGGTTACTGAGATGTTTCAGTTCGCCGCGTTCGCTACGTGAGCCTATGAATTCAGCTCACGTCAGTTCAGGAATCCCGGGATCAACGCTCGTTTGACAACTCCCCCGGGCTTATCGCAGTCTTCCACGCCCTTCAAAGCCTCCTGACGCCAAGACATCCCCCATGCGCCCTTAGTAGCTTGGCCACATGAATCCAACACTCGAAAGCATTTTCCTCACGGGGCTCACGCCACCGCATCGGACAATCTGCCGGCACTTCTCCGTCAGACGGTCCCGATCCAAGTAACGATTGCTCATGTGCGGCAACCGGCCCGAAGGTCGGCCGCCGCGTCTAAAGGCTCTCAGGTGAAACTCTTCCGGAGTGGGCTGAAACGAGAACCTCACGCGGAGCGTGAGGAATACGCGCCAGCATCCTCCGGTGTCGTTTACACCTTTAAGATGCCACTTAAATCACAACCGAATTGTCAAAGATCGCCAGGGCCGCTCCACCCTTGCGGGGGAAGCCTTCCTGCTGTCCGTTCGACAGGGCTCGGATTCCGTGAAGGGGCTCTTTTTCGGAATACGTGCCGCGTCGAACCACACACTTGTCAGCGGTTTGCGCTGACGAGCCTCTTAATATACAGGTGCCCGGAAGGGCTGTCAAAGGGCAAAAGGACTTTCCGAGAAAATTTTTTTCAGTCCCGGGACAGGCCCTTGCGGGGGGCCCCGGGCAGCGAACGGCTGCCTGGGACGCGAAATGCCTAACGAAAAACACGTGAGGAATTATATCGGCCAATCGCCCGCGTACAAGCCACCGAATTTCGGTGAACGGGAACCGGAGAGCCTCTCAAAGGCGTCCGTGAAGGTTGATTCCGTCTTGACTTTTTCTTGATGCCGTCCCGGCCGGTATTAGCGGCATCTTGATGCGGCTTATGGGTATACTTCCCCGTTGGAAACTTTTGGACTGTCCTTGGGGACGGTCTGGCTGTTGGAACGCCTGGAGAAGGTGAAACATGGGAGCGACTGTTTACCTGGTTGGGGGCGTCGTTTCGGCGCTGCTATTTGTCTACCTCATGCTGGCACTGCTCAAACCGGAGTGGTTCGCATGACCGCTCACGCCTTGCTGCAAATCGGATTGTTCCTGGCCGTCTTGATCCTGGTGGTCAAACCGCTCGGCTGGTACATGGCTCGGGTGTACGAGGGGAAGCCGTGCGGCCTGGGGTGGGCCGTGGAATGGCTGGAGCGGCTGCTCTACCGAGCGTGCGGCATCGATCCGAAGGAGGAAATGGCGTGGACGACTTACGCCAGGGCGATGCTCGTGTTCAATCTGCTGGGGATTGCGGTCGTTTACGCCCTTCAACGGATGCAGCATTTTTTGCCGTTGAATCCACAGGGCATGGCCGCCGTGCCGCCGGAGCTGGCCATGAACACGGCCGTCAGCTTCGCCACGAACACGAATTGGCAGAACTACGGCGGCGAGACGACGCTGAGCTACCTGACGCAGATGCTCGGACTGACGGTGCAAAACTTCGTGTCGGCCGCCACGGGCATGGCCGTATTGGTCGCCTTGATTCGCGGATTCGTCCGGCGTTCGTCGCGGACGATCGGCAACTTCTGGTTTGATCTGACGCGAAGCGTGTTGTATATCCTTCTTCCTCTCTCCGTCGCTCTCGCCCTGGCGCTCGTGTCGCAAGGCGTGGTGCAGTCGCCGCGGCCGTATCAGACGGTCGCGTTGATCCAGCCGACGACCGACGCCGAGGGAAAGACCGTCACGGAGCAACAGATTGCCGTCGGGCCGGCCGCTTCGCAGGTAAGCATCAAGCAGTTGGGCACCAACGGCGGAGGATTCTTCAACGCCAACTCGGCGCATCCACTGGAAAACCCAACGCCCCTGACCGGCTTCGTCGAGATGCTGTTGATCCTGCTCATTGCCGCTGCTCTTTGCTACACGTTCGGGCAGATGGTTGGCGACCGGCGACAAGGCTGGGCCGTGCTGGCGGCCATGTTGGCGATCTTCGTGCCACTACTATTCCTGGGGTGCTGGGCCGAGCAGGCGGGCAATCCCAAGCTGGCTGGGCTCGGCGTGGATCAGGTCGCCGGCGACCAACAATCGGGCGGCAACATGGAAGGGAAGGAAGCTCGCTTCGGCATTGCCCAGTCGGCCATTTGGGCGGCGGCCACCACGGCGGCCAGCAACGGCAGCGTCAACGCCATGCACGATTCCTTTACGCCGCTGGGCGGACTGGTTCCGATGTGGCTCATGCAACTCGGCGAGGTGGTCTTTGGCGGAGTCGGCAGCGGGCTGTACGGGATGCTCGTGTTCGCCGTCATCGCCGTGTTCGTCGCCGGGCTGATGGTCGGACGCACGCCCGAGTATCTCGGTAAAAAGATCGAAGCCTTCGAGATGAAAATGGCGGCCTTGATCATTCTGATCCCGCCGATGGTCGTGCTGACGGGCACGGCCGTGGCCGTGGCCGTGGCGACCGACTGTGGACGGTCAAGCATTCTGAACCCCGGACCGCACGGATTCAGCGAAGTGCTCTATGCCTTCTCCTCGGCGGGCAATAACAACGGAAGCGCTTTCGCGGGGCTCGCCGGCAACACGCCGTTCTACAACATCGCACTCGCTCTGGCGATGCTCGTCGCCCGATACTGGCTGGCGATTCCCGTGCTGGCCATCGCCGGCTCGTTGGCCCGAAAGAAGGCGACGCCCACGAGCGTCGGCACCCTGCCGACGCATACGCCGCTGTTTGTGGTTCTCCTGGTTGGGGTGGTCATTCTGGTCGGCGCTTTAACGTTTGTTCCGGCGTTGGCGCTGGGGCCGATCGTGGAACACTTGATGATAAGTGGATGATGCTTGTAGGTCAGGCTGTGCCTGACAACCAGAGAGATTGAGGTTGTTGATCGGCGTCAGGCACAGCCTGACCTACGAAGAAGGTGAATGAACGATGGCGGCCCAGGCAAAAACCCATTCTCTGTTTGATCCCGCGATTGTCCGCCACGCCGTGGTTGATTCCTTTGTAAAGCTCGATCCACGGCGTCAGGTCCGCAATCCGGTGATGTTCACCGTTTACGTCGGGAGCATCCTCACGACGGGGTTGTTTGTGCTGACGTTGCACGCTGGTGGAGAGGAGCCGGCATGGTTCATCTTCGCCATCTCGGCATGGCTGTGGTTCACCCTACTGTTCGCCAATTTCGCGGAAGCGATGGCCGAGGGCCGCGGCAAGGCGCAGGCCGATGCACTGCGACATGCCCGGCATCAGGTGCCCGCCAAGAAGTTCAAGTCCCACTCCCCTCTCCCCGTGGGAGAGGGGACGACAATCGACCCCGGCGACCTCACCGTGGTTCCCGGCTCCGACCTGCGTCGGGGCGATGTCGTTTTTATCGCGGCGGGCGACTACATCCCGGCCGACGGCGAAATCATCGAAGGCGTCGCCTCGGTGGACGAAAGCGCCATCACGGGCGAGAGTGCCCCCGTGATCCGCGAAAGCGGCGGCGACCGCAGCAGCGTGACCGGCGGCACACGAGTCCTGTCCGATTGGCTCGTCGTGCGAGTCACCGCCGACCCCGGCGAAACGTTTTTGGACCGCATGATCGCCATGGTCGAAGGGGCCAAACGTCAAAAAACACCCAACGAGATCGCCTTGGACATCCTGTTGGCCGGCATGACGCTCATCTTTCTGTTGGTCTGCGTAACGCTGCTGCCGTTCTCCCTGTTCAGCGTCGAGGCGGCCGGGCGCGGGTCGCCCATCACCGTCACCGTGCTCGTGGCCCTGCTGGTGTGTCTCATTCCGACGACGATCGGCGGGCTGCTCTCGGCTATCGGCATTGCCGGGATGGACCGGATGATCCAGACCAACGTAATCGCCATGTCGGGCCGGGCGGTCGAAGCGGCCGGCGACGTGGACGTGCTGTTGTTGGACAAGACGGGCACCATCACGCTTGGAAATCGCCAGGCCGTCGAGTTTCTGCCGGCCGCGGGCGTGGCGGCGTCCGTGTTGGCCGACGCCGCCCAACTGGCTTCGCTCGCCGACGAGACGCCGGAGGGCCGTAGCATCGTGGTTCTGGCAAAGAGCAAGCATGGGCTGCGCGGCCGCAATGTGCATGAACTCCATGCGACGTTTATTCCATTCAGTGCCCAAACCCGGATCAGCGGCGTCAATCTCGACGGCCGGCAAATTCGCAAAGGGGCCGCCGACGCCATCGAAAACTATGTGCGAGAACATCAAGGTCACTTTCCCGCCGAGGTGGCCGGTTATGTCGAGCAGATTGCCCATCAGGGCGGTACGCCCCTGGTCGTGGCCGAAGGAGGCAAGGCCCTGGGGGTCATTCATCTCAAGGACATCGTCAAGGGCGGAATGCGCGAGCGGTTCACGCAAATGCGGCAGATGGGCATCAAGACCGTGATGATCACCGGCGACAATCCGTTGACGGCAGCCGCGATCGCCGCCGAGGCGGGCGTCGATGATTTTCTGGCCGAGGCCACGCCCGAGACCAAGCTGAACCTGATTCGCAACTACCAGGCCGCCGGCCATTTGGTGGCGATGACCGGCGACGGCACGAACGACTCGCCCGCCTTGGCCCAGGCCGACGTGGCCGTGGCGATGAACACGGGCACGCAGGCCGCCAAAGAGGCGGGCAACATGGTCGATCTCGACTCGAACCCCACGAAACTCATCGAGATCGTCGAGATCGGCAAGCAGCTTCTGATGACCCGAGGGGCGCTTACCACGTTCAGCCTGGCGAACGACGTATCAAAATACTTCGCCATCATTCCGGCGGCATTCGTGGGCACCTATCCGGTGCTTGGACGGTTGAACGTCATGGGCCTGAAAACGCCGACCAGCGCGATCTTGTCGGCAGTCATCTTCAACGCTTTGATTATCGTGGTCTTAATCCCGTTGGCTCTTAAGGGTGTGCGGTATCGTCCCATCGGCGCGGCGGCCTTGTTGCGGCGGAATCTTTTGGTGTTCGGCCTTGGCGGCCTGATCGTGCCGTTTATCGGCATCAAGATGATCGACGTACTCCTGGCGGCACTGAATCTGGTTTAGGAGGACAGGCATTCCTGCCTGTCTTGTAATGAGTGGAACACGAAGGTCAATCTGACATTTCCAGACAGACAAGAATGTCTGTCCTCCTGAGTGGTTGAGAGACACATGTTGAAACAAATCCGACAAGCTGCGATGCTCCTGATCGCCTTGAGCGTCCTGACGGGCATCCTCTATCCCTTGGCCATCACCGGCATTGCGCAGGCGATCTTTCCCAAGCAGGCCAACGGCAGTCTGATCTATCGCGACGGCCGTCCGGTCGGCTCGTCGCTCATCGGCCAGTCGTTCACCGATCCAAAATATTTCTGGAGCCGCCCGTCGGCCACGTCGCCGATTGGCTACAATGCCGCGTCGTCGGCCGGCTCGAATCTTGGGCCGATGAATCCCGATCTGACAACCGCCGTCGAAGAGCGGATCGCCGCACTACGAAAGGCCGACCCGGGCAATGACGCGCCGATTCCCGTGGATCTCGTGACATCCTCCGCCAGCGGCCTCGACCCACACATCAGTCTGGCGGCTGCCGAATACCAGATCGCCCGGGTGGCAAAAGCTCGAGGAATGGAGACGGCCGTCGTGCGGCAACTGGTCGCCCGCCATACGGAAGGCCGCACCTTCGGCCTGCTGGGCGAACCTCGGGTGAACGTGGTAGAATTGAATATCGAACTGGATGATGAGTAGCGCTAAAAATGCTCTCAACCTATTAGCCATGGATGGCCTCGAAAAGGTTTCCATTTTGTCCCTTTTCTCTAGCCCAGGCGTTTACGCCTGCGGATCGAGAGGCCGTCATAGATGATTTTCTTTTTAGCTCCCTTCAGGGGGCGATGATTGGTTTGTTGGCGAAAATTGGTGAAGAATCAGTCCTCCGCGCCCCCTGAAGGGGGCTGAAGGAAAAAAAGGACATGATATTTTCGATCCGTCACCGCAGGCGTAAACGCCTGGGCTAGAGAAAAGACGCCTCGGCAAGCCAAAGCAGTAGATCAACGAAACCAATGACCACCCAACGCCCCAATCCCGACGCTCTGCTGGCCCGCGTGCAAGCTGAAGAGGCGAAGCAAGCTCGGGGAAAGCTTAAAATTTTCTTCGGGGCCGCGCCCGGCGTGGGCAAGACCTATTCCATGCTCGAGGCCGCTCGCAAGGCCGGCAAGGAAGGCATGGACGTGGTGGTCGGCTATATCGAGCCGCACTGCCGGCCGGAGACCCAGGCCCTGGTGCTCGGCCTGGACATGCTTTCTCGGCTCGAAATTCCTTATCGCGGGACGACGCTTTTTGAGTTCAATCTGGACGCGGCGCTCGCATTGCATCCGCAACTGTTGGTCGTTGACGAACTGGCCCACACCAACGCTCCCGGCGTGGCGCACACGAAGCGATGGCAGGACGTGATGCAACTCCTCGAAGCGGGCATCGACGTTTACACGACGCTCAACGTCCAGCATCTCGAAAGCCTCAACGACGTGATCGCGCAGATCACCGGCGTCGTGGTCCGCGAAACGGTGCCCGACGCGATCTTCGAGCAGGCCGACGAGGTAGAACTCGTGGACTTGCCGCCCGACGATCTCTTGGAGCGACTGCGGGAGGGCAAGGTCTATGTCCCCCGCGAGGCCGAACGGGCCATGGCCCATTACTTCACGAAGGGCAACCTGATCGCCCTGCGAGAACTGGCCTTGCGGCGAACGGCCGAACGGGTCGGCGAGCAGATGGACGTGTACCGCGACGAGCATGAGGTGAGCGGGACGTGGCCGGCCCGCGACCGACTTTTGGTGTGCGTCGGTCCCAGCCCCTTCGCCGGCCGATTGGTTCGCGCGACTCGTCGCATGGCGGCAAGCCTGAAAGCGCCCTGGGTCGCCGTTCACATCGAGACGCCCCATGACGCCGATCTTTCCGAAGCGGACAGAAAACAACTCACGCAAACCCTTCGGCTGGCCGAACAGCTTGGCGGCGAAACGACCACGCTCAGCGGACAGAGCGTCGCCGAGGAGCTGATCCAGTACGCCCGAAGCCGAAACGTCACGAGGATCGTCGTCGGCAAACCCAAACAACCACGGTGGAAGGAACTGCTGCGCGGCTCGCTGGTGTACGAACTGACGCGGAAGTGCGGCGACATTGATGTCTACGTCATCAGCGGCGATCCCCACCCCACGGCCACCCCTGCCGCGCCGCCTCGCTCGTCGCCCAGTTCTCGGGTAGATTATCTGTGGGCCCTGGCCGTGGTGTTGGGCTGTACCGGACTGAATGCGATTCTCGCGCGGCACCTTGAGCCGTCGAACCTGGTGATGATCTACTTGCTGGGCGTGGTAGCGGTTTCGATCCGACTTGGTCCCGGTCCCTCGATCCTTGCCGCCCTCTCCAGCGTTGCCGTATTCGATTTTGTCTTCGTGCCTCCTCGCTGGACGTTTGCCGTGGGCGACACGCAATACTTGCTCACCTTCGCGGTGATGCTTTTGACCGGCCTTGTGATTAGCACGCTCGCGGCCCGGGTGCAATTTCAGGTCCGGTCCGCCCGGCGTCGGGAGCGGCGCACGGCCGCGCTTTACGCGGTAAGCCGCGAGTTGGCGGCGACGCAAAGCCGCGAACAAATAGCCCAGATCGCGGCGCGGCACGTCACGGCGGCCGCCGAGGTTCGCGCGGTGGTGCTCTTGCCGGGAGAAAAAGGGGATAAGTCCAATTTGCCGGAACGGCCCGGAGGGTGCTTCGCACAAATTGGACTTATCCCCTTTTTCTCCGACGCCGCCGGTTTCGCCTTGAGCGCTCACGAGGAGGCGGTCGCCAAGTGGGTGTTTGAGCATGGGCAAACGGCGGGCCGGGGAACCGCCACGCTTCCCGGTTCGGAAGGCGTCTATCTGCCGCTCCCCACCTCGCGCGGGACCGTCGGTGTGCTCGGCGTGATTCCCTCGGACCCGGCGCACACCGTGGACATCGAGCAGCTTCATCTCTTGGAGGCGTTCGCCGGTTTGACGGCCCTGGCGTTGGAACGGGCCGATCTCGAAGCAGAAGCCGATCAGATTCGGCTGGACATCGAGACCGAGCGATTGCGCAGTTCTCTGCTCAGCGCCGTGTCGCACGACTTGCGAACGCCGAATCGGAACGGCTGAACCGGCTCGTGGCAAATCTGCTGGACATGACTCGCCTGGAGGCGGGGGCACTGGAAATACGAAAACAATGGCAACCGGTCGAGGAGGTAATAGGAGCCTCGCTGGCCAGACTCTCCCGGCAATTGAAGGACCGCGCGGTTACGACCGACATCGCACCCGACTTGCCGTTTGCCCCGTTCGACGATTTGCTCATTCAGCAGGTGCTCGTCAATCTGCTGGAAAACGCGGCCCGGCACACTCCCGCCGGCACGCCGATCGACATTTCCGCTCGCCGTGAGGAGGATTCGATTGTTGTCGAGGTTGCCGATCGTGGTCCCGGACTGCCGCCCGGCGATCCGCACCGGCTGTTCGAGAAGTTCTATCGGGCGGGAAAAGGGGACAGGTCCAATTTGTGCGAAGCCCCCTCCGGGCCGTTCCGGCAAATTGGACCTGTCCCCTTTTCCCCGGGTGTCCCCTTTTCCCCGGGAGCCGGCCTGGGCCTGGCGATCTGTCGTGGCATCGTGCAATTGCACGGCGGCAAGATACAGGCCGAGAATCGACCGGACGGCGGCGCGGTCTTTCGGTTCTCCCTGCCCTTGGAAGGCACACCCCCGGACGTAGCACGCGAAGAACCGATCTCCGCGGAGCCCGACACTCCTGGCACGGGAGGGGGACCATGACCACCGAAGGCCCCAAGATACTCTTGATCGAAGACGAGCAGGAAATCCGCCGGTTCCTGCGCGTGTCACTGGTGGGCCAAGGCTATCGGCTCGTCGAATCGACCACGGGCCGCGACGGCGTGATGCAAGCCGCCACTCAGCAGCCCGACTTGATGATCCTGGACCTGGGCCTGCCCGACATCGACGGCATGGAAGTCATCCGCCAGGTCCGCGAGTGGTCGCACATGCCGATCATCATCCTCTCGGCCCGAGGGCAGGAGCATCAGAAGGTCGAAGCCCTCGACGCCGGCGCGGACGATTATCTGACCAAACCGTTCAGCGTCGGCGAACTGGCGGCCCGCATCCGCGTCGCCCTGCGACACGTCGCCGAGGAGGGCGTCGAATCGGGTGAATCGGTCTTCGTTCTCGACACCCTTCGGGTCGATCTCGCTCGCCGTCAGGTGTTCGTCGATGACGAGGAAATCCACCTGACGCCCATCGAATACCGCCTGCTGACCACGATGATCCGCTACGCCGGCAAGGTGATCACCCACCGTCAGCTTCTCAAAGAAGTCTGGGGACCGGATAGCGCTACCGAAACCCACTACCTCCGTGTCTACATGGCCCAACTTCGCCGCAAGATCGAGGCCGACCCCGCCCGACCGAGATTCCTCCTCACCGAACCCGGCGTGGGCTACCGTCTAGCGTTGCCGTGACGCGATCGTCGATTCTTTCGCGTCGGTTTTTTCGCGTCGGTTCCGCGCGGAGCAAAAAAATCGCCTCTTGACGACGGCACGAAATTGCCGCAAACTATTGGGGCGTAATACTCTTGCGAGAGTGGCGGAATTGGCAGACGCGCTGGACTTAGGATCCAGTCCCGAAAGGGGTCGGGGTTCGAATCCCCGCTTTCGCATTTTGGGGGCGAATGGCTATCATATTGGGCGGTGGAATTCTCCGGAGTTGATCCAGGACCGTTTCATGAGGGTCCAGACGTCGATGGCCAGACGCTCGCGGAGGTAGCGATAGGGGAGCCAGCCGTAGCCGTGGTCGCCCCAATCGGCGCCCCACGAATTGCGAATCAGCAGGGCGCCTTTTTCGGAGTGGACGCGAATGTTGTCGTCGTAGCCGACGGCCAGAGCGGCCATGCCCCCGCGAATGCCGTCGAAAACGGCCGGGTAGGGGATCTCGGGCTCTTGGGTGACGGCGGTCGAGACGGGATATCCCAGGACGCTGGGAAAGCCGGCCGCGAGGAACGATCGCATCTCTTCGAGGACTTCTTCTCCGCCGGAATGCCGGGCGTCGAGTCGGAGAAAGCGGATCTTGTTGAACCGGCGCGCGAAGCCGTAGGTGAACGTCGGGGGCCGGCGAGCCAAGGCCGCGGGATCGTAGGGCCAGTATTCCTCGGGCGGTCCGCCCAGGCAAACCAGGGACTTGAGCACGGCGCGAAGCGAGACGCCGTGGTCCGGGGGCTGGCCGAGCAGCCGTTCGGCGTTGGCGTGGATGAACAGCCTGGAGGGGCGGAGAATCCGGCCGGTCGCGCGGCGTTCGAAATACTGCACCAGCGCGATGCAAGCGTGAACGCAACAGGTGGGAAGGCCGCCTTGGTCCTGGACGGGGGTACAGAACTCGCGCCAGTCGACGCGAGGAGGAGCGTCGGCCGGCGCCGGCTTCAATCGTTCAAGCAGATTCCGCACGGCGTCGTGCCCGACAAGATAATCGCGATGATCGGGCAGGTCGGGCTGCCATCCTCCTTTGCGATGATCGATGTCCATGGTCGAGGTCGCACGGTATGACTTGAGGTTTTGGGGCTCAGGCTTCCGGCGCGCGATGCCTGGCGAGGATTTCCCAGCGAACGCCCTGGCCGAGGCCGTCGGCGTGGAAATGAATGAGCCGGTGGCGCTGCCGACGATTGAGCGAGTTGATCGTGTCGTGCAATCGGCGCTGGGGGTCAATGTCGGGCGCGTGGGGCAGGGGGTCGTCGATTTTCGGCGGCCAGCGTTCCTCCTCGAACACCGCGAGGACGATCTCCTGATTGGGCGCGGGCACTTTGAATTCCTTGACGATGTTCGCGTTCACCCGAAGTTGACGGCGATCGCGGTCCCACGTCGGCACGAGGCTTGCCGGCGTTCCGGGCTCAAACAAGGACGCCACGGCCGGTTTTTTTTCGGCCGGCATCCGGGCGTCGCTCGTCTCGGCGAAATGTTGCACGAGCCGGCTTCCCTCCTCGGTGACGATCAGGCACGTGCGTTTCGAGAGCCTCAGACTTTGGCACGCCACGAACTTTCGGCACGGGTCCACGGCCGACGTCACTTCACATGCGTGTTGCACGAACCGGTGGTGAATGAGCCAGCGAACGTCGTTGCAGGTCAATCCCAGGCGGCGGAGTTCGGACCATTCGACGGAGAACTCCCAGGGGTCTTCGGAGAGATCGAGGGCGTGGGCGTACGATTCCCGGAGGAATTGCAGTCCCGCGCGGACGTGCAAGAGCATGGCGTCGTCCTTGGCGGTCATTTCGCGGGCGGAAAACATGCCGAGTCGTCCCGGGTTTGGGAGTTTTGTCGCGGGGCTCGCCGCCTCGAGCGTGCCGTCATGGTCCCACGACGACGCCGAAATCGGCCGCGGCCTTCCCGCCAGTGCTTCGTGCGTCGCACTCATTGCCATGCTCCCTTATGGTTCGTCTCGCGTCATCGCGAAATGGTTACGCGACTGGAAATGCTACCCAGCATTGTTGCGGCGAACCCGCCCGCGCCAAGTGCGTCAACCTGTCGCGCCGCGACAAGCTGTCCCACGGTTCTTATGCCGTGGCGGTCGACGGCCGCCACGCACGGCGAACATCGGCCAATTTTAAAACGACTTGCACGATTGTCGGGACGGCGCGGTCCTGTCCGTGAGCGAGTCTCGCCGGCGCTTTACGATGGTCTGGATAATTTGCGGTGTGCCGGCAAGCGATACCACCCGGGATTGAGCGTTCCTGGAATTGCATAAGTCTATGTTGTCTACCCGCTGTTTTGTTCTCGCGTGCGCCACCCAACGAACGATTCTTGCCGTTCCGGCAATTTCAAAACACGCGCCGCGGGTGGACACTTGGTATTGCCCGTCAAGGCGGTCCTTGGGCCGAGCCGGCGGCGCCGGTGGAGATCCGGGGGCGATGTTCGGGCGATCCGGCGACGCGAGACTGGTCCGGCCGTTTCTCATCCCTAGAATGACCTGACCGAAACAGGATTCGGCCGATGATCGGGCTGCGCCCGCGGGGTTGCTCCCGGATCGAATCACGGATCCTATTTTATTTTTCCGTTACTCCGAGGAGGCGTGAGATGTCACAGGCATTAGCCGCATGGGCGCGAACACGTTGGAGCGCGCAATCGCGTTTGGAAAAAAGGATTCGAGGGGCCGGCCGCCGCCGCTTGCGACTGGAAGCCTTGGAGCAACGAACCTTGTTGAGTGTTTCTCCAACGTTGCTGGACGCGAACCTTTCGGCGTCGCGCGCGAGGGACGGACAAACGATCACGGTGGGTTACGAGATCGACAGCCAAGAGGCCGTGACGGTCGTTTTGGATTTTTCGATCCTGGGCGACGACGGCGTCGTCGCGAGGGACGCAACCCATGCGGTTTCGGTCGAAGTCGAGGCGGGCGTGCATTGGTATACCCGGGAGTTCACCATCAACTTGCCGCCGGGCGCGCTGTCCGGCGAGTACGACGTGACTTGGAGCCTCGACACGGGCGCGGCGGACGACGCCTCGATGACGGGCGTCGATGCGCTGTCGATCGATCCGCCGATCGAGGTCCGCGTGCCGGTGCTCATGTATCACAACGTGGCGAGCACGGCCTTGGACTTCTACACGACGACGACGGACGAGTTCGCCGCGCAGATGCGGGCATTGAAGGCGTACGGCTATACGGCGGTGTCGGTCGAGGACGTGCTCGACTATCGCGCGGGAGTCAAGACGCCGCCTGAGAAACCGGTGCTGATCACGTTCGACGACGGGCACGAGAGCCTGCTGACGATCGTGCTGCCGATCCTGGCCGATCCGGCGATCGACTATCAGGCGACGGCGTTCATCAATACGGCGGGCGTGCGGCCGGAGGACGTGCCGGGCGGGTATCCGACGGACCCGTTGAGCTGGTCGCAGATCCGCGAGTTGGACGCCAGCGGGCGGATCGACATTCAGTCGCACACGGTGAATCACCTGAATCTGACTGCTTTGGACGCGGAGGCGCTGGCGGCCGAATTGGCGGATTCGAAGGCCGCGATTGAGCTGGAATTGGGCGGCGACGCGCGGGTGACGTGTCTTGCTTATCCGTACGGCACTTACGACGAAACCGTGGCAATGGCGATGTGGGAGGCGGGCTACGCGTCGGGGTTCGAGGTGTACGACACGGTGGAGTACGCGTGCGCCGACAAGTTCGCGATGGATCGAATCCAGATGGATTGGGACACGTCGGTCGATCTCAATCAAAGCGGCTGGTATGCGTTCTTCATGTCGAGGATCGAGGATCCGGACGTGCGGATTCCCAACCTTTCGGTCACGGGAGTCCAGTTCCTCGACCCGGCCACGGGCGACCCGGTCGACGTGACGCGCGTCGCGCCGGGTCAGACGGTGCTCGTCCGCGTGGAGGTGAATAACCGGGCCGCGCCGGCGGGAGTGACCGCCACGTTGAAACTGGATTCCGACGCCGACCCGGCCAACGGCATTGTGTACGACAGCCACGCGGCGACGCCCGGCGAGGACGATTTGGCGGTGTGTCCGTGGGGTGAGTCGTCCTTCGAGTGGACGTGGACGGTTCCGAGTGACGCGCCGCCGGGCGCGTATTCGCTGAACGTGAGTTTTCACGATCCGTTGTACGTGCTGCATTTCAAAGACCCGGGCTGGCAATCGGCCGTTTTCGAGGTACACTCGCCGGCGCAGACGCCCTCGCTTGTGGACGCGAATCTTTCCACGTCGCACGCGAGGGACGGCCAGACGCTCACGGTGGGCTATCAGATTCAAAGCGGCGAAGCCGCGTCGGTGACGCTGAATTGCACGATTGTCGGTGCCGACGGCATTGCCGTGCGGGACGCGGTCCACGCGGTTTCGATCGACGTCGAGGCGGGCACGCATTGGTATACGCGAGAGTTCGCCCTCCGTCTGCCGCCGACGGCCGTGCCCGGGGAGTATGACGTCACTTGGAGCGTCGACACGGGCGCGACGGAGGATAGCAGCTTGACGGGTGTCGCCGCATTGACGATTGACGCGCCGATCGAGGTCCGCGTGCCGGTGCTCATGTATCATAACGTGGCGGCCACGGCGACGGACTTATGGACGACGACGACCGAAAACTTCCTTGCGCAAATACGGGCGCTAAAGGCCTACGGTTATACGGCCGTGTCGGTCCAGGACGTGCTCGACTATCGCGCGGGCATCAAGACCCCGCCGGACAAGCCGGTGCTGATCACGTTCGACGACGGGTATGAGAGTCTGGCGACGATCGTGTTGCCGATCCTTGCCGATCCGACGATCGATTACCAGGCGACCGTGTTTGTCAGCACGGCCAGCGTACGGCCGGAGGGCGAACCGGGCGGGTATCCGACGGACTCCTTGAGTTGGTCGCAGATACGCGAGTTGGAGGCCAGCGGGCGGATTGACGTGCAATCGCACACGGTCAATCACCTGGACCTGACGACGCTGGACGCCCAGACGCTGGCGACGGAGTTGGCCGATTCGAAGGCCACGCTCGAACAAGAGCTAGCCGGCGAACAGGTCACGTGCATCGCCTACCCGTTCGGCGAGTGCGACGCCACGGTGAAAATGGCGGCATGGGAAGCGGGGTACGCCAGCGCGTTTCAGGTTTATGCCGACGCGGTCGAAATGACCTGTGCCGACAACTTCGGCTTGGAACGGGTCCAGATCGATCGGAATACGTCGCTGCAACTTGACCAGGGCGGCTGGTACAACTTCTTCATGTCGAGGATCGAGGATCTCGACGTGAAAATCCCCAATCTGGCCGTGACGGGAATCCAATTTCTCGATGCAACCACCAAGAAGCCGCTCGACATCACGAAAGTTCAACCGGGCCAGGGCGTGTTGATCCGCGTCAGCGTGAATAATCGGGCCGCGTCGGCGGGAGTGATTGCCACGCTGAAGCTGGACTCGGACCGCGATCCGACGAACGGCGTCCTCTTCGACAGCCATGCCGCGACACCCAGCCAGGACGTCTCGGCGGCATGTCCTTGGGGCACGACGAAGCTCGAGTGGACGTGGCGGGTCCCGGCAAATGCGTCGCTGGGACAGTATTACATGGACGTGAGTTTCCACGATCCGCAATACGTGCTGGGCTTCAAGGACACGGGCTGGCAATCGGCGTTCCGCGTGGCGAAAACGCCTTTGAACGGACCGATATCCATGTTTTGGCGAGCGACGAAGCTCATTTGGTCTTACACGCGATCGCTCCATGATCAGTCGGCCGCACTTGACGCGGCGATCGAGGACTTGAGAATACCGTTGACCGATGCGCCCGCGGCCAGCTCGCCGTCGACGGTGTCCAA
>Ga0209342_10000453_pt1 | contig 47345 bp, 46 predicted proteins | sample RifCSP16_2_FD_184023 | JGI IMG/M metagenome (GOLD analysis project Ga0209342, IMG submission 184023) | Soil microbial communities from Rifle, Colorado - Rifle CSP2_sed 16_2 (SPAdes) (version 2) | ecosystem: Environmental > Terrestrial > Deep subsurface > Rock core/Sediment | place: Rifle...
CCCGCTACGAGCTGTCGCTTCCGGAAAAGCGGCCCTTCTTCCTCGAAGGGAGCGAACTCTTCCGGCAGCGAATCCGCACGTTCTACTCACGTCGGATCGCCGATATCCGCGGGGGCGCGAAGCTCAATGCCAAGCAGGGCCCCTGGACCGCCGCCCTCATCTGGGCGAACCAGAATCCGCCCGTGGGGATGCCGGCCGCCAATTTCGCCGTGGCTCGACTGCAACGCAGCGTCTCGGGACGCTCCAACGTCGCGCTGATGGTCGCGGATCGCCTTCGAGACCGGCTGCACCAGGGAGCGGCCAGCGCCGACGCCACCTTGTTCTTCACCAAGACGCTCGGGTTCACGGGCCAGTGGGTCGAGACCTTTGGACCCTTCGACCAGGGCACCCGTGCGTTTTTCCTACGTCCATCCTACGACGCGCCCACCGGCCACTTCCACCTACGCTACAGCCATCTGGGCGAGAACCTGGCCGACAACGGGGACGCCGTGGGCTTCATCCGCGACGACGACCGCCGCGAGTTCGATTCCGCGATTTCCAAGCTGCTCAGCATCCGAGCCGGCATCCTGCAGCAGCTCGATTACAGCTCCAACTACAACATCTTCTGGAGTCAGGCCGGACTGCTGCGGAGCTGGGAGATCGTGCAGGGACTGGAACTGGAGCTTCGCAACCGGTTCAGCCTCGAGCTGGGCCACGTGGAAGACTTCCAGCGGTTCGAACAGGACTTCCGCAACCGGGCGACCGAGGTGACCGTCGGCTACAACACTCGCGAGTATGAATCCGTCTCGTTCGGCTACCGCTTCGGGCGCAACTTCGGCTCCGCGCTCCGACTGTGGACCGCGGAGGCGGCGTACAAGCCCACCCCCCAGCTCTCCGTGGAATATGAACTGGAGCGACTCACCCTCGATCCGGACCCGGATGGCGAGAGCACCTGGATCCACATCGTCCGGGCCAATCAGTTCTTCACGCCCGACCTCTTTATTCGGGTGTTCTTCCAGACCAACAGCGTCCTCGATCGGGAGAGCGTGCAGGCCGTCCTCGTGTGGCGGTACCTGCCGCCGTTCGGCACGCTCCAACTGGCGTTTCAGAAGGGGACCGCGGGGTTCGGCGGACGACCCGCACAAGGGAACACGCTCTTTCTCAAAGCCACCGCGGTCCTATGACGCGGCCTACGGCGGCTTACCTCGCCCGTGATCAGAGAGCTTGTGCCAACACGCTCGCGGTGACGCCTCACACCGCGAGGTCCTCGAGCGCGGCTTCGTCGCCAATCCCGACCCGGATCTCGCGTTCCCCGAACAGCCAGTAGAGCGCCGGCAGCACCACCATGTTGAGCGCGAGCGACGACAGCAGCCCACCCAGGATCACGATCGCCATCGGCGTTTGCAGCTCTTTGCCCGGCTCGCCACCGCCCAGTGCCAGCGGGATGAGCGCGAGACCGGCGCACAGCGCCGTCATGAAGATCGGCGACAGTCGTTCGAGCGACCCCCGGACGATGGCTTCGCGGAACGGCACTCCGTCGACCAAGAGATGCCGGTAGTGCGCGATGAGCAGGATGCCGTTGCGCACGGCGATGCCGAAGAGCGTCACGAAGCCCACCAGCGAGGCGATGCTCACGATGCGCGAGGTCAACAGGACGGCCAGCACGCCGCCGATCAACGCGAGCGGCAGGTTCGCCATGATCAGGATCGCCACGCGCGCCGAGCGGAAATCCGCAAAGAGAATGAGGAAGATCGCGGCGATCGAGAGCAGGGACAGCAAGGCGATCGTCCGCGTGGCCTCCGCCTGACTTTCGAACTGGCCGCCGTACTCCACGTAGTACCCCGCAGGCAGCGTGACGGCCTCGCGGACGCGGCGCTGGATGTCCGCCACCGTGCCTCCGAGATCCCGCCCGGCGACGTTGGCCTGCACCACGATCTTTCGCTGGACGTTCTCCCGCGAGATCGTGTTCGGGCCCCGCTCGACCGTCACTCGCGCGAGCTGCTGAAGCGGCACGCGCGCGCCGGTCGGCGTGTTGAACGACACGTTGGCGATCCCCTCCGCGCTGGAGCGCAGCGCCGGCGGGAACCGCACGACCAGGTCGAAGCTCTTGCCTTCCTCCAGCACCTGCGAGACGACTTCGCCGTTGAAACCAACGTCGATGGCCTCGGCGAGCCCGCCGGCAGTCAGGCCGTAGCGGGCCATCGCCTCCCGGTCGGCCCGGATGCGGAGTTGCGGCACGTCCATCTGCTGCTCGACTTGCAGGTCCGCGACGCCCGCGACGCCGGCGATGGCATCCCGCACCTCGGCGCCGAGCTGGCGCAGGCGGTAGAGGTCGGGGCCGAAGATCTTCACGGCGATGTTGGCCCGCGTCCCCGAGAGCATGTGATCGATGCGGTGGCCGATCGGCTGCCCGAGGGTCACGCTGGTGCCCGGGATGGCAGCCACTTCCCGCCGCAACTCCTCGAGCAGCCGCTCCTTGTCCACCCCGTCGCCTAGCGTGACATCGATCTCGGCCGCGTTCACTCCCTGGGCGTGTTCGTCCAGCTCCGCGCGACCCTGCCGCCGGTCCGTGTTCCGCACGCCCGGCTTGGCCAGCAGCATCTCCTCCACGCGGTTGCCGATCCGGTTCGCCTCGTCCAGCGAGGTGCCGGGGACCGTCACCACCGACACGGTCAACGCCCCTTCATTGAACTCGGGCAGGAAGGCGGTCCCGAGGAACGGCACCGCGGCCAGCGTCAGCCCCAGGGCGAGGCCGGCGGCCCCGAGAACCAGCTTGGGGCGTGCGAGCACGGTGTCGAGCGTCCGCGCGTAGCGGGCCTTGAGCCACCGGACTAGCGCGCTCTCGCGCTCCTCGATCACCGCCCGCGCCTGCGGCAAGAGGTAGGCGCACAGCGCCGGGGTGACCGTCAGCGCCACCAGCAGGGACGCCAGGATGGACACGACGTACGCGAAGCCGAGGGGGCGGAGCAGCCGCCCTTCCACCCCGCTCAGAAAGAAAAGTGGCAGGAACACCACGATGATGATCAGTGTGGCGTTCACGATCGGCGCCCGGATCTCGCGCGAGGCGTCGTAGATCACGCGGAGCGCCAGGCGGCGGTCCGGCTCCGGGCGATGGTGGTTCTCCTTCAGCCGCCGGAACGCGTTCTCCACGTAGATGATGGCGTCGTCCACCAGCGCGCCGATCGCGATCGCCATCCCTCCCAACGTCATGGTGTTGATGGTGATGCCGAGCAGGCCCATGCCGAAGATCGCCACGACCAGCGAGAGTGGAATCGCGAGCACCGAGATCGCAGTCGCCCGGACGTTCCAGAGAAACAGGAAGATGATGACGACGACGAGGACGGCGCCGTCGCGCAAGGCAGCCAGCACGTTGTCAATCGCCACCCGGATGAAGCTCGCCTGGCGGAACAGGTCGGCGTGGATCTCCATATCCGCCGGCAACGTGCGCTGGACATCGGCGAGCTCCCGCTCGATGCGGCGGGTCAGCTCGAGCGTGTTCGCGCCGGGCTGCTTCAGCACGGCGAGCACGACGCCGGGCTCTCCGTCAACCGACCCATCGCCGTACTTCGGCGCGGGACCGACCGCCACGTCCGCTACTTGCCCGAGCAGCACCGGCACGCCGCCTCGTACCGCGACCACCGTCCGCGCCACGTCGCCGGCGCTCTGGATCCGCCCGATGCCGCGGATCACGTACTCCTGTCCTCGATCCATGTACACGCCGCCGGCCGCGTTCGCGTTCGAACCCTCGGCCGCGGCGAGCACCTCCCCGAGCGTCACGCCGGTCGCGAGCATGCGTGCGGGATCGGCCAGTACCTGGTACTGCCGCACCTCGCCGCCGATCGGGATCACCTGCGCCACGCCCGGCACCGCGAGCAGCCGGCGGCGGATGGTCCAGTCGGCTACGGTGCGCAGGTCCATGGGCGACTGGGGGCCGGTGAGCCCGATCATCATGATCTCCCCCATGATGGAGGACACCGGGGCGAGCACCGGTGGCGAGACCCCGGCCGGCAGCGCCGCTGCCACGGTCTGGAGCTTCTCCGACACGATCTGGCGATCGCGGAAGATGTCGGTGCCCCACTCGAACTCCACCCAGACTACGGAAATGCCCTGCGCCGTAGACGAGCGCACCCGCCGGACGCCGGTGGCGCCGTTCACGGCGGTTTCGATGGGAAAGGTGACCAGCGCCTCGACCTCCTCGGGGGCCATCCCGTGCGCCTCGGTGAGCACGGTCACGGTCGGGGCGGTGAGGTCCGGAAACACGTCCACTGGCATGCGCGCGGCGATCCACGACCCCGCGGCAAGCGACAGGGTGGCGGCCGCCAGCACCAGGAACCGGTTCCGCAGCGCCCAGGCGATCAATCGGTCGAGCATCGTGGAATCCCCCTAGTGCTCGTGGCCTTCCGCGGGCACGCTGGTCGAGAGCGAGGCCAGGCGGACCTGATAGACCGCTCCGGTCACTACCCGCTCCCCCGGGGCCAGGCCCGCGACTACCAGAACGCGCTCCCCATCACTCGCCCCGACAGTCAGGGTGCGCTTCTCGAACGCTTCGCCGGCCGTCTGCACGTAGGCGATGGGCCGGCCGTCCTCATCCAGCACGGCCGAGGCCGGAATGAGCACGCCGTCGGCCCGCTCGCCGGTCGGGACGCTGACCCGGGCGTTGGCCCCGATGGGAATGGCGCGATCGGCGTTGGCAACCTCGTAGAGCACCGGCACCGTGCGCGTGAGCGGGTCCATCACGCTGCCGACGGAGACCACGCGCGCCGCGCGGAACAGGCGTTCGGAACCCTCCAGCCGAAACGTGGCCGGCGCCGAGCGATCCACTCGTGGTGCGGCCTCCACCGGCACGTTGACCTTGAGCCAGACCAGCGACGGGTTGACCACGGTGAACAGCACGGTCCCCGCTTCGACGCGGCTTCCGGCGACGAGTTGCCGCTCGCCGATCACGCCGGCGATGGGGGCCTGGAGCTCCAGGCGGCCCCCACTGGTTCCGCCGCCACCCGCGAGCCCCGCCATGGCCTCGCGCGCCGCCTGCAGCCGGATCTCGGCCTCGCGCAGCCGGCGCTGGGAGATCGCCTCCGCGGCATAAAGCCGCATCGCTCGTTGGTACTCGTCCTCCGCGTTGCGCAGCTCCGCGCGCGCCTGGGCCACGGCGCTGCCGCTCTCGCCGAGCGCCGGCGTGATCACGGCGAGAACCGCGCCGCGTTCCACCCACCGACCGACCGGCGGCGCCCGGGTCGCCGCGTCCAGATCCACCAGACCACCGACCGGGGCGACCACTTGCGCCAGCCGCCCGGCCCCGGGGCTGATCACGCCCGTCGCCTCGAACCTGCCCGCCAGCCGACCGGGCAGCGCGAACGCCGTGCGAAAGCCTGGCGTTTTCCACTGCTGCTCCTTGAGGAACCCGATCTCCCCACCTGGGGCCTCGGCGGCTGCGGGCACCTCGCCCGCGGCGTCGAACACGCGGAGCCCCTCGACCAGGATGCTGTCCCGAGCCTGCGGGCTCTCGACCAGGATCACCAGATCGTAGTCGCCGGGCCGCCCGAACTCCGCCGTGGGGCCGTAGATCCCGGGCAAGCGCGGCCCATTCTGCACCACCACCACCGGCTCATCACCGTCACGCGGCTGGAACCGGAAGGTGACCGTGCCCGACCGGAGCGGCGCGAAGTCGGTCAGGTCCGTGAGGTGCACGGCTAGCTTCGCCGGTCGCCCCACGATGAGCGCCGGGTGTTCCATGAATAGCTCGGTCGAATCCGTCCACTGCGTGACGGCCCCGCCCGGCAGCTCGTCATCGAAGGCGCCATCGTTCTCGGCACCCAACGCGCAGCCGGTCAGAGCGAGGAGGATCCACACGCGTGTCTTCACGTTCCGTCTCCTTCGTGTTACGGCAGCAAAGCAACGCCGGTCGCCCGCTCCAAAGCGGCGCGCCGGACGATCGCTTCGGCTTGAAGTGCGGCGTAGCTCGCCTCCGCTTCCTGGTAGGCCCGCACCGCGTCGAGCCATTCCACCAGCGTGATCGCACCTTCGGCGTAGGCGGTCTCCGCAGCACGGAGCGCGGCCGCGGCTTCGGCACCAACCGCGGGCTGGAGCGCCGCCAGCTGGGTTTCGGCCGCCCGGAGGGCACCGTACGAATCCGCGGCTTCACGGACGGCGCGGCGACGCTCTGCGTCGAGCAGCGCATCGCGCTCTCGGGCGTCGGCCACCGCCGCCGCCGAGGCACCACTGCGGCGGTCCCAAAGCGGAAGAGGCAGGGCCACGCCCGCCACCAGCCCGTCGAGCCCGCCGCCACCCGCCACGCGCTCTCTCTTGAAGCCCACGGAGGCCACCGGCACGGGGATGCGCTCCCGGCGCGCCGCCCGGGCGGCCGCCTGGGCCGCCGCGGCTTCGAGTTCAGCGGCAACGACCTCAGGTCGCGCCCGCAAGGCCAGCTCTGCAAGGGAATCAGCCGAGAGCACGGATTCGACCGCCGGCAGCGCGCCAGGGAGTCCGGCGAGAACCAGCGAGTCTGCCAGAACGGCGACCAGTTCGCCCAGGATCAGCCTCGCACGGCCGCGCTCGAGCACCGCCTCGGCGCGCACGCCGGCATACCGTGCCGCTTCGAGCGCGATCCGGCGCGCCTCGTAGCCCGACACGTCGCCCGCGGCAAGCCGCTCAGCGCTCTGCCGCTGGGCTCGCTGGAACGCCCCCGCCGCCCGTTCGGCGAGCGCGGCCCGCCGCTCGGCCGCCACGGCCCCGGCGTATGCCCGCGTGACCTGGAAGTCCAGCTCGGCCTGAGCAGCAAGCAGGCGGGCCTCGGTGGCCTCCCGCGCCAGGCCCGCCGCTTCGCGCCGCGCTCCCCGCACGCCGGTCAGCTCGATGGGCTGCTCCAGCGCCGCGATGGATTGCGAGTTCAGCGTGCCGTTCTGGCCCGCAGATTCGTAGCCGTAGGAGAGCGTTGGGTTGGTGAATGCACCGGCCTGTCGTTCTGAACCGCGCGCCGCGGCCACGATTTGCCGGGCAGCCTCCAGCGCGGGGCTCACTTGCCGAGCCCGAGCGCGCGCCTGGGCCAGGGTGACCGCTCCCGGCGCTTCCTGCGCAGCAAGGTGTACGCCTGGTGCGCAGCTCAGCGCCACGAGAGCAAGGCGAAGAATCGTCTTCAATGGCCCGTCTCCTGCCACCACCGTTTGGAGGGTGGCAACGAATCATGAGGGTGCGACCCTGCCGCTCCATCGGAGCGCAGGGCGCTTTACGAATTCGGGTTGTGGCGCGAGCCAGGTCGCGGCCGAGCTACAGGCCGGCCACCTGGATCAAAGGAGCGGAGGCGATCGCGGGTTCGGAGGGTCGTGCGACAGGTGGCTTCGGTGCAGCCAGGCCCGCGCGAACGCTGCAGGTGCGCTGACGGCCGGCCGTGCCCCACAGTGGGACACTGGCACGGGCACCAGCACGGCTGGGAACTTCGATGGGTCCCGGGACGAAGGGATGCCATCCAGCTGGACGTGTTCGTGGCTGGCGCCGGTTCGCTGAGGCGAGACCTCCGACCCTCCGTCCGGGCGATCGAGCCAGGCGACGTGGTGCGCGGCGTGGTCGCCGGCGTGCGCGTGATCGATGGCGTGCGCCAGCGCCGAGCCGGGGGCGGCGCTGGAAACCAGCAGCCCTACGGCGGCGGCAACGGACCGGAGTTCACGCGCGCGGCACATCTCGGCTCAAGCTAAGCGTCCACGGGGCCCATTGGCTAGGGAGGACGTGCAGAAGAGAGGCGCCGGGCGGATTCGAACCGCCGAATAGAGGTTTTGCAGACCTCTGCCTTACCACTTGGCTACGGCGCCTTGGGGGCCTGTAACTTCGCCGGGCCCCACCACTTTCTCAACCCTGCCTCACCCGCATCTCGTCTTCATACTCGGCCGTCACGAGCCGATACACCTTATTGACGGATCGGCGCCGGCTACGCAGCTTGGGGCGTCTCTCCAGGGACGGCGATGTCCCAGACATCCGCACAACTGGATTACGTCCCCTGGCCTACCGGCGAACGCCGTCGTCCGGCCGACCGCCGCCTCGGCGAGCGCCGGCTCGAGCTGGTCGGCGTCGAGGCGGAGCGCCGGCTCGGCGCTGACCGGCGCCGGCCCGTCGGCCGCCGAGAATCGGCCAGCGGCCACATCCGCAACGCCATTCAAGTACTGGAAAGCGCGCTGGACGAAAGCGAGCGCGACGGCGATTCGATGGAGCGAGACACCATCCTCGCTGCCATCGACCGGCTGAGACAGGCCCTCCACGAAGTGGATCGCCTCGCCCAAGACCGCTCGCATCTGGGGCAGCTGTTCCGCCTGACCGAGCGTGGCCTGCCGCCCGACACCCTCCCCGGCCTCCGGGCCTGGCCTGCCTGACGCGCTAGTCGCAACACCCCCGCGCGCCATCTCCGCCATCGCGCCCACGGCGGTAAAGCGCGTTTCACGCGAGCGTCACACCGCCTTCGTGGGAGGTCCCCTAGCCTTCCGGTGGTGGGCCACCCACCAGGAGGCTACCCGTGATCACCCAACTCGGCCTCGTCACCGTGATCGTCAGCAACCTCGCACGCGCCCAGCGGTTCTACCGCGACAAGCTCGGCCTGCGGATGATCTTCTACAATCGCAAACACAAGTGGCTGACCTTCGACTGCGGGCGCGCCACGCTCTCCCTCACGGTTCCGTGGAACCGGCGCTCGAAGAAGCTGGTAGGCGCCAAGACCGGCATCAGCTTCTTCGTGGACGACATCCAGGCCACGTACCAGGCCCTGAAGAAGAAGGCCGTGAAGTTCCACCTCGCCCCGCGCAAGGAGCAGTGGGGCGGAACGCTCGCTAACTTCGAAGACCCGGACGGCAACCAGTTCTTCTTGGTCCAGATGCCGGCCGACTGGCGATAGGTCGCCCGACCCGGAGGCCAAGCAACCCGCTAGCCGGCACACCCCGCGCGGGCGATCTCGGCGATCGCGTCCACGGCGGTGTCGATCTCCTCGGTCGTATTGTAGTAGTGGGGCGAGAGGCGGACGGCGGACGCCGCGTGCTTCGCATCCATGTCCAACACGGCATACCCGCGCAAGCTGGCGTTGGCGTTGATCCCCCGCTCCCGCAACCTCGCCACCACGGCCCGCGCATCGCATTTCGCCACTTCCGCCGTCACGATGGCGCAAAGCGACGGACCCCGATCCAGCACCCGCACGCCGTCCACCGCGTGCAGCCGCTCGCGCGCGTAGGCCGCCAGCTCCGCGGCGCGACGGCCCCCCTCCCCAATATCCACTCCCAGCGCGTAGCGCGCCGCCTCCCCCAGTCCCAGGTGCAGCGCGTAGGCGAATTCCCAGTTCTCGAAGCGCCTGGCGCCATCCACCAGTGTGTACTCGTCCGCCGCGGTCCACTCGGCCCCCCGCATGTCCACCAGCAGGGGGTGAGCCCCGGTGGCCAGCATCCGGTCGGACACGTACAGGAACCCCACCCCCCGCGGACCCCGGAGGAACTTCCGCGCCGTGGCCGACAGGAAGTCGCACTTCAGCCGCGGCACATCCAGCCGGATCTGGCCCACGGACTGGCACGCATCGATCAGGTACGGTACGCCGGCGGCCTCGCAGATCTCGCCGATCGCCTCCACCGGCTGCACCAGCCCCGAGTTGGTCGGCACGTGCGTCACGGCGACCAGGCGGGGCCGGCGGCGCTGGATCAACGCACGCACCGATGCGGGATCCACGCCACCTTCCGGCAGATCCTCCGCGCGCACCATCTCGACGCCCAGCCGCCGGGCCAGCGACAGGTACATGATCTGGTTGGAGACGTAGTCGTTCCGCGACGTGAGAATCACGTCGCCTCGCCGGAAATCGAAGGCGGAGAGCGCTGACGCGAAGGCGACCGTGGCGTTCTCCACTACCGCCACGTTCCTTGGGCGCGCCCCGATCAGCTCGGCGACCGAGACGTAGGTCCGCGCCACCGGTTCGGACGCCGCGTCCGCCGCCTCGTAGCCGCCCAGCGTCGACTCTCGTTCAAGATGCGCTACCACGGTGTCCAACACCGAAGCCGGCATGAGCGCCGCCCCCGCGTTGTTGAGGTGCACTCGCTGGCGGCATCCCGGCGTATCACGGCGCCACTGCTTGACTCTGGGGTCCGTGGCGCCGCGGGAGCGGAGCGGCGTCATCACCTAGGGAGGTGGCGCTTGGGAAACTTGGCCACGACGGTGTAGTTCGGGTCCACGATGTTGGCCACGCTGCTCTCGGCCAGCTGACTCAGCAATGCGTACGCATCCCACTTCCCGAAGCCGTACTCGACCATCCATTCGATCAGCTCGACGTGGGCCAGCCGAAACGCATCAATGAGCGGCCGCCCGCTGCCGGCCACCATGATGTAGTCGGCGTCCTCCAGGCGGGGCCAATCGATCCGCTTGTTCTTGATCAGGTCGAGCTGGAGCGTTACGTCCATGGACGTTTCCAGCCCGGTGCCCGCCACCTCACCTTCGCCCTGACGCGCGTGTCCGTCGCCGAAATAGAAATACGCCCCGGCGTGGAAGATGGGCAGCATGACGGTGGTGCCCTCTCGCACCTCCTGCGCGTCCATGTTGCCGCCGTAGTTGCCCGGCCACAGCCCGGCGAACGCCTCCTGGCCCGCCGGCGCCACGGCCACCCGGCCCAACATCGGCCGCAATTCGATCTCGATGCTGCGCATCCGGCTGTCCGGCAGCTCGGTGGTGGCGGTCATCCGCCGGCGATCCATCCGCCAGAGGTACCGGCGCGGGGGAATGGGATCGTTGAGCAAGCGCACGCGGGAGTCCGTCGCGAGGCCGCCAAAGTCCGAGTACAGCTGCGCGGCCGCGAGATCGGTGTTGGGGCGCACCCGGATCACCTTGACCACCAGCACGTCGTTGGTGGTGGCACCCTCGATGTAGATCGGGCCCACCTCGCCGGGGAACGCGCCGCCCTCGGGCGTATAGTACGGCCCGTGCATGGTGTTGGAGACCAGCACGGTGCCGGGCTTCACCCGGAGCACCGGCTCGCGCACCGCGAACGTGGGATACCCCACGGTGGGTGTGAACCGCACGGTGTCTACCGGCGAGCCCTGGACCGCCAGCCCCGTTCCTGCGAACGGTGCCAGCGCGGCGACGACGGACAGTGACAGCACGGGGGCGAGCATGAGGCCTCCTCAGAAGCGGGACTCCAAGTTGGAGGCGGCCAGCGCGTTGTTCAAGCAACCGGCGCATCCTATAATAGCGGGTGCTCCGACGCTCCGACGTGCTGGCATTGCTGAGCGCCTTCGATCCCGGCTCCGACCGGCGGGCCGCCCGGAGCCTCAAGCGCACCCGGACGCTACTGGAACGATCGCGGGCTCCATTCTCCCGCTCCAACTTCGATCCCGGACACATCACGGCCAGCGGGGTCGTGCTGGCGCCGGAACGCGACCGCATCCTGCTGGTGTTCCATCGCCGGTTGCTGCGCTGGCTCCAGCCGGGCGGTCACGTGGAACCCGAGGATCCCGACCTTCCGAGCGCCGCCAGCCGCGAGGTGCTGGAGGAAACCGGGGTCGGGCTGGACCTGCGGGTGCCACCGGTGTTGATCGGGGTGGACGTGCACCAGATTCCGGCCCGGGCCGACGAGCCACCGCATTCCCACCACGACATCGTGTTCCGGTTCCTGGCCGACGGTGACGACCAGATCGCCCCTGAGTGGGGGCGCGACGTGCAATGGTGCGCGGTGGATCGCCTCGACGACTGTGACGCCGATGACGCCTTGAAGCACAGCGTGGCGCGCGCCCTCGCCGCCCGTTGAGCCCCTCAACCCAGAAAGGGACCGCCATGCTGCTCACCACCACCCCCACCATCCAGGGCGCCGAGATCGCCGAGTACTTCGGGATCGTGACCGGGGAAGCGATCCTGGGCGCGAACATCTTCAAGGACCTGTTCGCCGGGATCCGCGACATCGTGGGCGGCCGGGCGGCCGCGTATGAGAAGGAGCTGCGGGAAGCCCGCCAGCTCGCCCTGGACGAACTGGCCTGGGACGCCCAGCAGCAGGGCGCCGATGCGGTCGTCGGGGTAAGCCTGGACTACGAAGCGATCTCGTTCGGGCGAGGGGGCAACGCGCTCATGGTCACCGCCAGCGGGACGGCCGTGCGGGTAGCGTGGTGAGTCGCGCGCGGCGCTGCGCGTCTGAAGTTCGCCCCGTGACACGCGCCGGTGGGTCCCGTCGGGCGCTCGGTGCGGGGTGGACTCGACGTTGGGGCGCGATGGGTATGCGATGAGAGCGCGGTGATTGATCGCCGCGCCCTGCGCGCCGTGACCACCCCGCACCGACGCGCCCTCTGGAACCACCAGCGCATGTCATTGAGCGAACTGCTAACCCGCCACACTAGAACGTGTAGCTGCGCCCGAAGCTCAGCACCCACCGGTGGCCGCTTCCCCCGTCGGCGACGCTCCACTCGTCGCCGAAGCGGTACGCCAGGTCGAACCGCCCGACGTTCGCCCCGGTGGCACGGGTCGCCCCTAGCCGGAGGCCAATCCCCACGTCGCCGCCGGCCCGCGCGGGCTGGTCGGCGTACCAAGCGCCGCCGAAGTCGAGGAATCCCGCCACCCCGATCCCCATGAGATGGAGTACCTCGTCCACTGCGAACCAGCGGTGCTCCAGCGTCCCCCACACCGAGCGCGTGCCGGTGAACGCGTGGGAATCGAACGCCCGGGGGCCCAGGCCATGCCCCAAGTCGAACTCGGCGCCCGGCGGGAGCCCGCGCCGCACCCCGGCTTCGAGGTGCAGTACCGTGGCGTGGCGTGACGCGATGCGCGACGCCACCGTGAGCCCGGACCACACCCGCGCGGAGTCCAGCCCGTCGGTCGTGAACAGCCCGTTGGCCTGCACCTCCAACCGCACGAAGGCCCTTCCCCACGCCACACCCGTCTGGGCTTCGAGCTCCGGGCCGACGCCGCTCCGCCGGTACCCGAACGCGGCCGGAGCAACCCAGGCTGCTAGCCGAATGCGGGTGCTCAGATCGAGGTCCTCCTCCCGCGCGAAGCCGTTGTAGTGCGTGACCACCTCAAAGCGGGCCCGGCGCCAGTCGAGCTGCAGGCCCACCACGCCGCTCACCGAATCCGGCACCGGCGACGACGTGTCCGCCCAGGCGACGTAGGCCTCGCGCTTGACCTGGGCCACCAGGCCGGTCCGCACGTATCCATCGTCGGCGGTGTACGGCGCCACGGCGCCGCCCATCCGGAGACGCAGGGCCCGCCGCTGAAGCGTGTCTATCGCGTCACCGTCCCGGAACTGGAGCACCCGATAGCGCCCGGCCTCGCCGGTCCACTCCAGCCCAGTCTTGTCACCCAACGCGCGGAACGGGAATCCCACGGCCCACACACCGAGCCGCCCGTCGCTCCGATCGTCGTAGGCCCCCGCGAGCAGCAGCGGGCTCCCGAGCACCCGGTTCCAGCCCGCGAGGAAGGTCCACGCGGTGCGATCGGCGTCGCGGCGATACTGCGCGCCCACGGCGGCCGCCACACCCGCGAAGTTCCGCTCCTCCAGGCCGACGGACCAGGTGAACTCACCTCCGGTGGACCGGGCGTTGAGCTGCAGCTCCGTGGTCCAGCCATCGCGCGTTTCCACCACGGCCGCGAGCCCGCCGGCGATTCGCGTCGTGTCGATGGTGACCTCGCGGAACAGCCCCAGCCGCCGCAGGTTCCGCTCAGTCTCGGCGACGCGGGCCGAATCGTACGGTTGGCCCGCGCGGAACAGCAGCTCGCGGCGCACGATCTCGGGCCGGGTCTTGAACCGGATGGCGTTGGCGATCGCGAAGGCCGTGTTTCGGCTGGCTTCCGCCGCGTCGAACACGTCGTGGGTGATGACGATGACCGTATCGATGGTCGGCGCCTGAGCGCGGAGCGCCGGGGCGGTCAGGAGCGTAAAACCCAACAGCGCGGAGGCGGCGGCATGACAGCGCAGCGGAACGCCGTTCATACAGCCTCCACGACTTCGACAATCGAGCTCGAGATTCGGTCCGGCTGGACGCCGCTCCCTGCTAGCACGTCTTCGCGGAACTTGCCGGTTCTGACCAGCCAACCCTGAAGCCCGGCGCGCTGCGCGCCGGCGATATCGGCCCAGAGGTCGTCGCCGACCATAGCGGGAGGGGCAGCAGTGGCGGCAGAAGCGGCAGTGGACGGCAAGGCCGCCCGGTAGAACGCCGCCTCCGGCTTGCCGCAGACAATCGCCTGTTGTCCCGTCGCGTACTCGATCGCCGCCACGTACGGGCCGGCATCCAGCTCGAGCCCCGTTCGTCCCAGCCAGTACCGATCCTTCTGCAGGGCGACGAGCAGCGCCCCATCGAGGACATAGCGGAAGGCCTGGTTGAGCAGCGCGGGAGTCCACTGGTCACCCAGATCACCGATAACGACGGCGGACGGAGCAGCGGCAGGGGCGGCAGCGGCGGCAGGGGCATCACACACGCCCCCGACCAAGTCGAACTCCGCGAGGTCCTCCAGCGTATCCGGTGCGACGAACGGCGCCACTCTGGCGACGCCTCGCTGGCGGAGCACCCGCACTCCAGCCATCACCGACGTGAACACCTCGGCGGGATCGACCTCGAAGCCGTAGCCGCGAAGCCGTTCCACCAGACCACGCCGAGAGCGGCGTGTGGTGTTGGTCACGAAGCGGAACGGAGTGCCGCGCCGTCGCAGCTCAGCGATCGCCTCCACCGCGCCGGGAATGGGACCAGCGTCCGTGTACACCGTGCCGTCGAGGTCGAGCAGGAGAGCGGCGGGCCCAGGCATGGGCTTGATGTTAGCGGCAGGGGCCGCGGAAACGGCAGAGGTGGCAAAAGGGTGAGGGTGCGTTTCGGAGCGCGCGTCAGTGAAGCACGCGCCATGAAACTCTCATCGTCTGCGGCGCGTGCGAAACTGCAGCGCGCGAAGAGACGTACCCTCACCCTTTTGCCGCCTCTGCCGCTCTCAGTACTTCCCCAAGTACTGCTCGATCTCCCAGCTGGTCACCACCGCCGAGTACTCCAGCCACTCCTGCCGCCCGGCCTCCAGGAGCCGGTCGTAGTTGTGCTCGCCCAGCGCCTCCCGCACCACCGGGTCTTTTTCCAGGCAGTCCAGCGCCTCGTGCAAGTCGCGCGGTAGCTCGTCAATCCGGTATTTCCGCCGCTCGCGGTGGCTCATGGTGAAGATGTTCTTGTTCACCGGATCGGGCGGCGTGAGCCGCTGCTCCACGCCATCGAGGCCGGCGGCCAGCTGGACGGTGAGCGCCAGGTACGGGTTGGCGGAGGGGTCCGGCATGCGCAGCTCGCAGCGCGTGCCCTGGCCGCGCCGGTCGGGTATCCGGACCAGGGGCGAGCGGTTACGCATGCTCCACGCCACGTTGACCGGCGCCTCGTAGCCGGGCACCAGGCGCTTGTAGCTGTTGATCAGCGGATTGGTGACGGCGGCGAACCCGCGCGCGTGCTTGAGCAGCCCGGCGATGTACGACAGCCCGACTTTGGAGATCTCCCACTGCCCCTTGGGATCGTAGAACGCGTTCTTGCCGTCCTTGAACAGCGACTGGTGCGTGTGCATGCCGGAGCCGTTCTGACCCCGCACCGGCTTGGGCATGAACGTCGCGAGGAAGCCGTGCCGGTGCGCCACGTTCCGCACCACGAACCGGAAGGTCGCCAGGTTGTCGGCCGTGGTGAGGGCGTCGGCGTAACGGAAGTCCACCTCGTGTTGGCCCGGGGCGACCTCGTGGTGGCCGGCCTCAACCTCGAAACCCATGTGCTCGAGGTCCTCGATGATCAGCCGGCGAATCACTTCCGCTTTGTCCACCGGCGTCATGTCGAAGTAACCGCCCTGGTCGTGCGTCATCAGCGACGGCTGGCCGCGCTCGTCCAGGTGAAAAATGAAGAACTCCGCCTCGCACCCGGCCATCATCTCGTAGCCCATCTTCTTGGCGCGGGTGATCTGCCGCTTCAGCGTCTGCCGCGGGCATCCCGGGAAGGGCGAGCCGTCCGGGTTGTAGATGTCGCAGATCAGCCGGCCAACCCGTCCGCCCTCGTCCTGGTACGGGAAGATCTTGAAGGTGTCCAAATCCGGCTTGAGCATCATGTCGCTCTCCTCGATCCGCACGAACCCTTCGATCGAGGACCCGTCGAACATGATGTCGCCGGACAGCGCCTTGTCGAACTGGCTCTCCGGCACCTCGACGTTCTTGTTGATCCCGGTGATGTCGGTGAACTGGAGTCGCAGAAAGTCCACCTGGAAGCGCTTGGTCAACGTCAGAACGTCGGCCTTCGAGGCGCCCTTAGTGTCGATCGCATGGCCGCGCACCAGGGGCTTCTCCCCAACGGGCGCGGTGATGGGCTTACGGGATGGCACGGGGAAGCTCCTTTGGCGAGATTGCCGGAGGAAACATAAGCGATGAGACGGGTGAGAATGCGTAAGGGGTGAGGGGTAAGGGGGCCACCCCTCACCCCTTACCCCTTACGCTTCTCAGCACCGCTCACTGCCCCAGCGAGTCGAGGAGATTCCACAGTTCTTGGGCCGAGAACTCGCCGAAGCGCTCCTGGACTTCTGGCTCCCTCCACTCGAGGAAGATCCAGCCGGAGATCCGGTGAGTATTGCCCGACACGAAGTGGATGCGCCCGCGCACCGCCTCCACATTGCCGTCGCGAACGGTTTCCAAGAGGACGTCCCAACGGCTCTCCCCGCGTGCCAGCTCACCCATGTGGCGGGCTTTGATGTCGCTGAGCGGAGGATCGAACCGCGTCTGCTTCGGCGCGCCGGAGCCGCTGCCGGTCATGGGCGCTACTCTAACGTCCGCCCGCGCCCCGCACCACCCCCGGTGGCAGAAGCGGCAGCGGACTGGCGCTTCACCGACGGCCCTCTGCCGCCCCTGCCACCTCTGCCGCTACTTTTGGATTCTCACTACCACCAAGAGCCCTGCATGAAGTGTCCCAATTGCGGCAACGAGACGTCCGGCAAGTTCTGCAGCAGTTGCGGCGCCGCCCTGGCGGGCGCGAGTTGCTCGGTCTGTGCCGCCCCACTCACCGCCGGCGCCCGCTTCTGCCACGTCTGCGGCACGCCGCTGGGCGCTTCGCGGCGCAGCGCCGGCAGGAACCAGGTGATTCCCTGGATCGTCTCCGGTGTCGCGGTGGCGCTCCTGGTGGTGGTCTTCGTGGCCCGGTCCGGCGGCCCCGGGGCGGCGCAGCGTGCCGGCGCGGCGCCTGCCGGGATGCCGGGCGGCACCGCCACGACGGACCTCAGCAGCATGACCCCCCGAGAGCAGGCGGACCGGCTCTTCGATCGCGTCATGACCGCCTCCGAAGGCGGGAATGCGGGAGAAGTCACCTTCTTTGGGCCCATGGCACTTCAGGCCTACGGCATGATCGGCCAGCTCGATGCCGACGCCCGATTCCACGTGGGGCTGATCGAGGCGGCGTTGGCCAACGACACCGGGGCAACCGCCCAGGCTGACAGTCTCGCGAAAGAGTTCCCTCGCCACCTCTTCGTCCCGCTGATCCGCTGGGAGGTCGCGAACCGCCGCGGGGACACGGCCGCCCTGCGCCGAGTGTACCGCCAGTTCCTGGACACCTACGACGCGGAAACGGCCAGCGGCAAGAACGAGTACGAGATGCACCGCACGCGGCTCCAAGCCTTCCGCGACGAGGCGCGCGGCGCGCTGGGCGCCACCTCCCGCTGAATGCCCACGATTCACCTCGCCCACAGCCCCGATTCGGACGACGCGTTCATGTTCTACGCGCTCGCCCACGGCAAGATTCCCACCGGCGACCGCACCTACGTCCACCAGCTGGCCGACATCGAAACGCTGAACCAGCGCGCGCTGCGGGGCGAGCTGGACGTCACGGCGGTCTCGTTCCACGCCTATGCCTACCTCGCGGACCGGTACGCCCTGCTTCCGCACGGGGCCTCGATAGGCGACCGGTACGGTCCACGCCTGGTGGCGCGGATACCGGCTCCCACCGATCCCAGGGCCTCGGCGCGCGCGCGCCGGATCGCCGTGCCGGGCAAGCTCACCACTGCGTTCCTGGCTCTGCGCCTCTACCAGCCGGATTTCGAACCGGTCCTGATGCCGTTCGATCGGATCGAAGACGCCGTGCTGGCGGGCTCGGTGGACTTGGGGCTCCTGATCCACGAGGGGCAGCTCACGTACGAGACCCAAGGCCTCCACCTCTGGGTGGACCTCGGCGAGTGGTGGTTTGGTGAAACCGGCCTGCCGCTGCCACTGGGCGGCAACGTGATTCGCCGCGCCTTGGGTCCTGAGCTGGTGGGTGCGGTCTCGCGCGACCTCCGGGCCAGCATCGCCTACGGTCTCCAGCACAGAGAGGACGCGCTGGGTTACGCCTTGCGGTTTGCCCGCGGGCTGGACCGGGCCACCACCGATCGGTTCGTCGGCATGTACGTGAACCAGTTCACGCTCGACTACGGCGAACGTGGCCGAAGAGCGGTGGAGACGTTGCTGGACCACGGCGCCCGGGCGGGCCTGGTACCGCGGGTGCGCGTCAGCTTCGCGGACCAGGACGGAATATCCAGTCCGGCGCGTTGCTAAGGCCGGGCCCAGGGTTATTCTATACGCCGCAGATGACTACGAAAGGGCAAACCCAGCCCTCGCCGGCGGTGGCCGGCATCCTCGTGGTGGATGACGAGGACGCCATCCGCGGCGCGCTGGCGCGGTTTCTGGTCAAGCGCGGGTACCAGGTCCGCATCGCGAAGAGCGGCGAAGAGGCACTGGAGCAGCTCCAGTACGGCGGCACCTCCCTCATGCTGCTGGACGTGCGCATGCCAGGCATGAGCGGCATGGACGTGGTCCCCGAGGCACTCCAAGTCAATCCCGACCTGGCCATCGTGATGCTGTCGGGTGTCACGGACGCCACCAGCGCGGCCATCTGCATGCAGCGCGGGGCCCTGGACTACCTCACCAAGCCCATCGAGTTGACCGACTTGGCCGGCGCCATCGCGCGCGCCCTGCGGCGGCGGGATACCCTGCTCGAGGAGCGCAACATTTCCACCTGGCTCAAGGAGGAGCTCGAGCACCGGGCCCGGGAGCTGGAGCGGCAGCAGCGCAAGCTCGAGCAGCTGAACGTCGCGACCCTGGAAGCGCTGATCAACGCGCTCGAGGCCAAGGACCGATACTTGAGCGGACACTCGGCGCGGGTGGCCGCCTTCGCGGCCACCGTGGCGCAGCAGCTCGGGATGTCCGACGACGAGATCGAGCAGGTCCGCATGGCCGGCCGGCTCCACGACCTGGGCAAGATCGGCGTCCGGGAAAGCGTGCTGAACAAAGAGGGCCCGCTCAGCCCCGAGGAGTACGAGCACGTCAAGGAGCACGTGGTCATCGGCTCCCAGATCCTGGCGCCTCTGGTCCACCTGGGCCCCATCGTGGCGTTCGTCCGCGGCCACCACGAGCACTTCGACGGCTCGGGGTATCCCGACCGGCTCCGCGGCCAGGACATCCCGCTCGGGGCCAGGATCATCTGCGCGGCCGAGATCTACGACGCGCTCACCACGGCGCGCCCCTACCAGCCCATGATGACGCCCGAGCAAGCCGTGGAGCGCATGCGGCGACTGGCGGGCAGCGTGGTGGATCCCGAGGTGCTGAATGCGATCGCGGCGGCCGTGGGCAAGCGCCAAACCCTGGTGCTCCTGGACGAAGACACGGGCCCGGGCCACTGACCGTTCGCCGTGTCCCGCCGGCCCGCTGCACTACCGCTCCTCCTCCTCGCCCTCGTTTCCTGTTCCCCTGAGCCGCGCTGGATCGCCGTAGCGACGGGAGGCCGCGGGCTCACCCTGTTCGATGGCCAGGTCCTGTTCACCAACGCCTGGTTTCTCGCCGCCCAGCCTACCGCTCTCGAGAGCACCGGAGACGGTTCCGCAATGCTGATCGGCGCGGAAGTGGGAACCCACTCCGGGGCCATCGGCTGGCTCCGGCGCGCTGACGGGGCACCGCTGGTCCAGCAGCGGCTCGGCGGACCGGTCCGGGGCCTCTCGCTGGATCGCGAGGGGCGCCGGGTGTTCGTGCTGGAGGGGGGCGCGGCGGGCGGGCTCACCGTCCTCCGAGCGGACCACCTCACCGAGGAGCGCGCGATCCCCATCTGCCCCGAGCCAGCCTCGCTCTCCTTTACGCGGGAGGGAGACCGGGCCTACGTGATCTGCCGGTCGGGCACCGTGGCGGAGGTGGACACCAAGCTCCTGATGGTGGTGCGGACCGGGTGGGTGGGTGGGGCCTCCGGGCGGCCCTGTGGCGCGGGTCGAGGCGACCTGTCGGCCAATGGGACGCTGCTCTACGTCCCGTGCGCCAACACCGGCCAACTGCTCTATCTGGATCGCGCGACGTTGAAACCCTGGGATTCGGTGTCGGTCGGGGTGGGTGCGGCGGTCACGGCGGTGACGCCCGGCGCCGTTGCCGTGATCCTGCTCCCGGACTCAGATCGCGTGGTCTTGGTCAACCTACGGAGCAAGATGCTCGTCGCCGCGGTGGCCGCCCCGCCCAATCCCGTGGACGTGGGCCTGAGCACCAGCGGCCGGGTTGCCTTCGTCGTGACAGCTGGGCGGGACGGCGCATGGGGGACCCTGCTGGAGATCGACACCCAAACCGGCGCCGAGCTGAGGCGCGCGGGGCTGGGCCCCGGCGCGCGCGCCGTGTACGTGTGGCCGGGTCAGCGAGACTCGCGCATGCGCTGGATGAGCGGCCGGGCAACAGGGCGTTAGCAGTCACCGCCACCTCTTCAACCGCCCCAGCCGGGAAGTCGTGAGTGACTCGGCGGCCATCCCCTTCTTCAAGACCAGCTTGGTGTTGGCCGCGCCGAGCCCCAGACCGTTGGATTGAATCCGGATGAGCGCGCGCGTCGCGGTCAGGCTGACCCCGTGCCGCGCCGGTCCCGCCCATTGGAGAAACACGGAATCAGACGGCCCCTCCAGCACGGCGCGCAGCGAGTCCTGGCCCAACTCCAGGCGGACCCGCTGAGAGCGGAAGATCGCCGCGAACCTGGCGGTCTGGTAGAACGCCGCGATCTCCCCGCCGGCCCGGCTGACGGCCATGCGGTCCAGCCAGCCGGCGGTCCGAGGGAACGTCAGGGCAGAGAGTGCCCCCACGATCGCCAACACCATGGCCAGCTCCGGCAACGTGACGCCCCGTCGCATGGCGCCAGGATGCACCCCGGTGAGCCAGATCACGCAACCGCAATGACGCGGGCCGTATCGCATTCCCGCACCCCCGCCACCCAGCCTTTGTGGCACGGGTTGTGCCCGCGGCCACCTCGCCGACCGTGACGACCGCACTTGCCGAGTAGCGGGCGCGCGCCTCATACTTCGCCAGCCCTGTCCATACCCCTTGGCGAGCGAGGCGTGAGGGTTTCTGATGGCGTCTTCATCCCTGCAACCACAGCAGTTCGGCTCCTGGCTCCATGAGCCGTTCCTGGCCCGCGCGGCGGAACCTGGCGCGGAGCTGGGCCGGCACGCGCTAGGCGCGTTTCTCACCCTGCGCCTGGCGGACCGGTTCCGGCCCGAGGAAGAGCCGTCGCATCCGCTGGCGCTGGCCTATCAGATCCGCGCCACGCGTGACTACCTGCTGGACCTCCACCCGCAGAACCCGGAGGCGGCACACCTCCTCGAGGTCGTCCGTCTGGCCGAGGGGGTGCAGGAGGGCGGTGTGCGGTCGATGCTGGAGCCGCCGCTCCTGGCGTACGCGCATTGGCTGGAGCAGGAGCTGAAGCTGGACCAGGCCCTCGACGTCGTGGAAACCGCGCTGGGGCTCAGCGACGGGAGCGCTCCCACGGAGGGAGTTTCCGCGCTGCTGCAGCGTGGAAGAGTGCTCCGACACTTGGGTCGGCTGGAGGAGGCACGGGCATCGTACGAAGCGGGGCGTGCAAGAGCAGAGGCTGCGGGCGACGCTCATTCGGCTCTGCTGGGGAGAATCGGTGACGCCATCGTGATGCGGCAGCTCGGCAATCTGCGTGGGTCGGAGCAGGCGTTGCGCCAGATCTTGGCGGACGCTGAGGAACGGGGTGACCGAGATGTCATGGCACGCGCTCATCACGACCTCGGCGCGGTTCACAATAACAAAGGCGAAGGCCGCGAGGCGATCGGTCACTTGTACCGAGCGTTTGAGCTATACCCGGACACGGCAAACCGCCTGCGCGCATTGTCAGACGTTGGCGAGGCCCTGAAGCGTGAGGGGCGTCATGAAGCCGCCAGGGATGCGTTCCTGATCGCTCTCAAGGCGGGCGGGACCAAACAGACCCGCGCCGTGACCATGATCGCTCTCCTCGAGCTCAGTGCCCTCATGGATGAACGCCTGAGCTTCGGGCGCTGGAAAAGAGAGATCGGGGCAATCGTTGACGAGCTTCCCGCCGAGCGGCTGGCGGATTTCCATTTTCAGCTGGGGCGGGGACACGCGGCGTTCGGCCAATTCAAGCAAGCCGAGCGCTCGCTCAGGCAGGCGGTCGCCCTATCCGAACGGCATCGCTTGAACGAGTATGCGATCCGCGCTCAAGCAGAGCTGGACGCCATCAAACAAGAAGCCGCCCCACACGGAGCCCCGCAACGGCTGCCGTGTCGGGCGGACGACGAGAGCGCCCTTGCCGAGGTAGCCGGCAAGCTGCGCGCCCTGAGGATGGCGAGCTAGTCGCTCACTAGTGGCAGGTATTCGAACCCTGCGAACCCGAGCAATCCGCTCGCGGACCCGCGATATCCGCGCAGGCGGTGGCGCCGAGGGCGAACGACGTGAGCAGGACGATCATGGCAAAGCGGATGCGACGCGACATAAGGAGCCTCCGAGAACCGAAGTTGGCTATGGGACGCCGGACACCGCCCCAAACTGCCCACCTTCGGCCTGGCGCGTTAGTGCGTTTTGGGGACACTCATAGGGCGTTTTGGGGACATTTGTGCTGGTTTTAGCTGCCGTACGACCTTCCATGCTGGCTCGGCTCCGCCACGCGGCCGGGCACCGCTTCCAGTTCCTCCCCGTCCCATCCTGGGACGAGGCGGTCCAGGCGGTGCTCCGGCGCCCCATCGAGATCGGCGTGGTGGACCCCAACCTGGAAGGGGAGCCCCGGGCCCAAGGCATCCAGCGCCTGCGGGCGCTGTTCCCCTCCCTGCCCCTCATCCTGTACACGGCGCTCACACCCGAAGTGGCCCGCGTGCTGCTGCTGTTGGGGCACACCGACATCCGGCAGGTGGTGATCGTCCGGCACGACGACCACCCCCAGCGCCTGGGGGACCTCCTGGTAACCGAGGCTGAGCACGCTGTCTCGCACTGCCTGATTGACGCGATCAAGGACTTGTTGGCAGGGTTTCCGGGCGACTTGCGCTGGGCCATCGAAACCACGCTCCGGGAGCCGGCCGCCGTACAGTCGGTCAAGGCCCTGGCCGACCGAGCCAAGATGGACCGCCGCACCTGCCTCCGGTGGTTTGCCAAGGCCCAACTCCCGCCGCCCAGCGTCACGCTGACGGCCCTGCGGGTGGTCTACGCCCACCGTCTGCTGCAGGACCCCGGCTACACCATCGAAGACGTGGCCACCAAGCTCGGCTACGCCCAGACGCGATCGTTTACCCAAAACGTGCGAGAGGTGCTGGGCCGGACCCCCGGCGAGATTCGCCTCTCGCTCAGTCCCGAAGAGGCGCTGGCGATCATGCGGGAGCGGTATTTCAGCCGGCGGCAGCTGCGTTTGGTGAAGGCATCATGACCGAGCCACTCGCCGTCCTGGTGGTGGATGACGAGCCCGCCATCCGCCGCGCACTCGAGCGAGCCCTCAAGCGGTGGGGGTACACCGTCCACTTGGCGACCTCCGGCGAGGCCGCCTGCGAGATCCTGGGGGGGTACCCCGTGGACCTCGTGGTGATGGACCTGCGTATGCCAGGCATGTCCGGCCAGACCCTGTTCCACAGCATCGCCGCCCGGTGGCCCCATCTCGTGAACCGGGTCATCTTGATGACCGGCGATCCCGAAGCCGAGGACCACCACGACTGGCTGCGCCACCACGATCTACCCATGCTGATGAAGCCGTTCGAGCTGGCTCAGCTCGAGCTGCTCCTCCGCGCGGTGGCGGCCGAGGAGGAACGACGCCGCTCGCAGGGCTGATCGGCGGCCGCGCGACATGAGCGCTGTGGCAGGCAGCGATCCCCTGCTCGTCCTCCGGGAATACCGGCAGCTCGCCCCGTGGGGGCTCCGCGACCTGGCGACCGTGGCCGGCGCCATCCTCGACGCGTCGGGCATCCGCCCCATCAACGCCGCGGCCTGCGCCCACCCCAACGAGCGGACCATCCGGTTCTACGTCACCCGGGGTCTGGTGACCCCACCCGACGGCCGGGGCACCGCCGCCACCTACTCGTATCGCCACCTGCTGCAGGTGCTGGCCATCAAGCTCCGGCAGATGGAAGGCGCCACCCTCGCCACCATCACCAAGGAGCTGGCCGAGTTGACCGGCGACGTGCTGGAGCGGCGGGTCGCGTCCTCGCTCGGCCCCGGCGTCCCGGCACCGGCCCGCCTGCCCCTGATCGGCCACGACGCCGCCCCACGAGGCCGGGCGGGACGCGCCCTGCGCTCGCTCCTCGCCCAAGCCGAACCCGAGCCCCAGCAGATGGCTGGGGGGCCCTGGCACCGGTTGCCCGTGGCCCGGGGCCTGGAGCTGCACGTCCACGAGGAACACCCCTTGATCCGCCGCGGCGTGCCCCACAAGGACGTGGCCGACGCGATCCGGCTGGTCGCCGCCCGGCTGCTGGGCGAGGCGGAGCGTCAGCCGCCGGCACCGGCGGAGAAGGACCAGCTCCAGCCCACCTGAGACAAGAGTCGTAGGGGGGTCTTATGCGATCCCTCGCCGCAGCGGTCGCACTGGCAACCCTTGTTGCGGCCCCCGCGTTCGGGCAGTCGAGCAACTTCGATGTAGGCGCACACCTCGGAGCCGACGTGGCCCAGCTATCCGACGGGCAGGGCTGGCGTGGAGGAGCGCAACTGGCGCTCGCCATCGACCAGCGCTTCGGGACCGAAGGACCGTTCCTTACGGGCATTCAAACCCACACCGGCAAGCTCGGGCCGTTCTTCGAGGTGCAGCTCCAAAGCCCCGGCGACCTCGACCTGAGGATCGGTGTGGCAGCGCGCTGGCGGTAGCCCGGCGCGGGGCCTGTCGGCTACGGGCGCGAACTCGCTGAGGTGTAGCTGCGTCCACCCGGCTCCCTTGTCCACCGGCCATTCCGGCCGCACCTTCCAGCCGTAGCGCCGCTGCCTTTCGTACTCCCACCGAGGAGCGCGTCATGTCGTGGATCCTGCTGATTCTCATCGTCGCCACCGTGGTCTGGGGCATCTCCGCCTACAACGGGCTGATCCAGCTCAAGGGCGACACGCTGAACGCCTGGAAGCAGATCGACGTGCAGCTCAAGCGCCGCCACGATCTGATCCCCAACCTGGTCAACGCCGTGAAGGGAGCCATGGACTTCGAGCGGGAGACCCTCGAAGCCGTGATCCAGGCCCGCAACCAGGCAGTCAAGATCCAGGCCGAGGCGCTGCCCACGGGCGGGGTCAAGAAGCTGGCGGCCGCTGAGGCAACGTTGGGCGCCGCGTTGTCACGCCTCAGCGTGGTGGTGGAGCAGTACCCCCAGCTCAAGGCGACCGGAAACATCGGCCAGCTGCAAGAGGAGCTGACCTCCACCGAGAACCGCGTGGCCTTCGCGCGCCAGCTCTACAACGACACGGGCACCACCTACAACGTGCGACAGCAGCAGTTCCCCTGGAGCCTGATCGCCGGTATGGCCCGGGCGGAAATCGTCGAGCTCTGGGAGATCACGGACGAACAAGAACGCGCCGTCCCGAAGGTCGACCTGTCCGGTAAACCGAAGGCGTGAGCGACACGAACCTCTTCGAACAGCAGCGCAGGAACCGGCGCCGGTCGGCGCTGCTGGTTGCCATCTTCCTGCTGTTTTTCGCCTGGATTGGCTTCGGCGGGGACTATGTCTTCTACCTCTCCACGATGCCTGACCCAACCCCCGGCCTGAGCCGCGGGTCCGGCCCCACCTACCACCACACGTTCCCCTGGTTCGGCATCGGCGCCACGCTGCTCGGGATCGGCATGGCCTGGTACGGCTGGCGGAACGGCCCCAAGCAGGTCCTGTGGGCCAGCGGGGCCTGGGAGTTGGTCCAGCCCACCAAGCCGGAGGAGCAGCAGCTGGTCAACGTGGTGGAGGAGATGGCCATCGCCTCCGGGCTCCCCAAGCCCACCGTCTGGATCGTCCCCGACCAAGACCCCAACGCGTTCGCCACCGGCACCGACGAGGGTCATGCCCACATCGCGGCCACGGAAGGGCTCCTCACGGCGCTGAACCGGGACGAACTCCAGGCGGTGGTGGCCCACGAGCTGGCGCACATCAAGAACTACGACGTGAAGCTCATGACGCTCCTGGCCGCGCTGGTCGGCGTCCTAGCATTGATCTCGGACGGCACCCGCCGCTTCTTGGGCCGGGGCGGCGCCCGGGTGGTGGGCCGGCGGTCCGGAGGGGGCGGCCGCAAGGGCGGGGGCGGTCTGGTGGTCATCCTGCTCGCGCTCTGGCTCATCAGCGTACTGCTGGCGCCCATCGTGTCGCGGCTCCTGGCGCTGGCCGTCAGCCGCAAGCGCGAGTTTCTGGCCGACGCCTCCGGCGCGCAGTTTACCCGCAACCCGGCCGCCCTGGCATCCGCGCTGCGCAAGATCGAGGACGCGGCGGCGCCAACCCAGGCCATTCAGCGGGGGAGCGCGCACCTCTGCATCGCCGACCCGCTGGGACGCCGCATCAACGCCAAGCAGGGCTTGGTCGCGGACATCTTCGGCACCCATCCCCCCATGGCCGTGCGCATCGCGCGGCTCAAGGCCATGGCATACCAGTACGAGAAGACCGGCGTCATTCCGGAGGCCGTCTAAGACAACGGCAGGACGGCAGAGACGGCAGGACGGCAGAAACCGCAGAACGGCAGGAAAACGTACCCGCTCGCGTTCATTGGGTGCCACCGAAGAGACGGCATCCACCCATCCTGGAGCTATGACCGGCCACCGTCGTCTCCCGGTCTGGCACAAGGCCAGGGCGCTCGTGCAGGCGGTCTACGACCTAACTCGATTTCTTCCCCGGGAAGAACTCCATGTCGTCGGCGCCCAGCTGCGAAGGGCGGCCTGGTCGGTGAGAGCTACGCTTCTGCCGTCCTGCCGTCCTGCCGTTCTGCCGTCTCTGCCGTAGCTTCTGACCCATGCGGGTCCCGATCGCAAGCCGCCTAATCCGCGACGCCGCGCGGCGCACGATCCACCAGTTCGGCGCTCGTCTCGATCGCTACAAGCTGATGCGCCGTAGCGTGATCCGGGGCGAGCTGCTGCGCGACTCGGCGATCGAGGAGGCCCTGGAACAGCACTGCCGTACCCACGACATCAGCCAACTGGAAGCGCGGGTGCGGGTCGAGCAGTACGTCGAAGAGATCGTGCCGTTCTTCAACGTGCTGTCGTATTACCGCGTCGGCTACAACCTGGCCCGGGCGCTGCTCCGCCTCTTGTACCGCGTCAGCTCGGAGTACCAGGATCGCCAGGCGCTCAATGCCATTCCGCGGGGAGACGTGGTGATCTACCTCATGAACCACCGTTCCAACGCCGATTACGTGGTGGTGGCGTTCGTCCTGGCCCGGGCCGTCAGCATCAGCTACGCCGTGGGCGAGTGGGCGCGGGTCTGGCCGCTGGAATACGTGTTCAAGTCGTTCGGCGCCTACTTCGTGCGGCGGCGCTACCGCGAGCCCCTCTACCACACGGTCCTCGAGCGGTACGTTCAGCTCATCACCCGGAACGGCGTGACCCAGGGCATCTTCCTGGAGGGGCGGCTCTCCCGGGACGGCGGGCTGGGCCCGCCCAAGCTCGGTCTGCTGGACTACATCGCCCGCACGCTCCGGGATCCGATGTTCGATCGCGACGTCTGGCTAGTGCCCACAGCACTCAACTACGACCGCGTGCTGGAAGACCGCTCGCTCATCCAGGAGCTGCTGGAGGACGGCGCTCGACCGCCCCGCTGGCGCCAGCTCGCCGGCGTCACCCGGTTCCTGACGCTGAACCTGGCGCGACTGCTCGCCGGGAACCTCCGCCGCTACGGCCGCGTGGCGGTGAACTTCGGTACGCCCCTGTCGCTCCGCCGCTGGGTCGCCGACCATCCGGACATCTTGGACCTGCCGCGCCGGGAACGCCTGCCGCGACTCGAGGGGCTGGCGCGTGAGGTGATGGATCGCATCGCGGGCATCATGCCGGTCACACCGGTACCCCTGGTGGCCGCGGCGCTGCTGTCGTTCGGGCGGGACCTGGTGCGGCAGGATGACCTCCTCGAGCGGCTGGACGAGTACCGCGATCATTTGATGGCGACCGCCGCGAAACTGGTACACGCTGACGAGGGCGTCTTAGGCCTTCTGGAACGAGCCAAGAAATCGCTCGACCTGCGCCGGCTGGTGGTCGCGGAAGGGGAGGCGTTCCTGATCCTGCCGCGGCAACGGCCGCTGCTGGAGTATTACGCCAACTCGGTCGCACATCTGTTGCCGTCACCCCGGCCAAGCGGCGGACACCCAATGCTCGATCCGGACACCAGCCTGCCACGATTGCGGGGGGCCAGATAACGTGGTCGAACCCCTTGCCGGAGAGCGTTCACCGCAGAGGGCGCAGAGAGAAACGGAGAGAACGCAGAGGGGGACGTGAATGGACTTGCGACCCCACCAGCATCACCTCTGCGCCCTCTGCGTTCTCTGCGGTGAACGTCGCGGTGCTGTGCCGCCGTCCCATCATATGGCGTAGCTTCTGGGAGCAATGCCAGAACCTGTCGATATCCCGAGCCTGACCACCGGCAGCAGGATCCAGGAGGCGTTCCTGGTCCTCGACGTGGAGGCCCGCACCACCGCCGACGGCAACCCCTACACGGTGCTGGTACTGGGGAACAGCACCGGTCAGATCTCCACGGAGCCCTTTTGGATCGAACGGCAGGACGCCGTGGCGGGCATCCGGCGGGGGCATGTGGTGCAGGTGATCGGAGAGGTCTCGACGTATCGGGATCGGCCGCAATTGAAGACCGTCTCGGTACGCCTCCTTCCCGACAGCCTGGTGGATCCCGCCAGCCTGCTCCCCTCGGTGGGCGCCGTGGATCGGTACTGGGAAACGCTCGACGGGTGGCGGCGAGACCTCCGGAAGCCGCGCCTGGCCAAGGTGGTGAGCCTGTTCTACGACGACGACGACTTCCGGCGTCGCTACGAGCAGTGCCCCGCCTCCCTGCGCAGGCACCACGCAGCCATCGGCGGACTGCTCAAACACACCACGGAGGTCGCGGCCATCGCCCGCACCATCGCGCGCGCCTCTGGGGCGGATCAGGAACTGGTGCTGGCCGGGGTGCTGCTGCACGACATCGGGAAGCTGGAGAGCTACTCCTGGCGTGGTCTGTTCGAGTACACCCACGTTGGGTCGCTGGTGGGCCACGTGGTACTGGGCGCCTTGATGTTCGACCGCCGGCTGCGCGAGGAGCCGGAGCCCCCCTGCACCGAAGCCGAGCGGGAGATCCTGCTGCACCTCATCCTGGCGCACCATGGCCGCATGGAGTGGGGGAGCCCGGTGTCACCGCTCACGCTGGAAGCCGAAGTCCTCCATTGGGCCGACAACGCCAGCGCCAAGACCGCGAGCCTCGCCGACGCGCTGCGGAACGCGGAGAGCTTCCCGCAAGGGATGTTCTCCACGCCCCAACGCCGGTTGGATTACCGGCGGCTCTACCGGGGCACGAGCGACTGGGGACTGACTGACGGGGAAGGGGGAAGGGGAAAGGGGGAAGGGTGAGCCTAGCGCACCAGCCGCTGCACGGCACGCTCGGCTCGCTCCGCGGCGATCTCGATCGCCACGAGCAGGCGGCGCTCCCGCTCGCCGATCGGCCCCCGGGCCGCCAGCCGCACGCTGCAGCGGATGGCCTCGAGCATACCGCGCAGCTCCTCCACCGCGGCGGCCCGGAGCGCTTCCGGAGCGGGGGCAAGGGAGACCAGGGGGCTCACGCCCCCATCGTAGCGCCCGCCGGAACCCAATCGCGTACCGGACCACTGCGCTCAGGTGCCAAAAAGTGACGTACCGGTTCGTGCCGCACACCGCCGACATCCGGGCCAGCATCGAGGCCCCTACCTTCCGCCGGCTGCTGGAGGACTTGGTTCAGGTGCTGCGGGAACTGGTCGCCGGTGATCGGCCGGTCCAGCCACACACCGCCCGCGTGATCGCCGTCCAGGCACCCGATCCTCCGGAGCTGCTGCTCGCGCTCTCCCGAGAGATCCTCGACGCCTTCCAGCTGGACGGGTTCGTCCCGGCCCGCCTGGAGATCGACACCCTCACCCAGCCGCCAGAGCCGCCCTCACTGCGGGGCCGCGTGTTAGGGGAGCAGTTCGATCCCGCTCGCCACGAGACGCAACCGGAGATCAAGGCGGTAACGCGCCACGGACTGGTGGCGGAACCAACGACTGAAGGGTGGCGCGCAGCGCTACTGTTTGACGTGTAACCTGGGCCGCCTCTGATCGCCCCTTCGCCATGATCACCCACGATCGCTGGTGCTAACTTTCGTCTGATGAGTCAAACGCAGGTCACCGTCGAACAGATTGATGCTTTCCGGTGGCGAGTACCGCGCACCGGCGGGATGAGAACCGACGGGCTGATCTTCGCGGATGCCGAGCTGATGCACGACCTCGAGGGGGATCAGTGCATCCAGCAGGTGATCAACGTGGCCCACTTGCCTGGCATCGTGGGACCGTCGATCGCGATGCCGGACATCCACTGGGGGTACGGGTTCCCCATCGGCGGCGTGGCCGCGTTTGACGAGCACGAGGGTGTGGTCTCCCCGGGCGGCGTGGGCTACGACATCAACTGTGGCGTGCGGCTCCTCCGGACCCCCCTCACGCTGGACCAGGTTCGGCCCAGGTTGCGCCAGCTGGCGGACACGCTGTACCGGCAGATCCCTTCTGGCGTCGGCGCGTCCCGGTCGGACCTCAAGCTCTCGCCCAAGGAGCTGGACCAGGTGCTGGAGCGCGGGGCGGAGTGGGCGGTGCATGAGGGGTACGGCACGCCGCGGGACCTGGAGTGCATGGAGGCCGGCGGCACGCTGCCCGGCGAGCCGGCGCAGGTGAGCCAGCACGCCAAGCAGCGCGGGCGAAACCAGCTGGGCACGGTGGGCAGCGGGAATCACTTCGTGGAAGTGGGTCACGTGACCGACGTGTATGATTCCGCCGTCGCGACCCGGCTAGGGCTCGCGCCCGGCACCGTCACCGTATTTATCCACTCGGGCTCCCGCGGCCTGGGCTACCAGGTGTGCGACGACTACCTGGATCGCATGGTGCGCGCCGCGGACAAGTACGGCATCACGCTCCCGGACCAGCAGCTCTGCTGCGCGCCCCTCGGCAGCCCCGAGGCGCGCGAGTACCTGGGCGCCATGAACGCAGCCGCCAACTACGCCTTCGCAAACCGGCAGCTGATGAGCCACTACGTGCGCCGCTCGCTGGCCGACGTATTCGGGGCGGACGTGGCCGCGGCCACCGACCTGGTGTACGACGTTTGTCACAACATCGCCAAGTTCGAGACCCACACCGTGGCCGGCAGCCCGCGGCGCCTCTGCGTGCACCGCAAGGGCGCCACCCGCGCGTTCCCCCCGGGCCACGCCGAGCTGCACCAGCGATTCCGAGACATCGGGCAGCCGGTCTTGATTCCGGGCGACATGGGGCGTTATTCGTTTGTGCTCGTGGGAACCCCCGGAGCCTTCGCCGAGACCTTCGGCTCGACCTGCCACGGCGCCGGCCGCCGCATGAGCCGGCACCAGGCCAAGAAGCTGGCCCGCCCGCGCAACATCCCGCGCGAGCTGGAGGAGCGGGGCATCCTGGTGCGGGCCGCGAGCCGCGCCACCGTGGATGAAGAGATCCCCGAGGCGTATAAGGACGTGGCCCGCGTGGTGGACGTGGTGCACGCCGCCGGCATCGGCCGCAAAGTGGCAAAGCTCACGCCCCTCGCCGTAGTCAAGGGCTGAGCCGTGCCCAACTCGGCCAACGGTAACGGCCCGCGCGGGCGGTACCTGCTCACGCTCTCCCTCGGCGCGCTGGGCGTGGTGTACGGCGACATCGGGACCAGCCCCCTGTACGCCATGCGGGTGGCCTTCTACGGGCAGCACGCGATCGCGGTGACGCCGGGCAACGTGCTGGGCGTGCTGTCGCTGATCTTCTGGGCACTGGTCATCGTTGTCACCCTCAAGTACATCACCGTCATCTTGCGCGCCGACAACAAGGGTGAGGGCGGGATCCTCGCTCTGATGGCGTTGGTGCAACACGGCCGCCTGGAGGGCGCGCTCGCCCCGCACCGCGTCTTCCTCCTGCTGGGCGTCTTCGGCACCGCCTTCATGTACGCCGACGGCGCCCTGACCCCCGCGATCTCGGTCCTCAGCGCGGTCGAAGGCCTCCAGATTGCGGCGCCCGCGTTGGCGGACTGGGTAATCCCGCTGACGCTCGCGATTCTCGTCGGTCTGTTCTTGTTTCAGAAACGGGGCACGGCGGGCATCGGCGCGGTCTTCGGCCCGGTTTCTGAAACAAGGTTCGCCACGCTCGCGGCGCTGGGCGTGAGTGCGATCCTCCGGGAGCCGACGGTGCTGACCGCCGTGCTGCCACAGCACGCCATCCGGTTCTTCGGCGAGAACCCCCGCCGGGGCTTCTTGGTGCTGGGGGCGGTCTACCTGGCGGTCACCGGGGGTGAAGCTCTCTACGCGGATCTGGGCCACTTCGGCCGCCACGCCATTCAGCTTGCGTGGTTCGCCGCCGCCCTGCCGGCGCTGCTGCTCAACTACTTCGGCCAGGGTGCCCTGCTGCTCCGCGATCCCTTGGCCGCCGAAAGCCCGTTCTATCACCTCGCGCCTCAGGCGGCGCTCTACCCGCTGATCCTGCTGGCCACTGCGGCCACGATCATCGCCTCCCAGGCCGTGATCTCGGGAGCCTTCTCGCTCACCCGCCAAGCGGTACAGCTGGGCTACAGCCCTCGAGTGAAGATCGAGCACACGTCTTCACGGGAGATCGGCCAGATCTACGTCCCCGCCGTCAATTGGGCGCTGATGCTAGCCACGGCCAGTCTCGTCGTCGGCTTCGGCAGCTCCAGCAACCTCGCGGGGGCATACGGTGTGGCGCTGAACATGGAGATGGTCATCACGACCCTCATGTTCTACGTCGTAAGCCGTGAGATCTGGCATTGGAGCTTCGTCCGCTCCGTATTCGTCGTGGGGTTATTCCTCGCCGTTGACGTCACGTTCCTGGGTGCCAATTCACTGAAGATCCCGCACGGGGGGTGGTTCCCGCTCGCAGCCAGCGCCGTGGTCTTCGCGCTACTCACAACGTGGAAACGCGGGCGCCAGCTGCTCTACGCCCGCCTGCGCGAGCGTGCGGTGCCGCTCGACATCCTGCTCGCGGACATCGAGGCGGAGCCGCCCCAACGCGTACCCGGCACCGCGGTGTTCATGACCCCCAACGTGGGGGCCACTCCGCCCGCGCTGGTCCATAACCTCGCGCACAACAAGGTGCTGCACGAGCAGGTGATCTTCCTGAGCATCCTCACGGAAGAAATACCGCTCGTGCGGCCCCAGGAGCGGGTTCACGTCAAGGACTTAGGCCACGGCTTCTATTGGCTCACGGCCCGGTACGGTTTCATGCAGGACCCCAGCGTGCCCGACATCTTGGAGCGCGCCAAGGGCCAAGGGGTCGAGTCCCGGCTCGAGGCCACGACTTTCTTCCTGGGGCGCGAAACCCTGCTCGCCACAGAGCGGCCCGGCATGGCGCGCTGGCGAGAGCGGATCTTCTCGTTCATGTCGCGCAACGCCCAGCGCGCTACCGCGTTCTACAAGATCCCGCCGGATCAAGTGTTCGAAGTGGGCGTGCAAGTGGAGATGTAAAACAAGGCGGCCGGTACTCCCTTGCGGAAGACACCGGCCGCCTCCACACTGGCTACCCGGAGCCAGGGGATTCACTCCCACTGTTCTTCTTCCCTAAGCCGCCGCCTGGACTGATGCGCCCGCGGTAGGGCTTTCGGGAGCTCCGGCTTCGATCCCCAAGCGGCAAGGCCTTTGCCGCAAGGTTCACCAGTGCGAGCGCTGCGATTCGGATCGGGTCGCGGACCGACCCTTCGCACTGCACGCCGAGGCGCTAGATCGGCGTGGACGAGGCACGCGACTGGCCTCGCCGGTCCGAGCCGGCGTAGCTACCCGGATCGCTGGACGCCCGAAGCCCTTGTTTGCGTCGGCGCCCTCCCCGGAATCTCCGCTCGGACTCGCCACGCAAGGCGTGGTCAAGACAGCGAGTCCCGACCCTTCCCTTGTACGGCGCGGAGGCAAATCTAGGGATCGCTCAAACGCGCGCAAGCGCCGATGTTCCTTCGGGTTACGCGATTCCGTGTGGGTTCGGTGTGGACGGCTAACCGCGAATAGCCCTAGTGGTTGCAGTAGTTGTCCACGTCGTGTGGAATTGTGCATGACCCGACGGCGGACGGAAGTGGATGGATCAGGCCCCGACTTCTTCGTAGAAAAACGGCTGCCCCTCGCCCCGCGGCAGGAACACGAACCCAGCGCCCGTGGTCGCGAACCAGGCCGCCAGGAGTTGCGTGGGACGCTCGCCCGATGCCTCCTCGAACAGGGTGCGCAGCCAGCGCTTGGCGTGGCGCAGCTCCGGCGCCCGGCGCGACAGCACCGACAGCATGGCTCCCACACCCTGGGTTACTCGCAGGAAGTGGGCGAGGGCATGGGCCCGCTGCACGAACTCGTAGGCCCGCACTCCGGGCTCGTCGAACAGGAGGGAGCCCTCGTAGGGGTCCGCCGGCGGCGTGTCCATGCGAGGCCCCAGATACACGAAGACCCGCCGGCCATCGCGGCGCCGCTCGACCATGGCCGCGGCGGAATCCCCGCCCAGCCGGGCGGCATGCATCAGATCGGTGTCGGCAAGGATCCCCACGGCGTTGGTCCATTCGAGCGCGGCGAGCGCCGTATCCAACGGACAGCCCATCTCGTCGTCGTAGGCGACCAGCCGGGGGGCCTCGCCGGCCCGCGCGAAGAAGTGCGCGAGCGCCTCACCCCGGTCTGGAAAGGTCCGATGCGTGCGGGTCAAAGTGGACGCCCCCATACGTGCAAGATAACGTTATCTCCCATGCGTGTCCCAACCCAGGCGTCGTTGCTGGCTGCCGCCCCCCTCCGAGCGCAGGTTTCGGCAGGTGCCGCGACCGACCTATCAGCCGCGGAACGTGCGGCGCTGATGATGGACGGCCAGCCATCCAACGCCAGCGCCGTTCCCGGGGTTACGGTGTACAGTGATAGAGTGACCTGCCTGGTGATGTGCGCGGACCGCAAGGCCGCGGCCGGATGACCCGATCCTGGCCCCTCCTCTTGCTCCTGCTCGCGGCGGCGGCCGCGACCCGCCAGCCTCATTCCTTCGAACGGGGCCAGGGTACCCAGTGCGAAACGTCCCTGGCCGGCCGCTGGGTGGGGCTGCACAAGAGCCAGACCCTGCACCTCGAGTTCTACGGCGACACCATGCTGGTCGTGAACGATCAGTACCCGCTCACCTACCGCGCCACGTCGGACTCGCTCATCGCCACGGGCGACACCACTGTGGCGGGGCGCTATTGGTTCTCCCTCTGCCGCCTCTTGCTGGAGACGGCCGAGGGTTCGGTGATCACGATGTCCTCGCAGCGAGTGTTAGCCCGGCCGCTCACGGGCCGCTGGGTGGGCGAGCTGGGCACCCCGGACGGGGCGGAGGCGGAGCTGCGGCTCGCGCCCACCGGCACGGCCCGCTGGCATGTGCTTCCCGACGGCCCGTGGACGGAGGGGGAATGGGAGCGCCAGACACGGATCATCACCTTCACCTGGGCCGGGAGCGACACGATCCCCTGGGTGGGCCACTACGACGTGGAGGGGAACGTGATCCTGTTCGAGCGCACCGTGCCGAACTCGCGCGCGACCATCTTCCACCGGGTGTTCCGCTAGATCACGCTCACCGGCTTGAGCACCTCTCGCCGGCGCTGAAACAGCTCCTCGGCGCCGCCCAGGGCTTCGAGCACGTCGGGCGCGGTCGGGTCCAAGTATTTGATGTTGGGCTCCAGGCCACCGGTAAGTCGGCGTACCATCACCAGCGCGCGCGTCACCTCGCAATGCTCGGGGTCGGGGTCCGTATAGCCCGCTGTGAGCAGCGTCCGGAAGAAGGGCAGGGTGCTCGGGTCCGCCAGCACGTAGAGCGACTCCAGGATCCGCGGACTTAAGAAAGACCGCAGGTGCAGATCGTCGCGCACGGCATCGAACAGCTCGACCAGGCGGGCCGCGGCGTCCCCTCCGGGATAGAACCGCGCCGCCTCGGCCGCCGCGCCCAGGAATGCGTGATGGGCACCGGGCGTGAGGTAGCGGGCGAACAGCGGCCACTCGCTGGGTGGGTGCCGTTCCGCCAGCGCCAGGAAGGCGAAGTACCGCCGCGCCAGCGGTGCCGCTTCGTCCGCCACCACGGTGCGCAATCCGGCCACCCCGTAGCGCTGCGCCACCAGCGCCGCTGCGGTGGCATGCTGGAGTCGTTCCAGCTCGGGCTCTCGGAAGGTGCGGACGTGCACCGCCGCCGGTTCGGCGGACGCCGCGAGCACCGGCAGCCGATCCAGCAGTCGCAGCAGCAAGCCATCCGCTTCATCCAGCGCGCGCTCCCAGCGACCGGCGTCGGCACGCCACGCGCGGCCCAGCGCGTCCCACCCGAGATCCTCCAGTCCCTCCGCCACCCAGACGGCCTCGAATCCCTGGGGATCGCCCGCGTAGAGCAGGCGGCGCAGCACTTCGGCGAACTGAAAGACCGTCTCGGGCATTGGGGTTCTCGAATCTACGCCGTGCTGCCGCATTGCGCTCGCGTTTGGACGGCCATAACGTAGCCCGCGACACCGTGATCGTCACGTGGAAACGCGCCACCCTGGCGCCGTTCGCAGGAATGGGGCTGGCGGCCCTGAGCGCCGGCGTTCTCGCTTGTGCTGCGGGGAACCAGCCCGTTGCCCTGGGGCTGGCCGGTCCGTTCTCGGAGCCGCGAGGTTCATCCATGCGTCTCGCGGCAGAGCTCGCCGTGGCCGAGATCAACCGCGCCGGAGGCGTGCGGGGACGTCGGCTGGAACTGGTGGTCCGGGATGACAGCGCGCTGCCGGAGGTCGCCGTCGCCGCCGCGCGTGCCCTCTACGCCGATAGCCGGGTCATCGCCGTCATCGGACACTTGACGTCCGCCGCCACCCTCGCCGCCGCGCCGGTCTACGGCGGCGGCCGGTGGCCGCTCGCGGTCATCAGTCCTTCCGCCTCCGCTCCGGCCGTCACGGACGCCGGGCCGCACGTCTTCCGCGTTTGCCCCACGGACGTGGCTCACGGCACCGCGCTCGCGGCGTTCGCCTCTCGCCGGCTCCGCGCGCGAAGCGCCGCCATCCTGTACCAGAACGACGAGTACGGGCGTGGCATCCGCGGCACCTTCGCCGAGGAGTTCATCCGACTCGGCGGCCGCCTCGCCAGCGACGACCCCTACGTGACGGATCTGCCCAGCTTCGAGCCCTTCCTGCGCCGGCTGCAGCAACGCGGCGGCGCCGACGTGCTGCTCATCGCGGGCACCGCCACCTCGGCACGGCGGATCCTGCCCACGCTGGACACCGTCGGCATCCGACCGCAGGTGTTGGGAGGAGACGCGCTAGCCGGACTGGAGACCACCCGCGGAGCCGACGGCGTGGTCACGTCCACCGCGTACCTGCCGGATCGGCCGGGAGAGCGCAATCAGGCCTTCGTCGCCGCGTACCACGCCGCCTACGGGGCCCAGCCGCTCGACCACCGGGGCGCAGCGGCCTACGACATCGTGTACTTGTTGGCTCGGGCGATCGACGCCGCGGGCCCCAACCGCCGGCGGCTGCGCGATTATCTGGCCGGGGTTGGAACCGCCTCTCCCGCGTTCGAGGGTGTCACGGGGCGCATCGCCTTCGATCCGCAGGGAGACGTGCCCACCAAGACCGTGGTGCTCGGAGTACTGCGCAACGGCCTGGTGGTCATGGCGGAGGATCGATAATGGCGCTGCGCCTCAGCACGCTCCGTGCGCGGATCCTGCTCGGCTCCGGCGCGTTGATCGCCGGCATCGTGGCCACCGCGGGGCTGGCCCTGTCCTCACTCAGCGCATTGCGCCGGGCCGTCACCCAGGAAACCGCGTTGCTCTCCCAGGTGTCCGTGCTGAGCAGCGGTATCCTGGCCGCCGCCTTCGATGAGGTGCGAGCGGCGGAACTGTATCTGGTCGCTCCCACGCCGCAGATCCGGCTCCAGTTCACGCGCTCGGCGGAAGAAACCTACGACTACGAGCGGCGACTCCGGGCCCTGCCGCGCCTCGCCGAAGAGCAGCGCGCCGCAATCGCCCGGATCGGCGCGCTCCAGCAACGGGTCCACTCCGCCTACGGCTACGCCCACGCCCTGGGAGACCTGGGCCGCCGCGAACGCGCCCTGGCGGCCGGCGTCACCGCCCGCGGGCCGGCAAGCGAGATGATGCGAATGGTCCGTACCCTCTCCACCAGCATGGCCGCGGACGCGGAAGAGAGCGGCGCCGTGCTCCTGGTCCGAGCCAACGAGCGCGAGGTTCTGGTGTGGATCGTCCTGGTCCTGTCCGTGGTGTTGGCGGCCGGCGTGAGCGCGGCGACCCTACGCTCCGTCCAGGTCCCCACCGAGAGGTTGGGTCTCGCCGCCGAGCGGTTCAGCGCTGGTGATCTCCGCCCCGTGCACCTCGGCGTCATGCCCCGCGAGCTGGCGCTGCTGGGGGACGCCATGAGCCGCGTGGGAACCACGCTTCGCTCCCTGGTCCAGGACGTGGTCACCGAAAGCGAACGGATGTCGTCAACGGCAGCCGACCTCTCGGCCGTGAGCGAGGAACTGGCCGCCACCGCGAGCGAGATCAGCACCGCGATGGTTGACATCTCGCAGGGCGCGGAGAACCAGGTAGGCAGCGCGGAGGCGGCCCGGGGGGCCGTGGAACGTCTCGCCCAGTCCGCCACGGCCAACGCGGAGCTGGCCCACCGAGTGGCGGAACGGGGGCAGGAGATTCACCGCCTGGCAGCCCGCTACCAGCAGGACGTCGCCGCCGCCGCGAAGGCCCTGTTGGACCTCGGGGCGGTGGTGCAACAAAGCGCGGCACAGGTGGACGAGCTGGACCGGCGGTCGGAGTCCATCAACGAGTTCGTGGACGTGATCAAACAGATCTCATCCCAGACCAACCTGCTCGCATTGAACGCAGCGATCGAGGCCGCCCGCGCGGGGGAGCGGGGCGTTGGCTTCGCCGTGGTGGCCCAGGAGGTGCGTGAGCTAGCCGACTCCAGCGGGGCCGCCGCCGAAGAGGTCGCCGAGCACATCCGCGTGGTGCGCCAGCAGGTGAGCCAGGTGGCGGAGACCATGGCGAGCGGCCGGCTGAAGGTGCGCGGAGTCGAGGAGGTAGCCCAAGGGGCGGCCCGCGCGCTCGAGGGAATTGCCGCCTCGGTGGCCGACGTGGAGGCGGCCGCCGGTCAGCTGTCGGACGCCGCCGCGGGGAACCTCAAAATAGTCGAGGAGATTCGCGCGGTTCTGGGACAGGTAGCCGCCGCGGCGCATACCCACGCATCCGCCAGCGAGCAGGTGACCGCCGCGGCCCAAGAGCAGGGTGCCGCAACGCAGGAGATGGCCGCACAAGCGAGCGAGCTGAGCCAGGCGGCCCAGCGGCTGCGCGGGTTGGTGAAGGGATTCCGGGTCTAGCGACCTTTCTTGGCAGCTTTGCCCTGGCGCCGGGCGGGAGCCGGCTTTCGCGCCACCGGGCGCTGGCGCGCCCGCTTGATGGGAGTCTTGGCGATGCGGCGCTTCTTGGCGGTCGCCCGCGCTTCCTGCAACACCCGGTCCCCCTCGGCGGCGCCAATGAGCCCGCGCCGCACGGCGTATTGCACCAGCTCCTCGGCATCTTCGGGCCGGAACTCGGCCACCCCCGCGCCGGCTCGGATCATGTTCACGATCGCATCGGCCACGGGGCTACGCAGTACGCTGGCTATTCCGGGGACGGTCTCCAGCAGCGCGGTGATTTGCGACCCGGCAAGTTCGGGCGCCATGCCTGCTCCTTTCTCAGTGCGCCAAGACTAGCGGGTCGGGGAGACTGCGTCAAGCGGGCATGACCGGAGGCCAAGCAGCGTAAGACGTTATAAACTAACGACTTACGCTGTCACGTTCTGTGCCGTATTGCCGGGGGAACCCGACCTGCGGGCCCTGGACTCAGCGGGCGGGGCTCGGGGATCGTCCAGGCTGTCTGGCCCGAAGCTGGTGTGGCGCGCGGCGCCAGATCCGCCATTCTGACTGGCTCAGGATCTCCCCCAAGACAGTCTGGGTCTTGGGATCCACCCGGATGTCCAGGTGCATATCCAAGCGATACTCTGCCGAATCGGCCCCGAACCCTCGGAGTACGAAGCCGGAGCGCGCCGGCTCGACGGAGTCGACCTCGAGCTCTGCCACCGGCAGGAAGTCGGGGTCTGGATGTTGGTCGGTCGCCATAGGCAGCCCCTAGGGTTGGGGTGGAACCGCTGAGAGTAACCGCAATCCCTGGCCCGTCAAGAGGATGGGCCGTTTGCGGTGAGTCCTCGATGAGGGTAGATTGAGCGTCCCCTGAGAAGCCCGGAGGTCGTGGCAGTGGGACGGCGAGGCATCAAGGAGTACCGGGCCCATGAGGCGTTGCAGCTCATCCTCGCGGACCGAGACCATGAACCCCTGTCCTGCCCGTCCTGCGGGCACCGGACCATTCAGCGGACTCCCCGCCGCCGCTTGACCTCGGCCTGGCGCGATCCCTACCGCCACGTGACGCTCCGCTGCGGGAAATGCGGCCGCCAGGCAGTTTACGTCCCGCGCAACGTGACGCAGCCCTCGGACTCACAGCTGTTGGCGCAGTAACGGGAGGGCGGTAGTGGCGGGCGACGCCATTCAAATGATGGGCACCATCAAAGAGGTGCTCCCCAACACGACCTTCCGAGTGGAGCTGGAGAACGGGCACGAGGTGCTGGCCTATGTCTCCGGCAAGATGCGCAAGAACTACATTCGGATTCTCCACGGCGACCGGGTGGCGGTTGAACTCTCGCCGTATGATCTCACGCGGGGCCGGATTACGTACCGGTACAAATAGTTGTCCGTTATCCGTTTTCCGTTGTCCGTGGAGGTCGGGGAGCGGCTTCGGTACTCCGCGGAAAACGGACAACGGACAACGCTTCACCCCACCACCCATCTCTCAAACGCCGTCTCCACCGCCAGTTCGGACTCCACCGTGCATCCGGCGCCGCGCGCGCCGTCCAGAAACGCGCCGAGCGCGCTCACGTTTTCCAGGCGCAGCTTGAGCAGGTAGCGGTCCGCGCCGGTCAGCCGGTGACACTCGAGCACCGCAGGAGCGCGTCGCCAGCGGGCCAGAAGCTGCGGCATCTGTGCGTCCGGGCCGGGGTGTACGTGCACGAATGCGATCAGCGGTTTGCCGGCGGCTTGAGGATCGATCCGGGCGTGGTAGCCCGCGATGACACCCGCCGCCTCGAGCTTGCGAACCCGTTGGAACGCGGCCGGAGCACTGAGGCCCACGGCCTCGCCTAGCTCCTGGTAGGAGAGCTTACCGTCCGCTTGAAGGATGGCAAGAATACGGCGATCGGTCTGGTCGAGATTCTGCAAAAGTCCATTCTTCACAAGATGTGTCTTACAAAATAATAAGTCTCGCTAGCTTCGCAAAGGCGTTATCTGCTGTCCGTTGTCCATTTTCCGTGGGGTGGCCGGGGGACGGACAACGGACAACTGAAAACGGACAACGTCTTTGACTCAGTGCGGATGGCTGAACAGCCTATCCCAGCGAATGGCCGTGAAGATCGGCAGGGGCAGGACGCCGTTCTTGTCGTAGCTGTAGTAGATGAACAGGGGGCGGCCTCGAATCCGGTCGCGGCCCACGAAGCCCCAGTAGCGGCTGTCGTAGGAGTTATCGCGGTTGTCTCCCATGACGAAGAACGAGTCGGCCGGCACCAGGAGCGGACCCCAGTTCTTGAGGGTGGGGCGGTACGTCCGTGCATCTCTCCCGACCAGGTAGCGCACCTGCCAGGCCCGCATTTGCGGGTGTTCGGGATCGCTGCTGGGGTCGTTCCGGGTGGCGTAGGCCTCGTCCAGCGGTTTGCCGTTGATCGAGATGACATTGTCCTCCATCGCGATCGTGTCGCCTGGCATACCGACGACTCGTTTCACCACGTTGACGCCCGGCTCTTCCACCGAGTCGAAGATCACCACGTCCCCCCGCGCGGGTTGCCGAAACCCGGGCAGCCGTTTGTGCACCACCGGCACTTCGGCGCCATAGAGCGCCTTGTTCACGAACAGAAAATCCCCAATGAGCAGGGTGTTCTCCATGCTGCCCGACGGAATGCGGAACGCCTCCACCAGGAGGGCCCGCAGGAAGAACCAGATGACCAGCGCCGCTGCGAGGGACTTGGTCCATTCCCACGCGGACTGCGCCAGCGACTTGTGGGGTGAAGCTTTCACGTCTCGACGACCTCCCTACTCCTGCGGTTCTACCCAGTCGGCGACGAACAGGTTCGTCTCCCCGGGCACGGCGCCGAACCGGTTCGAGGCAAAGACCAGCTGCTTCGCGTCCGGCGAGAACATGGGGAAGCTGTCGAACTCCCCACTGGTGGTGACCTGCACCAGCCCGCTCCCATCCAGGTTGATGAGATAGAGATCGAAATTGCGCGAGCGCGGATCCTTATGGTTCGAAGCGAAGATGATGCGCTTGCCGTCGGCATGGAAGTAGGGCGCGAAGTTGGCGCCTCCCAGATCTGTCACCTGGCGCTGGTTAGAGCCGTCGGCGCTCATGACGCGGATCTCCATCCGGCTGGGCCGGACCCGCCCCTGGGCCAGCAGACCCCGGTAATCCGCGATTTCCTGGGGCGTGCTCGGGTGCCAGGAGCGGTACACGATCATGCTCCCGTCCGGCGAGAAAAACGGCCCGCCGTCGTACCCGATATCGCTGGTGAGACGGCGCACGTCACTGCCGTCCACATTCATGGTGTAGATGTCCAGGTCCCCGTCCCGCACCGAGGTAAACACCAGTCGCGTGCCGTCCGGCGAGAGCGTCGCTTCGGCATCGTACCCTGGGGTACTGGTGAGGCGCACCAGGTCCGAGCCGTCGAGCGCCGAAGTGTAGATGTCGTACTCGTAGAGGGCCCAGACGTATCCTTGCGAGAAATCCGCCGGCGGCGGGCACTTGGGGTCGTGCTCGAAGGTGCTGGAGTAGAGCACCCGCCCATCACCTTCGTAGAAGTAGCCGCAGGTGGTCCGGCCCAGGCCGTTCGAGATTCTGCGCAACCCGCTGCCGTCCAGGTTGATGATGTACTGCTGGTCGCAGGTCGAGTCGCTGGTCTGCCACTGGAAGATCAGCTGCTTCCCGCTCCGCGCGAAATACGCCTCGGCGTTCTGCCCGCCGAAGGTGAGTTGGCGCAGCCCGGCGAAGAAGCGCTCGCCGGGTTCCGGGGCGCGGGGCGTGGCCCTGGGCGATTCGCCACCGGCGGCGCAGGCGGTGCAAAGGACGAGGAGCGGAAACAGAGTGCGGTGATTGGCGCGCATGTCAGTCAGGTTCTCTGCGGACGGGGCAATATAACCAGGGGGGAAGGGGGAACGGGGCAGGATGGGGCGCCTCTCGGAGCGCGCGTCAGTGGAGCGCGCGCCATGAAACTCCCTTCGTCTGCGGCACGCGCGCAACTGCAGCGCGCGAGAGAGGCGCCCCACCCTGCCCCGTTCCTAAAAGAACGTCCCTAGCTCGACCCTCGCCCCTCCGCCCGTCGCATTCCGGAACAAACCCCCGAGGGACTGCCCCATGATCTGGAGGAACATGTTCCGTCCCTCGATGGCCAGGCCACCGGTGAAGCCGATTCCCTGATCGCCGCCCAGCACCAGTCCGGCGCGGAGCGGGAGGGTACGAATCAGCCGCCAGGTGGTGCCCACGTCCACCGAGAGCGGGGACTCGAAGTCGCCGCTCACCGGAAGCGTGGTGCTGACGTCCACCTGCAGGAAACGATTGGCCCAGGCACTGGCCGTGAACCGGACGATGCGGGGCAGCTTGACCTTGAGGTCCAGCGTGTCCTTCACGGACCGGCTGTCGAAGCTGTCGAGCGAGTCGGCGACCTCCTGGAAATTCGTGGTTGCGACGTTGAAGCGCTTGGCCTCGGTCTCAACCAGGTGGACCGTGACGTTGCCGAGGTTGGCCACCATGGCCTCGAGCGCGAAGCCCGAGGTGGGCCAGGTAAGCCGCACCAGGAAGTCCCCGGCCAGGCTCGCCTTGCCGTTCTTGAGCGTGGAATCCAGGGGTTCCGGGGTCGTCGCCAACTCGACCCCGATGTTGGCCACCACGCTGTCGCCGGTGACCCTGATCACCCCGCCGTTGGCAACGGTGGAGCGCATGCGCGCGAAGGCGATGGGGCGGATATAACGGGCGCCGAACCCCAGGTTGAGGTTCATGCCGTCCTCCGAGCCCAGCGGCCCGAAGCGCAGCACCACGTGCGCGCCGCCTTCGGCGGTCGCCAGTGCGGCACCTTTGGAGTTACCCAGGCTAAACTGCTGGCGCGCCCCGTTTCCGTCGCGCAACAACGCGGCAAAGCTGTCGTCGAGCTGGAACCCGCCGTATCCCCGGGCCTGGGCGGACAAGCCCAGGCTGAAGTGGCTGCCGAAGGGGCCCCCAAGGTAGAACCCGCCCTCGCCCAGCGCTGAACCTTTGAGGCCCTTGCCGTCCGGGATGAGGCCCAGGATGTCGAGGACGTCCCCAGCCAGCAGGCTGTCGTTGTCAGCCAGGTAGATCGCGGCCCGCGCGTCCGCCAAGTTAAGCGTGTTGTTCTCCCCGGTGGCGCCCCCCGAGAACACGAAGCCCCAGTGGGGAATCATGGCGTGCCGGAAGGGATCCACCCGGAACGTGGGCGTGCGCCGATAGGCCGGGTCCACCTTGGCGGCCTGCGAACCCTCGGGCACTGCCTGGGCGCCGAGCGCTCTCGCTGCGAGCGGCAGCAACGCGAGCACCAGGAGGGGGCGCTTCATGGAGCGCCTCCCGTCTTGATCTTGACCGATCCGCTGGCGCGGATGATCACCTTGTCCGTGGTCCGGATGGCGCCCCTCGGATTCGAAGCGTTGGGGAGTAGCGTCACTCTGATCGCCGCCGTCAGCTTCCTGCCCAGGAGCACCCGCGACTTGTTGCCCGCGATGCTCACGGTCGCGGTGTCGAGCACCGGGGTGGTGACCCGCCCTTGCGCATCCACCGGGGCGGCGAGCAACGAGACGGGGCCGATTTCCGTGCGGTTCGTCATCCGGAATATGCTATCGGCATCCACGGTGGCCGGCTGCGAATCGGGCACCATCGCGATCCGCACCTGGACGCCGAACGGGGTCCCGTTCTGCACGATGGCGATGGCGGACGCCGTATCCACACGCTGCGCGATCTGATTGGCGTCCTGCGCCCCGAAGTCGGCGCCGTCGGTGACCGAGGTCTTGGAGAAGGTGACGCCGGCGGTGGGGACGGTGAAGTCCAGCGCCACCGTCAGCGCCATGCGGAGGGAGATCGAGTCCGTGGTGGTGACGGTACTCATCTGGCCGTCGCCCACCACAACGCTGTCCGCTCCGACCAGGGCCGCGCGCTTGTTGTCGAGCACCAGGTCGATCACGCGGTCGAGCACCCGTGCAGTCTGCAAGGTCACCGACTTGGTGCTGTTCCGAGCGATGGTGAACGTGGTGACCGACGGGGAATCCACCACGGCTACCGTGATGGCGCCCTGGGCGTCGGTCTGATATGCGATGTTCCCCGAGCCGTCGCGCGGCAGCTGACCTGTGGACGTCAATTCCACCACGCCCAGCTTGAAGTTGGACAGCTTGAGCGGGGCGCCCGAGCTATTGACGATGCTGAGCTGAATCTTGGCGTCGTTCAACGTCGCCTGTTTCACCGCGTCCTCGAGGTCGCCCAGATCGAAATCGCCGGCGTTGATCTCCTGGAACTCCTCGGTCGAGACCGTGAGTTCCGCGGTCTTGGCGGGATCCAGCGGTGCGGATAGTGACTGGAGGTTCCCGCTACCGCTGACGACGACGGCATTGGTCGTGACGATGGGGTCGATCGTAGCCTGCGCGGCGGTCGCGCTCCCCTGTACGTCCGCGGTGACAGATCCGGGGACGATCTTGGCGCCGGCCAGGTTGAGCGTGAGGCTGTCGGTGCGGGTGGCGCCGCCGCCCGGTGCTGCTGCCACGGTCAAGCTGTCCTTGACCGCCACGCCGCTCCGGGTGACCCCGTTCAGCGTGATGACCGCCTTGAACTGGATGGGCAGCCGGTTCTGCACCCGCAGCTTGAAGCTCCCGGTGTTCACGATGACCGAGTCAATCGTGTTGATCCGTGTTTCGGTAGCGAGCGGCGAATAACTCTGATTGAACGTCTCGTTCAGGTTCCGCAACGTGACCGATGACAGCGTGAGCGGGCGGATGGTGAGCGTGAGCGATGCCGTTGCGAGGGGATTGGGCACGCAGGGGACGCCGCCGAGCGATCCCGACGCGGTAACCCTCACCCAACCCACCATCGTCCTGTTGACGATGTCCGCGGAATCCGCTTTCGGCGTTCCGCTGACAGCCACGACGCTCGGGAAACTGACCACGTTGTTGCCGAGGGAGTCCACCAGCGAGGCGGTGAAGGTGACGGTGCAGCCGCTGTTCTGCGAGACATCCAGCCGGACGCGCCCGGACGCGATGGTGGCACTCAGCACGTACGAGCCCGCGGAGGTTCCAAAGCGTATCGTGTCGCCGCTCACGCCGGGTACCCCTGGCGCGCCTGAAATGCCGGGCGCCGGCGTAAACGAGCCAGCGCCGATGTTGAGACTGACCGTCTGTTGCGACGTCTGCAGCATCTGGTTATAGCCGAAGGTGAACGGTGAGAAGGTCAAGCTGTCGTAGTTGAGCTTGTCCCCAACGTTCACCGTGAGCGTCTCGGGATCGAAGGTGATCCCGATCAGCCCATCGGGCGTGGTGACGGTATCGCAGGGCGTCGTGGAGGACGACGGGCACAGGAACTCGCCCACCGTCACGGTGTCCTGGGCAACCGGGATGGTGAACTGCACGATCCGCGCAGGCCCGCGGCCCAGTTGGTTCCGTGCTTCGGTGATGCTCGTGGGCTCACATCCCGCGCTGAGCAGCATCAGGCTCATGACGCAGGACCAGGCCGCCCAGCGGGCGCCTAAGCCACTATGTGACAAGAACATGGCCCCCGAAGGTCGTACTCTTGAGGGCCGGCGTCAAGGTCGAATGTCACAAACGGGGGAGGTTACGCCGCCCGATTGAGCACCATGAGCAGCAGCAGCACCGGCAGATACAGGTTAGAGGCCGCGAACAACCTGCCCGCGCTCTTGGGTGAG
>Ga0209342_10000457_pt1 | contig 47232 bp, 45 predicted proteins | sample RifCSP16_2_FD_184023 | JGI IMG/M metagenome (GOLD analysis project Ga0209342, IMG submission 184023) | Soil microbial communities from Rifle, Colorado - Rifle CSP2_sed 16_2 (SPAdes) (version 2) | ecosystem: Environmental > Terrestrial > Deep subsurface > Rock core/Sediment | place: Rifle...
AAGAATAATCTGCCCGGGCTCACGCCCGTTTGCCGACAGGCGTTTTTCGCCTGCGCGGGAAGTGAGCTCAATGAAGCCCAGGGCGTCTCTGTAAGAATCCGCCACTGCATCGAGATCGCGGACGCAAAGAGATACATTGCTAATGTTGGTGCCTGCCGGAATTGAAACCATGTCAGTTGAGCGAAACCTTGGCCAGCGAAAGACTCATAGCGTGAAAGGCCATCGGATAAAGCTTCACCCCGAAAAACCGGTAAAGCGGAAATCCCCTCAAGGTTTCATGAGCCCGCTCTTCCGACTCTGCCAGAAGCGTGACCCATACTCTGGAGCGATCAAAAGCAAGTCCATAACTTGTCACCACACCTTTGACCATGAGCGAGTCAACGTGCGCTCTCTGCAGAGGAATGAGCGAGACAAATTCCTCTGTCAGATGTTCGGGGAGTGTGATATCAAACAGGTATTGGTTCATTTGAAGGGCTCGAATGTTGTGATTCTGTTCCTCGTATCCAACACCAAGATCTGGAGAAAGGTTCTTCAGCTATGCTCATGTGAAACGAGGTTCGCAATTAGAACTCAATAATCAAGCCAATTGTTGTTACAACCAGCCGCTGACCGTGAAACTGACCCCTCTCTTCAAGTCCCGTCTGGTGCGTCAACGCCAAGCGGAACAATCGATCCGACCCGTTTTGAAACTGAACACCCCCCTGAAACCGCACGGTGGACCCAAACGCCAATTCTTGCCTTATTTTGATATCCAACGCCCCATATCCGGTAAGCCCGGGCCCAAGTTCTGCAATTGACGCCTCCGCGCCGGCCTCGAACAACCACCGCCTTTCAACGGGGTGGTCAACAACAAATCCATATCCATAATTTGCCCCGGCGTACACCCTCAACCCCGGATTTGCATACCCTACAAATCCCTCAACATAATCACGGCTGTAATCAACCGGTTGTGTTTTCTGAAGCATCGCGAATGCGTTATCCCCAAGGTGATGGCTTGTATGCCCCATAACAAGGCGGCTGAAAATGTTGTCGGTCCATACAATGTCGATGAGAAGATAATCAACGTAGAATTCTGTGCTGATAACAGCAATGTTTTGATGTGGATGGAACTGGGTTGAAACAGAGACTCCAAGACTTGCCTGAATACCGTTTCCCACAATTGGGGTTTCAAGGAGCGGGAGCGTCCCCCCAATGCTCCCATACACATGATTGGCCTGAAAGGCTTTTCCTATGCTGAATCGGTGGGCTGTTCCATCTGCGACAAATTCCTGAACAAGCTTCTTCCGGGGAAAAATTGTAAGAAGAGAATCCAGTCCTGAACTCAACATTGTTCGGGGACAAAAAAACTCTGTAAGCAAAAACATAAAGAGAGCCCTGCATGCATGAGTGCTCCTTTGCCGAAGGGATGATAGCTGGAGAAAAATCATGGTTTGTGTCATTGCACCTGAACGGCAGCAAGAAATTGCCCAAGAATTCCGGAAACCTCCCGCAACCTCTCCGTTGGTTGCTTCCCTCCCTGCAAGACAATCTTGAGCTTCAACTGAGCACCCTCCTGCTGAAGATGAAACCTGATCGAATGTGAAGTGGTCAGCAGCGCCATGATTGCCTGAAACGGTGCCTGCAATTCTTCCGAAGTCCCATAAAAGACTTCATCACGGGAGGGTGGCAGCGAAAGAATCACTTGTTGCCCGAGAAGTTCGACCCGCGGAATGCGCAACTGTGAGGTCAGGGCTTTAACCTCGACCTGCCGAAGTAGAAGATCCACTTCTTCGGGAAAGTCTCCAAACCGATCCTTCAATTCCTCGCCAAGAACATGAACGTCATCCAATGTTTTGGCCTGATATAACCGCATGTAGATATCGAGTCGTTCCTGGTCTGATTCAACATAAACATCCGGTATCAGGGCTTCGAGATCCGATTCAAGGATTGTTTCCTGTCGTGGTTCGGCCGCCTTTTGAACCCTCGTCTCAAATATCCCCTGGAACTCCTCATCTTTCAGTTCCTGCACCGCCTCTTCGACGACTCGCTGATACATTTCGAATCCCATTTCCATGATGAAACCTGACTGTTCTGCCCCCAACAAGTTGCCTGCCCCTCGTATCTCCATGTCGCGCAGTGCCAGATTAAATCCCGAGCCCAGTTCTGTGAATTCCTGTACTGACTGCAGTCGTTGCAGCGCCACCCGCGGCAACGTAGTAATGGGAGGCGTCAGCAGATAGGCATATGCTTGCACATTCGATCGTCCCACCCTTCCCCGTAATTGATACAATTCGGCCAACCCGAACCTGTCTGCCCGGTTAATGATAATGGTATTCACGCGAGGTATGTCGATACCCGACTCAATGATCTTCGTACACACCAGAACATCGTGCTTTCGCTCCAGAAATTCCACCATCGTCTTTTCAAGCTCATGGCCTTTCATTTGGCCGTGGGCGGTATGAATTCGTGCCTCAGGAATCTTCGTCTTCAACTGCAGCACAATGTGATCCATTGTCTGGATCCGATCGTGAATAAAATACACCTGGCCTCCCCGGTGAAGCTCTTTGAGAATTGCCTCCCGGATAAGGTCGATGTCGAATTCACTGATTTCTGTGATAATAGGCAACCGGTTCCGGGGAGGCGAGTTAATGATGGAGAGATCCCGCGCTCCCATGAGAGAAAATTGAAGTGTCCGCGGAATTGGCGTGGCCGTGAGCATAAGAGTATCTACCGATGCTTTGAGTTGGCGAAGCTTTTCCTTCGCCGTGACTCCAAACCGATGTTCCTCGTCGACGATCAAGAGTCCCAGATCCTTAAAGGCGATGAGGAACATCGGTTTGCGGTGTGTTCCAATGACAATGTCCAGGGATCCGTCTTTGAGATTCTCAAGCGTTTGTTGCTGCTCCGTTTTTGTCCTGAAACGTGTTAAAGCGGCAACCCGAACGCTGTAGCGCTCGAGACGATCCAGGAAAGTTTGATAATGTTGCTGCGCAAGGATTGTGGTTGGAACAAGAACCGCTGTTTGTTTTCCGTCCAATGCTGCCTTGAATGCCGCGCGCACGGCAACCTCCGTCTTGCCGAAACCGACATCTCCGCAAATAAGCCTGTCCATGGGAACAGCTGCTTGCATATCCGTCTTCACAGCTTCGGTTGCTATCGATTGATCAGGGGTATCCTCGTAAATAAAGGAAGCTTCCATTTCTTTTTGCCAATGACTATCCGGAGAAAAGGCAAATCCGGGTTCGTGTTTCCTTGCAGCATAGAGGCGAATCAAGGCCCGCGCGATGTCTTTGATCCGTTTTCGTGCGCGGGCTTTCATGCGATCCCACTGCGGTGTACCGAGCTTCGTCAGTCTCGGTTCGTGGCCCTCCTGAGATGAATACTTCTGAACATAGTTGACAAAATTGAGGTTGACATAAAGAACGTCGTCATCCTCATAGAGAATCTTCATCACTTCCTGATCGTTTCCCCGAACTTTGATTGTCTGAAGTCCGGCGAACTTCCCGACACCATGATCGGCGTGGACAACAAAATCACCTTTCTTGAGACGATGCACTTCACGTTGGCTGAATCCACGGAATCCCGGACGTTTGCGGCTCCCCCGCCTTTTCAATCTGCCAAAGATTTCGTGTTCAGTGTACAGTATGACCGACGCTGCAGGATACACGAAACCCTTATGGAATGCTTCAGAAACGATTTCGGGGGGCTTCCATTCACTATCGATGCCTTCATCAACACGCTCAATCTCCTCATCAATGAGCTCCTTCAGCCGCGTCTGCTCCTCAGCCGTGTCGCACACAAGAATCTGTCTGAAGTCGAGTACCTTATCGCGCCTTAGCTCTTCGAGGAGAAGCCGGATGCTGCCATGATATGCCGGTTGAGGGGAAGATTTGAAGTGTATATCGGGGACCTGCGAAGTCGTGTGGATATTTGAATGATAAACCTGGGCAAATGCCTTACCTCGGCCAAGGAGGTCGGTCCAGGGGATAATCCCCTTAACTCCCTCCCGGAAAAGTTCCTCAATCTCTCGGTCACAAAGATCGCTTTCGTCAACCAGTAGAACCGTATCACCGGACAGGTAATCGAACACTGTTGATCGACGTTCTCCCGTTTCCGCTGCATCAGAGAAACCAGCCACAATACTCGCGGTGCGGAGTTCCCTGATAGAGCGCTGAGAAAGCGGCTCGAATTCACGCACCGACTCAACGGTATCTCCCCAGAATTCAATCCGGAGGGGGTGGTCTCCCACAAAAGGAAAAACATCAAGAATTCCTCCCCGAACGGCAACGTCCCCATACCCCTCGACGAAGTCCTTTCGCTCGAACTTCCATGCGTCAAGTCTTCCCAGTAACTCCTGAAACGGATATTCCTCTCCGACGGTCAATGTGAGACTGCGATCACGAAGATCCTGCGGCCCCGGCAGAAGGCCAACAGCTGCTTCCGCCGATGACACCACAATGCCCCTTTCATTCCTCACAAGCGAGTGAAGCGACTCTATCGCGGAAATTGTCCCGCTCATATCCAGCGAAGTGACAATGTGATGCTCCGCGTGCACATAAAGATTCACGCTCTTTTCCGATATGAGAATGCAATCGTCCCGAAGCTGTTCCGCCCGATCTTTGTCGGGAACGATGAGGAGGACCTGTGAAAAGTGTTCTGCGAGCAGGTCGGCAGCAAACGCCATGAGCGAGCCGCTTATGCCGGCAATGTTGATTCGACATTGCTCTTTGCGATCGGCAACGAGACTTTCGAACCGTTGGAATGGTTCTGAATGATAGATAGATTCTTTGATTGAAGAGATCATGGCGACAAAAAACAGAAATCCCTTCCATCCGGGAATCAGGACGGCAAGGGTTTTCAAAACTACACATCGATCGGCCGAAATGCAATCCGCCAAAATTCATGAATTACAGAATTCATCTTGATTCTACTGACGAATTGGAGTACTATCCTCTCCTGATGTGTACAGCGCAAATTGTGCAAGAGGCGGTGCAGATTGTTTCATCAGGTTGAGCGCGTTTCTGGGAGGAAACCCTCGCGGCGGGACGCTGCACCGCCGCTTCTGAGCCCTGCCCTATGTGCGCTAAAACACACTGCTCCGGACGAAATTCCATATTTTAGTTACCTGTTATTCAATTTAAGGGAGGAACCATTTATGAAGCGTTTCGCTATTGTTATTCCGCTTCTTCTTGCGCTTGTGGCTTTGCCGTCCTTTGCCCAGACCAATGGCGAAGACGAGGGGCTGGAGTCGCAGGTGAAAAAACTCGCCAAGGACGCGGCGCAGGCTTACGTGAACCCTGTTATCTCCGGCTTCGGCGTTAACCTGAACTCGGGCTGGTTTCACCGTGCTCCATGGGCCACAAAATTCGGATTCGATTTTGAATTCGGAGTTGTAGCCATGGCAACGGTGTTCCAGGAATCAAACGAAACATTTGCGACGGCAGGGGACTTCAAGTTTGATTATGATCAGGCAGATCTCCTTGCTCAACGGGCAATTCAGCAGGCTGGAAATCCGCCGATTCCTAATCTGCAAAACGACATCCGCAACAACATTATGGCCCAGATCTTCCATGTCGATTTCTCCGGTCCGACGTTCGTAGGAAAGAAGACGGACAGTCTGCGCCTTACGTTTCCGGGTAAACAGATCACTGTCAATACCCAGGCAGGAACACAGAATTTCAATGTCCCTTCCCAGACCTTTACTCTTGGGGCTGCCGGGACGGAATTACCGGCTCTCCCGCTGGTTGCACCTCAGTTGACCATTGGCACGCTCTTTGGAACCCAGTTCACGTTCCGCTATTTACCGGAAATTGAACTGAGCAAGGAAATCGGGAGCTTGAAGTACTCAGGTTTTGGAATTCAGCACAATCCGATGGTCTGGTTCGGCGAAGATGCGCTTCCGTTTGAGCTCGCACTTGGTTACTTCACGCAGAGTCTGAAGCTCGGTTCTCTTATGGAAGCAAAGGCCTCCGCTTTCGGCATCAACACAAGTATTCGTCTCGGCTGGGGATTTCTCAACATCACGCCCTATGCTGGATTTCTCATCGAAAGTTCCAGTCTGTCTTTCGGCTATGACTATAGCTACGAGACAGGCTCCCTCGGTCAGACTGTGACAGACCGAATCACATTTGATGCCGATGGAGAAAACAACTCCCGATTCACATTCGGCGCGAGCGTCAAGATCCTCTTCGTCAATGTCAACGCCGATATTAACCTGGGCAAATACAAAGCTATCAGTGGCGGTGTGATGATTATTATCTAGTTTCTGTTGACGTTACTGTAAGGCCGGCCATGTGGTCGGCCTTTTGTTTTTGAGGAAAAAAAGAGTATCTTCTTATGCCTTTGGGTCATCCAGAGGCATTTTTTGTTTCTCGAACTTTGACACGACACAGGGAAGAGCGGTTTTGAGAATGAAACGAAGGGAAGACATACGAAACATAGCCATTATTGCTCACGTTGACCATGGCAAAACCACGCTTGTGGATTACATGCTGCGCCAAACGGGGACTTTTCGCGCAAACCAGGATCTTGTGACCCGAGTGATGGATTCCAATGACCTTGAGCGCGAACGGGGTATTACCATCCTCGCCAAGAATACTTCTGTGTTTTACCACCCAAAGACCCAGTCCGGCGAAATCAAGATCAATATTGTCGATACCCCGGGCCATGCAGACTTTGCCGGCGAGGTTGAACGGACGTTGAAAATGGTGGATGGGGTTTTGCTTCTGGTTGATGCGGCGGAAGGACCTCTCCCGGGAACAAAATTTGTCCTGAAGAAGTCCCTCGAATTGCACCTGCAACCGATAGTCGTGATCAACAAGATTGATCGTAAAGACGCTCGCCCCCATGAAGTACTCGATGAGATATTTGAATTGTTTCTTTCCCTGGGCGCAAATAACCAGCAGCTGGATTTCCCCACCCTCTACTGTATCGCCAAGCAGGGCATAGCAAAGCGTGAAATGGAAGAAGACAGCTCCAACCTTCAGCCGCTTTTTGATGCCATTGTATCAAAGGTGCCTCCGCCGCCAGGTGACATTGCTTCTCCTTTTCAGATGCTTGTGACAACAATCGATTACAGCGATTATCTCGGAAGGCTGGGAATCGGCCGGATCTCCCGCGGCACAATAAAACTCGGCTCTCCCATGAAGATCATCCACCGCGATGGAAATGCGGAGGATGCGCGTGTAACAAGGATTTACACGTTCGAAGGATTGAAGCGCGTCGAAATCAAGGAAGCAAGCGCTGGCGATATCATCGCCCTCGCCGGAATGGAAGATGTCGATATTGGCGAAACCATTGCCGATTCAGCGGATCCGACACCCCTTCCGTTTGTTTCAATCGAAGAACCCACGCTCTCGATGAACTTCATGGTCAACAATTCACCTTTTGCGGGTCAGGAAGGCCGATTCGTGACTACGCGTAATCTGGGGGAGCGCCTCGCGCGCGAATTGCGATCGAACGTGAGCTTGCGCGTCGAGTTGACTGAATCCCCCGACATTTTCAAGGTCAGTGGAAGAGGAGAACTCCATCTCGCCATTCTGATCGAGACCATGCGAAGAGAAGGATACGAGTTTCAGGTGTCCCGCCCTGAAGTCATTGTCAAACGAATCGATGACGTCTTGTGTGAACCAATGGAACATGTGATTATCGATGTACCCGACGAATTCGTTGGAACGGTCATCGAGAATCTTGGCCAACGGCGCGGTGAGATGAAAACCATGCTGCAGTTCCAGGGCAACACTCGACTCGAGTTTATTGTCCCGGCACGCGGACTGATTGGCTTTCGATCGGAATTCATGACTCAAACAAAGGGAACCGGCATTCTTCACCATAATTTCCACGGGTACGAACCGTTCAAGGGAACGCTAACACACCGAACACGCGGAGCAATTGTTGCATTGGAAGACGGCGTTGCAGTTGCTTACGCGATGGGAAAACTGCAGGAACGATCGACCTTCTTCGTGGATCCGGGCACGAGAGTCTACGCGGGAATGATTGTGGGTGAAAATTCGCGGGAACAGGATATGGTGGTTAATATCTGCAAGACTAAACACCTCACGAACATGCGTGCCTCCGGATCTGATGAGGCAATTCACCTCGAACCACCGAGACTGCCGACGTTGGAACAGGCAATTGAATGGATTTCAGACGACGAATATGTCGAGATAACGCCAAAGAGCATCCGACTGCGTAAGCGCTATTTAGATCACAATGAAAGAAATCGGCTTTCGCGCAAAAAGACTGAAGAAACTCTCGCCTGACCACGATCGTCGAGAATGTTTTCAACCCGCACAGAATGGAACCTCAGCCCGAACCGACTGACAAGCCTCCTCCGCCGGCTGCGTTCGCGGGGAGAAACCGTTCTGGACCTGACTGAATCGAATCCCACGCTCTGCGGCCTCACCCCTCCTGCGGAATTCGTTGAACTTGCGGCAGCTCTGCCATACGATCCGGACCCAAAAGGAATTATCAGTGCCAGGCAGGCCATCTCTGATTATTATGGCGAACAGCGTGCTGGCGTTGATCCCGAATCGATCTTGCTGACCGGAAGTACAAGCGAAGCGTACTCGTTTCTCTTTCGCCTGCTGTGTAATCCCGCCGACCATGTTCTTGTTCCCCGTCCCAGTTATCCACTCGTCGATATTCTCGCCGCCCTCAACGATGTTGAAGTCGACAAATACGACCTGAATTATGATGGGGAATGGCACATCGACAGCGCTTCCTTGGAAAAGGCGGTCAACTCCCGCACGCGTGCAATTGTCCTGGTTCATCCCTCGAATCCCGCAGGATCGTTTGTCAAACAAGAGGAACGGAAGTTTCTGACCCGCATCGCCGGCCGACTGGGCATCCCCCTGATTATCGACGAAGTGTTCCATTCATATACTGTCGATCCATGGCGTGATGCACCTGGGACCTTTGCTGGGACGAGCAATATTCCTCAAGTTGTCCTTAATGGACTCTCCAAACTCGCCGGTCTTCCTCAGTTCAAGCTTGCATGGATGAGCATCAGTGGGCCTGACCTCTGGTGCTCGGCTGCCCTCGACCGTCTTGAGATGATTGCCGACACGTTTCTTTCGGTACCTACGGCCTCTCAGGCGGCATTGCCGGGGATTCTCAGCAACATCAGATCATTTTCAAATCCCATTCAATCAAGAATCAAAGACAACTATTCTTTCCTTCGATCTGTGCCCATGGGAAATTGTGCCGTTCTCAGGTGTGAAGGAGGATGGAATGCCATACTGCGCGTACCAACAACTCGAACCGATGAGGAATGGTCCCTTGCTTTGCTCGAGGAATACAACGTGCTCGTGCACCCCGGCTATCTCTTTGACATGACCAACGGATCGTACCTCGTCCTCAGCTTGCTTCCCTCGTCAACAGTATTTGCATCCGCTGTCCAACACATCGCTCGATTTTTCACTGCCAATCCCCGATAAACGCAGTCTTTTCTTAATTCTCGTCGGGAACTGAACGCATACCGTAAACGTTGAAGAATCGTTCCATACGCCGGCTCAGAACGATCATAAATTCGGAGGTCATATGAAAAGCTTTCTCTTTCTTGTTGCCATGACGACTTTGTTGTCGGTGGCAGCGGTTGGTCAGGAAAAGCCAATGTCGAAGGAGGCAACGATTAGCGGTGAGGTCATCGATGTGGCTTGTTATCTTTCCGGAGGCGCCCGGGGGGCAGATCACATCGAATGCGGCAAGGCGTGTGCCAAGGCCGGCGGTGCGTTGGGGATTCTGACCGCTGACGGCAAGATTTACGTCTCACTTCTTCCGGACGATCACAAGAACAATCCCAATCATCTTCTCATCGATCATGTTGGTCACGACGTCGATGCAAAAGGCTACGTTCGGGTGAAGGGCGGGGTGAATGGAATAATGATTCGAAGCGTGGCAATGGCAAAGAAGTAAGAGGCGTATTATTGAATATCCGAGGGCGACCGTTGAGCGCGAGTCGCCCTTTTTCTTTTCCCATCTCCGACTGAAATCTCTTGGAGCGAACCCTCCGGAATTCCTGACCGCAATCGATGAAGCAGAGATGTTTTGAATCGTCTATCGATTTCAAACTGAATACTGTTACGTTTGAGCCGGGCACAACACATCCCCACCGTCCCTGATCCTGCAAATGGATCCAACACTGTGTCGCCGGGATCAGATGACTTCCTGATCATGTATTCGATCAATTGCTCGGGTTTTTGAAGAAGATGCATCTGATGATGTGATTTTACTTTGGGATAGTAGACGCTGTCCCTGTCCCTTGTCCCGTGTAGCTTCTTCCTCCCCTTCATCCCAAATAAGATCATCTCGTAGGATTGTGCATAACTCCAGGACAGGTCACCCGCGGTATGATTGTCTTTCGACCAGATCAGAATGTTCTTGAGGACGAAGTATCGTTCGAATTCTTTTTTCCATCGATCCACGGTTTTCCAGCTTGTGAAGATATATGCGTGGCTCTCCTCTTTTGTCACGCGGTTGAATTCTCTCATAAGCGTCGGAACGTCAAGATCAGCTGTATCGTTCATGATACGCGTCGACTTGCGAATGGTATGCTTCTTCCTCCCCGTGGAATAGTCTTGACCATAGGGAGGATCGGTGAGAAGAAGATCAATACTGCAATCGGGCACCATGGAGAAGCAGCGAAGGCAGTCCCCAAAAACAACGGCGTGGTGAATTGTCATGAGGTGGGGGTGTGACTGAGCGAGGAACGGAGAGTCGCGATCTGTTCAGGCTCTCCGATCACAATGAGTGTATCACCCTCTTCAAGTGCCGTGGTACGAGACGGATTGAACTGATAAGACCCCTGGCGTTTGATGGAAAACAGAAGAACACGCGTGTCGTTGAGGGGATCACACTGTTTGATGCTTTTTCCAAGATATTTTGATCTTTTCCCGACGTGCACATCCTCAACACGCAGTGAACTGTTGTCCCGCAACATCGTATCGAGGAAGTTCACGGTGTCGGGCCTGACAAGTTCGGATGCCATTCGGAGACCGCCGATAAAATTTGTCGAAACCGTCGTATTGGCTCCGCTGCGCAGAAATTTCTCCCTTGTCCCGATCTCGTCCACCTTGGCCACAATGCGGAGTTTTGGATTGAGACCCCGCGCCGTAATAACGACGAAGAGATTGTCTTTATCGGTCGGCAGGGTAGCTACAAGTCCCGCTGCGCGTTCAATTCCAGCAATTATCAGGATATCATCGTGTGTCGCGTCTCCCTCAACGACCATTGCATTTCGTTCGTGCAACCGGATGACTTTGTTCGCATCAATTTCCACGACAACGCATTGTCGTTTGGTCCGTAAGAGCTCATCGAGCACATGTTCGCCCTTAAGGCCCCAGCCGCAGAGAATGTAATGATTCGATAGCTTTCCGATTCGTTGTTTCATTGTTCGTCTCCTAAGATATCCCGTCATCTCGCCCTCAACGACAAATGCTGTCATCTCGGTCACACCGTACAAAAGGATTCCCATTCCCCCAAAGATTAGAAAGATGGTGAAGATGCGGCCTGCGTGCGAAAGAGTGTGGATCTCGCCATACCCAACCGTTGCCAGGGTGATAACCGTCATGTACAGCGCATCAAACAATGACCAGCCCTCAATAAGATGATAGCCGATGACTCCGGAACACAAGATGAAGAGCAGGAGAGCAATTATCTGGAAGATTTTAAGGGGGGTTGATGTCATGGGGCTGTACGAGTGCATTCAAATATACGAGAAGTGCGGGAAAAATCAATGTTGCGCTCATCATCTGTCCGGTTGACCCTCGCTCAAACATTTTGTAGGATATGACAAAGTAATCAGTAATCATTACTTGCTCTTCAATGCATTCAACAATACTTTTTGCGATCGGCATATCCATTGTTGCGGCGTCACTTCTTGCTTACGCCGCCCAGTACCTCCGCCAGCCTCCTATTCTGGGCTATATCGCCGCCGGATTGCTCATCGGCCCAAACGGTCTTCAACTCGTTCAAAACCAGGATGATGTCTCCACTCTCTCAGAACTGGGCCTGGCCTTTCTCCTGTTCATCGTCGGCCTTGAGATCGACGTTAAGAAGTTCGCACGTTCCGGGGCTGCGTCTGCTGTCATCGGGGTCATCCAGGTCGTTGCTTGTTCGGCACTTGGATATGCTCTCGCTTTATTTCTGGGATTTCATAACCTCGATGCGTTATACCTTGGAGTCGCCCTTTCGTTTAGCAGTACCATGATCGTTGTGAAACTGCTCAGTGACCGCGGAGAACTAGACACACTCCCCGGCCGGGCCACACTCGGCATTTTGTTGATTCAGGACGTGTTGGCCATTTTTGTTCTTGCTGGCCAGGGAAACATCAATGATCCCTCCGTCGGGCCTATTGCTCTGTCTATCTTGCTCGGAATTGGCCTGGTTCTCGTCAGTTTTCTTGTCAGCCGTTATCTGCTGCCGGCTGCATTTCAACGCGTGGCAAGAAATCCCGAGATGGTTCTGATCCTGTCAATGGCATGGTGCTTTGTTATGTGCGGGCTGGCCCTGCAAGCCAATTTTTCAATTGCGATGGGTGCCCTTATTGCGGGCGTGAGCATTTCCACGTTCCCTTATAGTCATGATGTTATAGCAAAGATTCGCTCATTGCGCGACTTCTTTGTGACGCTCTTCTTCGTTTCGCTCGGAATGCAGATCTCCCTGACTTCGATCTCTATCCTGTTTGTGGGGCTCGTCCTTTCAGTATTCATCATTGTAAGCCGATTTGTAACGATCATACCCGTAAGTTACGCAATGAAACTTGGGACACGCGTTGGCGTGCTTTCGTCGGTCTCTCTTTCTCAATCAAGCGAGTTCTCCCTCGTCATCGCATCACTCGGTGTCGCATACGAGCATATTTCTCAGGACATTGTTTCGATTATTGCGATAACACTTGTCGTGACCTCGACCGTTTCAACCTATCTCACAATGAGCAGCCACACCCTCGCCCGGTTTGCTGTAGGTATCCTGGAGCGCATCGGGATCAAGAGCTCGCACCTGCAGGAAGAAACCCAGCATTCAACAGAGAAGGGTCAAATCCTGATCCTTGGATGTCATCGCGTGGGAAGCGCTATTGTCGATGCGCTTGAGCCGGAAAAGGAACTTTTGCATGTGCTTGACTTCAATCCGTTGGTTCTCGAACGACTAAAAACACGTGATATCACGGCATCATACGTCGATATCAGCCATTTTGATGCTTTGGAAGAGATCGGGATTCACAATGCAAGCGTTATTGTCTGTACCTTGCCGGACGACTTTCTACGGGGGACGAGCAACGAGGCCTTACTGAAATATCTCAAAGCGAGAAAGGTAAAAGGAAAAATCATCGTTTATGCAACCTCTGTAAAAGAGGCGTTGAAGCTCTACGAAGAGGGGGCAGATCACGTCATCCTTCCCCATATCCTTTCGGGGGAGCAAATTGCAGCGCTTATTCTTCTTCGGGAGGAGAGAAGTTTCCGGAGAGTGCGTTCTTCAACCATTAAGGCACTTCGGCAACGCGACGAGATCTTGCCTTGATTGAGGGAAAAAAAGGCGATCAGGTGACTTTTCCACCCTTTTCATAGGAATGCCACAGCCGGGCATATTCCTGCAGTTTGCCGGCTGCCCGTTCAAAGACAGTTCTGCCTTCGAAAGAGCCATCATCCCGTTGGGCCCCTGCTTTGACCCCCGTGAGAACCTCGACCCCCTGCTCAATTGTCTCAATTGCGTAAATGTGAAACTTCTTGTTCTTCACTGCCTCAACAATGTCTTCCCTCAACATAAGTTCCCCGACATTCCCTGTCGGAACCAGAACACCTTGAGTCCCCGTTAGTACGCGCGCGTTACAGCAATCATAGAAGCCTTCAATCTTGAGGTTGACGCCGCCGATCGGCTGTATCTCTCCCTTCTGATTGACGGAACCCGTTACAGCCAAATCCTGTCGCAGTGGAATATCTGCCAGACTCGAGAGAATCGCATACACTTCCGTTGACGATGCACTGTCACCGTCAACGCCCCCGTAGGACTGTTCAAAGGTAATGCTTGCATCCATGACCAGGGGAATGCGCTGCGCAAACTTGCTGCGGAGATATCCCGTCAGAATTGCCACCCCCTTGTTGTGTGTCGGCCCGCTTAATTCCGCCTCCCGCTCAATATTGATCACACCTGATCTGCCAAGCGAGGTCCGCGCTGTTATTCTCGACGGCTTCCCGAATGCATGCTCTCCCATGTCATAGATCGAAAGTCCGTTGACTTGCCCAACAGCTTTGCCGTCCATATCAATCAGGTACGTGCCATCGGAAATCAGTTCCTGAATCTTATCTTCTACCAGTTTCACGCGATAAAGCCGTTCTTCGATGGCCTTCTCAACAAACTCTGCAGTCACCGTCTTTTTCTTGTCCTTCAGAGCCCAATAATGCGCCTCCCTGACAACGTCTGCAATAATATTGAAACGCGTCGAGATCTTTTTTTGCCGACCAGACAGGCGGACGCCAAATTCAATGACCTGTGCCAGTGCAGTAGCATCGAATGGCATCATCTTTTCATCGTCGCACACCATCTTGATGAATCGAACGTATTGAGTAATGCTGTCTTTGTTTTTGGGCATTTCGGAATCAAAATCGGCACGAATCTTGAAGATTTTTTTGAAATCCTCGTCCCGGTCGTACAGCAGATTGTAGATTTCGGGATCGCCGATCATGATCACTTTCACGTTGAGGTCGATGGCCTCGGGTTTCATGCCCGTTGGAGCAAAATTGAACGTCGGTTCATAGGTGTGAATTTCCATTTTTCCCGTTCGAAGCGTTCGCTTCAGATCCTGCCATGCCCACGGTTCCACGAGCGTATCGAGGGCATTCAGCACAAGATACCCGCCGTCAGCCCGCAATAACGAACCCGCCTTGATATGCATGAAATCGGTCTGCCAGATCCCCGATTTCTCCAACTCGCGTTCAAGGGTGCCAAAGATGTTCTTGTACTTTGGATTTGTCTCGATGATGATCGGAATCGTTTCCGCCTCAGAATTATCAACAAGGACGTTCACCTGGTATTCCAGAAATTCTTCTTCCTCCTCCTCTTCTTCCGTTTCTTCCTGTTGGGTTGAAAGAATGACTTGCTTGCGGAATCGATCGAGATTCTTCCTGATGTCCTCCCGAACATCCGAAAGATAGACCCGGACTTTTTCATCCTCGTACGTCGCCTTGAGAACATCGATTCCTTCGTCGACAATGGGCATCACCAGCCGCTCTTCCAGTTCGGTGATTGATTGTTGAACCTTCTTCTCAATGTTCCGCAGTTCTCGAAAAACAACAGACATTTGTTTCTCCAGATCCGCTTGAGTCTCGCGTAATGTCTGGAGCTGTTCCTTTGCAAACTCTCCTTTTTGAACAAGTGCTTCCACCTGATCGAGGTTGGCGGGCTGACTGTTGAGAACCGGCACAACGTCCGGTCGCATCATGTTCCCCACCTGTACCTGAACAAGATCGAAGCCTTTCTCCTTTACGCGTTTTTCAAAATCCTGAAGAACGCTCTTCTGTCTCTCCTGAAAATGTTGCAGGGTCGCCTTGCGCGCCTCCTGGTACCTCTGACTTTCGTACAATGCCGGGATGTTCACGAACAGATCATTAATGAATGAATTCATGTCCTGACGAAGAGATACTCCCTGGCCGGCAGGCAACTGCAACGCTACGGGCATGTCCGGATTCTTGAAGTTGTGGACATAACAATGGTCTTTCAATTCGGCCTTGTGTCCCGAGAATTCCTTTAGAAGTCTCTTGATTGTCGTCGTTCTTCCGGTGCCCGGTAACCCTGTCACAAAAATGTTGTATCCATAGTGAGTCATCTCCAGTCCGACTCGCAGGGCACGAAGTGCGCGTTCCTGACCTATAATGTCACGCGCGGGAGGAACATCGTCAGTAGTCTTGATGTTGAGTGTCTCAGGAATGCATTGCCACCTCAGCTCTTCAGGCCGAAGCGGTTTGTGTGGCCGCGCGGGTTTCAGGGTCGACTGCTTGGGCTTGATGAGAGTACGTGGTTTTTTCTTTTTCATGGAATTACCCGGATAGTGCATTTGAAAGATTCCGGCTGAAAGAATCGATGCTGTTTATGGTGTTGCTATTTCTTCAAATTCTCCGCTCTTCTTGTTCTTGTGGACGTTGTTCCAGTGAAAGAAACGGCCGTTCATCGCAATAAACACATCGGGGGGAAGTGTCTCCACAAAAGCGAGAGCGCTGCCCAGATTGAACAACCCGTCAGAACTGCCAAACTTATAGGGTATCATTGCCCCCGTGAGAATAACTGTCTTTTGAAGCGCCGCTATCCCCAATGCCCGGGCCGTCAATTCCATTGTGTCCGTGCCGTGTGTTATGACAATCTTGTCCGTGGATGTCTTCCGGCATTCAGTGACAATGATCTGACGATCGTTTTCTGTCAGATCAAGGCTATCCTTCAGCATAAGAGTCTGGATGTCGACTTCAACCTTGCATCGTCCCAGTGCAAGCATCTCGGATACGTGTGTATCCTTGAAATAGAGCTTTCCTTCAATTTCGTTGTATTCCTTATCGAAAGTTCCACCCGTGACAAACAACTTGATCATCATCGTTGAGCTCTTTCTAATACGAGCGAGTGACAAATTCAATGATAAGAACGATTCCCATCCACCAGTTCAATCCCTTCACGAGAACCGGGTGAGAACTCTTGAGAACGCTCCATAACCATGCCCCCAACACCGTGACCGCCGTAAACACCGCGGCTATTCCCATTGAACCGCCCCACCGCATGCTCAGCAGCCACCATGAGGAAACATTCACGTCCGGATTGACAACCGATCCATAGAGAACAATGAGATGCATAACATACACAAACAGTGATTCAACTCCAACAATGATCAACCACCGCAAGAACAAGCCATAGCGCCGAACAATGGTGCTTCGATTGAGAAACCATGCGCCGCTCATCAAGAGCCAAATTCCACCCAGCTTGATCAGAAAGAAGTTCGGACTCGCCGACCAATAGTCATAACTCTGGTATGTTTGGAACGGAAGCTCATCCAGAATCAAGCCGGCAGCATGCAGGGTGACTCCGGCGATCATGAGCCGTTTGATGAATTGTGCTTCTCTGCCTGATTTGACAAATCGCATAAATTCATATGAAACGAGCGCTCCCGCGAACAAGAACGCGGCATGAGGTATCAGCGGATAGACCGAGCCGGTTGATCCACTCAACGCGTACGATAAGAATCCCGGGAGTTGATCCCCTTCTTTCCAAACGATGGGTGCGCTGTACATTCCACCCAGCATCAACACGGCAAGCGAGAGAGCGAACCAACGCTCCCTTCTGATGATCATCACTGTCAATTGGAGAATCAGCAGGCTAAAGCCGATGCATTGAAGCACATCGAAGCCCCACAACGCACGCCAACCATCCGCTGTTGTGTCGCTCAGAGTCTTTGAAAGCGAAAGATAGGGAAGATGAAGAGCGTAGGCAATTCCGAGAAGAAGCACAATCTTTTTTAAGCGATTCCAGAGAGCGGTGGTGAAACCCAGATACTCGCTCCACCGAAGCTGGGCAGAGATTCCAAATGTGACCCCAGCACCAAACAAGAAGCCGGGTCCCGTTATGCCATGGAACAGTTCGTGCAGGCGAAACGAAGCGGTGTTTTGGAGGGATTGCTCCAGAAGCTCCCGGACAACATGACCTTCGATCATCAGAAGAACAACAATTCCCCGATACACGTCGAGAAACTGGTACCGAGTCTTCATTTTTCCTACGCCCCCATAACGGCGTTGATCGCTATGACATTCACAATGTCACTCACGCTGGCACCACGGGAAAGGTCAAAAGCCGGTTTTTGCAGGCCCTGAACAATGGGCCCAAGCGCTTCAGCGTTTCCCATCCGTTGCGCGAGTTTGTATCCAATGTTCCCCGCATTCAGGTCGGGAAACACCAGAACGTTCGCGCGCCCGCCGACCGGACTGCCCGGCGCCTTCCGGTCAGCAACCGAAGGGACGATGGCAGCATCGAGTTGCAATTCGCCGTCGACAACAAGACTTGGCTGTTTCTTTCTGACTAATGCTGTGGCTTCCCTGACCTTCTCTACGAGAGGATGCTCCGCGCTCCCCCGTGTGGAGAATGAAAGCATGGCAACTCGGGGTTCTTCACCCGTCAGTTTCTTGTGATTTGCCGCCGAGGCAATGGCAATATCCGCCAGTTGCTCCTTGGTTGGATCTGGAACAACAGCCCCATCAGCAAAGGTGTACGTCGTATACGGAAAAACCATCAGGAAAAAACTCGACACGACGCTGATTCCTTCCTGAACCCCTACGATTTGAATGCCCGCTCGCAGGACATCTGCTGTCGTCGAAAGAGATCCTGCCACGCTTCCGTCGGCAATGCCCTCCCGAACCATCATGGCACCGAAGAACAGGGGCAACCTCATCACTCGTTGTGCATCTTCAAATGAGATCCCCTTTGACTTCCTTAATTGAAAGTAGACGTGAGAGAAATCGCTTGTCCGGTCCGACTGAGCCGGATCAACAATTCTTATTTTTTCAAGCGACACGCCTGCTTTCTGTGCTTCGGACCGAATCCCACTTTCACTGCCACACAACATTGGCAAGGCAATCCCCTCATCAAGGCAAACACGCGCCGCCTTCAGAACCCGTTCGTCTGTGGCATCAGGCAAAACAATGTTCTTTCTCAGCCGCTTGGCTTTTTCTTTGATTGCGTCAATCAGTTGTGCCATCGTTTTCTTTCCCGATTCAAAAAACAGTTGAGATTGTGTGTCAATATACCACCACTTTATTCCCGTATCAAATCTCGGGCACGATCCGAGACCTGACGAATTGACAAACATGGTCCAGGTAGATTGAAGATATGGCTTAAATTAAAAGAAATTAATGCAAATGAAGAATTGACAGAATGACATGGTTTGTGTAAATTGGAATTCGCAGAGAAATTCCCATGCAAGAAGAGCCCAGAAAAGCTGTCTACATCGAAACCTACGGCTGTCAGATGAACGTTGCCGATACCGAGGTCGTGCTTAGTATTATGCACGAGAACGGCTATGGAAGGACTTCGGACATTTCCGCTGCAGACGTTATTCTCGTAAATACCTGTGCGGTTCGGGAAAATGCGGAACAGCGCATCTACGGACGACTGGGTGATTTCAAGCGCTACAAACGGCTGAAACCCGGTGTTGTCGTTGGAGTGCTTGGATGCATGGCCGAACGTCTGCGAAAAGATCTCATGCAATCTGAGGCGGCGGTCGATTTGGTTGTTGGTCCGGACGAATACCGCAAACTGCCGGAATTGGTGGAGAATGCCCATGAAGGGCAAAAGGGTATTGCGGTGCGGCTTTCCCGCGTCGAAAACTACGACGACATCGTTCCACTCAGGACGGACGGACTAAGTGCCTGGATTTCGGTCATGAGGGGGTGCGATAAGTTTTGCACGTTTTGCGTCGTACCCTTCACGCGGGGCCGCGAGCGGAGCCGATCGCTTCATGGTGTCATCAAAGAAGTTGAGACACTTGTTGCCCGCGGATTTCGGGAGGTGACACTTCTCGGTCAAAATGTCAATTCCTATGCCGATGGACCCACTCCGTATGATTTTTCTGATTTGCTGGCGGCGGTTGCTGCTGTCGATCCGATGCTCCGTGTGCGATTCACGACATCGCATCCGCAGGATATGTCGGACAAGTTGATCGAAACGATTGCCAGGCATCAAAACATCTGCAAATATATCCACTTGCCTGTTCAATCGGGCTCCGATCGAATTCTCACCCTCATGAACCGCACGTACACTTCATCTCACTATCGTCAGCTCGTGAGAAGGATTAAGACGGTTATTCCCGATGTCAGCCTCTCCACCGACATCATTGCAGGATTTCCAACCGAAACCCACGATGATCATAATTTGACGCTTGATTTGCTGCACGAGGTCCGGTACGACGGCGCCTTTACCTTCAAATATTCCCCCCGGGAGAATACGAAGGCATGGCACATGGGTGACGACATTGCGGAACAAACAAAGGTTGAGCGGCTTAACGAAATCATTGATGTTCAGAGAGAGATTTCTTTTGAAAGGAATCAGGAGCTTGTCGGTCAGACCCTGCAGGTGCTCCTTGAAGGAACCAGCAAGAAGTCGCTGGAAGATTTCAACGGCCGCACCGATACAAACAAGATGGTGGTTTTTCCGCGGACGAAAAACAGTATTGGTGAGTATGTGAAGGTTTCGATTGAACGGGCGAATTCTGCCACGCTTTTTGGCACGACGGCAGTCTCGTTGCGCGCCCCACACGGCGCCAACCGCCTTGGCCCAGAATGCATAGGAGGGAGGCAATGAAAAAATCACTTATGATGTTATGCTTGCTCATCTTCGGCGCCTGCGAATTGCTGGCGCAGGCTGATGGAGTTTCCCCGGATATTCAGCGCAGACTGGAAATGATTGAACGGGGTCAGACAGAAGCCGTCCGAGCCGAACTGCCTGCACTCATGACAAACTTCCAGAATCATCCGGGCGTGCTGTACCTCCAGGCGATTCTTACCACGGATGGGACCGAAGCATCAAAGGTTTACCAGAGTATTGTCGACAACTTTCCCAAGAGCGAGTGGGCCGACGATGCACTGTTTAAACTTTATCAGTACTACTATTCCATCGGCCTGTACAAGACGGGGGATCAGAAACTTCAGCAACTTCGGCAGGAATACCCCTTCTCCACATATGCTGCAGGCACCCAATCGAAAGAACAGGCAGAAACCAAGCCCGAAGACGCGCCAGCCCAAATCACATCCCCGAACCCGATCCAGAAATACCCGACCTCTTTCACTGTCCAGGTTGGAGCGTTTTCCACCCTTCAAAACGCTGAGGAACTCCGAGCACGGTTTGAGCGAGAAAACTACTCCTCCAACATATTCACAATCGTGAACAATGGCCGCAAACTCCACAAGGTCTGGGTGGGTGAGTTTCAAACCTATGAAGAAGCAAAGCGGTTTACTGGAGAGATTCGCAACAAGTTCAGTCTGGAATCAATTGTCGTTTCGCGGTAGAGAGAGGCTATGGATCGTTCGTCGTTTCAACAGATGCACGGGATTCTCGGAAACTCGGTCGAGATTCAGGAAATCGTCGATATTGTGCGACAAGTCGCTCCGTCCGACATCACTGTACTGATTACGGGAGAGAGCGGTGTCGGTAAAGAGGTGATTGCCCGTGCCATTCACGCTGCAAGCAAACGGGCGGAGAAAACACTGGTAACCGTCAACTGCGGTGCTATACCAGAAGGATTGATCGAGAGCGAGCTTTTTGGTCATGAAAAAGGATCTTTCACCAGCGCGATCGAGACGCGCAAAGGCTACTTTGAAATAGCCGACGGCGGAACAATCTTCCTTGATGAAATAGGCGAGATGCCCCTTGCCACTCAGGTGAAACTCCTCAGAGTGCTTGAGAACGGCGAATTCATGAGGATCGGATCCTCGGTTCCGCGAACATCCGACGTTCGCGTGATCGCTGCCACGAACAAGAACCTTGAATTCGAGGTCCAGCAAAAACGCTTCAGACCCGACCTCTATTTCCGGCTAAGGTCTGTGAACATTTGGATCCCGCCTCTTCGCGAACGACGCCTAGACGTCCCCCTGCTTATCGATCATTTTGCCCGGGAGTATGCGCAGAAGAACGCTGTCTCGTTCCAGGGATTTACAGACGAAGCCCGAGAGCTCCTGACGCAATATCGTTGGCCGGGGAATGTGCGTGAGCTGCGCAACATTATTGAAAGCATGATTGTGCTGGAAAATGGAAAACGAATCGGATCCGACGTCCTTCGCAGATACCTTCAAGGCTATTCAACCCAGGTTGTCGACCGAAACCTGCCTGTTGTCTCGAACAGGACCGTAGAACAGGCAGAGCGCGAATTGATTTACCGCGCTCTCCTGGACCTTAAAGCCGACATCCTTGAACTAAAGGAAACTTTTGCGCAATCACATTTCCCGGGGCAGGGAAAACCTGTTGATCCTGCAAACGGAAATGGCACACTGTCACTTGATGAAATGGAACGACAGATGATCACGGGTGCACTTGAGCGCCATGAGGGCAATCGCCGTCTGGCTGCGAGAGAGTTAAACATCAGCGAACGCACGCTGTATCGCAAAATCAAGGAGTATGGTCTCAATGACTGACCGCGTGCGTCTCGCCTTGATTGCTGGTAGTATATTTCTCGCGCTAGCCGGCTGTCGCTATTCTTTCACCGGAGGATCGGTTCCTGCGAATCTTAAGACAATAGCGATTCCTCTTGTGCAGGACCAAAGTGGCTTTGGAGATCCGTTGTTCAAGGACAGGTTTACGGAACAGTTGGTACTTCGGTTTACCAACGACGGAAGTCTGACTCTTGCAGATCGGACAAATGCTGATTCCGCACTCGAAACGGTCATCACCAGCGTGCGCGAATCGGCCACCGTCGTCAAGCCGGGTGAAGACGTTTCCCAGCGCCGAATCACCATCACTGCGCGGGTGGCATTCACCGACTTAAAGCTGCGGAAGATATTGTGGGAACGGGATTTTTCCCAGTGGGGAGATTTTCCTTCCGGCGCGACCCTGACACAGCGTGATGAAGGAATACAGGAAGCGATTCGAAAACTCACAGAGGATATTCTTAACGAAACCGTTGCGGGATGGTAACCATGATTACGGCTTTCTTTCGCCAAGGGCTGCTTGATCAGTCCCCTTTTTCTGATTTTGTGCTCTATCTCTATTTCTTTTCGCTCCTGATTCTCTTCACGTTTGGGGCGCACGGATTCGTTATGGTCTACCATTACCTGCGTCAGCGGGGACAAACCTCGGTACAGCCGTTGCTCCTTGAAACACCAATAGTGACCATTCAGCTTCCCGTTTACAACGAATTCTATGTGATTCGAAGGCTCATTGACGCAGTTTGCAATATTGACTATCCCAGAGAAAAGCTCGAAATCCAGGTGCTTGATGATTCGACTGATGAAACAAAAGACGTTGTTCACGAGGTCGTCGAATTGTTCTCTTCCCAGGGATATGATATCAAACATATTCAACGTGTCAATCGGGAAGGATTTAAGGCCGGGGCATTGTTGAATGGGCTGGAGTCTGCGCGGGGGGAATTCATTGCAATTTTTGATGCAGATTTCGTACCGCGAAGGGAATTCCTCCAGAAGACTATTCCCTATTTCCAGCAGGATCCTAAAATCGGTCTTGTGCAAACCCGATGGGAACACCTTAACAGCGAATATTCATTGCTGACGCGGACGCAAGCCATGGCGCTTGACGGTCATTTCGTTATCGAGCAGGATGTGCGAAACAAGGCGGGATATTTTATCAATTTTAACGGAACCGGAGGCGTTTGGCGCAAGAAGGCCATTGAAGACGCCGGCAACTGGCACACCGACACCCTTACCGAGGATCTTGATCTCAGCTACAGGGCTCAGCTCCGCGGGTGGAAGTTCAAATACCTTAATCATGTCACATCTCCTGCTGAGCTCCCCGCCGAAGTCAATGCTCTCAAGACGCAACAGTTCCGCTGGACCAAAGGCGCTATCGAGACTGCCAGAAAGTTGTTGCCTTCCGTCTGGAAGGCGAATCTTCCGCTTCGAGTGAAAATTCATTCGACGTTTCATCTTACCAATAATCTTGTCTTCCCGTTTATTCTTCTGGCGGGAATTCTGAATGTGCCGTTGATTTTCATCAAACAGCAGGGAGGACACGAACTCTATTTCGGACTCATGTCGATTTTTGTTCTTGCCTTCATCAGCTCATTCATGTTCTACCTCTTTTCCCAGAGGGCCGCGTACCCTGATTGGCGCAGACGCCTGCTGTTGTTTCCCCTCTTTATGGCAGGAAGCATGGGATTCGCCGTTAACAATTCCCGGGCAGTGTTCGAAGGACTTTTTAGAAAACGAAGCGAATTCATACGCACGCCGAAATATCACATCGAGGGGAAGTCAGACTCATGGACGGAAAAGAAATATGTTCCAGTCCGGCTGGATTGGGTGATTGTGGTTGAACTTCTGCTGGCGGTCTATTGCTTCTTCGGCGTAATTTCTTCATTTTATTACCTCGAAATCGCTGCCGTACCGTTTCAGTTGCTGTATTTTCTCGGATTCTCATTCGTTTCGGTTCTCTCAATCAAACACGCATTGGAAGCGAGAAAGCTGCGTCAATCCTCTACCACTCCGGCATGACAGAGACGGCCCAACAACGGATTCAATCCCTCGAGCAGCATCTCTCTTCCCAGCCCCGATCCCCCCTCTTCGCACGGTTAGCGGGATATTACCTCGATGCCGGGAGATCGCGGGAGGCACTTGATCTCTGCGACAAGGGACTCTCGTACTTTCCTTTTTATCCCACCGGCCATCTTATCAAAGGCAAGGCTCTTCTGGCGCTCAATATGCCGGCCGAAGCTCGACGCGAATTTGAATTTGTTCAGGGTTACTTCCCGGGGATTGACAGCCTGACCCGTCTTCTCCGCGACCTCCCGTCGGGTGACATCGAAACCCTTGCCGCATCGAAGCAGCCGGAACCCGCTTCGGTACAGACTGCTGAACCGCAACCCGTCATCGAGGCCCCCACTGAGCAACAGACAGAGGGCGAACCGATTACCGCCGAAGCAAATCCGGACCAATGGCTCTCGCAGTTCACGGAAGCGGCCGCAGAAACATCAGCGGCTCCTGCTGAACCTGCTCAGGAAACTGTGGGGGCACCTGTCGCAACAGAACCAGAAATTACGGCACCAGAATCCCCGGAGACGTTCTCATTCCCCGGCGAGACACCCTTAGAACCGCAGCTCGGCGCATCGGTTCAATCTGAAGAAGTTTTCGGCCTTACAGCGCCCCAGGAACCCGCGGCTGAAGCGGAGCCGCCGGTCTCACAAGAGACCCCGGTGGAATCCACTGCTGCCGCTTTTGAAACGGCACAGACCGGAGAATCCTTTCAGAATTTTGCCGAGCGAAAAAGAGGAGAGCTTTTTGGCCTTGAAAACTCTCTTTCACTCGATGAATATCTTGCAGTCGATCAACCGCTCCAACCCGCCGTTGAAGTTGTCCCGGAAAGTGCCGAATCACCCGTGGAAGATCCGTTTGCAGCGTTAGCGCAACAACCCGAAGCACCGTCTCTGGAAGATCCCTTCGCAACGTTGGGACAGCAATCTGAAGAAGCGTCTGTTGAAACGCCCCCCGAACAGGCATCCCAAGATCCCTTTGCGCAGCTCCAACAAGATTTTCCCTCACAAACCGCTGAAGAACCGGCCCCACAGGATGAATCAGCTGCCCAGGAAAGGGATCAGATCGAGGAGCTCGCGGACAAACTCCAGGGAGCCAAGAAGATAACCCCAATTATTGACCTTTCCGAAAGAACTGCGGTTCCTCCAAGCGAGTCCGAAACCCCGTCAGGCACCGGTTTTGTCACTCCCACTCTTGCAGAAATTTATGCAAAGCAAGGATGGTACGACGACGCCATCAAGGCATACAAAACCCTTGCTCTGAGCAAACCGGCAGAAAGAGACAAATTCGAAAAGCGGATACAGGAACTGGAGGACTTGAAGAGACAGCAGCAGTCAGGGTAACCCCACGGTGATCCCAAAAACAAAAAACCCCGTTTTGAGGACGGGGTTTTTCTTGCACTTTGCGTATTCACTTCAGCGAATTGACTATTCGCGTCAGTCGAGATTTCTGATTCGCCGCTTTGTTCCGATGAATAACTCCCTTGGCGGCAAGTTGATCGAGAAACTTCACGGCTTGTTTCAAAACTGCAGCCGCCTTTTCTTTTTCTGTCGCAGACCGGACTTTCTTCACAAGCGTTTTCATTCTTGACAAGCTCGCCTTATTACGGACATAACGGCGGGCACTCTGTCGCACTCTTTTTTCGGCTGATTTATGCTGTGGCATTCATCTCTCCTGCGTGATCGACTTCTGTAATTTTGTTTTTCAATATCGTGAAGAATTTGGAGATTTCCAATCATTTTCTGTACTGCAGCCATTAAGCATGACTACTGTGCCCCCTCGTCATCAGATACTCGTGCAAAGCCGTAAGAAATGACCGAAGCATCGCTGCCGTGGCGCCCCAGATTTCATTCGAACCGTACTGATAGAAATACACATCAACCGCGAGACCCTTTCTGGTCATTGTCTTGACCCGGGCGTTCTTCGGTTCCACGAAGAATGATACCGGAACTTCCAGAATTTCTTCGACTTCTTGGCCGTTAATGTTCAACGGCGGAAGGGCCGGGAGAAATCCTATCACGGGAGTGATCCGAAATCCGGAGGGAGTCCAGACATCGTTGAAGAGGCCGAGTACTTCGACATGTCCGGGGGAAATTCCGATTTCTTCTTGTGTCTCTCGAAGCGCAGTTCGCACAATGTCGGCGTCTCTTTCGTCCACAGACCCACCGGGGAACGAGACCTGATTCTTGTGATGTTCCACATCGCTTGTGCGCCTCGTAAGAAGAACGTGAAGTTCTTCGGATCGGGGATAAAGCAGTAGCAGCACTCCGGCCCTTACCAAGGAGCGGTCCGTGTTCTCAATCCTGTTGTGAACAGTCAGGAAGTCCCGTATTTGGCCGGGAGTTGCATTCATAAATTTCGATAAGTCTCTCTTGATCAGATGCGCCCGAGTGCCTGGTCAAAATCCCCAATCAGATCTTCCACCCCTTCAACACCAACGGAGATTCGGATCATTCCCGGCGTTACACCGTGACGTTGCAGCTCCTGCGGCATCATGTTGATATGTGAAGAATACACGGGGATGCTCACCAGTGTCTCTACACCCCCAAGCGACATTGCATTCACAGCTATTTTGAGATGATCGCAAACTGCCGCTGCCGCGTCTACCGCTGACTGATAATTGCCCTGATCCACTTCGATCGTTACCATCCCTCCAAAACCTTTCATTTGGCCTTTCGCTGTCTGGTGCCCGGGATGTGATTCCAGACCTGGATAGAGTACACGCTTCACTTTGGGATGTTGTTGAAGGACCTTTGCGAGCGCAAAAGCGTTGTCGTTCTGCCGATTCACTCTCAACTCGAACGTCTTGAGACTTCTAAAAAGAAGATAGGCCGCGAACGGGTCCGCACATCCTCCATAGTATTTAGCTGCAGTCTTGACTTTCGAGAGGTAATCCTTGCTCCCAAGGACAACGCCCCCCATCACGTCGCTGTGTCCGCCGAGGTATTTCGTTGCGCTTTCGACAATCACATCGACTCCAAGTTTCAGCGGGTCCTGATTCAGAATTGTCGCAAACGTGTTGTCTATCATGATTTGAACGTCATACTTTGCTTTCTTCACCGCCGCACGTGTGTGATGGACAAGTTTGTGAATATCAACAATATCCAGGGTTGGATTTGTCGGTGTTTCGAGATACACAATTCTCGTTTGAGAAGAAATCATTCCCTCAAGCCCGTGCAACTGCGAGGGGTTCACATAGTTCACCCGTATCCCTACCTTGGGCAATTCATCCCGAAAGAATCGATACGTGCCGCCGTACAGTGCCGGCGTGCTAATGATCTCTTCACCCGATTTTGTCACGGCAAGAACGGCAGTTGAAATGGCCGCCATGCCGCTGGCAAAAAGCACCGCCCCTTCTGATCCCTCCATGAGGGCAAGTTTTTCTTCCACATCCTGAACGGTTGGATTATGATATCTCGAATACACATAAACCGATGAGTCGCCCCGGGCATAACGGACCGCATCATCCGATGTTTCAAATCTGTAGTTAGTCGTTTGATAAATCGGAAGTGAAACCGGCCCTTTGTATGCGTAAAGCTTGTTTCCATGAATTGCCCGTGTGGCAAGCGTGTGTTTGCTCATTGTCGTGTGCCCGCAATGTTGTTAGTGGGAAAATTCAATGGCCCCCATTTACTTCATCGATGAGAAGTCATTTTTTGTCTCCACCCCTTTGACGTTTGACTTCGACGACGGAACCTTCAGATTCAGCAAGGTCCCTCCCCCATTTCGCTACGGCCTCAAGCAGTGGATTGAGAGTGTGACCAAAAGGTGTAAGTTGATATTCGACCCGCGGGGGAACCTCGGGATAGACGACACGATCGACGATCCCATCCTGTTCCAGTTGTTTCAGTTGAAGACTCAGCATTTTTTCCGTAATCCCCGGAATCAACCGCCGGAGTTCGCCGAATCGTTTTTTGTCTTTTCGAAGGTACCAAAGAACGACCGTTTTCCATTTTCCGCCTATAAAATTCATGGTTACATCCATGGCGCAATGGAATTCCTCGCCGCGAACTTTGAATTTCATCTCTTTGTTGTTAATAATCATGTTGCCTCACGAAATAATAGCGCCTGATGGGGGGAATTCTGTCAAGAAGGATAGTGGCTTTCAAGTATCACAGCTCTTGACAAGCTTTCGGGCTCATAGTATCTTCCACTATACTTTTTATAGCTGGTTGAAAGAATACGGCTATCATCAACAAAAAGCAAGAAGGAGGTTGCCACAATGAAGAATGTCGGAGTGCTCGGTACGGGGATGGTGGGAAACACGATTGGATCAAAACTGATTCAGCTCGGTTATTCTGTCAAAATGGGATCACGCTCGGCTTCAAACGAAAAAGCCGTTGCATGGGCAAAATCAAACGGAGCCGCAGCATCGTACGGAACGTTTGAGGATGCTGCACAATTTGGCGAAGTCGTGTTTCTTTGCACAAAGGGCGATTCGACTCTTGACGTGCTCAAGCTGGCAAAACCGACAAACTTCAACGGGAAGGTGGTAATCGATATTTCCAATCCGCTTGACTTCTCCAGGGGCATGCCCCCTTCGTTGATTCCCCAGTTCACGAACACGAACTCATTGAGCGAAGAAGTGCAAAAGATGTTATCCGGAGCGCACGTCGTCAAGACTCTGAATATTGTCAACTGTGAAGTAATGGTAAACCCCCGAAAATCCGGCGGCGATCCCACAATGTTCATGAGTGGAAACGATGCAAATGCCAAAAATACTGTGAAATCAATCCTCAATCAGTTCGGCTGGAATGACATCATTGACCTGGGGGACATTACGACTGCCAGAGGAACTGAAATGATCTTGCCACTCTGGGTCAGGACATGGATGGCAACTCAGAACGGATATTTCGGATTCAAGGTTGTACGATAGCGTACTGAAAAAGGGTCTGCCTCGCCATCCAGGCAGACCTTTTCTGACTCCCTGCAAGTTTCCGCCTTGATTTCCTCGATGTTTTCGGCCTACCTTCCCTGTGTTCTTTAGGGAAGGGTTCCGGTGACCATAAATCCACTAGTGTTGTTTTATTTCCTTTTTCCTCTGTTCCAAAACAAGATGGAAACCGAGGTTTCCGTCATTCACCGCAAAGAGACAGACGGCCGATACGTTTTCATTGTCTCCAACAATCGATCCGCTCCGTACCAACTTTCGATCTCATTCAGCGAGTATGTGAATATGAGGGCCGATGCACATCTTCCTGTTGAAGTGGTGCTGCCTGCCGGCATGAAAGACTACAGTCTTTTCCATATCCAACCGACTGCTTCGCCTCACAGCTTCACCTATTCCCACAAAGTCCAGCTTGGAGATCCAAGAAGCGCCCGCCACAACGATCAGGAGCGGTATGTCCTTCCTTACGAGCATGGTACGTCAAGGATGTTGATGCAGGGATACAACGGAGAGTTTTCCCACAAGAACACGTACGCTCTGGATTTCCAAATGCCCGAAGGAACTGTGGTCTGCGCTGCGCGAGCGGGGGTTGTTGTTGCATTCAAGAACGACGGAACACGCGGTGGAATGAACCGGTCTTTGGAACCCGAGGCAAACCACATCACTGTGTACCATGCCGACGGGACGTTTGCAGAATACGTTCATCTGAAGTATCTTGGAGTTTTGGTTCAGATTGGGGCGAAAGTGAGGGCAGGGGATCCGCTTGGACTCAGCGGCAATACCGGATACTCAAGTCAACCCCACCTGCATTTTGCTGTCTATTTGCCGGGATACTTTTCGGCCGTGACAATCCCGGTCCGATTCATTGAACATACCGGGGAGTCCATGCAACAGGGAATAACATACACAGCCACCCACATGAGGAATTGAGATGAAACCATCGCGTGACCAACGTGCGCTCATCTTCAGAAAACTCAGAACCATCCTGCGGAAATATGAGCCACCATTCGTAGCAAAGAGCAACTACGGCTCCCGATACGAATTATGGTCCCTAAAGGATGTTGCCATTGCGGGACGAAAGCGCAAGGAAGTGTTTTTCGCCTCTTTGATCATTCAGAGTTCGTACGTCGGCTTCTACTACATGCCGATCTATGCGGAAAAAGACCTCAAAAAGGTTTTCAAGAAAGAATTGCTGGCGACGTTGAAAGGCAAATCCTGTTTTCACATCACGCAGCTCAATTCGGAGTTGCTGAAGCAGATTGCAGCTTCACTTCGCTACGGCCTGAGGTTGTACCAGAAGCATGATTGGGTGTAATCACAAGAAGGGAATCATATGTTCATCGGACATTTTGCTGTCGCTCTTGCGGCAAAGAAAGCGGCTCCCAGGGTTTCCCTGGGCACTCTTTTCTTATCCGTCTCGCTTGTTGATCTTCTGTGGCCGTTCTTCCTTCTTTTCGGTTTTGAGCACGTACGAATCGTGCCTGGAATTACCGTTGTTACGCCGCTCGATTTCTATGATTATCCTATAACTCATAGTCTTGTAACATCTCTGGGGTGGTCTCTTCTGGCGGGTGTTATCTTCTTTGCGCTGAAAAAGGATATGCGATCATCATTGATTGTCGGGTTGGCCGTTTTCAGTCATTGGGTATTGGATTTCATTACACATCGCCCCGATCTTCCATTGGCTCCGGGCGATACCGCCAGGTTGGGGCTTGGACTTTGGGACTCGCTTCCGGCGACAATTATCCTTGAACTCGGAATGTTCAGCGCTGCCTGGTATATCTACACGCGTTTCACCGATGCTCGGGGCAGGGCCGGCAGAATCTCCTTATGGAGCTGGACGATCTTCGTCATCGCCATCTACTTTGCCAATCTCTTTGGCCCACCCCCTCCTAATGAAACGGCGTTGGCATATACTGCACTCGCAGCGTGGCTTTTTGTTCCGTGGGGATATTGGATCAACAGTCAACGGACAATGAGCAGCGCTTCGCTTCCCGGCTAATCTTTGTTTATTCATTGCATTGCCGACAGCAACCCGCCGTTCATCCTCAGCATGAAACGGAATTCCTATCGGCTGTTCTCATCAATCGTTATCTGAATTTCCCCTTCCGTTTTTTTCTTTTTCATGTGACCGTTTGAAACGTCCATCCGTTTTCCGTTTTCATTTATGACAATTCTTTCGTACATAACCGTAACGAACGTTGAGAGTCATGCCCAGAATTCTTGTTGTTGAAGATGAAAAAGTACAGCGCCTCATGGTTCTTTCAGCCCTGAAAGCTGAGGGTTTTGAAGCCATTGGGGCCGAAAGCGGCGCGGAGGGGATAGAGCTTGCGCGAACACTTCTTCCGGACCTCATCCTCAGCGATATCCACATGGAAATGGGCGACGGCTACAGCATGTTGACGGCTATTCGCAATGACCAGGCGACTGCCACCATACCGCTCATTTTTATGACCGGAATGGCCGACCTTGATGCAATGCGGCACTCGATGGAACTAGGCGCTGATGATTTTCTTCCAAAGCCGTTTTCGCAGGAAGGGCTCCTGAATGCTGTAAGGGTGAGATTGACAAAACACCAGAAACTATTCCAACAGGCGACGAAACAACTTGACGAGTTACGTGCCACAATGTCTGTGACAGTCCCGCATGAGTTGAGAACGCCGCTCAACGGCATCCTTGGATACTCCGATATCATGAGAAAGCAGTTCGAAGATCTTGAGCCGGTGGAAGTTGGAAGAATGGCGGAACGGATCCACAAAAACGCAAAGCGGTTGGAACGTTTGGTGGAGAATTATCTTCTCTATGCTCAGACTGAGTATCAGCAGACAGATCTGCACAAGAAGCCGGAGCTGTTTGATTCGGAAACCCCCAACGCCGATAAGGCGGTTGAACAGATTGCATCACAGAAAGCTCATGATTTCGGCCGTTCAGCTGATCTTGAACTCCATCTCAAACCCGGACGGGTCTCCGTTTCTTCCAAGTATTTTGGAAAAATCGTCGAGGAATTGCTGGACAATGCTTTCAAGTTCTCAAAAGCCGGTTCACGCGTAGTAATTCACACCGCTTACGAAAACAGTCAATTTACCTTCTCGGTCACTGATTCCGGCCGCGGCATGACGCCTGAGCAGATCTCTCAGATCGGTGCTTTCGTCCAATTCGAACGAAAGTACTATGAGCAACAAGGACAGGGGCTGGGCCTGACGGTGGCCCGAAGGCTGGTCCAACTCCATGGAGGGGTTGTTCAGATTGCCAGCGAGTCCGGCAAGTCAACGACCGTCACTATTACACTTCCCTGATTTCCCTCGAAACAAGTGAAATGCTTTTTGCGACGACAATCCCCTGTGACAGGTGGCGTACAATGAGGACTATTTCGGCAGGAAGAAATGATCAGGTGAAGCGGAACCATTGCTCCACTGATTGTTGAATCTGACCACGATTGGTTTTATGGAAGTACTCATTTGCGTGAGCGTCGTAATCATAGTCTTCAGCCCACCCGAGTCCTTTGGCACCAATCTGAGTCAAGGCGGAGAGTATCTCGTCGACCTCCCGGTCGGTTGTTGTCGGATGAATCGACATCCTTACCCACCCGGGCTTTGTTGAGAAATCCCCATGATCAATTCTGTCGGTAACGCGTTTTGATGTGTACTTGTCCACATGCAACAAATAGTGGCCATAGGTTCCCGCGCATGAACACCCCCCCCTCATTTGAATTCCAAATCGGTCATTGAGAAGTCGTACGACAAGATTGTAGTGCAGAGAATCGAAATAGAACGAAATGATTCCGAGTCTTTCCTGAATATTATCGGCCAGAACACGAAGTGCAGGAATGCGTTGAAGTCCCTGGAAAATTCTTCTTACAAGTTCTTCCTCCCTTCTCGCCATCTCATCAACTCCCATTCTTTCCTTCAACTCGATCGCAAGCGATGCACGAATAGCCTGAAGGAATCCGGGGGTCCCACCATCTTCTCGTTCTTCAATCTCCGGTTTGAACCTGTGCCTTCCCCACGGATTGGTCCATAGAACGGTCCCTCCGCCGGGTTGATCGGGTGACTTAAGGCGGTAAAGATGAGAGTCGAAGATTAGCACTCCGGAAGAACCGGGGCCGCCGAGGAATTTATGCGGAGAGAATGTGATAGCATCGAGCTTTTCAAATGGGTCAGCCGGATGCATGTTGACAGGCACGTAGGGTGCCGACGCTGCAAAGTCGACAAAACACAATCCGCCGTGTTCATGCATCAGCCTGGCCATCGCGCGAACAGGCGTTTGAATTCCGGTGACGTTGGAGCACGCAGTAAAGGATCCAATTTTCATTCTTCGGTTTCGATACTTCTTCAGCAGCTTTTTCAAATCGTTCAGATCGACCAGCCCTTCCCTTGTCTGCCGGATAACAACAACCTCGGCGATGGTCTCCAGCCAGGTGGTATGGTTTGAATGATGTTCCATATGAGTGACAAAGACTATCGGGCGCTGGTTTTTGGAAATACCTCTTGATTTCCTATAACGCTCGGGGACTTTCAGCCCAAGGATCCGCTGGAGCTTGTTGACCGCAGCTGTCATCCCAAATCCCACGTGCAGCAAAACGTCGTCCGGACCCGCATGGACATGTTCCTTGATGACCTTCTGGGCAAAATGGTACGCCTGTGTCATGGATGTCCCGGTGACGTTTGATTCAGAATGGGTATTCCCGACAAACGGACCAAAAGCCTCCAACATCTTGCGCTCGATGGGTTCATAGAGCCTGCCGCTGGCCGTCCAGTCCGTGTAGAGGATTCGATGTTCCCCATATGGCGTACGATAACGCTGCTGAATGCCAACGATGTTTCTCCGAAACTGTTCGAAGTATGTTTCAAGCTGTTCCGGTTTTCTTGCCGCAAAGATCATTTGGATTTCCAGAATCCGACAATAAGTGAGAACCATCCCGCCAGGAATGCAAGCCCCCCAATCGGCGTCACCGCTCCCAACCACCTTAAACCAGTAAATGCCATAATGTACAGGCTTCCCGAAAATAGTGCAACCCCGGTAACAAAGAACCACCCCGCTTGTTTGAAATGGGGACTTTGGTACTTTTGCAGCGCCCATCCTGCAAGCGCAAGAGCAAAGGCATGATACATCTGGTAACGAATTCCCGTTTCGTACACGGAGAGGAGCTCCACATCAAGCATATCACGCAACGCGTGTGCTCCAAATGCTCCGCCTGCGACACCGAGAAATCCCAACAATGCCGCTGCGAGAAAGATTGGCCGAGCCATGGGGTGTCTGTTAGTTCCTTCTGTGAACAAGCGTGGTTGACGCCTGAGCTGTCGGCAGTACGATCATTTCTGCAATCTGCACATGCTGGGGACGCGTCGCACAGAAAACGACCGCATCAGCGATATCCTCCGGCGACAGCGGCTCAAGGTTCTGGTAGACGGCTTTCGCCTTTTCCTTATCACCTCGAAAACGGACCACGCTGAATTCTGTCTCTACAAGCCCGGGATCAACGGTGCATACTCTCACGGGTGTATCCACAAGATCCAATCTCATTCCCTTTGTCAGTGCGTCGACTGCGTGTTTTGTTGCAGCATAGACATTACCCCGCGGATACACCTCGTGTCCTGCAATGGAACCGATATTGATGATTGTTCCCCTTTTTCTTGCCACCATTCCGGGGATGACAGCCCGGCTCACATACAACAAACCCTTGATGTTCGTGTCAATCATCTCTTCCCAATCATCGATCTTTCCTTCGTGCAGCTTGTCTAGTCCCCTGCTCAGTCCGGCATTATTCACGAGAATGTCTATTGTTTCCCATTCCTTCGGGAGGTTCGCGAATGCTTTCTCCACGGTTTTCCGGTCGCGAATATCCAGTTCCATAGTCAGGCAATCGGTGTGATATTTTCCTTTGAGCTCGCCGGCAAGTACATCGATTCGGTCTCTGCGGCGTGCGGTGATCAGAAGTTTTGCGCCGGCCTCTGCAAATTTTGCTGCACACGAACGGCCGATGCCGCTACTGGCACCGGTAACAAGAACGCGGGCATCTTTGAGTTCCATGAGTTAGTAGTCGAGAAGTTGTTTGAGTTTTTGGTGTAACCTGTTTTTGGCAAGAAATTGTTTCTCTAACACAGGATTGAACGGCACGGGTGTTTCAAGAGAACCGACTCTCATGACGGGGGCATCGAGAAAACGAAAGCACTGCTCCTGAACCGTTGCGGCAATCTCACCGCCAAATCCGCCAACAACCGTATCCTCGTGAAGCATAAGACATTTTCCCGTCTTTTCCACCGACCGCATCACTGTTTGCTCGTCCCAGGGAAGAAGAGTGCGAAGATCAATAATCTCGATCGAGGCACCCGCAATTGATCCCGCGATCTCCTTTGCCCAGTGAACGCCCATCCCATACGTGACAATTGTTGCATCGTTTCCTTCCTGAACAACAGCTGCTTCTCCAAGCGGAAGCGTATAGTAATCATCAGGAACAGGTCCCTCGATGCTCCGATAAAGGAACTTGTGCTCAAAGAAAAGAACGGGGTTCGGCTCAATGAGTGAGGTCGTTAACAGCCCTTTTGCGTCGAACGGCGATGAGGGATACACAACACGGAGGCCGGGAACACGCGTAAACCAAGCTTCTGTACTCTGTGAATGAAACGGACCGGCTCCCACCCCGGCTCCGGTGGGCATTCGAATCGTCACATTGACACCGTGTCCCCACCGGTAATGCGTCTTGGCAAGATTGTTCACAATTTGATTGAACCCGCACGTCACAAAATCTGCAAACTGCATCTCTACCATGGAGGCTCTCCCTGCAAGGGAAAGTCCAAGGGCTGAACCAAGGATTGTGGATTCGCAAAGCGGTGTGTTCCGTACGCGGTCTTTTCCAAACAACTGGACAAATCCTTCCGTTACTTTAAAGACGCCCCCGTATTCGGCAATGTCCTGTCCCATGAGAACGAGTTTCGGATCACGCTCCATGGCCTGACGAAGCCCGTCTGAAATCGCATTGACAAAACGCTTTGATGTCGTTCTCTGCTGGTTTGGTTCCAGGTGCTTGTGTGTCGGCCGGGCGTACACATCGTCAAGCTCAACGGATTCAGCAGCAACAATATCAGGTTCCGCAAGGGCGGCATCCCACGCTCTATCAATCTGTTGCTTCAATAATTCACGCGTTTGCTCGACGGATTCTTTTGTTGCGACCCCGACGTCCAAAAGATACTGTTCATACGTGTCGACAGGATCTTTTTTCTTCCATTCCTCAAGAACGCGCCCGGGAACATACTTCATCCCCGAGGCCTCTTCGTGCCCCCGCATTCGAAACGTCATCGCTTCCAGTAAAACGGGCTTCCGATTACGGCGAACCTGTTCAACAATCCGAATTGTCGTTTGATACACCTCTAGGATGTTGTTACCGTCGATTCGCACTCCTTCAATCCCGTATCCAATGGCTTTATCAACAAACTGCTTACATCGAAACTGTTCTCCGGAAGGAGTCGAGAGCCCGTAACCGTTGTTCTCGATTACGAAGATGACCGGGAGATCCCATACCGCTGCGACGTTGAGTGCCTCATGAAAATCTCCCTCACTTGTCCCACCGTCGCCCGAGAAAACGACGACGACGTCATCTCTGCCGTCAAGATTGCTGGCAAGGGCAAGGCCGTCGCCAACTCCCAGCATGGCCCCAAGGTGAGAGATCATCCCAATGACGCGGTCTTCCGGTGCTCCAAAATGAAATGATCGATCTCTCCCTTTTGTAAAACCCGCCATTTTCCCCTGCCACTGGGAAAAGAGGCGTTGCAGCGGCATTGAACGGGAAGTGAACACGCCGAGGTTTCGATGAAGCGGAAGGATATAATCGGTATCCCGAAGTGCTCGCGTCACTCCCACAGCAACCGCCTCCTGACCAATCCCCGAGAACCATTTACTGAGTCTCCCCTGACGAATCAGGAGAAGCATTTTTTCTTCGATAAGGCGGGGCAGGAGAATTGCCTCATACAACGGACGGAGCGTTGTTTCATCCAGACCGACATGGTTATATGCCGTGGTGTGATGCTGTGCAGCTGTGAGAGTCATGGATATCCGCATTGAGATCGGCGAAGAGTGTTCAAAATACGAAGTGCAAGGCGGAAAGTCAAAGTATCTACACGCGTCCGCGCAGAATCTTCCACTCGTCCACTACTTCTTCATCGTCAACAACATAGTATCGATCGAAGTTCGCAGCAGTGAGACAGGAATGATGTTCAAGAATGCGAACTTTTTCTCCGATGGAGAATCTTCCTTCGATGAAGCGCGGGTGTTCGGCAACTACTTTGCCATGTTCCTGCGAAAGCGTCGCGAGCTGCAGGTGTGAGGCGAGCCGCTTGCGGGAATAATCCTCGAAGAGAATACCAAGCCCCATCTGATTCTTCACCTGGGTTGGGCCGGGGTCTTTCGAAAGTGCAAGCGCTCCGGCGTCAGTGAGAAAATGTGATGCTCCGGGCTGATGGGAAATCACCGAGGCCAAAACCGTTAACGCACATTCTGCAACCGAACAGCTTCCGATCATTGCCTGTGTATAATCATAAAACACATAATTCCCCGGCCGGATCTCGGAAATGCCATTAAGATTCTCCACAACCGACATCGCGGGTGTCGAACCAATGCTGACGGCCGGAATCTGAATCCCTTTCGAACGCATGCGCTCGGCGAATGCGCCCATAACATCACGCTCTTGATTCGCTACGGGCACGATTTCTTCCCGTCGGCGGGCTGCATAGGAATGGCCGGAATGAGACAGAATGCCGTCGAAGATCAAAACATTTGATTCCGCCAGTGATCGGGCAAGGTGCTCGGCATACGCTGACACCGGATCAACGCCCGCCCGGTGGTAGCCGCAATCCACCTTGAGCCACACGTGAAGCTTCTTCCCTTCCGTCCTGCAGATCTTGTCAAGATGACCCTTCGCTTCCTTGCTGTCCACCACGACTCTCAGGACTACAGAATCGGGAAGATCGAGAATCCGTGTGGCATAAACAGGGGGAAGGGGAAAAGCCCATGTGATGTCATTGAAGCCCGCCTCGGCAAAGCGCTGAGCTTCATAGAGGGTCGACACGGTGATTCCCTGCGCACCGAGGGCCTGTTGCTTCCGTCCAATTTCCAGGCTCTTGTGCGTCTTGATGTGCGGACGAAGACTCACGCCAAGTGTGTTTGCCTTTGTCTGCATGAAGGCAAGGTTTTTCTCAAGAATCTTGAGATCGATCAGAAGGGCCGGCGTCGGAAGTTCATGAATGTGCATAGCATTGGGAAAATACCATTTTGTTGGCAAAGAAGAAAAACAAACCTGTTCGAATTTCGATGTCGTTCGGGAGAACTTCAGGGAACGGTGATTAGCGCGGCAGGAAATGGGTTTTTACTGTCATTGATACTCTCCGCTTCATTTGAAGGAACGATGAGGTCCAAGAGGACAATCGTCTCAGAAGTACTGTCGGTTAATCAGTCTTGTTGAACATATAAACGGTTCTGGTGGGATAAGCGAATGAAATACCCTGTTCCTCAAATCGCTGCATGATCGCCAGGTTTATTCGCTGTTGTGCATCCATGTAAGCGTTGAAGTCCGAGGTCTTGATAAAATACACTATTTCATACACGAGGGCCGAATCGCCAAATTCCTTGAAATGAGCACGATCAAACCTGGCCTGGGGTTCCAGTTCGATAATCTCTTGAAGGATCTTCCCGACAGATTCGACCTTTTCCATCGGTGTTTGATACACAAGTCCAAGGGTAAAAACTACTCGACGCTCGTACATGCGCTTGTAGTTTCTTATCCTGCTTCCAAGAAGATCAGTGTTGGAAAAGATAACCTGCTCTCCTGAAAGGCTTCTCAGGCGGGTCGTTTTCAAGCCAATGTGCTCGACCGTCCCCACGAACGTGTCGACAACGATGAAATCACCGATGACAAACGGCTTGTCCAGAACAATCGAGAGAGAGGCGAAGAGGTCCCCGAGAATATTTTGAACCGCCAATGCCACTGCAATCCCCCCGACCCCCAAGCCGGCAGCCAGCCCGGTAATATTCACTCCAACATTGTCCAACCCCACCAGCACAACCACCGACCAAAGAACGAAACGACCCAGATAACCAAGGGCGGCCAGCGTGGTGGCGCTCGCAGCATCTTCTGTTATCCGTTTCTTGAGTGTCCTGTTAAGCCAGAAAATAATCAGACTGTTGCCCCAGAATCCCATCTGAAGGAGGACAGCAACAATGAAAATAATGCCGATAATTTCGCGAACATCTCCGGGCAGTTTGACCAGGCCGCTGCCGATATAGATCCCCACGCTGAAATCAAAAAAGAGCTTCGTTTTCCCCAGAACCTGAACAAAGAGATCGCCAAGTTCTGTGGTCATTGTCTTCGCCCATGCTGCGATTTTCTTCGCGGTAAACCACTCAAGAAGCTTCATAAGAATGAACACACTGCAGACAACCGCCACGGCAATCAGCCATTGCTGAATCGTGTTTTGAAGGAACATCTTATTCAGGAATTTCATTATTTCGGTGATCATGAGTGAAGTGCCCCTTAGAAGAGATCTTCTCGTTCGCAGAAGGATCCCTTCTGTACATTAGCCTTTGTTTCAATTGGAACTTGGCGCAAAAAACAATCGTTGGGAACCAAGGAGGAACTGCAGCCGTTAGTGTGCTACCCGTTCAATAACCTCGAGCATCTGCTTCACCGCACGGTCGATTCCTACAAACAGGGCCCGTGTAATGATCGCATGCCCTATGCTCATTTCATCAATGGCTTTGATCGCCGCAACGGCTAAGGTATTAATATAGTCAAGTCCGTGCCCGGCGTTTACCCCGAGACCGATGGATTTTGCCAGGATGGCCGCCTCTCTGATCTCGATGAGCCGGTCATGAATTTCGTCTTCGGATCGCGCGTTCGCATACTCACCGGTATGAATTTCAACAATGTCTGAATCAATTTCTTTCGCGGTTTCAATGTTCACAGGTTTTGGATCGAGAAAGAGGCTCACCGGAATTCGTTCTGCATGGAACATCGCAATGACATCCTTCATTCTTCCCTTTTGAGCCACGACATCCAGACCCCCTTCCGTTGTCAATTCCTGCCGGCGCTCCGGCACAAACGTCACAAGGTCGGGCTTTGTTGCAAGAGCAATCCGAATGATTTCGTTGGATGCCCCCATTTCCAGGTCGAGTTTCGTTTTGACTGTTTCGCGCAGCAACCGAAGATCGCGGTCCTTGATATGACGCCTGTCTTCACGAAGATGACAGACAATCCCCTCGGCACCCGCCAATTCGCATAGATGTGCTGCAGTAATAGGATCGGGCTCGCGCCCTCCCCTGGCATTTCGGATCGTGGCTACGTGGTCGATATTGATTGCGAGTCTCATAGATGTTTAAAATATACGAAAAACACCCCAACCGTGGCTATTGGATTCCATCGCGGGGATCCTGCCTGTGATACGCCGCAACTTTGCCGAATTTTCCCCGTAACGTGAATTGAGTCAACAACTTGGATGCGAGGACCGTATGAACCGACTGACCTTGGTATTTACAGGAGCGGTTTTCCTGGCAGCGCTTGCTCTGGGCCAAACGAAACGCGCGGACCAGAGAACAAACGAAGCACCAGAAAATTTCACCGATCGGTTGGGGACGATGATTGAAGACTTTGTCGACAAAGTCACACGGGAGTTCTCATCGGAAAAGAACCTAGTCCCGGCCGACACAATTCCGGACGAGCAATCGAAAAGTTCCCAGGCGAGCATCACATTCGACGGAGACAAGACCGTTGAAGAAGGGGAAACCATCCGTGCAAATGTTGTGGTCAAAGCTGGAGACCTCACGGTGTACGGAACAATCGATGGAGATGTTCTTGTCGTCGGTGGAACGTTGTATGTAAAAGATGGCGGAACGATCAAAGGAAATGCACGCGTGATCAACGGCGACATTGTTAAGCATGAAAATGGCGTTGTTGAGGGCTATTTGGATAAAACCCGCGCTTCAACCGCGGGATATCGTTATGACAGAGGACGATTCACGCGGTCTGGGTATCGCCTGGATGCGAATTGGGTTGATGAAATGACGAATCTTGACAATTTCATCTATCATTATAATCGCGTCGAGGGACATTTTTTGGGCCTTGGATCGGAGAAGAAATATTATTGGGACAGCTATCGGCGTTTCTCTGTGTACGGTTCCGTGGGTTGGGGTGCAAAGTCTCATCGATGGAGATATAATCTCGGCCTTGCGCGTCAATTTGTTCTTCACGGTTCCTCAGAGGGGGGGGGTATTCTTGAAATTGGCGGAGAGGGGCATAGTTTCACCGATTCGAAAGATCAATGGATCATCGGAACAAATGAAAACACGGCGGCGGCCATTTTGATTCATGAAGATTTTCGGGATTACTTCGGACGCGAGGGTTTCTCGGTTCACACCGGATATTACACCAGAGCCGATTACATTACCGCGCAACTCAAGGTGGCTTACGTACTTGACAAATATTCCTCCCTCGCGAAGCAAACGGAATGGTCAATCTTCGGAGGAAAGAAACTCTTCCGACTGAATCCGGCAATCGACGACGGCAGAATGAGAAGTTTCGTTGTGAGCCCGGGATTCAGCACGACGACAAGAACATCCTATGGTCAAGAGGGGTGGAGCCTCTATGGAACGGCTGAATTTGCAGACAAGCGCTACGGGGGCGATTTCACGTTCAGCCAGCTGACTGCAGACATTCGCCGATACCAACCTCTCAGCCGATATGACAATATTAATATCCGCCTGCGTGCCGGAACAAGCGGCGGAAAACTTCCTGCCCAGAAAGTGTTTGAACTTGGCGGGTTGAGCAGTCTTCATGGTCGGCCGTTCAAATCGGAAGCAGGCAACAGAATGATCCTCGTGAACGCCGAATACATCGTCAACGGGGATTTCCTCCACGATCTGGATTTCTGGCCGAGCGGGCTCCTTCGGCATTTCAATTTCATCGTACTCAGTGATGCGGGTTTCATGAGAAACATCCCGCGAGAGAAGGGTTGGACCAGCGGATTCGAGAACATCCGTTTCTCGGAATTCAAACATGACATTGGTGTTGGTCTGTCCAACCGCAGTGGCTCATTTCGTATCGGCTACGTTTGGAGGACAGACGTTAAGGCACCTGGAAGACTGTTTTTCAGATTCCAACGCCCGTTTTGATCGGATCCCCCCAAAAAGGAAAGGGGCGGCCCTTGGACCGCCCTTTTGTTTTTCCTCATCTTCTGATTACTCGAACTTCGCTTTTAGCAGTTCTTCCATCAATTGACTCTTGTTGGCCCTCGAAATTTCCCGCCCATAGATGTGTAACCCCTCGACGGTACGGGCGTAGGAACGCAGTTCGTGGACCGTCATTTCATTGAGTTTCTCATAGTACTTTTGCTGCTCCGGAGTAAGGTTCTCCGGCATTGCAAACGTCTCCTCGGGAGCCTCGTCGTGCTCCCGTTCACCGGACGACTCCTGTCCTGAGAGAATGTCCTCGGTCTCTTCTTCTGAACGCATGGTTTGCGCAAAAACAAGCATCTCCATCCCTTCAGCTGGCCGTGGGATAACATGTTTTGAAACCAGTTCTCCTACTTTTTGCGCTGCAGCCGCACCGGCATCAACTGCTGCTCTTACGGCCGCTGTCTCTCCAACAATTTTGATGGTGATGAGGGCAGGATCAGTACACTCTTTTCCCAGCAAGGTGACATTGGCCGTTTTCACCATGGCATCGGCGGCTTCAATGGCACCGACAAGACCTTTGGTTTCAACGAGTCCAAGTGCGTAATTCATTGTGATTGGGGACTCCTGAATGCTTTGATCATTCAGGAGTCCATTGAGGGCTTATTTCTGGGTGGGACGTTTTGGGAGAATCATCTCAACATCGGCATGCGGCCTCGGAATGACATGGACCGAGACAAGTTCACCAACTCGCTGTGCTGCGGCGGCACCGGCGTCGGTGGCCGCTTTCACGGCGCCGACATCGCCCCGCACCATGACGGTGACATACCCTCCGCCGATTTGTTCCTTACCAATAAGCGTGACGCGGGCTGCTTTCACCATGGCGTCGGCGGCTTCAATGGCACCGACAAGACCTTTGGTTTCAACCATTCCCAGCGCGTCCAACGATATGTCTGACATTGAGGTTCTCCTTGACTGAAAAAGTGGTCAGAACGTGCGTACACAGCGAATCGCATTGCCGCCAATATAAAGAATGACGTTTTGAATGTCAACAAGACAAGTCGATCCTGCATCCCATTCTCACCTTTCTTTGCAATTGATTTTCATCAGATTTCTTCCGTTTATCCACGCGCTCTCCTTATGAACAGGCTATCGCATGAAATATCGCTCGCTCCTTCTCCTTCTGTCCATCACTTTCACTCCTCTTGATGCGCAAATGAACATTGCTCAGGAACTGTTTGACCACTATGAATCCCTCAAACTCGCTTCGATAACCTCCCGACGGTTTACTCAGGATAAAATGCTCGCGTGGCTTCAACCCCTGTTGGATCAGGGTCAGTATGTCTCCACGCCGGTTGGCGCCTCGGCCGAGGGTAGAACGATTTTTCTCCTTTCCTTCGGAGGTGGACCCACAAAGGTTCTGCTCTGGAGCCAAATGCATGGCGACGAACCAACGGCAACTATGGCTCTGCTGGATATGCTCAATCTTTTCGTTCTCCAACCCAATCACCCTGTTGTCGAGAGAATCAGACAAGACCTGACATTGTTGATCGTCCCAATGGTGAATCCTGACGGAGCGGAGCGTTTCCAGCGCAGGACAGCCCAGCTTATTGATCTTAATCGCGACGCGTTGAAACTGGAAACTGTGGAGGCGCGGATTCTTAAGTCGATCCGGGATAGCCACCAACCCGATTTCGGCTTCAATTTGCATGATCAGGACCCGCGATATACAGTCGGGCAAACGAGAAACGTCACAGCTCTTGCCTTGCTTGCACCTTCCCTTGATGAGTCGCAAATCGACAATCACACTCGCCGGCGTGCGAAATACGTTGCCGCAGCTTTTGTCGAGGCGATGAACCAGTTTATTCCGGGTCACATTGCCCGGTATGATGATACTTTCGAACCGCGGGCTTTTGGAGACAATATTCAGAGATGGGGAACAAGTACTGTTCTTATTGAATCCGGCGGTTGGATGGACGATCATGAAAAAATGTTTCTGCGTAAATTGAATTTCATTGGAATTGTCAGTTCGCTGTATGCCATTGCAACCGGAGAGTATGAAAAGGCAGACCTAAATTCTTATGAAAAACTTCCTCTCAATGGAAAAAACTTCTATGACATGATCTTCCGCAATGTTCGCTTTCAGCCGGCCTCTGCTATTCCGCCGGTTCATCTCGACGTTGCCGTCAATCTCACAGAACAGCGTAATTCTCTGACTGGTCAAATTATTATGATGGGAAAAATTGAAGACTTGGGGGATCTAAGCAGCTTTGGTGCATTCGAAGAATATGACTGCAGGGGAATTCTCCTCAATTCCACCGTCATAGACATGGATAAGACAATGCGGCGAGAAGAATTTCTCGACGTCATGATAAAGAGGAAAGAATGACCCTCACAATCCCCGTTTGTTGCGCCATACTGCACTTTTTCGTATTTTGACCTTCCTAGACTACCATGATCCCGCCGGGCGGGATCTGCCTGCGGTTTGAACCCACCGGGGAAGCGGAACTAGTTGCTTCAAACTCCTGTTCAAAGTGCAGGTCGTCTTTCCGGCTTGCATGTGGCGGCAGGATGATGTCCAGAGGATGCCGCCCTGAAGGGCAAGAACAGAAAAAGACGACCCATGATTCCAGTTGCTGCAGCGGTTCTTTCCCGTGTGACGCGCAAGAAGCATGCAGACTTCGAGCAGGAAGCCCTTCCTCATATGGACATCCTCTACAATTACGCGCTGCGCACCACCGGAAACGAAGACGATGCCCGTGACCTTCTTCAGGAAACCTTCCTGAAGGCGTATCGCTTTTGGGACAAATACGAGAAGGGCACGAATATCCGCGCGTGGCTTTTCCGGATCATGAAGAATTCCTACATCAACCGGTACCGGAAAGAGACCAAGGAGCCGGATAAAGTTGATTATGGAGACATCGAAAATTTCTACAACACCATTCGAGCAGACTACGCCGACACCAATGACCTCCAGGAAAAACTCTTTGGGAATTTGCTTGGTGATGAGGTCGCGAAAGCTCTCGAAGAACTTCCTGAGGACTTCCGCACTGTGGTAATCCTGTGCGATATCGAGGGAATGACCTACGAAGAAATTTCGGAGTTCATCGAACGACCCATTGGAACAGTCCGATCAAGGCTCCACCGCGGCCGCAAACTTCTTCAGGCGAAGCTCTTTGAGTATGCAAAAAAACAAGGGATTGTCCCTCATGACTAGCGAGGAACAGACGTGTTGAATTGCGGCGAAGCACATGCAATGGCGGGTGATGCTCTCGACCGGGTTCTTCCCGGCGACATGAAATCAGCTTTTCTTGCGCATCTAAAGGCGTGTCCCCCCTGCAGAAACGAGTATGAAATTGAGCTGCTCGCAAAAAACGTTGTCCGCCAAACCCTCAAACACGTTCCTACCCCGTCATCCGTTTCTCAGACCGTCGTTCAGTTGCTCCGCAGCCAAATCGAAAAGGCTCAAGGTCGTTCGTGGCTTGATCGCCTTCTTTCCTGGCGGTTCCTTGCCCCAACGCTGGCAGCCGGCGCCATTGTCCTTGCCCTCACTGCCCTTCTGATTGTACCTCGCGAAACATCAAGCGATTCTGCCCACACAGCGGGGAATGACATTATCAATCAATCGTTGAAGAACTTCTCCCTTGTCCAATCCGGGGAATTGAAGCCATCCTTGATTGCTTGTTATTCAGATGTCATTGTGGGGTATTTCCAGAGGCAAAACTTCCAGTTTACAGTGAGTGTTCTTTCTGATGACAGCTGCGATTGGTACGGCGCCATGGCAAACACCTATGACGGTGTGAACCTGGCACACATTGTCTACAAACGGGGAGATGATCTTCTGTATGTCTATGAGGTCAAAAAGGCGGATGCCTTGGTAGGATCGGTGCTGTCTCTGCCTGCGGCCGCTAAAGAATCTCTGGCCCGAACCGGTTGGTATACCGACCCCCATCACAACGACTGCAATATCGTTTTGTGGACTGTTGACGAAACCCTGTGTGCTGCGGTCTCCACAATGAGAAAAGACCGGTTGTTGGCCCTTCTTTCTCCCCGATAGTCCCGCTATACCCCCGCCCATAATCTGTCTGCAAGAGCGCGCGGCAGACCGGCATCAAGAATCTTTTGGCTGGCTCGCTTGATTTCGTACTCGGCTCTTACATTTTCATATTCCCATCGATCAGTATCAAAAACGCCAAAACTGAGTTTTGGATTACCGTCGCGCGGCTGTCCTACACTTCCAACATTGACAACGAATCGCTCTCCCCTCGCCACTTGCTGGCTCTCTGACGTTTCTCCGAACACTCCCGGTAAATGTGAGTGACCCACAAAACAGATTTCTTCTGAAAAATGCGCAAATGCCTGGCGCGCATCCAGAATGGAAACGATGTAGTACCATTCCGACGGTTCGAAGGGGGATGCATGAACAAGGAATACTCCTTCTTTCGACGATGTCAGGGGCAACGACTCGAGAAAACTCCTGTGTTCGGGGAGAAGATGTCCAGCTGTCCACTCAGCCGAGAGACGAGCATAAGTGGTAAACTGCTTTGCAATTGTGAGATCAATGGCGGCTGCGTCGTGGTTGCCAAGAAGAACCGTGCTGCAGCGCTTCTTCACAATCTCGACACATTCGTTTGGATTAGCACCGTATCCAACAACATCACCGAGGCAGAGGATCGAATCGACCTTGCGCGAATCAATGATTGAGAGCGACTTGTTCAGCGCCTCAAGATTGGAATGAATGTCTGATATGATAGCAAGCCGCATGAGATCCTGTCGTGTTCGGTCAATGGTGTAAACCCACGGTCAATACCTTAACGCCACAGGGCTATTTCGTTGAGTTTCTTTCGCCCAATGTCTGGCACGAGTGCGCCTTTCATGGGATATCCGATAGGCACCAAGAGGAGGGGTTTTTCATTCTCCGGCCGTTCGAGTATCTCTTGAAGGAAATTCATCGGACTTGGAGTATGGGTCAAAGCCGCCAAGCCCGCATTATGAATGGCT
>Ga0209342_10000458_pt1 | contig 47211 bp, 47 predicted proteins | sample RifCSP16_2_FD_184023 | JGI IMG/M metagenome (GOLD analysis project Ga0209342, IMG submission 184023) | Soil microbial communities from Rifle, Colorado - Rifle CSP2_sed 16_2 (SPAdes) (version 2) | ecosystem: Environmental > Terrestrial > Deep subsurface > Rock core/Sediment | place: Rifle...
GTCTGATAATGTATATTATGTAAAATAGACTGACGAAAATGAGAAAAACTACCGCTTCCGTGAAATCACGAATTTCCAGCCCATGAACAGCGGGCTCACCTCCGTCGCCAGCTTGTCGCAAAAATCACGGACCATCGGGATCCGCTGGATGTAAGGAATCTTTGGAAACAGTCCAGCGGACTGCGCCGGGATACTCAGAAAGTCGAACAGGAACTCCCGGCTGATCTCGAAGTGGAAATCGACCTCCGTGCTGCGGAACGCTTTTTGCGCAGATAGACATTCCAGGAGCTCCGGATACGCCACCGCGCCGTACTGGTACTTCATGCCGGGAAAGACAAGTGGAATTGCGTCCTGTTGCTCGTCGTCGAACAGTCCAACATAAAAGCTGATCGCCAGGACTCCCCCGGCAGTGATCAGGCTGCACGCCTGTATGATCGAATCGCCGAATTTTGGGATGAGAAAAATCGATGCGGTGTAAAACACGGCGTCGAACTTTTCTTGAAAATAGGAGGACAACTGCTCGGCGTCGCCGCGGACGAGATAGATGCCGGGCAACCCCTTGCAGCGTTCCCTTGCCCGAACGAGCATCGCATCGGAGATGTCGATCGCATAGACAATGGGTGACCGGGGAATTGCCTTGTATAGCGCAAGCGTGGAGATGCCCGTTCCGCACCCGACATCCAGCACCCTTTCCGGCACGGACGGGGCGATCAGCTCGCAAAGCCGGTTTGAAAGAGTCTCGAAGAGATGGTGCTTTTCCTCGAAAGCATCGTAGATTCCGGCACTTTCATCAAAATTCCTCTCGATGGCCTTCTTGAAGCGGTTATCGAATTCATCTTTACCGGTCATTCCCGCTCCTAGACTCTTGCCAGCGGGTCGAAGAGCTTCCGGTACTCTTCCATGGCATAACGGTCGGTCATGCCGGCGATATAGTCGCAGACGACCCTCTTGATCCCTTCGGTCTTCACGCGCGAGAAGATGTGCGGGGGGAGCTGTTCGGGACGGTTGCAGTAGGCGCCGAAAAGATCTCCGATGATGCGGCGCGCTTTTTCCTCCATGCGGATCACCCGGTAGTTCCCGTACATTTCCCTTAAGAGAAATTCTTTCAGTTCCCTTTTCCTGCCGGCAAGCACGGAGTCGAAGGAAACGCATTTTACCCTGCATTTCCGCCCATCTTCCGGCGACCCGATGCTGTTTTCCATCAAACGGTCGAAAGTCGTCCGGATCAGGTTCTTGGTAAGAGACGATATCATAAATGATATCGTTCTCGAATTCAATATATCCTCATCTTTTACTTGATCTATTTCCAGAACGCTTTTCAGCGCTTCACGCCAGAGCTCGACCGATTCGAGTGATGAGGAAGTGAGCATCCCCGACCGGAGGCCGTCCTCCACGTCGTGATTGCAGTAGGCGATCTCGTCGGCGATGTCGGCTACCTGCGCTTCGAGGCAGGGATACCCGGGGGATCCGAATTCGGAGATGTCCGGCGGATGGTCGTAGTCCGAGCTGTGCTTGCAGATCCCCTCGCGGACCTCGAAGCAGAGGTTCAGGCCGTCGAACCTGGGGTATCGCTTCTCCAGGACGTCGACTACGCGAAGGCTCTGCAGGTTGTGCTCGAATCCCCCCTCCCCTTCCATCAGCTCGGCCATCACCCGTTCCCCGGCGTGTCCGAAGGGGGTGTGTCCCAGGTCGTGGGCCAGCACGATCGCCTCGGTCAGGTCCTCGTTCAGCCTCAGTGCGCGGGAAATCGATCGCGCGATCTGCGAAACCTCGATGGTGTGCGTGAGGCGGGTTCGGTAGTGGTCGCCTTCATGGTTGACGAACACCTGCGTCTTGTACTCGAGCCGCCGGAAGGCGGCGGAATGGATGACCCGGTCCCGGTCGCGCTGGAAGACGGATCGGAACGGATCCTCGGGCTCGGGGGTTTTTCGGCCGCGGGACTGTCCGCTCTTGACGGCGTACTTCGCCAGGCGCTCCTCCTCGAGGATCTCCAGCCCCTTCCGGTCAAGCATGGGTCTTCACGACGACGCAGTTCTTTCCTGCATCCTTGGCGCTGTAAGCGGCCTGGTCAGCGTAACTGACGATCTGGTCCTCCGTGACCGCTCCCTCTTCCGCGGTGTAGATCCCGATGCTCACGGTCAGATGGACTTCCCCGGGGACCTGAGGAAGGAAATTGTGGATCGCGACTTCGGTCTTGATGCGCTCGGCCAGCATCAGGGCGCCGGAGGAGGTCGATTCCGGGAGTATCACCGCGAATTCCTCGCCTCCGTAACGGGCGACGATGTCGGTCGTGCGCGCGCAGTGGCGCAGCAGGTCGGAGATCTTCCTCAACGCAAGATCCCCCGCCAAATGGCCAAACTTATCATTGTATCTCTTGAAATTGTCAACGTCAATGATAAGGAGCGAGACCGTATGGCGGTAACGCCTCGCCCTCTCCAGCTCCCGCCGAAGCTGCTGGTAGAATTCCCGGTGGTTGAAAAGCCCCGTCAACCCGTCGGTGATCGACATCTTCCGCAGGTTTTCGTGCAGTTCCACCATCTCGAGCGCCATGGACGCCTCGTTGGCGAGGGTCACCACCGGGACGATGGTTTCCCGCGATATTTTCCGCGACTCGGGCCGGCTGCGGAGAACCAGCAGGGAGATCGGCAAGAACATCTCGCACTGGACGCAGGCCCTTTTCCTCTCTTCCGGCGGGACGTGGCTGTTACCGGTGCAATCTTCACTGTGATCGACCCAGCAACGGGGGTTACTGGAGAGGTAGGAGGAGCAGTCGACATTGCCGCAGCTCTTCACCTCCGAGCATTTCCTTCCATGCTTCCGTATCAACGGGAGGAGAAAGGAGGTCCCCTCACCGAGCAGGGTACGGTCCTCAAGAACGTGGGTGTGCTCATTCAGGGACGGGTACAGGAGATAATTTCCGCTCCAGATCGTGCGGGCCAGGAGGGAATTCCCGTTCCAGCCGGGGATCCGGATCAGCGCTCCTCCATCCGGATCGGCGTCTTCATGGAACACGAGATACCCCTCCCGGTCGATCACCCCCAATGCCGCGCCATGAAAGCCGAGTCCGTCCCGGACCCCTTTCACGAGGGTTTCGAAAACTTCTTCGGTACGTAAGGACTGGAGCATTTTCTTGGTGTATCGGTGATGGGTGAGCAGGTCCTGGTTGGCTTTCGTCTGGTCTTCCAGGCGTTTGTCCATCATCGCCTGCTGTTCAATCCTCTTTTTGGACAGCTCGGTGGAATACCGGTCCATCCGGTCCCTCGCGGTCTCGGCGACCAAGAGAGGATCGGACGTCGGGGGAATTGCGTCTCCGTGCCTCTGCAAGGTATCGGAGATCAGATCCGCGGCATAGTCGGCCGGTTTGAGATAACTCAGATACACCCAGAGAAAAAAGATCGCGGAGATGAGGTGCTCGATAGCCTCGCTTAAGGAGCGGTTGGAAAATTCATAGGAAATGAAATGCAGAAGGAGGAATGCGGCCAGGATGAGGTCGCTCTTTCGACCGGGAGCCTTCAGCCTCTTCCAGACGGATATCTTCACGGTTGACGATACCTCTTAGTCATCTCCTAAATATTACGCCAAATCCCTATAAAAGTTTAGGAAGACAGGGAAAAAGAGCGGAGATGCGGGGGGGCCCGCCTAAAAAAAGGACAACCCGTAAAGAACCAGCCTGCGCGCGGTCAGATGGGCCGCGATAAACCACCCGCGATACGTGGCGACCGCCCCCTTCCATCCGGAGGCCGCGCCCGGCGCCAGCAAGCAGGGAACCCATAACAGAAGGCAGAGCAGGACGACCGCTCCGGAGAAAAGGCGCCCGTTCCGTTTCACGTCCGGCTGCCCCTTGATGAACCCTTCCGCGGAAAAAAGTACGTGCATCGTGAAGAGGAACGAAGCCAGCGCCAGGTACAGGTCCGGTACCCAAGGTGACAAGCTCTTGAGAAAAACAGCGGCGGCACAAGCCGCCATGCCGTACAGGGGAAAAACATAGGGCGCAAGATCGATCACCACGTTCGTACGGTCGATCACGACCTTCCCGCCGTCCCGTGAAGTAATGTGGAAAGAATGGACCTTCCTGAAGAACAGCTTGGCGACGATCAGGTGGGAAAACTCATGTGCCCAGAGGTACATCCGCTCCGGCTTCCGAAGGAACACGTGTGCGATCAGATAGGCCAACGCTCCCCCCAGAAGAATCCACCCCTCCTCTCCCGTGTGAAAAATAGCCAATTGCGCCGGAAGATCACGGAGAAGGATACTATCCAGGAGCAGGATCAGTATCCCAGCGATAGAATAGAGAAAAACCCTCAACACATCATTTCCTTTACATTTTTATAACGGTATGTTATTTTCCCGGCGTAATAAGGCACAAAGGCTAATGCGGGAGCTCCTGTACGTGGAAACGATGCCCAGCATCCTTAAAACACGTGATCTGGCGATTCTGCTCGACATGAGCCCCGACGCCGTGAACGACCTTGCCCGCAAAGGGGTCCTCAAAGGATACAAGAGCGGCAGCCAGTGGCGTTTCCGGCGGAAAGACGTCGAGAGGTTCCTCGGCAGGGAGCAGAAGAAGCTGGCGCCCCCGGGGTGACTCGAACACCCGGCACGCGGTTTAGGAAACCGCTGCTCTGTCCGCCTGAGCTACGGGGGCTCCGTTTCGACCGTTCTGTCCGCTTCCCTATTCGGTAAATTTTAGCAGGGAAAACACCTTCTGCCCTTTCAATTTGTCCCTGCCTTTCAGGCCGGTCAGCTCTGCGAGAAAGCAGCACTCGACGATTTCCGCCCCGAGTCGTTCCAGCAGTCCCACCACGGCCGCCATTGTCCCGCCGGTGGCAAGGACGTCGTCCGCCACGATCACCCGCATCCCCGGGCGTACGGCGTCTTCGTGGATCTCCAGCCGGTCCTTGCCGTATTCCAGGTCATAGATAGCGGAGACCGTCTTGTAGGGCAGCTTCCCATGCTTTCGCACCAGGATGACTCCGATGCCGAGCTTGTACGCCATCGCAGCCCCCATGACGAAACCCCTGGCTTCCACGCCGACGACCGCTTCGACGCCTTTGGCGAAATGCCGGTGGGCCAAAAGATCGATGGCCCGCTGAAACGAGGCGGGATCCGACAAGAGCGTCGTGATGTCCTTGAACTGGATCCCCTTTTGGGGAAAGTCCTGGATGTTCCGTATCCGTTTTTTGAGCGCTTTCATCGGGGCTCGTTCGTCCTTTGAAGAAAATTCAAGGGGTCTACTGACTTGCCCTCCATGCGCAGTTCGAAATGGAGATGGGAGGTCGTGGCGTTCCCGGTTCTGCCGACAGCGCCGATCACCGATCCGGCCGCGACGATATCGCCCGATTTTACATGAATCTCCTTTAAATGTCCGTATAGCGTCGTCGTTCCTCCCCCGTGGTCCAGCACGGCCGTGTTTCCGAATCCCCGCATTCCGTCGCCGGCGTATACGACGACTCCGGTTTCCGCCGCGCGAACCGGCTTCCCTTCCGTCGCGAGAATGTCGATCCCGTTGTGCTGTCGGCTCCCCCTTCCGCCAAAACCCGATGCCACTGTTCCCGAGACCGGCCATTGGAAGTTGCGGTAAACGGTCCCTCCTGGCTCCGTGCGTGGATGGACGACCCGTCCCGCCGCGCATCCGGCAAGAAGGAACGCGACCACCCAGGGGAAGACGGCCAGGCGGGTTATTCGGCGAACCCGCATCGCCCGACGAGAGGAACGAAACGGCATCCGCCGAGGAACTCTTTTATGGCTTTTCCGGATTTTTTGTACACCTGGACGAGATCCTGCTCCCATCTCCCCCCGATGGGAATCACCAGTATGCCGCCTTCGCCGAGCTGCTCGAACAGCGGAACCGGGACCCTGGGCGCAGCGGCAGTGACCAGAATCCGATCGAAGGGAGCCTCTTCGGGAACACCCATCGTTCCGTCCCCCACGCGGAAGCGAACGTTTTCCAGGCCCAGTTCCCGGAGAACCCCTTCCGCCGAAGCGGAAAAGACGGAAAACCGCTCGATGCTGACCACCTCCCGCGTCAGACGGCAAAGGATGGCCGTCTGGTATCCCGATCCGGTTCCGATTTCCAGCACTTTTTCCGCCCCCGTCAGGCGCAGGGCTTGAGTCATCTCCGCAACGATGTACGGCTGGGAGATCGTTTGTCCCTCGCCGATGGGAAGAGGGCCGTCTTCATACGCCCTGGTGGCAAGGTGTGGAGGAACGAAACGGTGCCGGGGAACATCCTCCATGGCGGCGAGGATCCGTTCGTCGCGGATTCCGCGGGCCTTGATCTGCTCCACCACCATGCGATGGCGAAGAAGGGCGAAGGACTCGCTCACCATTTCCATCGGCGGAGGACCCGCATGGAAGCGTAATTGGTGAAATCGAGATGGACGGGGGTCACCGAGATCCAGTTCTGCTCCACGGCCTCCAGGTCGGACCCTGGCATCTCTTCGCTCCGGAGGCTGTCCCCCCCGATCCAGTAATACTTTCTTCCCCGCGGGTCCCGCTTCTCCACGATGGAGTCTTCGTAAATGCGCTTTCCCTGGCAGGTGATCCGCACTCCCCGGACCTCTTCCGCAGGGAGATCGGGGAAGTTGATGTTCAGGAGAGTGTCCTTGGGCAGGCCGTGCCGCAGAACCTTTCGCGCGGCCTGCAGGGCGAATTCCGCCGCGGCGTCGAACCGGAAATGGTTGCGGGACGCGAGCGAAACCGCGATCGAAGGGATCCCCAGGATCGTTCCCTCCATCGCCGCCGACACGGTCCCCGAGTAGGTGATGTCATCCCCCAGGTTCGCCCCCTTGTTGATTCCGGAGGCCACGAGGGCGATCTTCTTCTTCCGCAGGATGCCGTTCACCGCAAGATTTACGCAGTCGGTGGGAGTACCGTCCACGGCGTATACCCGGTTGCCGATCTTCTCGATCCGGAGCGGGTGAGAAAGGGTCAGGGCGTGGCTGGCCGCGCTTTGTTCACGGTCTGGCGCGACGACATACACCGTGCCCAGCTCGCGCAGCGCATCCGCGAGCGCGTCAATCCCTTCCGAGCGCACTCCATCATCGTTGCACACCAGGATGTTGGGCGGAGATTTCTTCAAGGCCGTCCAGGAGGGTCTAACCGGGAAAAAGTTGGTCGGGGCGACTGGACTTGAACCAGCGACCCCTTGCACCCCATGCAAGTGCGCTACCAGGCTGCGCTACGCCCCGACCCAGGGAATGCATCTTATCCGTCCTTTATGGCGATGTCACGCCAATTCTACCCCATCCATCGTACCATCAGGCGCGGCCGAAATCGTCCTCGATCCGTTCGATGTCGTCCTCCCCGAAGTATTCGCCCCGCTGTACCTCGATGAAGACCAGCGGGGATCCGCCCGAGTTTTGAATCCGGTGGACCGCGCCCAGCGGGATGTCCAGGGAGACTCCCTCCCTCACGGGGATCCGTTCCTCGTCGCGCGTGACCAGTCCCTCTCCGCTGACGATGTACCAGTGCTCGGCGCGCCTGCGATGTCTCTGAAGACTCAACCGCTTGCCCGGGTAGACGATGATCCGCTTCACCTTGTGGTCTTTTTCATCGGAAAGAACGACGAAATACCCCCACGGGCGATGATTCTCTCGGGTCGGATCCTGCGGCTGCAAGGAATTGGAGAGATCGGAGGGCTTAATTTTCGAGCATCTCCCGGATCTTTGTCAGCTCTTTCTTCAGGCGTTGAAGGAGAGCCTTGTGATTCTTCTCTTCCCAATTCAAATTGAGCTGTTTGCTCTTTTCCTTCACGCGTTCCTTCAACTTCTTCCGCGCCCCCTCGATCGTGAACCTCTCTTCGTACAGAAGCCGTTTGATTTCGAGGAGGTTTTCCAGTTCCTGCCGGTTGTAGACGCGGTGCCGGGACCGGTTTTTCGCCGGGGTCAGATGAAATTCCGTTTCCCAGAACCGGACGACGTATGGCTGTACGCCGAGGATCTCGCTGACCTCGCCGATCTTGAAGTAAAACTTATCCGGTATTCCGGGCCTCGTCACGCATGCCCCTGGGGTCTTTCAGTTCTTCTTGTCGTTAATGTAAGCCTTCAGTATCTGGCTTGGACGGAACGTGAGAACCCGCCGGGCGGTGATCTGGATGTCATCGCCCGTCTGGGGGTTGCGGCCCTTGCGCGGCCGCTTGTCGCGCAAGATGAAATTGCCGAAGCCGGAGATCTTTATCTTTTCCCCGTTTTTCAGGTTGGCCTTCATGGTGTCGAAGATCGCTTCAACGATGTCCTGCGACTCCTTCTTCGACAGGCCGCCGACCTTTTCGTAGACGATCTCGACCAACTCCGCCTTCGTCATGCCACCCTCCCTCCCGACGAGTCTTACGACGCTCGAATCTTCCCGCCGAACCGATTCTCCAATAATTTTACTATTTTGGTATGTATACTATTAACCTCGGCGTCCGTCAAGGTTCTGTCCGGGGGCTGAATTTTCACCCGGAACGCGACGCTCTTGTTCCCCTCGCCAATCTTCTCCCCCATGTAGATGTCGAAAACCGCAGCCGACTCGATTTCCTCGGACAGCTCGGAAACCATGGCCAGCACATCCCCCACGGGTACGTGCACCGGAAGGATGCAGGCAATATCCCGGAAAACGGGAGGAAACTTCGGCATCGCCCGGTACTGCGCCGCCGGAGGATTGACAGCCGTCGCTGCGCCGATCCGGATCTCCCCGTAATATACAATGCCCGGAATATCCAACGCTTGCGCGAGCTCCCTGCGAACCGCGCCCACCCATCCGACGTTCTCTCCGTCCTTCAATATTTCCGCGGCAACTCCGGTCTCAAGAAACGGACGAGATTCCGCGGGGATGAAATGGAACGGGGCGGCGCCCAGAAATTCCGTGAGAGACGAGGCGACAGCCTTTGCGTCGTAGAAGTCGACGGCGGCCTGCCCGCCGCTCCAGTTGCCGGGCAGTCTGCGGCCATACAGAACGAACCCCAGACGCGGTTCTTCGAAATGGCCCTCCGTGAGCGACTTTCCGAACGCCTTGCCCACCTCGAACAACCGCACGTCCTCGATGAAGCGGCGCACGTTCGATGCCACGTTGTGGAGCAGACCCATCAACAGGTGGGGCCGCATCATCGTTGTGTCTTCGGAGATCGGATTTTCGAGCCGGATGGCGTCCGACGAGTCGAAGGCCAGAAGCGCCGCATACCGCTCCCACTCCTTCTCCGAAACGAAGGAGAAGTTGATGGCCTGGTTAAACCCATGCATCCGGAGGAACTCCGAAGCGTCTTCCACGAGCTTCGCGAAGCGGTCGTCCGGAGAGAAGTCGGGAGCCCCGGATTCGGGGTAGGTAACGGGAATCTCTTCGTAACCGGTGATGCGGGCGACCTCCTCCACAAGGTCGATCTCCCGTTCGATGTCGAACCGGTGCGGAGGGACGGTTACGCTCCACCGGCCGGGTTCCTCTTTCCTAACGGCAAAATCAAGGCGTGAAAAGACCTCCCCGCATTCCTTTTCCGTGTATTCCCGGCCCATGATCCGGCTCGCCCTCGCAGGACGAAACGTCACCGTGCGCGAAAAGTCCTTCCCTCCCCCGACGTCAAAGCTCCCTCGCGCGACCGAAAAGGAGGAGAATCGTGAGAACAGGGAAACCGCGCGGTCCGCGGCGTACATCGTTCCGCCGGGGTCAACGCCTCGTTCGAAGCGGTAGGAGGACTCGCTCGACAACCCCAGTCGACGGGAGGTCCGGCGGATCGAGGCGGGGGCGAAATGCGCGCTCTCGAACAGGACCCGCCGAGTGGTGGGCAGCACCTCGGTGTTCCGTCCCCCCATCACCCCCGCCACCGCAACGGGGCCTTCCCCATCCCAGATGAGAAGCATCTCCGGCAGGATGTCCCGTTCGCCGCCGTCCAGGGTGGTGAACTTCCGCGGAACCCCCGACCTGCGCACGCCGATCGTTCCACCGGCCAGCCGGTCGAGGTCGAAGGCGTGCATTGGCTGCCCCAGTTCGAGAAGGAGGTAATTGGTGATGTCGACGATATTGTTGATCGGGCGGATGCCGCAGAGGGCGAGACGCCGTCGCAGGAAGAGAGGGGAAGGAGCGACCGTCACGTCGGTGATCACGCGGGCGGAGTACCGGGGGCAAAGCTCCGCGTCCGTCACCGACACGGAGGCCGCGTCTGAAATCGCAGGCCCGTTCTCGCGGAGGTCGACGGAGGGGAGGCGGACCTTCACCCCGGTGATGGCGGCGACCTCCCGGGCCACGCCCAGCACGCTCAGGCAGTCGCCCCTGTTCGGTGTGATCTCCACTTCCAGCATCCAGTCCGAAAGCCCCAGGGCATCCGCCATGGGTTTGCCGACCGGGGTTTCGGGGGGGAGGATCAGGATCCCCGCCGACTCCTCCGACAGGCGCAGTTCCATCTCCGAGCAGAGCATCCCCTCCGAAACCTCCCCACGGATCTTCGCTTTCCTGATTTCCACGCCGTTGGGAAGCTTCGCACCGATGCGGGCGAGCGCGACGACGTCGCCGGGATTCATGTTCCTGGCGCCGCAGACAATGCCGTACTCGCTGGAGCCGTCGGTCACGCGGCAAAGAGAAAGCTTGTCTGCGTTGGGGTGCTGTCCTTGCGCGAGAATTTTCGCGACGACGACGTTTTCGAGCCCTTCCCCAAGGAACCTGCAGGAAGAAACCTCGATCCCCGCCATCGTCAAAGCATCCTGGATCTCCGCGGAGGAAAGCCGCGTGTCGACGAATTCTTTGAGCCAGGAATAAAGAATTTTCACGGACCGTCCCTAGAATTGCGATAGGAAGCGGATATCGTTCTCGAAAAACAGGCGAATGTCGTTGATGCCGTGGCGCAGCATCGCGATGCGCTCCACGCCCATGCCGAAGGCGAAACCCGTATGTTCTTCCGCGTCGTATCCCACAAATCCGAAGACCGACGGGTCGATCATCCCGCACCCGAGGATTTCCAGCCAGCCCGAGTCTTTGCAGACGCGGCAGCCTGCGCCCCTGCAGATGACGCAACGGATGTCGACCTCCGCCGAAGGCTCGGTGAAGGGGAAAAAGCTCGGCCGGAACCGCAGGGGGTGGTCGGGGCCGAACATCATGCGGCAGAACTCCGTGAGCAGCCCTTTAAGGTCGGCCATCGTGGTGTTCCGATCGACGGCAAACCCTTCCACCTGGTGGAACATCGGGCTGTGAGTGACGTCGGAGTCGCACCGGTAGACCGCCCCCGGGGCAATCACGCGCACCGGCGGGCGCATCGTCTCCATCGTGCGGATCTGGATCGGGGAGGTGTGGGTCCGCAAGACCAGATCCCCGCCCGGCCAGTCCACGTAAAAGGTGTCCTGCATGTCCCTGGCGGGGTGATCCTTGGGGATGTTCAGGGCTTCGAAGTTGTAATAGTCCTTTTCGATCTCCGGCCCGCCGCGCACGGAGAAGCCCAGCCGCTGGAAGATGGAGATGATCTCCGCCATCGTCCGGGAGACGGGATGCCGGTGCCCGATGGCGGGAGCCCGGCCGGGGAGGGTTACGTCGATCCGTTCCTTCCCCTCTTTCGCGAGGCGCTCCTTCTCGCGGAGGCCGGCGAGGCGGGCATCGAAGGCGGATTCCAGCGCGCCTCGCGCCTCGTTGGCCGCCGCGCCGATTCGCTTCTTCTCCTCGATCGGAAGGGAGGCGATCGTCTTCAGGATCTCGGAAATCGCGCCCTTTTTCCCGAAGTACTGCCCCTTGGCCTCGAGGAGGTCGCTCTCGGTCCTTGCCGCGTCGATCGCGCGCAGCCCGGCTTCCGACAGTTCCCTGACCCGGTCGAATGCGTCCGGCAATCGGTACCCGCTTTTCTACCCGATGGCGGCCCTGGCCGTCTCCGCCAGCGCCCGGAACGCCGCTGCGTCGTTGATCGCGAGGTCCGCAAGGACCTTCCGGTCGACATCGACGCCGGCCTTCGAAAGGCCGAACATGAACTGGCTGTAGGAGAGACCGTTTTCGCGGGCGGCGGCATTGACCCGCACGATCCAGAGGGAGCGGATCTCCCTTTTCTTGTTGCGCCGGTCGCGGTAGGCGTACTGGAGCGCTCGCGCCACCGCTTCCTTCGCGGTGCGGAACAGGCGCCCGCGCCCGCCGCGGAATCCTTTCGCCGCCTTGAGGATCTTGCGGCGCTTCTTGTGGGAATGTACGGCTCGTTTTACGCGTGGCATTTGGGGTTTCCTCTTCCGTGGTTTCTCTTAGAGATAAGGCAGCAGGCGCCGGATCGACTTCTCGTTCGCCGGGTTCACGAGGGCAGACTTCCGCAGCCCCCGCTTCCTCTTCCGGTTCTTCGTGGAGAGAATGTGGCTTTTCCCCGCCTTGGCGCGCTGGATCCCGCCCCTTCCCGTCGCTTTGAAGCGCTTGTTCGCTCCCCGGTTCGACTTCATCTTCGGCATTACCGTCCCTCCTGTTTTTCCGCCGGCTTGGGGGAGGGCTGGCCGACGGGCTTTTTCTTGTGGGCCGTGGGTGCGACGACCATCATCATCGTCTTCCCCTCCATCTTCGCGGGAGATTCGATCTTGGAAAGGTCGCCGATCGCCTCCGTGACGTGCTTCAGGATCTCGAAGCCGCTCTGCGAGGCGTAGGTCAGCTCCCGTCCGCGGAACCGCACGGTCACCTTCACCTTGTCGCCTTCCTCCAGGAATCTACGGATGTGCTTGATCTTTATGTTCAGATCATGCTCGTCCGTCTTGGGCCGGACCTTGATCTCCTTGACCTGGATGACGGTCTGTTTCTTCCGTGCCTCCTGCTCGCGCTTGCTCTGCGTGTACTTGAACTTTCCGTAATCCATGATCCGGCAAACCGGAGGCGCCGCGGTCGGCGCCACCTCGACAAGGTCGAGGTCGAGGGCCCGCGCCCTCTGCAGCGCTTCCTGTGTGGAAACGACTCCCAGCTGTTCGTTCTCGACCCCTACCAGTCTCACCTCCGGAACCTGGATCTGCTCGTTGATTCTGGATTCCTTGCTGATGGCCTCCTCCTTTAGGTTGGGATTTTTTCCATTTCGTCCCCGAGGACCCCTAAAAACTCCTCGAGGGACATGGGGGGGAGCTGCTCTCCTCCCCTTCTTCTCGGTGCGACCTGCCGCAGCAAAAGTTCCCGATCCCCGATGACCAGCGCATAGGGGACCTTCTGTAACTGGGATTCACGGATCTTGTACCCGAGTTTCTCGTTGCGGAAATCTCCCTCGGCGCGGAACCCCGCCGCGCGGAGACTCGCGATCGTTTCCCGGACGGCGTCGGCCTGGCGGTCGGTGACGGGGAGGACGTCCACCTGGACCGGGGCCAGCCAGAGGGGAAACGCTCCCGCGTAATGCTCCACGAGCACCCCGAAGAACCGTTCCAGGGAACCCATCAGCGCCCGGTGGATCATGATCGCCTGCCGGGGGGATCCGTCCTCTCCGACGAAGCTCACATGGAACCGCTCCGGGTTGTTGAAATCCACCTGGATGGTCGAGCACTGCCACGCCCGGCCGAGCGTGTCCTTGATCTTGATGTCGATCTTCGGGCCGTAGAAGACCCCTTCACCGGGATCCACCAGGTAAAGGAGCCCTTTGCGCTCCAGTGCCTTTTTCAGGGCGGTCTCCGCCTTCGCCCAGTTCTCCGTCGTGCCGGCGTACCGGTCGGGCCGCGTGGAGAGGTAAACCTCGTACCGGTCGAATCCGAAACGCCGGAGCACGAACAGCGTGAAGTCGAGGAGCGCGAAGATCTCCTCGTCCAGCTGGTCGGGACTCAAGAAAAGGTGGGCGTCGTCCTGCGTGAATCCGCGGACCCTCAGGAGGCCGTGCAAAGTGCCGGAGGGCTCGAACCGGTATACCGTCCCGAGCTCCGCGTAGCGGATCGGCAGGTCGCGGTAGGAGCGCATCTTCGACTTGTAGATCTGGATGTGGAACGGGCAGTTCATCGGCTTGAGCTGGTAATCCTGCCCTTCCACCTCGATCGCCCCGAACATGCTCTGACGGTAGTAGTCGAGGTGCCCGCTCACCCGCCACAGGTCGAGCTTTGCGATGTGGGGGGAAAAGACCAGGTCGTACCCCGCCCGCGCGTGCTCGTCCCTCCAGAAATCCTCCATGACCCGTCGCACGACGGAGCCCTTGGGATGCCAGAGGATCAGCCCCGCCCCGATTTCCTCGTTCACGCTGTAGAGGTCGAGCTCCTTCCCCAGCTTGCGGTGGTCGCGCTTCTTGATCTCCTCCAGCAGGGCGAGATGGGCGTCGAGTTCTTTTTTCGTCGCGAACGCGCAGCCGTAAATCCGGGTCAGCATCCGGTTCTTCGAGTCTCCCCGCCAATACGCCCCGGCGGTGTTCATCAGCTTGAAGGCGCCGACCCTTCCGCTGCTGGGAACATGTGGCCCCCGGCACAGGTCGAGGAAGTTCCCCACCTTGTAAAGGGATACGGCGTCATCGGGGATCTCCGCCAGCAGATTCTCCTTGTAGGGCTCTCCGGGGAACCGCTGATTGGCCTCCTCCTTCGACACCTCTTCGCGAGTGAATGGGAGGTCGGAACGGACGATCTCTCCCATCTTCTCCTCGATCCGTGCGAGGTCTTCCGGCGTAAACGGGGTCTCCACGTCGAAGTCGTAGTAGAAGCCGTTTTCAATGGAGGGTCCGATCGTTATCAAAGCGTCCGGAAAAAGCTCCTTGACCGCTGCGGCCATCACGTGGGCGGTGCTGTGACGGACGACCTCGATTCCGTCGGGGTCCGCAGGGGTTACCCACTGCACGGCGCCGTCCTCGGGGGCGGGGCGGGAAAGGTCCAGAAGCGACCCCTGGACCCTGGCGGCGATCGCCACCTTGGCCTTCCCCTCCTTTTTTGCAAGCTCCAACAAGGTCATTCGTCTTCCTTCACGCGCCCCGGCAGGCCGGCGCTTCGCCGAAACAGGTTCCACCGTGCCTGGGAGAGAAAATGGTGGGCGATACTGGACTTGAACCAGTGACCCCCTGCATGTCAAGCAGGTACTCTAACCATCTGAGCTAATCGCCCCCCGGGATGTCGAACGATTATAAATATCAGACATTTCTCCAAAATGTCAATTATATTATGGATATTTCCGGATTGTACACCGCGCGGAAAAAACCGCTCGGCGTCGCCTCGAAGAGGCGGACCTCGGCCCCTGTTCCTTTCGCGATGTCCCCGGGCGAGACGTTGTCGAGGAGAAAGTCGCCGGCGTCCCGCAAGGTGACCGACGGAAGATAAACCCTCGAAACCTTGCGCTCTTTCAAGGCTTCAAGGATGTCCCTTCCCCCGAGAAGCCCCGTCACGGTCACGCTACTGCCCATAAGGCGGTTCTCCACCGGCACGGGGTCGAAACGGGCGCCTGACCTCCGCGAAAACTCGGCCAGAAAGTCTTGTACATGCCTGCGTGCGGACAGGCCGGTGACGACGGTTCCGCCCCCCTCCGCCCGATCCCAGCGCTTCCTCCGGAACAGGGCCCTCCCGCCATCCAGGAACTGCCGGAGAAGGCCCACTCCGTTTTCAATCTGGGCGAACGATCCGTAGGCTTTCCGGCCGGGGATCCTTTCCCCCGCGATCAGGTAATACTCATCCGCCGCGACCGCGAACGGCTCCTCCCCCGCCGTTCCGCACCTCTGCCCGATTCGCTGCAACATTGCCAGCGTTTCTCCGGCTTCCCGCCGGCTGACGGGCCGCAAGGGAGGCAATCCCCGCCGGTGCGCGGTGAGGCCGACGGGAACCACGGCGACGGTGGCAAGCCCTGGCCGAAGGGGCAGGAGCGCTCGAAGGGTGCGCTCCAGCTCGTCCCCGTCGTTGATGCCGGGGCAGACGACGATCTGCCCGTGGAGATGGATCCCCCCCCGGATCAGCCGTTCCATCACGCCCAGGATGTCGGCGGCCTCCGCGTTGCCGAGCATCTTCCGACGGAGCGCGTTGTCGGTGGTGTGGATCGATACGTACAGCGGGGAGAGGCGGTAACGAAGAATCTTTTGGGTCTCTTCCCCGGTGAGGTCGGAAAAGGTCACGTACTGGCCGTGGAGAAAGGAAAGGCGAACGTCCTCATCCTTGACATAGAGGCTTCGCCGCAGCCCTCTGGGGAGCTGGTGGACGAAGCAGAACACGCAGCGGTTGCGGCATCGCCGCACCCGGACCGGCTCGGGACGGATCCCGAGCCCCGCGCCCGCCGGCCGGAACTCCTTCTCCCTCGTCTCGCCCAGGGAATCGGCCCAACGCAGTCGGAACCTCCGGCGGCTGGTGAGGAAATGGAGGTCGAGAAGATCCGCGGCCGGCTCCCCCGAAACGGAGAGGATGCGGTCTCCCGGCGAGATCCCCGCTCGCATCGCCAGGCTGTCCGCCGCGACGGACTCCACGCGGACCCCTTCACGCATCGGAGAGCTTCCGGAATCCGACGAAGAGGTAGTGCACCCCGGAAGCCGCGGTGGTCAGGGCGCACAGGCCCACCACGACGCCGGTGACGATCGGCTCCCAACCCTCCGCGGCCATGGCGTTCCCCATCCAGGGAAACGACCGGACAGCGAGAAAGTAGACGACGGTGAGGATCTGCACGGACGTGTTCACCTTGCTTAAGGAAGTCGCCTTGATGCTCCCGGAATCCAGAAGCAGGAGGATGAGGGCGCTGCCGATCAGGATGAACAGGTCCCGGCTGATCACCAGGATCGTCAGCCACTCCGGGAGGATCTTCACGTAGGCGAGCACGATGAAGCTGGTGGCCATCAGCAGCTTGTCGGCGATCGGGTCCAGGTAGTAGCCCACCACGGTCCTCTGCCGCAGCGCCCGCGCGAGCAGCCCGTCCAGCGCGTCGCTGATCCCGCAGGCGGCGAAAACGGCGAGCGCATGCCGGATCCGCCCCGAAATCAGGAGATGGGCGAACAGGGGAACCAGGAGGACCCGGAACGCCGTGAGGGCGTTCGCGATGTTGATCAGGCGGGCCTGGTCAAACCGGTCCCTGGCGAACGATGCGTGCATAGTCCTCCTTCGATGGCGCGCAGCAATGTTTCCAGTCCTTCTCCGGTCGCCGCGGAAATCCGGAATCCCTCCCCCGGGACGGGTCCGCCCGACACTCCCCGGTCCATCTTGTTGACCGCGAGGAGGCTGGGCTTCTCCGCGAAATCCAGGGCAACGAGGATCCTGTTGACGGAGTCGATGTTCTCCTCCATCCGCTCCGAGCTGCCGTCCACGACCTGGACCATCACGTCCGCTTCGCCGATCCCCTCCAGGGTCGCCAGAAACGCCTCCAGCAGCTCGTCCGGCAGGTCGTGGATGAATCCCACCGTGTCCACCAGGATCGCTTCCTTCCCGCCGGGGAGGCGGAATTTGCGCGCGGTGGGGTCGAGGGTCGCGAAAAGCTGGTCCGCGACGAAGACGTCCGCGCCGGTCAACCGGTTGAACAGAGTCGATTTCCCGGCATTGGTGTACCCCACGAGCGCGACGACCGGGAATCCTACCTCTTTCCGTCTTTGGTAGTGCAACGCCCTCGTTCGCCGGACGGTGGCGAGCTCCCGCTCGATCTGCCGCAACTGCGAACGGATCTTCCTGCGGTCCTCTTCAAGCTTCTTCTCACCAGGGCCCCGCGTCCCGATTCCGCCTCCGAGCCGGGACAGCTCTTTCCGCCCCCCGATCAGGCGCCCCAGCCGGAAGGAGAGCTGCGCCAGCTCCACCTGCAGTTTCCCCTCCCGGGTGCGGGCCCGCTGGGCGAAAATGTCCAGGATCACCTCCCGCCGGTCGAGGACCTTCACGTCCAGCTCCTGTTCGAGGATCATCTGCTGCTTCGGACGCAGGAGGTTCTGGAAGACCACGAGGTTGACGCCGTTCTCCCGGATCGTCTCCTTGAGATGTTCGAGGGTTCCCCTTCCGATGAGGGTCGCGGGGCTCTCCACGGAAAGCGTCTGGGTCTGTTCGCCCTTTACGACTCCTCCCGCCGACTCCACGAGACTCTTGAGCTCCGCCAGCAGGTCGGGGGATGAAGGGGCGCCGTCCCCGGTCCTTCGCTTCCTCCGGGCCCAGACCAGCCAGGCTTTCTCCTCGTTTTCTCCGATGGGGTACATCAGTGAAGCCGCAGCACGTCGTATCCGAACTGCCCTTTCAGCTCCCGGGCCAGCTCGAGGGACGGCGCGATCCCGAATCCTTCCGGCAGGGCGACTACGGCCTCGTAATCCCCTTCGCGCACCAGATGAAGGTATCCTTTCTTCTCGCCCGCATGCTTCCTCAGGGTGCGCCGAAGCTCGGCGATATCGGACGCCGTCATCCGGTCCATGCGGACCTGGATGTGCACCGATTTCGACAGGCGCTCGCGCACGTTTTCCATCCGGCAGATATCTTCCGCGATCACCTTGGAGGACGTCTCGTCGGAATCGACGCGGCCGATCAGGAGAACGGGTGCCTGCGTGTCCAGGTCCTCCCGGATCTCCCGGTACGTTTCCGGGAAGACGAGCACCTCGACGATCCCTTCGAGGTCCTCGAGCGTCAGGATCGCCATCTTTTCCCCCCGCTTGGTCGTCTTCTCCCGGATGGCGCTGATGATCCCGCCGATCTTGATCTCGGAGCCGGACCTCACGGAGCCGATGCGGGAAGAAGTGACGTTGGCGAACAGCTCGATCTCCGCCGCGTAGGCGTCCAGAGGATGCCCGGTGATATAGAATCCCAGGGCTTCCTTCTCGGCTTTCAGTCGCTCGCTCCGGTTCCACAAATGCTCGATGGTTGCCGTTCGTTTCCCCTTTGCGGGTTTTTCCGCATCGGCCTTTCCTCCGAACAGCGCGAACTGGCCCGATTCCCTGCGCCGGACCTCCCCCTGCGCGGTCTCCATCAGGGAGGAGAGCTGCTCGATCAGGAGTCCCCGGTCCGGGTCGAGGGAATCGAAGGCCCCCGCCTTGATGAGGCTATCGAGCGCCCTCTTGTTCACCTTCCGGAGTTCCACCCGGGAGAGGAAATCCGCCGCCGAGACGAAAGGATTTTCCCCCCTCGCCTCCTGGATGGAGAGGACCGCGGTCTCCCCCACCCCCTTGATCGCCGAAAGGCCGAACCGGATCGCCTTGCCCGCCGGATAAAAGGCGAAGCGGGATTCGTTCACGTCGGGTGGGAGGATGGGAATCCCCTTCTCCCGGCAATGGCCGATGTAGCGGATGATCTTCGCCGTGTCGCCCGATTCCGATGTCATCAGGGCGCAGAAATATTCCACGGGATAGTGGGCTTTGAGATACGCGGTCTGGTAGGCCACCATCGCGTATGCGGCGCTGTGCGACTTGTTGAACCCGTACTCCCCGAACTGGGCGATCTGTTCGAAGAGCGCCTGGGCCTTGTTCTCGGGGATCCCGTTGGCGGCCGCCCCTTTCAGGAACCGCGCCTTCTGCTTCTCCATCAGGGCGGTGTCCTTTTTCCCCATCGCCTTGCGCAGGACGTCGGCTTCCCCCATGGAGAACCCGGCGAGAGCGACGGCGATCTGCATGACCTGCTCCTGGTAGACCATGACGCCGTAGGTGTCCTGCAGGATTTCCTCCAGCTGCGGGAAGGGGTATTCGGTTTTCTTCCTGCCGTGCCGCCGCGCGATGAAGTCTTCCACCATGCCGCTCTGGAGGGGGCCCGGCCGGTAGAGCGCCACTGCGTGGATGAGGTGCGCGAACCGCTCCGGCTTGAGCCGGACGAGAAGGTCCGTGAAGCCGCCGCTTTCGCACTGGAAGACCCCCGGAGTGTCTCCCCGGGAGAGCATCGCGTACGTTTCGGCGTCGTCCAGCGGTACGGCCTCTAGGTCGAGCGGCTCCCCCCGTTCCTTGATCAGGCCCAGAGTGTTGTGGATCGCCGTCAAGGTCCGCAGTCCCAGTACGTCGAACTTGACCAGCCCCACCTTCTCGATGTCCTTCATGGAAAACTGGGTGGTGATATCGCCGTTGGAATTTCTGTAGAGGGGGACGTACTCGGTGATCGGCTTGTTGGCGATCACCACCCCGGCGGCATGGGTGGAGGCATGCCGCGACAGTCCCTCGATCGCGCGGGCGTATTCGAACAGCTCCCCCACCTTCGGCGTTTCCTGGAGGATCTCCTTGAGCCTCGGCTCGATCTGCAGCGCGCGATCGATCGTCATTCCCAGGTCGGGGGGAATAAGCTTGGCGATCCGGTCGACCTCCGCGTACGGCATCTCGAGCACCCTTCCGACATCCCGAATCGCCGCCCGGGCCTTCATCGTGCCGAAGGTGATGATCTGGGTCACGTTCTCTTCGCCGTAGCGTTCCTTGATGTACTGGATCACCTCGTCCCGCCGGTCCTTGCAGAAGTCGCAGTCCACGTCGGGAAGGCTGATCCGCTCCGGGTTCAGGAACCGTTCGAACAGGAGCCCGTGCGGGATCGGGTCGATCTCGGTGATCCGCAAGGCATACGCGGCAAGGCTCCCCGCAGCGCTCCCCCGCCCCGGCCCCACCGGGATCCCCTTCTCCTTGGCATGCCGGATGAAATCCCAGACGATCAGGAAGTACCCCGAAAACCCGCTTTGATCGATGACCGACAGCTCGTACTCCAGCCGTTTCCGGTAGGCGGTCTCGTTCTCCCCCGAAACCTTCTCCCCCCGTTTCCGCTTTTCCTGGAACCTGCGCGCCATCCCCTCGACGCTCAGGGTCCGCAGGTATTGCTCCGCCGTCATCCCCTTCGGAACCTGGAACGCCGGGATCTTGTTCTTCCCGAGGTCGAGCTTCACGCTGCACCTCTCGGCGATGGCCATCGTGTTCTTGAGCGCATCGGGGGCCGAGTGCCCGAACGCCTTTTCGAACTCTTCCGGGGACTTCATGTAAAACTGGTCGCTCCCGAACCGCATCCTCCCCTCGGTGTTGATCGTCTTCCCGGTCTGAAGACAGAGGAGCACGTCGTGGACGCGGGCATCCGAGCGCTCGAGGTAGTGGCAGTCGTTCGTGGCGACCAGAGGCGTCCCCGTCCGGCGGGCCAGCTCGATGAGCCGCGCGTTGGCCAGGTTCTGCTCCGGGAGGCCGTTGTCCTGGATCTCGATATAAAACCGCCCGTCCCGGAAAATATCCTTGTACGTCTCCACGCACCCCTCGGCCGCCGACGGCCCCTCCTGGATCAGGAGACGCGGGATTTCGCCCTGCAGGCAGGCGGAGGTGGCGATCAGTCCCGCCGCATGCTCCCGCAGGAGCTCCTTGTCCACCCGGGGCTTGTAATAGAACCCTTCGACGTGGGCCTTGGACACCAACCGGATCAGGTTCCGGTACCCTTCCGCGGACTCCGCCAGAAGGATCAGGTGATGGGACTTCTCCTCCCCCTGCGTCGGTTTTCGTTCGTGCCTGGACCCCGGCGCGACGTAGATCTCGCACCCCAGGATCGGACGGATCCCCGCCCGGGTCGCCTTTTCGTAGAAGTCGATCGTCCCCATCATCCCGCCGTGGTCCGTCAGGGCGACCGCGGGCATCCGGAGCTCTCCGACCTTGCGCACCAGGTCGTCGATCTTGATGGTCCCGTCCAGGAGGCTGTACTGGGAGTGCAGGTGGAGGTGGACGAACTCGCTCATTCCCATTCGATCGTGCTCGGCGGCTTCGAGGAGACATCGTACACAACCCGGTTGACGCCCTTGACCTCGTTGATGATGCGCGTCGAGATCCTCTGGAGGAGGTCGTACGGCAGGCGAATCCAGTCGGCGGTCATCCCGTCCTGGCTCTGGACCGCCCGGATGGCGGCGACGTTCTCATACGTCCGGAAGTCCCCCATGACTCCGACCGTCTTGATCGGGAGCAGGACTGCGAAGGATTGCCAGATGGACTCGTAGAGCCCCGCGTTCCGGACCTCCTCGTCCACGATCGCGTCGGCCTCCCGCAGGATGTGCAGCCGTTCCGCCGTTACCGGGCCGATGATCCTCACGGCCAGGCCCGGCCCCGGAAACGGCTGCCGCTCGAGGATGGGATCGGGGACGGAGAGTTCCTTCCCCAGCTCCCGCACCTCGTCCTTGAACAGCTCCCGCAGCGGCTCCATCAACTTCAGATGCATCTTCTCGGGGAGGCCTCCCACGTTGTGGTGGGTCTTGATCGTGGCGGACGGCCCCTTGAAGGAGACGCTCTCGATGACGTCCGGATAGAGGGTCCCCTGCCCGAGGAAGCCGACGCCTCCGGGGATCTTTCCCGCCGCCTCCTCGAAAATGCGGACGAAGAGCTCCCCGATGATCTTCCGTTTTTTCTCCGGGTCATCGACGTCTTCCAGCGCCTTCAGGAACCGCTCCGAGGCGTCGACGTACTCCAGGTGCAGGCCGATGCCGCTGCGGAATGTCTCAAGGACCTCTTCGGCCTCCCCCTTGCGCAGCAGGCCGTTGTTCACGAAGATGCAGGTGAGCTGATCCCCCAGCGCCTTGTGAAGGAGAACGGCGGCCACGGAAGAGTCCACTCCACCGGAGAGTCCGAGGACGACGTTCTCGCTCCCGACCGTCTCGCGGATCTTCCGGACGCTCGTCTCCACGAAGGAGTGCATCGTCCACGAGGGGGAGAGGCCGCAGACGCGGAAGAGGAAATTCGACAGGATCTCCTTCCCTTTCGGCGTATGGGCAACCTCCGGGTGAAACTGGACGCCGTAAACGGTTTTATCGTGATTGCTCATGGCGGCCACGGGGGAGTTCGCCGACCGCGCGATGGAGGTGAACCCTTTCGGAAGCTCCACGATCCGGTCCCCGTGGCTCATCCAGACCTGGATCGTCATGTTGTGGCGGAGCTCTTCGATGCCCAGGAACAGCGGGTCGCCCCACTCGCCCCGGAGGTTGGCGATCCCGTATTCCCGGTCCGTCGACTTCGCGACCTTCCCCCCCAGAAGTTTCGCAAGGACCTGCATCCCGTAGCAGATCCCCAGCACAGGGATCCCCAGCGAGAGCACCTCCTCCGGAAGGGAGGGGGCCCCCTCCTCGTAGACGCTCGCCGGGCCGCCGGAGAGGATGATCCCGGACGGTCGGAACTTCCGGATGAAGGAGAGATCGACGTTGAACGGGTGGATCTCGCTGTAGACTTTCAGCTCGCGGACGCGACGCGCGATGAGCATCGTGTACTGGGAGCCGAAATCCAGGATGAGGATTTTCCCTTCCAACGGCCTATTCCACCTGGTAATTCGGGGCTTCCTTGGTGATGATCACGTCGTGGACGTGGCTCTCCCGCAACCCGGCGGCCGTGACCTTCATGAAGACGGCCAGTTTTTGAAGCTCGGCGATATCCTTTGCGCCCACGTACCCGCTTCCCGATTTCAGGCCGCCGACCAACTGGAAGACCATGGCGGCGATGGGCCCGCGGTACGGGACGCGCCCCTCGATTCCTTCGGGGACGAGCTTGCTCTCCGCCTCGACGTGCGACTGGAAGTACCGGTCCTTGCTCCCGCGCTTCATCGCATCCAGCGATCCCATGCCCCGGTAGACCTTGTAGGATCGGCCCTGGTAGAGCACGAGCTCTCCCGGGCTTTCGTCGGTCCCCGCAAAGAGCCCGCCGATCATCACGGCGGAGGCCCCGGCCGCGATCGCCTTGGTGATGTCCCCCGAATACTTGATCCCGCCGTCCGCGATGAGAGGAATCCCCTTCTTCGACGCGACCGCCGAACACTTCATGATCGCGGTCATCTGGGGAACGCCGACGCCCGCGATGACCCGCGTGGTGCAGATCGATCCCGGACCGACACCGACCTTCACACAGTCCGCCCCTGCCTTGATCAGCGCCTCCGTCCCTTCCCCGGTGGCGACGTTCCCCGCGATCAGCTGCACTTTGGGGAAATTTTTCCGGAGCGACCGGACGGTGTTGATCACGTCCCTGGAGTGGCCGTGCGCGGTGTCGACGCAGAGGAGGTCCGCGCCCGCCTTCAGGAGCTTCTCGACCCGCTCCTCCCAGCCGGTGCCGACTCCCACGGCGGCTCCGACCCTCAGGCGCCCCTTCCCGTCCTTGCAGGCAAAAGGGTACTTCTTGATTTTGAGGATGTCCTTGATCGTGATGAGGCCGCGGAGGTTGTTCTTGCCGTCCACCACGAGCAGCTTTTCGATCCGGTTCCTGTGCAGGATCTCCTTCGCCTGCTCCAGCGTGGTCCCCACCGGGACGGTGACCAGGTCCTCCTTGGTCATCACGCTCGAGATCGGCTGGTCGAAGTTCGTCTCGAACCTCAAGTCCCGGTTCGTGAGGATTCCGACGAGCTTTCCGCTCCGGGTCACCGGCAGCCCGGAGATCCGGTACTTGTTCATCACGTCGAGCGCTTCGTGGACCCTCTGGTCCGGGTCCACGGTGATGGGGTCGATGATCATCCCGCTCTCGGACTTTTTCACCCGGTCGACTTCCACCGCCTGCTCGTCCGCGGTGTTGTTCCGGTGAACGACCCCGATCCCCCCCTCTCGCGCAATGGCGATGGCCGTGTCGGCCTCGGTGACCGTGTCCATCGCAGCGGTCAGCAGGGGGATGTTCAGCCGGATCTCGGGAGTCAGCGAGACGGTGACGTCCACGTCCTTGGGAAGGACCTTCGACTCTCCCGGCAACAGCAGGACGTCGTCGAACGTCAACCCTTCTTCCAGCTCTTTGCCGTCGGTTTTCCCCAGCACTACGCTCATCCCTTATCTCCTTTTCCGTCCGGGATCCCCAGAAGGATGCCCTCCAGGAGCCCCGCATCGCTGACGATCAGTTCGTCGATCTTGAAATTCTCCATGGCCGCCACCGCCTGGCAGACGCCGGGCACGATGTAGCGTTCCCGCCCCTTCTCCATCCCCGGCAGCCGGAGACGTTCCGCTTCCTTCAATTTCGACAGTCGCTCCTCCCAATATTTAAGCCGCTCGAGAGACATCGCGTACCCGTCGATCTTCTCCGGCCTGTAGGCCGTCATCTTCCGGTCCAGTGCCGCCAGCGTCGTGAAGGTCCCCGCCGTTCCTACCATTCTGCGAAACCGGCGCTTCCAGGCGGCAGTCCCCGAAGAAATCCGCTCGGAGAAGTAGAACCGGAGGTTCCGGATCTGCCATCCTTCCGGCGGGTCGGAAATCGGAAGAAGGCCGCAGACCACGACCACCCCGATCGGCAGGCTGACCGATTCATCCCTGCCTGGGCCGGAGATGAACTCGGTGCTTCCGCCGCCGATATCCATGACCACGATGCCCCCGCCGTTCCGCAGGCGTCCCTGCATCCCTTGCCAGGTCCGGCGGGCCTCTTCAACGGCGGTGATGATATCGACCCTTACACCGACCGCTTTCGCCGCATCGAGAAAGGCCGCGCGATTCCCGGCTTCCCGCAGGCCCGCCGTCCCGCACGCGCTGTAGCGTTCCACTCCCAGCGCGTCCATCCGCTCGCGGAATTCCTTCAGCGCGGAGATGGAATCCCGGAATCCCGGTTCGCCGATCCTGCCGGTGGCCCGGAGTTCCTTTCCCATTCCGGTGATCCTGCGCACCCTTGCGACGGGTCGGATCGTTCGGCCTGCCCGCTTCGCGACGAGCATCCGTACCGTGTGGGTCCCTATGTCAATCGCTGCCAGAAGTCCCATCCGGACCTGCACCTTGTTCCCGTTCGGGGAAGGCTTCCTTCCCTTCCTTTTTTTCCAGTGTCCCGATAATGCTGGCGCAGAAGAGATAGGCTGCTGCGAACAGGTATGAAACAATTATAAAACAGATGATGCCGAACAAGGAACCGTAAAGTACGTTGAACTTGCTGAAACTCTTGACATAAAACCTGAATCCCCCCTTGATTGCGTAGAAAAGCAGGAGAAACATCATGCTTCCCGCCAGGGCGTTTTCCAGCCGGACGCGGCGCGGGGACAGATACCGGTAGCTCAACGCTCCCGCGACGAAGATGACTCCCGCGAGGGCTGCCTCGCCGACCCCGGCCAGCAGCGTGTGGAACGCGGCGTCCCACTGCGCCGAAAGACCTTTCTTGAAATAGGCGAGCCCCGACCAGAGGGGCGGCACGAGAATGGCCGCCGAGGTCAGCACGATGAGCGCGAGGACCAGAACCACGTGAAACAGGGCCCCGCGCACGAACCGCTTTTCCCGTCGAGTTCCCATCATCACCGCCAGGGAGGTCTGGACCGCGTCCGTCGCCGAGAAGGAGGAGAACAGAAGCAGGAGGGTCCCCACGATCCCGAAGGTGGCGCCCGATTCGAACAGATTCCTGAGATTCGGCACGAGGACCCGAGCGCCGTAGGGAAACGTTTCCTTCAAGAACGAGGACAGCATGTCGAACGGCAGTTCGTTTCGGCCGATGAGCGCCGAGGTTGCGGCAAAGACCAGGAAAAGGACGGGGATGGCGGCCAGGAGCAGGTTGAAGGCGACCGCGGCACTGTAGACGAACCCGTGGCTCCGGAAGAAGTGAACGGTTCCCTCCGAGAGCACTTCCCGGATGCGCCACGCCGTGGGCCTCATTTTTCCTTGTAAACGATTCGGATGGGAGACCCGTTGAACCCGAAGCGGGCCCGGATCTTGTTCTGCAGGTAGCGGGTGAAGGAATCGGGGACATCCACCCTCTCCTTCACGAAGACTGCGAAGGACGGGGGCATCACGCCGATCTGGGTCATGTAGAGCGCCCGGTTCCTCCCCTGCTTCGACGGGATGGGGACCGAGTAGACGGAGGCCTGCGCCATCTTGTTGAGGACGGCCGTCGGGATGCGCTGACGGAAGCTTTCGAACGCCTCCTCGATCTTCTTGAACAGGAGGGGGATCCCCTTCCCGGTGGGCGACACGACGGGGATGATTGCGGCGAACGCGGCGTACCCCAGCCCTTCCTGGATGGCATGGAGCCCTTTCCGCTTCTCTTCATCGCCTTTCCAGAGGTCCGCCTTGTTCGCGGCGACGACCACCGCCCGCTCCTCGTTCAGGACGTACCGGAGGATCTGCTGGTCCTGGTGGGTCAGCCCTTCGGGGCCGTCGATCATCAGGACGGCGAGGTCGCACCGCTGGAGAGAGTCGAGACTCTTCATCACCGAGATCTTCTCCAGCACGTTTTCCGTCTTCCGTTTCGCCCGGATGCCGGCCGTGTCGATGAAGAGGAACCTCTTCCCACCGTATTTCACGAGGACGTCGATCGCGTCCCGGGTCGTCCCCGGCACCTCCGAGGAGATGACTCTCTCGTACCCCGCGAGCGTGTTGATCAGCGTGGATTTTCCGACGTTCGGACGCCCGACGACCGCGATCCGCGCGACGACTTCTTCCCGCCTCGGCTCCTCGACCCGCTCGGGGATGAGCGCGACGACCTCCTCCAGCAGCCGGTCCACTCCCGTCCCGTGCTCGGCGGAAATGGGGTAGATTTTGTCGGCGGCCAGCTCGTGAAACTCGTCGATCCCTTCCCGGCCTGCGCGGACGTCCACCTTGTTCGCCGCGAGGAAGAACCGTTTCTCCCGCTCCCGCAGCATCCCCAGGATTTCCTTGTCCAGGGGGAGGACGCCGTCGCGGGCGTCCACGAGGAAGATGACCGCATCGGACTCGTAGATCGCTCGAAGAACCTGCCCGCGCACCTTGGAGAGGAGGTCGTCCCCCTCCTTGCCGGGGAGGTATCCTCCGGTATCGATCAGGTGGAACCGCTTCCCGTCGAGCTCCACGGGAACGGAGACGAGGTCCCGCGTTACCCCCGGGGTCCCGAAGGTGATCGAGCGCCGCTTCCCCGCGATGCGGTTGAACAGGGTCGACTTCCCGACATTCGGGCGGCCGACCAGCGAGATGGTGAAATCGAACTTAGGCATATCCCAGCCGACCCAGCATCGTTTCGTTTTTACTCCAATCCTTCTCGACCTTGACGAACAGCTCCAAGTATACCCGCTCCCCGGTCTCATTCTCCAGCTCCAGACGCGCCTCGGTGCCGATCTTTTTCAGCATTCGGCCGCCCCGCCCGATGAGGATCCCTTTCTGCGACTCCCGCTCGACGCAGATTTCCGCTCGGATGCGGATCCGTCTTTTTGCCGTTTCTTCCTTGTACTCCTCGATCGTCACCGCAACGCTGTACGGAAGCTCCTCCGAGAGCTCGTTGAACAGTTTTTCCCGGAGGATTTCCTTCGCGATGAAGCGCATGGGGAGGTCGGTCAGGTCTTCCTCGGGGTAATAGGCGGGCCCTTCCGGCAGGATCGCGAAGAGGCCCGAAAGAAACGCGTCCACCCCATGTCCTTTTATCGCGGACACGAGGTACCCCTCCCGGTAGAGCCCGCTTTCCATCAGCGCGGCCCTGCGCGCCCTTGCCGCGCTCTCTCCCATCCGGTCCACCTTGTTGACCACCAGCAGCCGGGGAGCCGCGACATTCGAAAGGATCCCCCGGACGAGCGTTTCCTCTTCCCCGGATTCGGCCGGTCGATCGTCCACCAGGTGAACGACGATGTCGGACTCCGAGGCGATGCGCTCGGCGGTCTTCATCATGTAGACGTTCAAGGCCTTCCTGGGCCGGTGGATCCCCGGGCCGTCCAGGAAGACGATCTGCCCCTTTTCCGCGGTGTAGATCCCTGCGATCCGGTCCCGCGTGGTCTGGGGCTTGCTGGTGACGATGGCGATCTTGGCGCGGAGGATGCGGTTGAGGAGCGTGGATTTGCCGACGTTCGGCCGGCCGAGGAGGGCGACGAAACCGGATTTCTTCCCTTCCGTCATCCCGTGCCTTCCTTCGGCCCGAGGAGGGAAAGCAGACTCCCCGCCGCCTCCATTTCCGCCTCTTTCTTGGTGGCGCCGCTTCCCGTCGCCTCGGGCCCGTCCGCCAGGCGGGCGACGACCGTGAAGGTGTGGGAATGGGGCGGCCCCGACACCTCCAGGAGCCGGTACTTGGGGAGCGGGACCCGCCGCTTCTGGCACCACTCCTGGAGGCGGCTCTTGGCATCGAAACCCGAGACCAGTTCCGCGACCCGCTTCTCTTCCCAGAAATGGGTGAGGACAAACTGCCTCACCCTTCCGTACCCCCCGTCGAGAAAGATCGCTCCGGCGATCGCCTCCATGGCGTCGGCGACCATCTTCCGGGTCACCCCGCCCCCCTTTTCCCGCACGGAAGGGTCGGTGCGAAGCGATTCCGGAACTCCGATCCGCTCGCCGACGCGCACGAGGTTCCGGTTGTTGATGATCGCGGAGCGGGCTTTCGAGAGCGTCCCCTCCCCGGTATCGGGAAACCGGCGGAACATCTCCTCCGCCACGCACAGGTTGAGGACCGCGTCCCCGAGAAATTCGAGCCGCTGGTAGGACATTTCTCCCGAACTTCCGCCCGCGATTGAGGCGTGCCGCATCGCCTCCTCGAGAAGGTGCGGGGAGGAAAACCGGTAACCGATCCGTTTTTCCAGCTCAGACATTCCGCTCATCCCGTTTCCCGGCCAGTCCCCGCCCCCGGATCGAGCACGCACGCACGCGAAACAGCCCGCCGACCTCGGTGATCTCCCCCGGAAAGGTTACCTCCACGTAATTGCCCGAGGTCCCCGACAGCTCTCCCCGGCCGGGGTGCACGGTCTCCGCCAGGACCTCCAGTTCCTTCCCCACCTGATCCCGGAGGAACGCCGTTCGTTTCTTCGCATCCAGATGGAGGAGAATCGCGACCCGCTCCTTCTTTTCCCGGGCGTGGACGTCGTCGGGCCACCGCGCGCTCTCCGTCCCCTCGCGGGCGGAGTAAGGAAAAACGTGGAAGTAGTTTACCGGGACATCGCAAAGGAATCGAACCGTTTCCTCGAAATCGGCTTTCGTCTCCCCGGGAAAGCCGGCGATCACGTCGGCCCCCACCTGTGCGTCCGGGACCCGGGCAACGACGCGGCCGACGACGTCCGCATACTGGCCTGCGCGGTACGGGCGCCGCATCCGCGAAAGGGTCCTGTCGCACCCGCTCTGCAGGGGGATGTGCAGGTGCGGGCAGACCCTCCTGCTGCCCGAGATCGCGTCCAGGAGGCCCTCCGTGATCTCCGCCGGCTCGATGGAGCTCAACCTCAGGCGGGTCCTTTCCGTTTCGTTCAGGAGAACGGCGATGAGTTGGGCAAGGGCTTCCTTTTCCCCCCGGTCCGCGCCATACAGGCCGACGTGGATTCCCGTGAGCACCAGCTCCCGCGCGCCGTCCCGCTCCGCTTCAACCGCCTTTTCGAGGATTTCCTTCTCCGGCAGCGATCGGTTCCCGCCACGCACCATGGGAACGACACAGTACGCGCAGGAGAAATCGCAGCCGTCCTGGATTTTCAGGAATGTGCGCCGGTGCCCGAGGAGAAGGTCCGCAGCGTATTCGGACAGCGGATGCGGCCTGGCCGGGTCGCCGTCGCCGATCTGCCGGAAGACGGAACCGAGGGCGCCCTCCTCCCCGAGGCCGACCCAGTGGTCGACTTCGTGAAGCGCTTCCCTGGCCCGTGGGGAAGCCTGCGCGTAACAGCCGGTCAGAATGACCGATGCATGCGGATGGTCGCGGCGCGCCCTGCGGGCCAGGGCCCGGCTGTCCCGGTCGGCCCGGTGGGTCACTGTGCAGCTGTTAACGACGATAACGTCGGCAGGTTCGGCGGGGGAAACGACCTCGAACCCGGCCGACATCGCTTCCCGCACGATGGATGCGGAATCTGCGAAGTTCGCCTTGCAGCCGACGGTCAAGACCGTTAGACGCTTGCGCATTCGATCCAGCCGCCGCCCAGCACCTCGTTCCCGTCGTAAAGGACCAGGGCCTGGCCCGGCGTCACGCTCCTCTGCGGGGCGTCGAAGCGAACCGAGAGCTTTCCTCCCTCGAAACGGATGGCGGCCGGAACGCCCGGATGCCGATAACGGACCTTGACCGTCGCGCCGAACTCGGAGGCCGGAGGCGCCCCTGCGACGAAGGATGTGCGGGCCACGATGGCGCCCGTGGCAAGGGTCTCATCCTCCCTCCCCAGGATTACCTCGTTCCGCTCCGCGTCGATGGCCACGACGTAGAGCGGTTCCTTGGCGGCGATCCCCAGCCCCTTGCGCTGGCCGACCGTGTACCGGAGGATCCCCCTGTGCTCCCCAAGAATATTCCCCTTCCGGTCGACGAAGTGTCCTTCCTTCTCCTGGATTCCTTTCCTGGACAGGAACGCCGTGTAGGAATCGTCGGTGACGAAACAGACGTCCTGGCTCTCCTTCTTCTCGAAGACCGGAAGGCCCGCTTCTACCGCGATCCGCCGGACCTCGGATTTCATCATCCCCCCGACGGGGAACCGGATCCTTTCCAGCCGCTCCGAGTCCAGCGAGTACAGAAAATACGACTGGTCCTTGGAGGCGTCCGGCGAGGCGAAAAGCCGGCACTTGCCCTTTTCCCCACGCCGGATGACGGCATAGTGCCCCGTGGCCACGCCCTCGGCCCCCAGTTCGTCGGCCTTCCGCAGCAGCGCCCGGAATTTCAGGTATTCGTTGCACAGGATGCAGGGGTTCGGCGTCCGCCCGCTCGAGTACTCCTTCACGAACGGGTCGATGACCTCCCGCCGGAACTCGTCCCTCAAGTTCAGGACGTAGTACGGGATCCCCATCAGGTCGCACACCCGCCGCGCGTCGTAAAGGTCGTCCAGCGAGCAGCAGGTCCCCGGGCGATTCCTCGTAACCGTGGAGAAATCGTAGAGGTCCATCGAGATCCCGATCACCTCGAACCCTTCCCGCTGCAGGAGGAGAGCCGCTACGGAGGAATCGACCCCGCCGCTCATCGCCGCCAGGATGCGCTTTTTCATCGGGCCTTGGCCTCCCTGCGGAACAGCGGGGACATCGCCCGGAGCTTGTCGACGATCGCCTCGGTGGCGTCCACGGCGTATTCGATCTCCTCGTCGGTATTGCCTCTCCCGAGGCTGAACCGCAAGGCCCCCTGCGCGTCCACGGGGTCCGCTCCCATCGCCATGAGGATCGGGGAAGCCTCCAGGGACCCGGAAGTGCACGCCGAGCCCGAGGAGCAGGCGATCCCCACCATGTCGAGGTTGAGCAGCATCGCCTCCCCTTCGACGAACCGGAAGGAGATGTTGACGGTGTTGGGGAGCCGCTCCGTGGGATGGCCGTTCAGCACCAGATCCGGGATCCGTTCGAACAGCGCCTTCTCGAACTTGTCGCGGAGCCTGCGGGTTTCCCGGACCTCCTCCGTCATCCCTTCCCGCAGGAGGGAGAAGGCCTTCCCCATCGCCACGATCCCCATGACATTCTCGGTCCCGCCCCGGCGACCCCGCTCCTGATGTCCGCCGTGGAGCACCGCCTCCATCTCGATCCCCTTGCGCGCGATGAGCCCGCCGATACCTTTCAGCCCGTTCACCTTGTGGCCCGAGAAGGTCAGCAGGTCGGCCGGAAGCTCCTTCCAGTCGATCGGGATCTTCCCCGCCGCCTGCACGGCGTCGGTGTGCATCAGGACACCGGCCTCCCGCGCGATGCGCCCGATCTCCGCGACGGGCATGATGCATCCCGTCTCGTTGTTGGCGTGCATGATGGAGACGAGGATCGTGTCCTTCGCGATCGCCCGGCGCACCGAATCCGGCTCCACGATTCCCTGCCGGTTCACCGGCGCGTAGGTCACCCGATACCCTTGCGCCTCGAGGAACTTGCAGGTGTTGATGACGGCGGGGTGCTCGACCGCGGAGGTGATCATGTGCTTCCCCGCGTTTCCCTTTCGATACGCGATCCCCTTGATCGCGAGGTTGTCGCTTTCGGTCCCGGAGCTGGTGAACACGATCTCCAGCGGCTGGCACCCGAAAAACGCCGCGATCTCCTGCCGCGCGTCCTCCACCGCCTTCCGCACGCCCCGGCCCGCCCAGTGGATGCTCGACGGGTTCCCGAACATCTCCGAGAGAAACGGTGCAATCGCCCCTTTCACCTCGGGATGGACCGGCGTCGTTGCGTTGTGATCCAGGTAGACCTTTCTCACGCAGACACCTCCCTGGTTTGCTCTTCAGACTTTTCCCGGAAGAGGTCTTCGATGGAAATGGAGTCCAGGAACTCCTCCATCCGGGACTCCAGCGCATCCCACATTCCCTGCGTCTTGCACCGCTCGATCCTGCCGCACGTCCTCCCCGACCGCCGGCACCCGATGGTGGCGTCCCGCCCTTCCGCCGTGCGGATGATCTCGCCGATCATGATCCGGGACGGATGGCGCGCCAGAAGGAACCCTCCTCCCGGGCCCCGGATGCTCTTGACCAGGTTCCGCCTGCGAAGCCGGGAAAACAGCTGCTGGAGGTAAGCCTCCGGAATCTCCTCCTGCCGGGCGATGTTCTTCAGGGAAACCGGATTCCCGCGGGAGGACGCTGCAAGGCTCACCAGCGCCATCACGGCATACCGCCCCCGCGTCGTGATCTTCATCGGACGGACTCCACGCGGGGCGCCTCCTCCTGCTTCGGAAGGAGTTTCGCAAGCTCGTCGAGGCGCTGTCCCATCGCCATCACCTGGTCGGTCAAACACTTGATCGCCTTGCCTTCCGGGTCCGGCGTGCCGGCGACGCCGGACTGGTCGTTGTAGACGTTCCCCTCGCGGTAGACGATCCTTCCGGGGATTCCCACGACGGTCGAGTTGGGAGGAACGTCCCGGTTGACCACCGATCCCGAGCCGATCTTGGAATTCTGCCCGATCCGGATGTTGCCCAGGATGGCCGCGCCCGCCCCGATGATCACGTTTTCCTCGATCGTCGGGTGCCGCTTCCCCTTCTTCCAGCTCGTCCCGCCGAGGGTCACCCCGTGGTACATCGTCACGTTCTTCCCGATTTCCGAGGTTTCCCCGATGACGACCCCCATCCCGTGGTCGATGAAGAAACCCTCGTCGATCGTCGCCCCCGGATGGATCTCGATCCCCGTGAGGGCACGGGAGATGTGCGAGAGAAACCGGGCCAGCAACCGAAGGTCGTGCGTCCAGAGCCAGTGGGCCGCGTGGTGGAACCGCATGACGTGGAACCCCGGGTAGCATAAAAGGATCTCGATCACGCTGCGCGCCGCCGGGTCGCGTTCGAAGATCACCTTGATGTCGTTGCGGATTCTACGGAACATCCTTCCCCCTTTCCCCGTGCAAATAACCTGACTATGTAAGTCAATTATTAGGGAATTTTACCAGAAAGGGAAGAAGTTTATTCAACCGTTTTTCTTTTATCCCCTTTACCTGCAGCAGGTCCTCGGGGCGACGAAACCCGCCCAGGCGGCTCCTCGTTTCGACCACGGATTCCGCAACCTTGCTTGAGATTCCCGGGAGTCCCTCGATCTCCGCCAGGGAGGCTTTGTTGATATCCACCCTTTTGCCAAGGAGAAATTTCTGCTTTGTGGTGAGCGGCCCAGGATGTCCCGTTATGGTGCAGTCGACGGCAGGGAGTTGCGGGACAAGAGAGGCGGAATCCTGCACGGATTCAGTCGCACGCACGATGTGCGGAGAGGCAACGGACAGAACGTGTCGGCCCGTGGCGCCGACATTCCAGACCAATACGATCAGGGATAGAAGGAGGCAGGCCTTACCGCTCCGGGCCTCCCTTCTGCGATCCACGGCGGGACCTCCAAAGCTTGTACCGGATGCTGTCCACCAGGGCCTGCCAGGACGCCTCGATGATGTTGTGCGAGACCCCGACGGTTCCCCAGGTGCTGTCCTTGTCGCCGGACTGTATCAAAACGCGTACCGACGAGCCGGTCCCGCCGGCGGTGATCACCCGCACCTTGTAGTCGAGCAGCTTCACTTCGGCCAGCTCGGGATAGAACTTCTCGAGAGCCTTCCGGAGCGCGTTGTCCATCGCGTTCACGGGGCCGTTCCCCAGCGCCGCGGTGTGCTCCACCCGGCCCTCCACCTCGACCATGATGGTCGCTTCGGCAATCGGATGTTGCTTCTCCGTCCGCTTCTCGTCGATCACCCGGAACCCCTTCAACTCGAAGAACTGCTCGTGCTCCCCCATCGCCTTGAGGACCAGGAGCTCGAACGACGCCTCGGCCCCTTCGAACTGGTACCCCTTGTGCTCCAGCTCCTTGATCTGGTCGAGGACCTTCTCCGCCGCCGGGTCGCCCGCCTTGAACCGGAGCCCCTTCTCCTGGACCTTGGAAAGGATGTTGCTCCGTCCCGAGAGGTCGGAGATGAGGACGCGGCGCTGGTTGCCGACGAGCCCGGGATCGATGTGCTCGTAGGTCCCCGGGTTGCGGCGGATGGCCGACACGTGCATCCCCCCCTTGTGGGCGAATGCGGCATTCCCGACGAAGGGCTGATGGAGACGCTTCCCCACGTTGGCGATCTCCGCCACGTATCCCGAAAGCGCGGAGAGTTTCCTGAGCCGCTCTTCCGGAAGGACTTCCCTGCCCATCTTCAGATGGAGGCAGGGGATGATCGAGCAGAGGTTGGCGTTCCCGCACCGCTCCCCGTAGCCGTTGATCGTCCCCTGGACCTGTGTCGCCCCGCTCTCCACCGCTGCCAGGGTGGTGGCCACGGCCATCTCGGAGTCGTTATGGGTATGAATTCCGAGCGGAAGATGGGTTGTTTTCCGGACCTCGCGGACGACGCGCCCCACGTCCGAGGGAAGCGACCCCCCGTTGGTGTCGCACAAAACGAGCCAGTCCGCCCCACCATCGGCCGCCGCCGCGAGCGCCTTCAGCGCATACTTGGGGTTGCGCCGGTAGCCGTCGAAGAAGTGCTCGGCGTCGAAGAAGACCTGCTCGGCGTGCTTTTTAAGGTACTCGATCGTCTCGCGGATCGCCTTGAGGTTCTCGTCGAGCGTGGTCCGCAGCGCCTCGGTGACGTGGAAGTCCCAGGATTTCCCCACCACGGTGATGACCGGGGTCTCCGCGGAGAGGAGCGCCTTCATGTTGGCGTCCTCCTCGACCTTCTTTCCCACCCGGCGCGTCATACCGAACGCGCAGAGCTTCGCGGTCTTCAGCGGGAGCCTCTTCGCATACTCGAAGAACTCCTTGTCCTTCGGGTTGGAGCCGGGGTACCCTCCCTCGATGAAGTGGATCCCGAAATCGTCCAGCTTCTCCGTAATGGCGATCTTGTCCATCACGGAGAGCGAGATCTCCTCGGCCTGGGTGCCGTCCCGAAGCGTCGTGTCGTACAGATAGATCTTTTTCGAGGTGATCTTTTTCAAGCCTGCTGTCCCAGCCCGAAGGCGTTGTGCAGTACCCGCACCGCCAGCTCGGTGTATTTCTCCTCGATCAGGCAGGAGATCTTGATTTCCGAGGTGGTGATGCCCAGGATGTTGATCCCTTCGGCGGCCAGCGTCTCGAACACCTTCGTGGCAACCCCGGAGTGGGAGCGCATCGCCATCCCGACGATGGACACTTTTGCGATCTTGTCGTCGCCGACAACCTTCTCCGACTCGACTTCCTTTGCGGTCTTCTCCGTGATCAACATCGCCTTCTTGTAATCGCTGCGGCCGACCGTGAAGGTCAGGTCCGTGTAGCCGGTGACGGATACGTTCTGGACAATCACGTCCACGACGATGTTGGCGTCCGACAGCGGCTTGAAGATCCTGGCGGCGATTCCCGGCCGGTCGGGCACTTTCACGATGGTGATCTTCGCCTCGTTCTTGCTGTACGCCACGCCGGACACGACTGCCGTTTCCATGATCTCCTCCTCTTTCGTAACGATCGTTCCCGGATTTTCGTTGAACGAGGAGCGGACGTGGATCCGCACCCCGTATTTCATCCCGAACTCCACCGACCGGATCTGGAGGACCTTGGCGCCCAGGCTCGCCAGCTCGAGCATCTCCTCGAAGGAGATCTTTTCGAGTTTCCGCGCGTCTGCGCAGATGTTGGGGTCGGTGGTATAGACCCCGTCGACGTCCGTGTAGATCTCGCACACGTCGGCCGAAAGCGCGGCCGCCACGGCGACGGCGCTCGTGTCCGACCCGCCGCGCCCGAGCGTCGTGATCGCCCCGGATTCGTCGATGCCCTGGAAGCCGGCCACGACCGCGATCTCCCCTTCCTTGAGGGCGGCCTGGATCGTCTCCCCCTCGATCTTCATGATACGCGCCTTGACGTAGGCCGAATCGGTGAGGACCGGAATCTGGAAGCCGCAGAACGACTTCGCCTTGTACCCCATTTCGGTGAGCGCGATGGCCAGCAGGCCGATGGTCACCTGTTCGCCCGTGGAAGCGACGACGTCCAGTTCGCGCTCGTTCGGCAATTCCGCGATCTGGTGCGCCAGGCCGAGCAGCCGGTTCGTCTCCCCGGCCATCGCCGAGACGACGACCACGACGTCGTTTCCCTGGTCTTTGGTGCGCGCCACCCGCTTTGCAACGTTCTTGATCTTCTCCACGGTACCGACCGAAGTGCCGCCGTACTTCTGGACAATGAGTGCCATTTCCCGGTTCACCCTCCTGTCAGGTAGCGTTTGCAGCGATGGACAAATCCCCGGATCCGCGGGGTGTCCTCCGCGTCAAGAATCAGCCTGCGGCTGCCTTCGTCCGAAAAAAGGAATTTAACCTTTATACAGGATTTTGGCAACATGGTGGCGATTTTTTCCGCCCACTCCACCAGGCAGACCCCCTCCCCGTTCAGGATCTCCTCCAGGCCGATGTCGTCGGCCTCCCGCTCGGAGGAAAGGCGATAGACATCCACGTGGAGGAAAGGAACGGCGCCCGCATGTTCCGTCACGACGGTGAAGCTCGGCGAAACGATCCGGTCCGCCGGGATCCCGATCGCCTCCCCCACGCCCTTGCAGAAGACCGTCTTGCCGGCACCCAGGTCCCCCGAAAGCGCCACCACATCGCCCGGGACCAGGACCGCACCCAGGGCCCGCGCGATCTCCATCGTGTCGGCTTCGCACGAAGAATACAGTTCAACTACCATCGGCGGGTACGCTCCTCACATTCAAAGGATCGGGTGCGCCTTGTGCGGCAGCGAAGCCACAGCCAGTGTTGAGGGGTGTCCCCGCTTACGGCCGCTCCTCGGAAGGTTTCGGCTCTCCCATGGTGTGCTGGAGGGCCTCGTGGATGTTCTCGATGACGTCGGTGGCGGACACGGCGGACATCGGGTGCCGACGCATCAGCAGATCGGCCGACATCCCGTGAAGGAAGACCCCCGCGCAGGCGGCGTCGGTCGGCGACAACCCTTGCGAAGCGAGGGCGGCCACCATTCCCGTGAGCGCGTCCCCCATTCCCCCGGTCGCCATGTAGGGATTCCCGGTCGTGTTGATGAAGATGTCCCCTTTCGGCGTGGCGATGATCGTCCTGGCGCCTTTCAGGATCACCGTGACGTCCTGTTCTTCGGCGAGATGCTGCGCCGACCCGATCCGCGAGGCCTCGATGGCTTCGATCGATTCGCGGGTGAGTCGGGACATCTCCCCCGGGTGCGGCGTGAGGATGCAGGAGGAGCCCGCCGTCCGCAGGACCCCGACCTGCCCCGAAATCGCGTTCAGTCCGTCGGCGTCCACGATGAACGGGACCTTGATGCGGGGGAACAGCTCGGCGATGAATTCCCCCACTCCCGGATACGCTCCCAGGCCGGGCCCGACGACGACCACGTCCGCACGCGAGACCTTCTCCACCAGTTCGGGGATCATCTCTTTCCTGAAGTACCCCGACCCTCCGTCGGCGATCCCCATCGACATCACTTCCATCAGTTTCGACTCGACGATCGGCCGCAGGGAGGCCGGAGTCACCACCGTGATCAGCCCCGCGCCCATCCGGAGCGCGGCCTGGCCCGCAAGGCAGGGGGCGCCGGTCAGCCCCGGCGATCCGCCGATGATGAATATCCTTCCCGCATCCCCCTTGTGGAAGTCCGGCGGGCGGATGGAGAGCATGCTTTTGACCACGCGCTCGTCGAGCGCCTCGGTCTTGATGTCGGCGTCAAACACCGCTTTGGAGGGAATCCCGATGTCGAAGATTTCGGTATCCCCGCAGTGGATCGAGCCCGGCAACAGGACCTGGCCCAGTTTCAGAAGCCCGAACGATCCCGTATAGTCGGCCCGGATCGCCTCGCCGAGAATCCTTCCCGTCGTGGCGTCGATCCCGCTGGGGATGTCGACCGCATAGACGGGGGCCAACGAGAGGTTGATGACTTCCACCACCTCGCGGACGATCCCCGAAAGCGGCGATGAGAGCCCCGTCCCGAGGATGGCGTCCACGCAGAGATGCACCTCTTCGAGGAACGTCCGGAGATCCTCCACCCCTTCCGCGTCGCGGATCACCCGGATCTCGACGTCCATCCTTTTGAGAATGTCTTTCTGCACTCTGGCGTCCCGGGAGAGGTCGTCCTCTTCGGCGAGCAGAAAGACCTCCACATAGACGCCCCGGTTGTGGAGATGCCGGGCGATCACCATGCCGTCTCCGCCGTTGTTCCCGCGGCCGCAGACGACCGCGACCGAGGCCTCTTCGGCCGCACCGACCTTGTCTTCCAAAATGTGCAGGATCCGCTCCGAGCAGGACCGCCCCGCGTTCTCCATCAGAAGGAGGGAGGGGATGCCGTACTTCTCCATGGTGATCTTGTCCAGATCGGCCATCTGGCGCGCCGAGGCGACCTTCATCCGTTTCCTCCCGCTCTCTCGATGACCACAAACGCCACGGCCTTCCCGCCGTCGTGGGAGATCGACACGTGGACCTGGTCTGCTTTCAATATTTTCATATATTTATATGCGTTTCCATAAAGATTAACTTCAGGTCTTCCCATCCGCCCCGGAACCGTTTCGACGTCTCGCCACAGGATTCCTTGCGACTTTCCCGTGCCGAACGCCTTGAGGACCGCTTCCTTCACCGCGAACCTGCCGGCGAGCCTCTCCGCGGTTTTGACGCTTTTGCTCGCATACAGGTTTTCGGCGTCCGTGAACACTCTCTGTAAAAACCTGTCCCGGAAGCGTTCCAGCAGCCCGTGCACCCGTGAAATATCCACGATGTCGACACCGATGCCTACGATCATCCCGTTTCAGGGGGCCCCGTGGATGAGGTCGGCCATCTCGCGCACGGCCGCCCCGAGGCCGATGAAAACCGCCCTGGCGATGATGCTGTGCCCGATGTTGAACTCCTCGATCTCCGGAAGGGAAAGGATCGGCGGGAGGTTGCGCACGTCGAGCCCGTGACCCGCGAACACCTTCAAGCCGATGTTGTTCCCGTGCGCCGCCGCGATGCGGATCTTATCGAACTCTTCGGCGTACTTCCCTGCGTGGTACGCTTCGCAGTAGGTCCCGGTGTGGATTTCAACGGCATCGGCCCCGACCTGCCTGGCGGCCCGCAGCTGGGAGAGTATCGGGTCGATGAAAAGGCTCACGAGGATGCCGGCGTCGCGAAGCCGCGATACGGCCGCGTGCAGGGTCTCCCGCTGGCCGAGTACGTTCAGCCCGCCTTCCGTCGTAAGCTCTTTCCGTTTCTCGGGGACGAGGGTCGCGGAGTACGGCTTCAGGCGCGTTGCGATTCCGATCATTTCCTCGGTTGCAGCCATCTCCAGATTGATCCGCGTCTGGACCACCCTGGAAAGGAGCTCGAGGTCCCGGTCCTGGATGTGCCGACGGTCCTCCCTCAGGTGGACCGTGATGCCGTCGGCGCCGTGGTGTTCGGCGATCCCCGCCGCGATCACGGGCTCCGGCGCGGCCCCACCCCTCGCCTGCCTCAGCGTCGCCACATGATCGATGTTGACCCCCAGCCTTCTCCTCATGCCCGCCTCAGAACCGAATAGTTACTAAAGTCCAGGGACGTTCTTAAACTTTTTAACTCTGCTCCTATGTTTGAAAAGTTTAAGAACGTCCCTATATCCACATTAAAAGTTTTAAGAACGTCCCCGTAGTTAAGTTAGTGGATTTCGGCGCGGGCCTTCTCCGCCAGCGCGTTCACGATGCGGTCGATCTCCGCCTTGTTCTCCCCTTCCGCCATAATCCGGAGGACGGGCTCGGTTCCACTGTACCGCACGACGATCCTGCCCCGCATGCCGAGCTTCTTCTCGAACTCGGCCTTCGTCTTCTGGAACCCCTTCATGCTCTCCAGGGGAACGCGATGCCTCAGCTTGAGGTTCAGCAGAACCTGCGGGAAGGTGACCAGTTGCTTCCCGAGGTCTGCAATCCGCCGGCCCGACTCGACCATCACCGCAAGGAGCTGGAGTGCCGCCAGGACGCCGTCCCCCGTCGTCGCGTGATCGAGGAAGATCAGGTGCCCCGATTGCTCCCCGCCGAAGTTGTACCCGTTGGCGCGCATCATTTCGACCACGTAGCGGTCGCCCACCTGGCTCCGTACGAGCCGGATCTTCCTCTCTTTAAGGAAAAGGTCGAGCCCGATGTTGCTCATCACCGTGGCGACCACGGTGTTCCTCTTCAGCTTTCTCTTCCGGAACATCTCCTCTGCGCAAATCGCCATGATCCGGTCCCCGTCCAGCACCTCCCCCTTCTGATCGACGACGATCACCCGGTCGCCATCCCCGTCGAGCGATATCCCGAGGTCGGCCCGGTGCTCCCGCACCTTGGCGGACACTACCTCCGGGAACAGGGAGCCGCAGTTCTCGTTGATGTTGAGCCCGTTCGGAGTGACGCCGATCGGAATGACCTCGGCCCCCAGCTCCTGGAACACTTGCGGGGCGATTCGGTAGGCGGCGCCGTTCGCGCAGTCGACCACGATCCGCAACCCGTCCAGCGACAGGTGCGAAGGGAACGTGTTCTTCAGGTAGACGATGTACCGGCCGGTTGCGTCGTCGATCCGATGTGCCTTGCCGATCTCGGGCGAAGGGGTGCGCGCCTCCTTGAGGTGGTCCCCCAGCATGATCATCTCGATCTTTTCTTCCATCTCGTCGGGCAGCTTGAAGCCGTCCCGCCCGAAGAACTTGATCCCGTTGTCCTGGTAAGGGTTGTGGGACGCCGAGATCACGACGCCTGCGTCCGCTCGCATGGAATGGGTGAGGAACGCGATGCCGGGCGTGGGCAAAGGGCCGACGAGCAGGACATCGCCGCCCATGGCGCAGATCCCCGCCGAGAGCGCGGTTTCGAACATGTATCCCGAGAGGCGGGTGTCCTTCCCGATGACGACCTTGTGCCGCCCCTTGTTGTTCCGGAAGATGTGCGCAACGGCCTGCCCGAGCGCCAGCGCGTTCTCGACGGTCATCGGGTCGGTGTTGGCCACGCCCCGAACCCCGTCCGTTCCGAAGAGCTTTCGCCTCAAGCGGTTCCTCCTATTTCCGGAAATGGATCGTCACGCGCACGCCCGGATTCCCGACGATTTTAGCATGCCCCTCCCGTAATTCCACCAGCACGTTTTCCGCGAATATTTCCGAACCCGTGTCCGGAACCGAAACGGGAGCCGGCAAGGATTTCATCCGGGAGAAGTCGTTCGGAAGCGCCTCGACTTCGAGGGAGGACGGAACGATCTCGATCCTGGCAATCCTGCGACGTACGTCCGCCGCCACATCGAGCCGCGCAGTAATCGGAAGCCGCCGCCGCTCGAGCCGCTCCAGGGAAACTTCGATCGCGTTGGGATAGATGCGCTGCACCTTGGTCCCCGGCGGGACCTTGATCGAGCGTTCGTCCACGTGCACCACCTGCTTCCCGGTCCTCGCGCCGGACAGGTCGACCGCCGCGATGATATCGGCCATCTGGAGCGTCCCCAACAGGGACGGCGGGCCGGCAAGCCGCACCTCCACCTGCCGTTCCACCTTGTTCGTGATCGTCAGCCCTTGAGGCACGTTGCGGATCTCAAGGGGAACGACGAAGCCAACCTGCACCTTGCTCTCCCCCGCGACGAACCACCACAGGGCGACCGCCAGCCCCAGGGCAAGGGCTTTGAGCCCCAGGTTCTTCCGGAGCGAACCCTGCAGGAAGTGGACGATGTCAGTTCCCCGAACCACTCTCGCCTCCGCCCGTCGCAAAAAGTTTCATGAGGATATCTTTCAGATCCATCGCACTGTCGGCGCTTTCCGTTTGCCGGTCGTGGAAGACCGTGACATTCCCCGTCTCCTCGGAGATCACGATCGAGACGGCATCCGTCTCCTTGCAGACGCCCCATCCCGCGCGGTGCCTCGTCCCCATCGTCTTCACCACGGAGGATTCGGCGGGAATCGGAAGGATCACCCCCGCCGCCGCGACGCGGTCCCCCCGGATGACCACCGCCCCGTCGTGCACGGGCGACCGGGTCGAGAGGATCGATGCCAGGAGCTCATGCGAGAAGATTGCGTCCAGCTTCTTCCCGTGCTCGACGTACTCCTGGAGGCCCATCTCCCTCTCGAGCAGGAGGATCGCCCCGATCCGGTCGGCCGCCAGCCGGAAGGTGCACTGCACCAGCTCGTCCAGTAAATTCAGCGGTGGGGACGCGGGCGCCCTCCCGAAGATGCGCGCCTGTCCCATCTTGGCCAGGCCTCGCCGGATCTCGCTCTGGAAGATCACCACGAGGATAATGATGAGCCCGCCGAGGAAGTTCCCGACCAGCCACTGAAAGGTGACCATCCCGAGCTTCTTGGAAAGGACAAACATCGCCAGCATGAGAAGGAGGCCGTACAGCATCTGCACGGCCCTCGTCCCGCGGATGAACAGAAGGATCCAGTAGATGATGAAGGCGACGACCAGGATGTCCAGAACATCCGCGAAGCGCAGCGTGGGGAGGAAGCTTAACATTCGTCTCCCTCCCGGATCGCGGTCACCACCCGGACAACCTCCTTCATTTCCTTTACATCGTGCACGCGGAGGATGTCGACGCCGCGGGATGCGGCAAACGCGACGGATGCGGCCGTCCCGAAGATCCTCCCGGAAGCCTCCCTCCCGGTAATCCTGCCGATAAACGCCTTTCGCGAGGGGCCGAAAACGACCGGCCTGCCCAGGTTGCGCAGGTCGGGGAGGTGACGGTGCAGCGCGAGGTTGTCCTCGAACCTCTTCCCGAACCCTACGCCCGGGTCGATCAGGATCCGCTCTTTCGGAATGCCGGCCTTCACTGCGACATCGATCCTCTTCTGGATCTCCTCCAGCATCTCGTCAAACAGCGATTCATAGGACGGCGCCAATTGCATCGTCGCCGGCGTCCCCCTCCGGTGCATCAAAACGACAGCGCAGCCGGATTCACCGATAACACCCGCCATCTCCGGGTCGTCGGCAAGAGCGCTCGTATCGTTGACGATGCGGGCTCCGGCGGAAATCGCCTCCCGCGCAACAGCCGCCTTCGTCGTGTCCACGGACAGGAGCGCACCCGTTTCCCGGGCCAATTCCCGGATCACGGGAACCACGCGGGCGATTTCTTCATCGGCCGGCACGGGCACGGAGCCGGGGCGGGTCGACTCCCCTCCGATGTCAATGATGTCGGCGCCTTCGGCGACCATCTCCAGTCCCCCCCGGACTGCCGCTTCCGCGGAATAGTATTTCCCCGCGTCGGAAAAGGAATCCGGAGTCACATTCAAGATCCCGATGATTCCGGGCGAGCCGCCCAGCCGGAGTTCCCGCTCCCTGCAAGGCACAACAAAATCTCTCTCCAGGGTTCTGCGAATCGCCTCCCGAACCGGGCCCAACGCGCCTCGGGACCCGCCGTCCTCCTCCGTCCATTGTTCGAGCTGATCCACGGATGAAATTGAAAAGAAGAGAAGCCGCTTCCCCCACGCCAGGGGAATCTTCCTGCGGGCGAGAAGAGGGAAGAGGGCATGCGCCATCTCCCCGTCGGGGATGCAGAGAAGATAGGGGCGAAGGTCGCGAACCAGGCGAGTCCGGTCCGCCTGGATCACCCCGTGGAAATCCAGACGCCGGCAGGCTTCCTCCGGGTCGCTCGCGTGCAACACCCGGATCATCGGAGGGTCCGTCCGGTTTTCAGGCCGGCGTGCCGGCTTGCGGCGTCGGCAACCCCTCCGCGGAAGTCGACGCCATTTCCTCTACGATCCTCTTGATCTCGACGCCGTCGATGACTTCCTTTTCCAGGAGGGTCTTGGCCACCTGGTGCAGCACGTGCAGGTTCGACTTCAGGATCGACACCGCCCGACCGTAACAGGAGGTGACGATATCCTTGATTTCCTGGTCGATGTCCCTCGCCGTTGCCTCGCTGTAATCCTGGTGGCGGGTCATGTCCCTCCCCAGGAAGATCAGTTCCTGCTTTTGCCCGAAGGTTACGGGCCCGAGCTTATCGCTCATTCCCCACTCGCAGACCATCTTTCGCGCGAGCAGCGTCGAGCGCTCGAGATCGTTCCCGGCCCCGGTGGTGAGCTCTCCTCGCACGAGCTCCTCGGCGACCCGGCCGCCCATCAGGATGGTGATGTTGTTCTTCAGATATTCCTTCGAATACGTGTGCCGCTCGTCGATCGGCAGCTGCTGCGTGACCCCCAGCGCCATTCCGCGCGGGATGATGCTCACCTTGTGGATCGGGTCGGCGCCCGGGATGAGCGTCGCCACGATTGCGTGCCCCGCCTCGTGGTAGGCCGTGGACTTCTTCTCCTCCTCGCTGATGATCATCGACCGCCGCTCGCGGCCCATCATCACCTTGTCCTTTGCCATTTCGAAACAATCCATGGTGACCTTGGACATCCCTATGCTTGCGGCATGCAGCGCCGCCTCGTTGCAAAGGTTGGCCAGATCGGCGCCGGTAAACCCCGGCGTCCCTTTGGCCAAAACCTCGAGATGGACGTCCTCGGCCAGGGGGATTTGCCGGGTGTGGACCTGGAGAATCTGCTCCCTGCCTTTCACGTCGGGCTTGGGGACGACGACCTGGCGGTCGAAGCGCCCCGGCCGAAGCAAGGCGGGGTCCAGGACATCCGGCCGGTTCGTCGCGGCGATCAGGATCAGCCCTTCGTTCGACTCGAATCCGTCCATCTCCACCAGGAGCTGGTTCAGCGTCTGCTCGCGCTCGTCGTGCCCGCCGCCGAGGCCCGCCCCCCTGTGCCTGCCGACCGCGTCGATCTCGTCGATGAAGATGATGCAGGGCGCCGTCTTCTTCCCCTGGATGAAGAGGTCGCGCACCCGCGCCGCGCCGACGCCGACGAACATCTCCACGAAGTCGGATCCGCTGATGGAGAAGAAGGGAACCCCCGCCTCTCCCGCAATCGCCCTGGCCAGCAAGGTCTTCCCGGTCCCCGGAGACCCCACGAGCAGCACCCCCTTGGGGATGCGCCCGCCCAGCTTCGTGAACTTCTTGGGGTCCTTCAGAAACGCGATGATCTCCTGGAGCTCCTCCTTGGCCTCATCGATCCCGGCGACGTCCGAGAAGGTGCACTTGTGGGTTGTCTCGGTCAGAAGCTTCGCACGGCTCTTGCCGAACGACATCGCCTTCCCGCCGCCCGCCTGCATCTGCCGCATGAAGAAGATCCACACGCCGATCAGCAGCAGCATCGGCAGCCAGGAAACCAGGAGCGTCATGTACCAGGGGTTTTCATCCAACGGCTTGGCGGTGATTTTGACGTTCTTCGCCCGGAGCGACTTGACCAGGTCCGGGTCTTCCGGGGCATACGTGTGGAACGCCTTCTTCTCCTTGCCCGCGTTATCCAGGTACTTCCCGGTGATCTCCTGCCCCTTGATGGTGACTTCCTTGACCTTGCCCGCCTCGACGGCGGCGGTGAATTCCGAGAAGGAGATCTCCTCGTGCTCCACCCGCTGCGCCTTGAACGTGTTGAAGAGGAACACCATCGCCAGGGCGATGAGCATCCACAGGGCCAGATTGCGATAAAACTGGTTCAAGGGTTCGTTTCTCCTGTCGGTGACGGTTTGATTATCCTCATGTTTATATTAACATATGCGCAAATTCCGTCTATTTGGTAATGGATCGCCCCGGCTACCCTATTCCGGCGTTTCGCCCAAGAGGAGCAGTCGGGCGGAGTGTATGACGCGCACAAGGATAACTGTCTTCCCCTTAACCCTGAATACAATTCGATAATTTCCGAATACCAGGTGACGGTAATCTCCCCCGACCGCGGAAGTCTCTGGGATCCGGGGCGCCCTAGCTGGAAATTTTTCCAGAAATCCTATCCTGTCGAGGATTTCACCCAGCCATTTCCCCGCCGCTGCGCGGTTGTCCCGGGAGATGAATGCCACGCATTCCTCGAGATCCCGTTCGGCGGCCCGGGTTATGGATACTTTATAAGCCGGCACGCCGCCGGATATCCTTTATCGTTTCCCTTGCCGGCTTGATCCTTCCGTGACGAATGTCCGCCTCCCCTTCCGACAGAAGTTTGGAAAGGTTGATTTCTGCGAGCCGTTTCTCGTAAACCGCTGCATCCAGCAGGACGACGTCGGGCCTCCCTTTCACCGTGACCACCACCGGTCTCCCTGTTTCGTGCAGGTGCCGAAAGATCTTCTTCGTGTCCCGCTTGAGCTCCGATACCGAGCGGATGTCCTCCGTCACGCTGATCGGCATTTTAATAAGCTCCTTTCAGGATATCTTTCTTGATATCTTTAAACATATTACCATAGAGGTCCCGCCGGAGCAACGTTCGAACGTTCGAACGGTCCCCTCGGGGATGAATCGGCCGCAACCGGAGGATCATCGTCCGTTTCGTGCTCCGGGTGATCGGCGCAATGGCGGACCGGACGACCCCGGGGATCCAGAGGATTCGCCCTTCCGCATCGCAAACC